>Ga0172372_10000668_pt1 | contig 52680 bp, 42 predicted proteins | sample LakKiv5m_2_FD_114544 | JGI IMG/M metagenome (GOLD analysis project Ga0172372, IMG submission 114544) | Freshwater microbial communities from Kabuno Bay, South-Kivu, Congo - kab_092012_9.5m | ecosystem: Environmental > Aquatic > Freshwater > Lake | place: Democratic Republic of the Congo...
CGTATCCGTCGCTCCCGGTCGACGGGCACGGAATGCTGCAGGACCAGGCTGACGATGCGAAGGCCCTTCAACGGGCGAGTGGGACGCGGCACGCCGTCACATGATAGCGGGAGCCGCTCCGCGGGCTGTGATAGCCTTCCGCCGTGGCTGCGCTGCTCAGCATCGTTGTGCCGGTGTACAACGAGGCCCGTACCGTGGCGGCGGTCATTGACCGCCTGCTGTCGATTGACCTTCCGATTCCACGCGAAATCATCATCGTCAATGACGGCTCGACGGATGGCACACGTGAGGTGCTGGATGCCCTGCCGAGTCGCCCCGACGTGTTGCGGGTGATCCATGCGGAGCGGAATGGCGGCAAGGGCAGCGCGATCAGGACGGGGTTTGCAGCGGCGACCGGTACGATCCTCGCCATTCAGGATGCCGATCTGGAACTCGACCCGGCCCAACTGGCGGTGCTCGTGGCGCCGATTCTCGACGGGCGCACGCGTGTCGTGTTCGGGTCGCGGTTTCTGGCCGGTACCCCTGATGCCCCGCTGCACACGATCGTGGCCAACCGTTTCCTGACCGGACTGACGAACGTGCTCTACGGGGCCCGCATCACCGACATGGAAACCTGCTACAAGGTGATGGAGACGCCGATTGCGCAGGCCTTGGGGCTGCAGGCCAACCGGTTCGACATTGAACCGGAGATCACGGCCAAGCTGCTGCGTGCCGGACACCACATCCACGAGGTGCCTGTGCGGTTCGAGCCGCGCAGCCGAGCGCAGGGGAAGAAGATTGGCTGGCGCGACGGCGTCAAGGCCATCGACGTTCTCATCCGTCACCGCTTCCTGTGATGTCCGGATGGCCGCAGCGCGGGGGGCTGGTGCTGGCTCTGGCGCTGGCGGTCTACGCCGAGCGACTGGGCACACATGCGGTCGGCGGATCGGATTCCTCGTGTTACGGACTGCTGGTGCAGGCGGTGGCGCATGGGGCGACCGAGCCGGTCTCGGTGCTGGCCACTGCGGCACCGTGGCCTGATGCGCAGCGCACGGCGGCTGCCGGAGGATTTGTACCATCGCAGCAGTCGGCCAACGGTGCCGCCCCGGTGTGCGCGCCCGGCTATGCCTGGTTGACCGCGCCAGTGCTGCGCCTGGCGGGCGCCGACGTGTGGGTGCGGCTGTCGGCTGTGGCGGGCGTGCTGCTGCTGTGGGCCACATTCCTTCTGACCCAGCGGCTGGCGGGGGCGTGGGCCGCTCTCGCGGCCGCGGGGCTGGTGGCGACCTCGCCGGTACTGCTGTTCCAGGTGGTGCAACCGATGAACGACGTCGCCGCCGCGGCGGCATGGGTCTGGGCGCTGGTGGCGCTCACGCGAGCGGGCGGGCCCCGATGGTGGCTGGCAGGCTCGGCCGTTGGCCTCGCACTGCTGCTGCGCCCCAACCTGTTGCCGGTGGGCCTGATGCTGGGGCTGTGGGGGCTGTGGGCGGGTGGCCTGCGAGGTGCGTTGGCCTATGGTCTGGCCGTACTGCCGTGGGGCGTGGCCGTGCTGGGGCTCAATGCGGAGCACTACGGCAGTCCGCTGCGCTCGGGCTACGGGTCGCTGGGTGACCTGTTCTCGTGGGGGTTCGTGTTGCCGAATGCGGAAGGATATGCGCGGGCCCTCGTGTCGGCGCAGTACGGCATGCCCCTGAGTGGTCTGCTGGCGCTGCCGTTGCTGCTGACGATTCGGGGCCGGAACGCATCGGCGCCTGACGGAGCGGGCCCGGTCGTGCCTCTGGTGATCGTGGCCATCGGGGTGATCGCGGCGTATCTGCCGTATCGCCACTATCCGGAGTGGTGGTATCTGCGATTTCTGTTGCCGGCACTCGTGGTGCTGACGGTTGCCGTGGTGGTGCTGTGCCGCAGGGCCGCTGCGTACCTGCCGAGACGAGGGACTGGTGCCGTGCTCATGGGCGTGGCACTGGCGGGCATGGTGGCACAGCGGCGCACGGCGGAAGCGTCCGAGGCGCGGAGTCTCAGGTCGCTTGAGTCGAGATTCCGTACGGTGGGGCACCTGGTGTCCACGCAGGTGTCACCGCAGCGTGCGGCGCTCAGTGTGTGGGATAGCGGCAGCCTGCGATTCGCGGGGCGTGACGATGTCGTGCTGTGGGATGCACTCGATCCGCAGTGGCTCGACCGTGCCGTCGCCTGGCTGGCCGCGCGGGGCGAGGCGCCGGTCATCGTCATCGAACCGTGGGAGGAAGCCGCGTTTCGCGCACGGTTTTCGGGGCAGCAGTTCGGCGTGCTCGACTGGCCGCCACGATTCGATGTGGACAGTCGGGTGCGGGTCTATATGACGGACGACCGTGCCCGATACCTGTCTGGCGCACCAGTTGAGACGACGCTGGTGCCGCTGCTGCGCTGAGAGCCACGCGCGACCGGGGCGAGGCCGTTGGACCTCGGCCCGGATCGGGCGTGGGTGGGGTTATTCGCCGAAGTGAATGCGCTGCTCGACGTCTGCAAAGCGTCGGGCGGCGTCGGGCTCGGGGGCCACAAGCGACACGATGATGCCGACCGCAAACGAGAGCGGAATGGTCACGAGTCCCGGATTCTTGAAGGGGAACCACGCCGCGCTGTGCTTGAGGATGTCGATCTGGATCGTGGGCGACAGGTAGATGAGCGTCAGTGTCGAGATGGTGCCGATGATCATCGACGCCTGTGCGCCGCGGGTCGTGCACGGCTTCCAGAACACCGACAGCACGAGTGCCGGGAAGTTGGCCGATGCGGCAATGGCGAAGGCGAGGCCGACCATGTAGGCCACGTTCTGTCCCTTGAACACAATGCCGAGGGCGATGGAGGCGAGGGCCAGCAGCACCGTCGACCCGCGGGCCACGAGGAACTGCTCACGTTCGGACGCCGACCCCTTCCGGACGACGCTGACCCAGATATCGTGTGAGAGTGCGGCGGCGCCGGCGAGAGTGAGACCGGCCACGACGGCCAGGATCGTGGCAAACGCCACAGCGGAAATGAAGCCGAGGAAGGCCTGCCCCCCGACCACTTCGGCGAGGAGCGGCGCGGCCATGTTGCCACCCGCATCGACGGCACGAATGGCATCGTGGCCGACCAGCACCATCGCCCCGAAGCCGAGAATGAAGGTGAACAGGTAGAACACCCCGATGACGGCCGTGGCGATGGCCACCGATGACCGCGCGGTCTGTGCGTCGGGCACGGTGTAGAAGCGCATCAGGATGTGTGGCAGGCCGGCGGTGCCGAACATCAGGGCGATGCCGAGGGAGATCGCATCGAGCGGATTCGAGACCAGCTGGCCGGGCGCCAGCATGGCATCGCCGTATTGCCGCGTGGCCTCCTGGAACAGGGCGAGCGGATTGAACGAGAACCGTGCCAGTACCAGGAAAGCGAGCAGCCCCGCCCCGCCCAGCAGGAGCACCGCCTTCACGATTTGTACCCAGGTGGTGGCCAGCATCCCGCCGAAGAGGACGTACGCGAGCATCACCAGCCCGACAATGACAATGGCGACTTCGTACTGGAGGCCGAAGAGCAGGCGGATGAGATTGCCGGCTCCGACCATCTGCGCGATGAGATAGAAGGCCACGACGGCGAGACCGCCGAAGGCCGACGCGACGCGCACCGGGGTCTGCTGCAGACGGAAGGCGACCACGTCGGTGAACGTGTAGCGGCCCAGGTTCCTGAGGGGTTCCGCAATGAGGAACATCACGACGGGCCAGCCGACGAGGAAGCCGATCGAGTAGATGAGGCCGTCGAATCCGGAGAGGGCGACAAGGCCGGCAATGCCGAGGAAGCTTGCGGCACTCATGTAGTCGCCGGCGAGGGCGAGACCGTTCTGCCATCCGGTGACGCTGCGTCCGGCGGCGAGGAAGTCTTCGGTGGTGTTGGTGCGCCTCGCGGCCAGCCAGGTGATGATGAGCGACAGCGCGATGAAGATGCCGAACCCGGCCATCGCGATGACGTTGGGCTGCGGAGCGGGTGTCATCGGTGTGCTTCCATTTCCCGCCGGAGGTCGGCGAGGGCGCGGTCGTAGGTGCTGTTGGCCCACCGCACATACACGACGATGAGCGCCCAGGCGGCGAGAATGACGACGACGCCGAGGGTGATGCCGAGGGACAGGCCTGGCACCAGCTGCATCGCCAGCAGCGGCTTGTTGTAGGCGATGAGGAGAACGAACGCCACATAGATGGCGGTCATGGCGCCTGTCAGCGACAGCGCGATGCGCCAGCGGGCAGCGTCGAGGGCACGGAGACGATCGGCCGGTGAATCCACGCGCGGATATTAGCCTATGATCTGAGGCTGAGGAGCAGAAACATGACCGGCGAAGAGATTGTGGCCCTGAACAAGCAGCACACCCTGTACGAGTGGTCGGCGCAGTCGCACGTCGACCCGATTCCCGTGGTGGGGGCCAAGGGGGTGCACTTCTGGACGCCCGAGGGCAAGCGCTACATCGACTTCAACAGTCAGCTGATGTGCACGAACATCGGCCATGGCCATCCGAAGGTCATTGAGGCGATCCGGGTGCAAGCCGAGCAGCTGGCTTATGCGAACCCCTTCATGGCGACCGAGGCACGCGGCCGGCTGGGGGCCAAGCTGGCCGAGCTGTGCCCCGGTGACATCGACGTGTTCTTCTTCACCAACGGCGGGGCCGAAGCCAACGAGAACGCCATCCGCCTGGCGCGGCTGGTGACGGGGCGGCACAAGATTCTGGCGCGTTATCGCTCGTATCACGGGGGCACGGCGGGCAGCCTCACGCTGACCGGCGACCCGCGCCGGTGGGCGTCGGAGCCGGGCATCCCCGGTGTGGTGCGGGTGCCGCACCCGTACCACGGCGTACAGCGGGGGGCCGACACGGCCGCCGAGGCGCTCGCGCAGCTTGACGAAATCATCATGCTGGAAGGCCCGCACACCATTGCCGCCTTCATCCTCGAGACGGTGACGGGCACCAACGGTGTGCTGCCGCCGCCGCCCGGCTATCTGGAGGGCGTGCGGGCACTCTGTGACCGCCACGGCATCCTGCTCATCTGCGACGAAGTGATGTCGGGCTTCGGGCGCACGGGCAAGTGGTTTGCCGTCGATCACTACGGCGTCGTGCCTGACATCATCACGATGGCCAAGGGGCTCACGAGTGCGTACGTGCCGCTGGGCGCCCTGGGCATGCGGCGCGCGCTCGCGGATCACTTCCAGCAGAAGGTGTTCTACGGGGGGCTGACCTACAACAGCCATCCGCTTGGCTGCGCCACGGCACTGGCGACCATCCAGGTGTACGAAGACGAAGGCCTCATCGATCGGGCGCGTGTCATGGGCGAACTGATGCGGTCGCTGCACGAGGAGATGCAGGCGAAGCATCCCTGTGTGGGCGAGTTCCGCAGCATCGGCCTGTTCGGCATTGTCGAACTGGTGCGCGATCGCGCGACACGCGAAGCGCTGGCGCCGTTCAACGGCACGTCGCCCGAGATGCAGATCCTGGCGAAGCACTTCCGTGAAGAAGGCCTCTACACGTTCGTGCGGTGGAACAACTTCTTCACCAACCCGCCGCTGGTGATCACCGAGGCCGAGATGCGTGAGGCGTTTGCGATCATCGATCGCGGCCTCACGAAGGTCGACGCGGCACTCGGACACCATGTCGGTGCGTGATCTGCTGATTGTCGGGGCCGGCCCTGCGGGGCTGGCCACGGCCATCGCGGCGCGGCAGCACGGCGTGGATGCGCTGGTGATCGACCAGGGCACGGTGGCCGACGGCATCCGCCGGTTTCCGACGCACATGACGTTCTTCACGACGCCGCCGCTGCTGGAGATTGGCGGTCTGCCGTTCACGACGCCGCACGACAAGCCGTCGCGCCTCGAGGCGTGGCGCTACTATCGCCGGGCCGCCGAACTGTCGCAGGTCGCGATGGTGCTGCGTGAGCGCGTCGTCGCGGTCGAGGCGGACACGCACGACGGCGAGTCGGTGCTGGTGGTGACGTCGGTCGATGCGGCCGGTGTGTCGCGGGCCCGGGCGGGCCGTGCGGTGGCGCTGGCGATGGGCTATTTCGACCAGCCCAACCGGCTGGGCGTGCCGGGCGAAGACCTGCCGCACGTGTCGCATTACTACACCGAGGCGGCCCCCTACTATCGGCAGCGGGTCGTGGTGGTCGGCGGCAAGAATTCCGCCTGCGACACGGCACTCGACCTGTATCGCGGCGGGGCGCAGGTGACGTTGGTGCATCGGGGCGCGTCGCTGGGCGAGTCGGTCAAGTACTGGGTGCGCCCGGACATCGACAACCGCATCGCGGAAGGCTCCATCGCCGCGCACTTCGAGAGCGACGTCGTGTCAATCGGTCCTCGCGAGATGCAGATACGCCACCGGACGACCGGGGCCGTGCAGGCGATTGGCGCCGAGGCCGTGTTTCTGATGACGGGGTATCAGGCCGACCATGCGTTTCTCGAGCGCTGCGGGGTGCGGCTCGATCCCGAGACCCGCGTGCCCGAGCATGACCCCGCTACGAACGAAACCAAGGTGCCGGGCCTGTACATCGCCGGCGGGCAGCTGGCCGGCGTGCGGACGGGGAGCGTGTTCATTGAGAACGGTCGGCTGCACGGCGAGGTGATTGCGCGCGCCGTGGCGGCCCGGGTGGGCGGACGCCGTTAGCGGGACGTCGGGGCGTACGACTGGCGCGCCCATCCGGCTCAGCGCGTGCACGCCGCAGCGCGCGCCCCGTCAGCGCTGCGTGGTCCGGGTGCCGCGGGGAGCGTGTGACCGGGGAGCCCTGTGTCTCAGCGAGCGCCGATGACCACTGCCCAGGGACGAATCTGCCAGCGCGTGACCAGCCCTTCCGTCACGTACGGGTCCGCCGACACAAACGTCTGCACACACGTATCATCGTCCGCCTTGAAGACCAGCAGCGCGCCCAGCGGGTCGGCGAGCGCACCGGCCATGACGAGTTCACCGCGGGCTTCTGCCTCGCGGGCCAGTGCGATGTGGGCGTCGCGATATGGCACGCGGCGCGTGAGGTGATCGGAGACGACGTCGTATTGCAGGGCGAACCAGGCCACGGTCAGACCTCGAACAGCCAGCCGTGCACGTCAGCGGCGGCTCCCGTGCGCACGGCATCGAGTTGCTGCGCGGCGCGCGTCAGCGGTGAGTCGGGCGCCAGAGCCGGCAGGCTGATCTCGCGGTCGCGGTACCGCAGGCGTCCAATCGGCGCGACCGTGGCCGCGGTGCCTATTCCTGCGGCCCCCTGCAAGGTGCCGGCGTCGTAGGCCTCGAAGACCTCGTCGATGCTGATGCGGCGCTCGTCTACCGGAATGCCCGCGTCGCGCATCAGCGTCAGCACCGAGTCGCGGGTGATGCCCGGCAGAATCGTGCCGTTGAGGGCCGGCGTCACCACGGTGCCGCCGATGACGAAGGCGATGTTCATGAGGCCGGCCTCTTCCACCCAGCGGCGTTCGATGCCGTCGAGCCACAGCACATTGTGGAATCCACGGGCCTGCGCCTCGCGCTGCGCCACCAGGCTGCCGGCATAGTTGCCGGCGCACTTGGCGGCACCGGTACCGCCCGGAAACGCGCGCACATATGTTTCCTCGGCAATCAGGTCGACGGCGCCAGCGAAGTACGCGCCCACCGGACACAGCTCGATGAGGAAGCGGTAGCGGTCCGACGGCCTGACGCCGAGGGCATCGCCCGTCGCAAACATGACCGGACGGAGGTACAGCGTGCCGCCGGGAATGGCCGGCATCCACTGACGGTCCACCGCGACCAGCGCGCGGATGCCGTCGATGAACAGGTCGGCCGGCACCTCCGGCATGGCCATACGGCGGCACGACTGCACCATGCGCCGGTGGTTGGCATCGGGGCGGAAGACGACCGCGCCGGCCCCCTCACGGGGATAGGCCTTGAGGCCTTCGAAGATGCCTTGTCCGTAGTGTGCCACCAACGGCCCGGGCACCAGGGGCATGTCCTGATAGGGGACGATGGCCGGGGTGCCCCAGTGGCCGTCGGCGTAGTCGCAGATCAGCACGTGGTCGGTGAAGACCGCGCCGAACGGCGCGGTGTCGCGCAGCGTTTCGGTGAATCGGGGTGTTGTGGTGCGGGTAACCGAAATGGTGAGGGTAGGCACGGAAGGCTCCAGAAGAGGATTCGGAACCGGCAGTGTCCGGCATGGGGACGGCAGTGTCAAGCCGAACGGCCATGTCATACTTACCCATCGGCGTAAAGCTGGGGTAGTTTCTGTCGATTTTTGTGAACAGGCGATCATGCGACTGACAGGAGGCAGGCGGACCATCCTGGGCACGCTCTGCGCCCTGTGGATAGCGCTTCCTGTACACGTGCAGGCACAGTCGCCGGTGGTGGTGCCCGACGACCTTCGGCAGGCCGTGAACGGAGGGGACACCGTCACGGTCATCGTGGGCGTCGATGCGTCGTTTGTGCCCGAGTCGCTGCTGACCGCATCCGACGTACAGGTGCAGCGCCGCTCGGTGGCACGCGCCACCGGACAGGCCATGGGTCGGGCCGCCATTGCCGGAGCGGTCATCGGTCCTTCGCTCGGTTCCCTTCCCTATTTCAGTGCGCGGGTCGATCAGCGGGCGCTCGACCGCCTGCTGGCGTCGCCAGGGGTGCGCAGCGTGCGGGTCGATGAACTGGTGCGCCCGTCGCTGTTGTCGAGCCTTCCAGTCATCAACGTGGCCCCCGCGTGGTCGGCCGGATACGAGGGCACGGGCTGGACGGTGGCCGTACTCGACACGGGCGTGCAGCTTGACCATCCCTTTCTCGCCGGAAAAATTGTCGGAGAAGCGTGCTACTCGAACAGCGGCGGAGCGGGGGCGGCGGATGGGGGCGAGTCGGTCTGCCCGGGCGGCGTGACATCGTCGACGCTGATGGGCAGCGGGGGGCCGTGCACGGGCGCGAACGGGTGTGACCACGGCACTCATGTGGCCGGAATCGCCGCTGGATTCAACGCCCCGGACGGGTCTCACGGCGTTGCGAAGGGTGCCTCGATCATCAGCCTGCAGGTTTTCACCCGGTTCACGAGCGTCAGCGACTGTGGCAGCGCTGCCCCCTGTGTGCTGGCCTATACCTCTGACATCGTCCGCGCCCTCGACCGCGTGGCCGCTCTGGCGGGCCCCGGGAATGCGAGCCGAATTGCCGCGGCGAACCTGAGTCTCGGCGGCGGATGGTCAACCGGATACTGCGACAGCTTCAGTCCCGACGCCACAGCCGCAGTCGAGGCCCTGCGGCTGCTGGGCATCGCGACGGTGGTGGCCTCGGGCAACGGGTCTTACGTCAACGCCTTGAGCTGGCCGGCGTGCATTTCCTCGGCTGTCAGCGTCGGGTCGGTAACTGACGGCCTGGGCGTGTCGATGTTCAGCAACAACGCCCCCTACCTCTCGCTGTATGCACCGGGCAGCCTGATTCGTTCGTCGGTGACCGGGGGCGGCTACGCCGAATTCAGTGGCACGTCGATGGCGGCGCCTCATGTCGCCGGGGCGTGGGCCGTATTGAAACAGGCCAGGCCGTCCGCAACGGTGTCGGACGTGCTCTCGACCCTGCAGACCACCGGGACGATGATCCCCGATGGACGGGTCGGGGGCGGCACAGCCCACCCGCTCATCAACGTCGAGGCGGCACGCGCTTCCCTGGCCGATGTCTCGCTCAGCACCGCCCGCTGGGATCCGCCGGCTTCCGGCGGCTCGGTGACCCTGACCGTCAGCACCCGGACCGCCGGACAGGCGTGGAGTGCGACCTCCGACTCGGCGTGGCTCACCGTGAGTGTTGCGGGAGGCACCGGTAACGGCACCGTGACGCTGACCGCCGAGTCGATTCCCCCGGTGCTGTCGCGGACGGCGCTCGTCACCATCGGGAGTGCCGTGGTCACCGTGACCCAGTACGGATCGACTCTCGGGTTCTCGACATGGACGCCCGTGGCCGCCGGCGGGAGCCGGGTGCTGGAGGTGTCCCTGGTGGCGGAGCATCTGGCGTGGACGGCGAGCTCGTCGGCTTCCTGGCTGACCGTGAGCCCGGCGTCTGGGGTTGGCCCGGGATCGGTGACGCTGACGGCCGCGGACCGCGGCGACTTCGCCCAGCCAAGGACGGCCACGGTCACGGTCGCTGGACGTGTGGTCACCGTGACGCAGTCGGGCGTTGTGCCGACCTATGCGCTGGCGATGATGAACTGGCCGGTCGGAGCTGCGGGGGGCTCGACGTCGGCAGCGTTATCGACGTCTCCTGCCGATGCCACGTGGACGACCTCATCGAACGTGTCATGGCTGGTCGTCAGTCCCCCCAGTGGCACGGGGGCGGCCTCAATTGTGCTGACTGCGACGGCGACCACCAGCGCGTTTGTGCGCACGGGCACGGCCACCATCGCGGGGCAGCCGGTGACCGTGACACAGGCGGCTGGTGTGAACACGTTCACGACGTCCCTCCCGGCCACGTGGGTTGCCTCACCAGCCGGGGCAACGCTGGGGCCCCTCACCGTCGACACAACCTACGGCGACGCACCGTGGACGGCATCGTCGTCGGCAAGTTGGGTCACTGCGACGCCGGCGAGTCATGTCGGGGCCGGATCGGTCACGCTGACCGCGACCGCGAACCTGAGTGTGCAGGCGCGCACGGCGACGGTGACGGTCGCCGGCGGCACCATGCAGGTGTCACAGGCTGGGGCGAGCAACACCTTCACGGTGACGCCCACCAGTTGGACGGTGGCGGCGGGCGGCGGTGTGCAGAGTGTCGGCGTCAGCGCATCGGTGAGCGATGCGCCCTGGACGGCTGTGTCGGGGGCCGCGTGGCTGACCGTCAGCGTAGCGAGTGGGACGGGGTCGGGCACGGTCACGCTGACGGCGGCCGCGAATCTGAGTGTGCAGGCGCGCACGGCGACGGTGACGGTGGCGGGACAGACGGTCACCGTGACGCAGGCGGGTGGCACGAATACCTTTACGGTGACACCGCTGTCGTGGGCTGCCCCGGATGGGGGCACGACCGGGTCGCTCACCATTGCGGCCACCTACAGTGATGCCCCCTGGACGGCGACGGCGAATGTCCCCTGGCTGCTCGTCGGGCAGGAGAGCGGTAACGGGTCGATCACGATGAATGTGTGGGTGGTGCAGAACGGCGGAGCCGCGCGTACCGGCACCATCACCGTTGCGGGGCAGACAGTGACCGTGACGCAGGCCAGTGGACTCCGGACGTTCACCGTCGCGGCATCGTCGCCCCTGAGCCTGCCTGCCGGGGGAGGGACGACGGAGCTGACGGTGACGGCCAGTCATGCTGACGGGATGTGGACGGCTGTGTCGGGGGCCATGTGGCTGGCCGTCAACGCGGCGAGTGGGACGGGGTCGGGCACGGTCACGCTGACGGCGGCCGCGAATCTGAGTGTGCAGGCGCGCACGGCGACGGTGACGGTGGCGGGACAGACGGTGACCGTGACGCAGGCCGGGGCCAGCAACACTTTCACGGTGACGCCCACCAGTTGGACGGTGGCGGCGGGCGGCGGTGTGCAGAGTGTCGGCGTCAGCGCATCAGTGGCCGACGCGCCCTGGACGGCGTCGACGACCGTCCCGTGGCTGACGGTGACGCCCTCGAGCGGTGTCGGGACCACCACGTTGACGGTCGCGGCGGCCCGCATGCCCGGCGTGGCCCCCCGACTCGGCAGCATGCTGGTCGGGGGCGTCTCGCTCGCCGTAACGCAGGCGGCACCTGCGGATCAGCCGATTGAGGTGACCGTGGTCTCAATCGAGCAGCAGGTGGTCACCCTTCGGTGGGTCTGGGCCGGGCCGCCCCCGGACGGCTATGTGATTGCGGGTGGGTCTGTGCCTGGCCGCGAAGACGCTGCGATTCAGACGGGCTCCCGCGAGCCCTTGGCACGCTTCACGGCTCCGCGCGGCACGTTCTACATCAGTGTGTTTGGCCTGCGAAACGGTGAGCGGCTGGTGCCCTCCGAGGACATCCGGATTTCGGTCGATGTTCCCGAGGCGCCGTCGGCGCCGACACACCTGCTGGGACTGGCGAACGGTCGTGCGCTCGATTTGACGTGGCTGAACACGCGAAATGGAGGCGCACCGTCGGTGTCCGTCCTCGAGGTGCGCGGAGCACTCAACGGACTCCTGTCGCTGCCGCTGACCGAGCGGTTCAGTTTTCCCGACGTGCCCGACGGCACGTACACGTTTACGGTGCGTGCCGCCAATGGTTCGGGCGCCAGTCCGGCTTCCAACCCCATTACGATGACCTTCCCCGGCACCTGCGAGCGGCCGGCCGTGCCGGACGCGTTTCAGGCGTACGTCGTCGGTGATACCGTGACCCTCCGATGGAACCGTCCGACGAGCGGTCCGGCAGTCACAGGGTATGAACTGCTGGTGACCGGCGCCGCATCCCTCGTCTTGCCTCTGGACGGTCGGGAGGTTATCACCGGGGCTCCCCCGGGCACCTACTTTGTGTCGGTCAGCGCGACCAATGCGTGCGGGGCGGGACCTGCGACTGGCACGCAGACGGTTGTGGTTCCGTAGAGATTGACCGAGCGGGGACCGATTCCTTCCAGGCGACCAGCGCGCAGGCATGTAGAATCGCGGCAGGGTTCCGTGGCGGACGCGCTTTTTCAGCTGTTCTTTTCGCACGCTCCGGCGATGTTTGCGCAGGGCGATGTGCGTTGGGCATCCGGACCCCTGACGGCCGCAGTGCCCCTGCTCGCTCTGGCGGCCGCCGCCGCTGCCGTGGCCGGATATCGCTCAGCCCGGGCGGGCAGCGCACGCGGCCGTGCGTTGCTGCTGGGGTTGCGGCTGGCCCTCATCACGGTGCTGGCGCTCTGCTTGCTCAGGCCCATGCTGGTCGTGCGGGCCGCCGTCTCTCAGCAGAACGTCGTCGGGGTGCTGGTCGATGACTCGGCGTCGATGGAGATCGCCGATGTCGATGGCGCCTCGCGCAGCACGCGTGCGCTGGCCGCGTTCATCGCGCCCGACGGACCTGCGTCCACAGCTCTGCGCGAGCGCTTTACGCTGCGGCCGTTCCGCGTGGCCGCAACCGCCACGGGTGCCGGTGGGCCTGAAGCCTTCACCGCCGACGGCGACGAAACGCGTCTGGCCGATGCCCTGCAGGCCGCGCGGCAGGCGCTGTCGGGCCTGCCGGTGGCGGGACTCGTGCTGGTCAGCGACGGTGTGGATACGACCGACCAGCCGCTCGACGAGGCGCTGCTGGCGCTGAGGGCCGACGGCATTCCGGTGTTCACCGTCGGCGTTGGCGCCGACACGCTGCCACGCGACGTGCAGGTCGAGCGCGTGGCGCTGCCGGGCCGCGTGCTGAAGGGCAGCACCCTGCTGGTCGACATCACGCTGCGGCATCAGGGCCTTGGCGGGCGGTCGGTCACGCTCGATGTCGAGGATGAAGGGCGTCTGGTGGCCACGCAGCCGGTGATGCTCCCGTCGACGCCGGGTCCGGTGACGGTCCCCGTACGCCTGACGCTGGACGAGGCGGGTCCGCGGGTGATCCGCGTGCGGGTACCTCCGCTCGACGGCGAGGTCGTCACCGGCAACAACGCGCGTGATGTGCTCGTTACCGTGCAGGAGCGGCGCGAGAGGATTCTCTACTTCGAGGGAGAGCCGCGCTTCGAGCTGAAGTTCCTCAGGCGTGCCGTGGCTGACGATCCGCAATTGGAAGTGGTGACGCTGCAGCGGACGGCCGACAACAAGTATCTGCGGCTCGGGGTCGATTCCGCCGACGAACTCGTCGCAGGATTCCCCCGCACGCGCGAAGAACTGTTTGCCTATCGTGGACTCATCCTCGGGAGCATCGAGGCCGGAGCACTGACGGGTGATCAGCTGAAGATGGTGGCCGAGTTTGCCGACGTGCGTGGCGGCGGTGTGCTGGCGCTCGGCGGCACTCGGGCGCTCGCGGAGGGCGGATACGGCGGGACGGCTGTGGGCGAGGCGCTGCCGCTGGCGCTCGAGGCCGGAGGCCGCTCGCCTTCGGGCGGTCGCGCCGGCGTGCTGCAGCGGCTGCGGGTGCAACCCACGCCCGACGGGGCGCGACTCGCGGTGACCCGTCTGGCGGCGGATGCCGAGGCGTCACAGGCCCGCTGGTCGAGCCTGCCGCCGGTCACGACCATCAACCGGGTGGGTGCGGTCAAACCGGCGGCCACCGTCCTGCTGAGCGGCCGGACGGCCGGGGGCGTTGATGTGCCGGTGCTGACGCAGCAGCGCTATGGCCGCGGACGCACGATGGTCTTCACGCCGCAGGATTCGTGGGTCTGGCAGATGCATGCGTCGATGGCGGTGGATGACATGACGCACGAAACCCTGTGGCGGCAGATGCTGCGGGCGCTGGTCGATGATGTGCCCGAGGTGGTGGACGTGCGGCTGTCGGCCGATCGGGTCACACCGGGTGGCAGCGTCGAGGTGGTGGCAACGCTGGTCGATGCCGCGTTTGTGCCGTTGAACGATGTGACGGTGCGGGCCACGGTGACCGGGCCTGCCGGGGACGCGAGCGAGGCGCCGCTGACATGGACGGGCACGATCCCGGGTGAGTATCGGGGCCGTGTCACGATTCCGGGCGGCGGCTGGCACGAGGTGGTGGTGGAAGGCCTGCGCGGGTCGGTCAGCGCCGGGCGCAGTCTCACGCACGTGCGGGGCGCCGCGGGCGATGCCGAGTTCTTCGATGCCGGACGGCAGGTGCCCGCCCTGCAGCGCATCGCCGAGGCGACCGGCGGGCGATACTTCGACATCACCGACACCGGGGCGCTGTCCGACGCGCTGCGGTACACCGGGCGGGGCGTGACGCGTGTGGAAGAGCACGAACTGTGGCAGATACCGGCGGTGCTGCTGCTGATGCTGGCCCTGATGGCGGCCGAGTGGGCCTGCAGGCGCCGCGTGGGACTGCCCTGATCGGGCCGTCCCCGGACCAATGTGACCGAGACGGAAGGGAGACGCTGCGTGGAACACAACGACCTGCACACGCCCGATGACCTGGCGCTGGCTGATCGCATGAAGGACGGCCGCGATCGCATCATCACGGAACTGCGCAAGCTCATCATCGGACAGGACGCCGTGGTCGAGCAGGTGCTGCTGTCGCTCTTTGTCGGCGGCAACAGCCTCATCGTGGGCGTACCCGGGCTCGCCAAGACGCTGCTCATCCACACAATGGCGCGCGTGCTCGAGCTCAAGTTCAACCGCGTGCAGTTCACGCCCGACCTGATGCCATCGGACATCACCGGCACCGACATCATCCAGGAAGATCCGGCGACAGGACGCCGGCAGATGGTGTTTGCGCCCGGGCCGATCTTCGCCAACATCGTGCTCGCCGACGAGATCAACCGCACGCCGCCGAAGACGCAGTCGGCGCTGCTCGAGGCCATGCAGGAACACCGCGTCACGATTCAGGGCCGTACTTACACGCTCGACGAACCCTTCTACGTGTTTGCGACACAGAATCCGATCGAGCTGGAAGGGACCTATCCGCTGCCGGAAGCGCAGCTCGACCGGTTCATGTTCCAGATCGTCATCGAGCACCCGCCCGAGGATGAAGAGCTGGAGATTATCCGCACGACCACCGCGATTCTCGAACCGCGATTTGAACGCACCGTGACCGGTGCCGATCTGGTCGTGTTTCAGCGCCTGGTGCGCCGCGTGCCCGTGGCTGATCCCGTGCTGCGCTATGCACTGGCCATCGTCCGCGCGAGCCGGCCCGGGTCGCCCACCTGTCCCGAGTCGGTGAAGAAGTGGGTGGCCTTCGGCGGCAGCGTGCGCGCGGCGCAGTATCTGGTGCTGGCCGGCAAGGCGCGTGCGCTGACGCAGGGGCGCTATCACGTGGGCATCGACGATATCCGATCGATGGCGCATCCCGTGCTGCGGCACCGCGTGCTGACCAACTTCCTCGCCCAGTCGGAGGGCATCACCAGTGACCTGCTGGTCGACCGGCTGCTGAGTGCGGTGCCGGCGCCGCGCTCGGGCATGTAGGCAGGCACGACAATGGCAGCGACCCTGGCTCCTGGCGCACGGTTTGTCGATCCGGCCGTGCTGGCCCGCGTCAGCAATCTCGAGTTCGTGGCGCGCTCGGTGGTCGACGGCGTGGTCAATGGACTGCACCGTTCGCCGCTGTTCGGCACATCGGTCGACTTCGCGGAACACCGCGGCTATGTGGCGGGCGATGACCTGCGCCGGCTCGACTGGAAAGTGTTCGGGCGCACCGACAAGTTCTACGTGAAGGAGTTCGAGGCCGACTCGAACGCGGCATTCACGGTGCTGCTGGATGTGTCCGCCTCGATGGGGTTCGGCGAGCGGCTGAGCAAGCTCGACTATGCGCGCACGCTGGCCGCGTGCCTGCTGTATCTGGTGCATCAGCAGCGCGACCGCGTGGGGCTGGCGACCTTCGACACCGAGGTGCGCACGTATGTGCCCGCGGCCTCGCGGCACCTGAACACGGTGCTGCACACACTCGATCGTGTCGTGGCCGAGCGGCCCGGGGCGTTCGAGTCACCTGTCACCCGGCTCGCCGAACAGCTCACCCGGCGCGGTGTGGTGGTCGTGATCTCCGACCTGTACGCCGAGCCCGACGACATCTTCCGTGCACTGGCGCCGCTGCGATTCCGCGGACACGATGTGCTGCTGTTCCACGTGCTTGATCGGGCCGAGCTCGAGTTTCCGTACGACACCCCGTCCACATTCGAAGACCTGGAGGACGGTGAGCAGGTGGCGGTCGCCCCAGAGGCACTCCGCGCCGGGTATCTGGCGCTGATGCAGGCACACCTCGAGACACTGGCGGCGCGGGCACGGGGACAGCAGATCGACTACCTGCAACTGTCGACCGATCAGCCGCTCGACCACGCGCTCTATCACTATCTGTCGGCCCGTGACCGGGCACTGCGGACGCGCTGATGCTGCTGGCGCCGTGGTTCCTGCTCGGGCTGGTCGCGCTGGCGGTGCCGGTGCTGGTGCACCTGACCCAGCGTGAGCGCGCGCGCGTCACGGCCTTTCCGTCGCTGATGTTTGTCAGGAAGGTCCCGTTCGAGACGACCCGTCGCCGGCGCTTACGTGACCTGCTGCTGTTTGCGCTGCGCGCGCTGGCGCTGACCCTGATGGTTCTCGCGTTTACGCGGCCGTTCTGGCCGCAGCCCGCCGACGTGCTGGCCGCCGATGGCGCGCGCGAACTCGTGGTGCTGGTGGATCGCAGCTACAGCCTGCGTGCCGAGGGCCAGTGGGAGCGTGTCCAGGAGGCCGTGGCCCGGGCGCTCGAACGCGTGCAGCCGGGTGACCGCGTATCGCTGGTGAGCTTCGCAGACCGGGCCGAACTGCTGGTGCGCGCCACGCAGGATGTTGATGAGGTGAGAGCTGCAGTCGCGCAGCTGCAGGCGGGTGACGGTGCCACGGCCTACGGTGGGGCACTCAAGGTCGCCGCCGGCGTGCTGGCCGAGTCGCCTCTGCCCCGGCGCGAAGTGATGCTGGTATCTGATTTCCAGCAGGTGGGATGGACGCCCGAGGGCATCTTCCGGCTGCCGGCGGGCGCGGTGTTCACGCCGGTCGTTATTCCCATGACCGAGGCAGGCACGGCAGCGGTGGCTCCCCCCGATATCGAGCGACAGGTCCGTCCCGATGCGCCTGAACGCCTGGTCATCACCGGAACGGCACGACGCCATCCGGGTCCGTCCGCACCCGCGCAGGTGGCCATGACGCTTGAGGTGGATGGCCGGGCTGTCCAGACCGCATCCCTGTCGTTCGGGGATCGCGACGTGGCCTCAGTGGCGTTCGCCCCCATCGTCCGGGGCCGGGAGACACTGCGCGTGACGACGCGGATTGCGCCGGATGCGCAACCGGCCGACGATGCGTTTCATGTGGTGGTGGGGGAAGCCCCGTCCATCGCGCTGCTGACGGTGAGCAACAGCACCGCAGGAACCCGAGATGCCGATGACTACCTCGCGCGTGCGCTGGCGATTGGCGACAGCCCCCGCATCGAGCGCACGGTGGTGACGGTCGATGAGGTCACCTCGTCACGGCTTGCGGGCGCGCGCGTCGTGGTGCTGCAGGACGCGGTCGTGAGCGATGGGCTGACCGGGGCGTTGCGCGGATTTGTCGAGAGCGGCGGCGGGCTGGTGGTGCTGGCCGGCGAGCAGATGCGTCTGGCGGGTGATGGGCTGTGGCCCGTGACCCTGCAGGGTGAAGACGACCATGGGCGCGACGGCGCGCAGCTCGTGCAGCTGGCCTATTCCCATCCTGTGTTCGAACCGTTCCGGACGCCCCGGAGCGGGGAGTTTGCGACCGTGCGTGTGCGGCGATCGCGTCGGATGGCGGCGCGGCCAGGCGACCAGGTGCTGGCGTCGTTCAGCACGGGGCGGCCTGCGGTGGTCGAAGGGGTGCGGGGGCGAGGCCGGGTGCTGGTGGTGGCACTGCCGGCCGGCAATCCATCGTGGAGCGACCTGCCAGTGAAACCGGTGTTTCTGCCGTTCGCGCACGAACTGATGCGGCACGCGGCCGGGTATCGGCCGGATGCGGGCTGGCTCACGGTGGGTGATGCGATTGACACCGGTGTCGAGGCCTCGCTCGTCGTGGGCCCTGATGGCAGACGCCAGTCGCCGCCGGACGGCTCGACCGTCATGCCGGTCGAGTCAGCAGGTTTTCATGACGTGCGCGGGCCCCGCGAGGCGCAGCCGCTGCGTGTCGTGGCCGTCAACGTGAATCCCCGCGAGGCCGAGGCGCAGGTGCTCGACCCGGAAGTGATGCGGCAGGCGCTGGTCTCGACCGGGGGCGATGCCGATGTGGTGGCGGGCAGTATCGTGCTGCCGTCGGACGAATCGCAGGAACAGCGACAGCGATGGTGGTGGTATCTGCTGGCAGCGGGTATGCTGCTGCTGGCCGTGGAATTGTGGTGGAGCGGGCGCCTGGCGCCGCTGCGCCCTGAAGGAGTGCGACGCTCATGACGGATCCGACGCGCGCGTCCCTGGAAGCGACTGTGGCAGCCGTGCGCCGCCGCTGGCGCACACGGCTGCTCATCCGCGGGCTGCTGCAGGTGATGGTGGCTGGGGTGCTGGCCATCGTGGCGGCCTCGATGGCGCTCGAGTTCTTCCGGTTCAGTCCGCAGGCCGTGTGGGCCGTGCGTGGCGTGATGCTGGGCCTGCTGACGGTGGCCATCTGGTGGGGTGTGCTGCGTCCGCTGCGCCGCGAGGCGAGCGATGCCCAGGTCGCCCTCTACCTGGAAGAGCACGAACCGTCGCTCAACTCGGCCCTGATCACGGCGCTGTCGCCTCCTGCGGAACTCGCGGTGTCGCCGCGACTGCGCGAGGGACTGCTGGCCGCGGTGGAAGACGCGCTCGGCCGCATCGAGCAGGGACGCCGCATCGACCGTGCTCCGCTGCAGCGGTGGTCAATCGCCACCGCCGTCGTGTCGGGTGCGGCGATTGCCCTGCTGGCATTCGGTCCCGCACTGTTGCGCCAGACGCTGTCAGCCCTGCTGGTGTGGACGGGCGGCGTTGAAGCCGCCTCGCCGTACCGCATTACGGTGACGCCGGGTGATGCCCGGGTACCGCAGGGATCAGACCAGACCGTGCGGGCCACGCTCGACGGGTTTGTGACAGACGAGGTGCGGCTGCGGTTCCGTCCCGAAGGCAGCGAAGCCTTCACGACCGTGCCGATGCTGAAGACCGAGTCTGGTGACTACGAAGGCCTGCTGTTCGACCTGGCGACGTCGATCGAGTATGACGTCGAAGCCCGTGGTGTGCGATCGTCCCGGCATCGCTTCACCGCGGTCGAACTTCCCGCGGTCAAGACACTGTCTGTGCGCGCGGTCTACCCGGCGTATACGGGCCGGGAGCCGGAGGTGTTCGAGGAGGCCACTGACCTTGCCGTGCTGCGCGGCACACGCCTCGAGTTTGTGGTGACGCCGACCATTCCCGCCACGGGTGGCGCCCTCGCACTCGGGGCTGACCAGACCGTGCCGATGACGCTGGCGACCGATGGCACCGTGACGGCGGCCTACACGCCGACCGCTGACGGTACCTACCGGATTTCGCTGACGGCTCCATCCGGGGAGCAGGCGCTGGCCTCGCCGCAGTACGCCATCGACGTGCTCGACGATCAGCGGCCCACCGTCCGCATCGTCTCGCCGGGACGTGATACCGATGCGACACCGGTGCAGGAGTTTGCCGTGCGCGTGGCAGCGGACGATGACTACGCGGTGCGGCAGCTGGAACTGGTGTACGCGGTGAACGGCGGTGCCGAACAGACGGTGCGCCTGTTCGCCGGTGCGCGCCCGACCACAGAGGTGACTGCCGGGCATACGCTGTATTTCGAAGAGCTTGGTGTGAAGGCCGGCGATGCCGTGTCGTACTACGCGCGGGCCACCGACAACAGCGCGCTGGCCGGGCCGCAGCGCACGACCAGCGACATGTACTTTGTGCGGGTGCGGCCGTTCGACAAGGACTTCAAGCCGGCTACGTCGATGGGCGGCGGCGGGGGCGGCGGAGGCGGCGGCATGGACCAGGTGGGCGGCCTGTCGCAGCAGCAGCGCCAGATCGTATCGGGTACGTTCAACGTGCAGCGCGATCGCGCGACACTGGGCCCGGCACAGACGCGTGAGGGACTGACGGTGCTGACGCTCTCGCAGAGCCGCGTGCGCGAGCAGGTCGAGGGGCTGGTCACGCGCATGACCAGCCAGCTGGCCGTGCGTGACCCGGCATTCGGGAAGATTGCGGAACTGCTGCCGCAGGCCGCCGCGGCGATGGCGCAGGCCGAACAGCAGTTGCAGGCCCAGAGTGCCGAGCGGGCGCTGCCGCATGAACAGCGGGCGTTGCAGCTGCTGCAGCAGGCCGAGGAGGAGTTCGAGCTGCAGGTGCAGACCCGCCAGAACAGTGGCGGTGGTGGCGGTGGCGGCAGTGGCTCGACGGCCGACGACCTGAGTGACCTCTTCAAGATGGAACTCGACAAGATGGCCAGCCAGTATGAGACCAGCCAGCGGGCCATGCAGCAGCAGGGTGATGCCAAGGTTGACGAACTGGCGGAACGCCTCAAGGATCTCGCGAAGCGGCAGGAGCAGGAACTCGAACGTCAGCGTCGCATGGCGGCGGGACAGGGGCCACGCGTCAGTGGCGGCGACCTGCAGCGCGCCCTCGCCGAGCAGGCTGAAGAAGCGGCGCGGCAGCTCGAACGGCTCTCGCGCGAACAGTCACGGGAAGACCTGGCCGACTCGGCTCGGCAGATGCGCGAGGCCGCGCAGGCCATGCGACAGGCAGCCAGCGGCGGAGCGGCGGGTCAGGGCCAGGCCGCCAGCGCTGCCCAGCGTCTGCGCGAGGCGCAGCGGCAGCTGCAGCGGGCGCAGGGCGATCGCAACGGGCGCGACCTGCGCGAGGCGCAGCGCCAGGCTGACGGGATTGCAGCAGAGCAGGCGGCGATTGCCGAGGATGTGAACGACCTGCCCAATGCCGGAGCCGATCGCCTGGGTCGGGCCCAGCTCATCGGGCAGCGGAAGGATGCGCTCGAGCAGAGCGTGGCGCGGCTCGAGCAGGAACTCGACCGGCTGTCGAACGAGACGGCCCGCGATGCCCGTGCGGTGTCGCGCGAGCTGGCCGAGGCGGCCAACAGCCTCCGGCAGAACCAGGTGCGCGACAAGATTCGCTATGCGAAGCGTGCCGCGCAGGGCGGGGCGCCTGAGGATTTCATGCGCAATCTCGAGGCGCAGATCGGTGTGAACATCGACGAGATGCGCGAACGCATCGGCGCTGCCTCCGATGCATCGGAACAGCTGCAAGGCAGCCGCGGCCCCGACGCGCTCGAACGCACACGCGACCTCACGCGTCGGGCCGATTCGATGAGCCGTCGTCTCGATGAGCGTGCCCAGCGGCAGGCCCGCAACGGGCGAGCCGAAGCGCGCGACGGGCAGGGACAGGAGGGGCGCGACGGCGCCGCCGACTCGCGGAGCCCGAACGACCGGACGGGAGACCGCAGCCCGCAGGCACGGGACGGTCAGGCGCGCCAGAGCGGACAGCAGGGGCGGGAAGCGGCGCAGGGCCAGTCAGGTCAGGACGGGCAGAGCCAGTCGGGTCAGCAGGGGCAGCAGGGGCAGTCCGGGCAGGGCCAGCAGGGCCAGTCCGGTGCGCAAGGCCAGGAGGGCCAGGAAGGTCAGGGCGGCGCGGATGGCCGCGGCGATGCGGCGAACGGTGCCCGCGGTGGCCGTGGCGGTGCCCTTGATGGCGTTGGCGACTGGTGGCGCGAGCCCGGTGATTACTGGACGGGCGATGATATCCGTCAGTTCCGCGGCGAGGTGCAGCAGTGGATGGGCGAAGCGCGGGCCCTGCGCGAGCAGCTGCGCGAGCAGGGCGTTGATGCGCGGGAACTCGAGGAGATCATGCGCCGCATGCGCGAGCTCGATGCCGAGCGCATCTATCGCGATGTCGACGCGCTCAACCGGCTGCAGACGTTCGTGGCCGAACGCATGAAGCGCTTCGAATACTCCCTGCGGGAACGTGCGGCGGCGACCGACGGACAGACTCGGCTCACGCCGGGAGCGACCGTGCCGGCCGAGTACCGGACACTCGTGGAGGAATACTTCCGCACCCTGGCCCGTCCGAGGGCCCCGCAATGAAGCGTCTCTGGTTGCTGTGCCTTGTCGTTGCGGTCCTGTCCGTGTCGGTGGCCGAGGCCCAGCGGGGCCGCGGGTTCGGTCGCTTCGGCGGCGAAGCCGGCGTGCCTCCACGGTTCCCGACCGAGGCCGACCAGGACGGCGGCTTCCACTTCTGCCGGCTGATGTACCGCACGGTGCGATCGCAGCCGCGCGGCATGGGATGGGGCACCGACTATCCCTTCTCCGACATCAATTTTTCCCAGCGACTGTCTGAGATGACACGCGCCACGGTGTCGCGGGCCGAGGGGGGGCCATCACATCTGGTGGTGCGACCCACGGACGAGTGGCTGTCGCTGTGCCCGTTTGTGATGGCGTCAGATCCAGGGACCGCCGGGTTTACCGACGAAGATGCGGTGGCGTTGAGGGCGTATCTGCTGAAGGGGGGCTTCCTCTGGGCCGACGATTTCTGGGGGCCCTATGCCTGGGACGACTTTGCGCGGGAACTGGCCAAGGTGCTGCCGCCCGGGCAGTATCCGATTCGTGATCTGGCGGCCGATCATCCGCTGTTCCGCACGTTGTTTCAGGTGCCCGAGATTCCGCAGGTGCCGGCGTGGCAGTTCTGGCGGCAGACCGGCGGCGACACCTCGGAGCTCGGGCGACAGTCGCAGCAGGCGCATGCCGCCGCGATCAGCGATGCACAGGGACGCATCATGGTGCTGCTGACCCACAACACCGACATCGCCGATTCGTGGGAACGCGAAGGGGAAGACGCCGAATACTTCCGGTTGTTCTCACCGAAGGGCTATGCCCTGGGCATGAACGTAGCCGTCTACGCCATGTCGCACTAGTGGCGGGTGCGGAAGTCCGTGAGCCCCGGTTGCCGGTCGAAGACCGCTCGCAGATCGAGCAGCTCGATGAGGGCGCGGCACCGTGCCACCGGCCCGGGCTGTTCGAGCAGGGCCTGACGCTCGAGGGGGTCGAAGTCGAGATACTGCGCCAGCGCATTCACCACGTCGACGTCGGGCATCGTCTGGGGCAGCAGTGACTCGGCCCGGGCCCGCGCGAACAGCGGCTCGAGCCGGTGCTCGAGCTCGGTGCGCGCCTGTGCCAGTGCGACGTGTTCGGTCTCGGGCACGACTTCCTCGAGGGCTTCCATCTGCACCGTCCGATACAGCAGCTGCGCATTCGAGGCCAGCTCGCGGACGATGCGGAACTTGTGCGTGCCACGCAGCACGAGGTTGAAGCGGCCGTCGGCCAGCCGTTCGACATGGGAAATGACGCCCACGCAGCCGGTCGGGAACACAGGCGGATGTTCGGGATGCCCGGGCGCATCGGTGCCGCGCAGCAGCGTCATGCCAATGAGGCGGTCGCTCGACAGCGCGTCGGTGACCATCTGGCAGTAGCGGGGCTCGAAGATGTGGAGGGGCAGGAAGACGTTCGGGAACAGCACGACCGACGGCAGCGGGAATATCGGAATGATGGCGTCGCGCATGGCCATGGCGGTGTCGTCTCTTCGCTATTATGACCGGGTGCGCCCCATTTCGCCTGCGCCTGCTGCGGTGTTCGACGCGGTGCAGCCGCTGGTGTTTGCGCACCGCGGCGGTGCGGCCCTCCGTCCGGAAAACACCCGGCTGGCGGTGCAGCACGGGCTGTCGCTCGGGGCCGACGGCATCGAGATCGATGTGCACCTGTCGCGTGACGGCATCCCGGTCGTCATTCACGACCCGACGCTCGACCGCACCACGAACGGCCACGGGCCGGTCGGGGCGCTGACGGCCACCGCACTGGCGGGCCTGGATGCGGCCTGGCATTTCGCCCCCGGGCACGGATATCCGTTCAGAGAGCAGGGCCACGGCGTGCCGACGCTGGCCGACCTGCTGGCGCTCTGCCACGACACACGCCTCATCATCGAGATGAAGTTCGGCACCGAGGCGCTGGCCGAGGCCGTGGTGCATCTGGTGCGGCAGGCCGGTCTGTCAGATCGGGTCTGTATCGGGGCGTTCCACCAGCGCCCCCTCGATGTGGTCAGACGCCTGGCACCCGAGCTCGCGACCGGTGCGTCGCGAGACGAAGCGGCTGCGACCTGGCGTCGCTCGTGGGTGCGCTGGCCCTTTCGCCGGCCCCTGCCGTTTACGGCCTATCAGGTGCCCCTGCGGCGCGGACGGTTCCGGGTGGTGACCCCGGCCTATGTCGCGCAGGCCCACCGCAGCGGGCAATGGCTGCAGTGCTGGGTGGTCGATGACCCCGTGGAAGCCTCGACCCTGCTCGACTGGGGCGTCGACGGGCTGGTGACTGATCGGCCCGACCTGATGGTGGCGCTGCGTGACGGATGGGTCGCCCGGGGCGCGGTGCCGGCCTCACGCCGGCGTCCGCCGACTGTCGCCTGAACGAGGCATGGCGGCCCGTCGTCATGCGGGTGGCGCACTTCTGGCCGTACGCGGCTACAATTGGAGGTCTTGTCTGAGGGCAAACAGGGAAGGTTTTACACGGTATGAAGAATCCCGACGGTTCGGAAATGTCGCAGCTGGAAGCGATTGAAACGCGTGAGTGGCTCGATTCGCTCGATGATGTGCTCCGCCATGGAGGGTCGGCCCGCGTGGGCCGCCTGCTGAGAGACCTCGGCATCCAGGCGCAGCGCGCCGGCGTCAAGCTGCCGTTTTCCGCGAACACCCCCTACATCAACACGATTCACCCCTCCGAAGAAGTGCCCTATCCGGGCAGCCGCGAGATCGAGCGACGCATCAAGAGCCTGGTCCGCTGGAATGCGATGGCCATGGTCGTACGCGCCAACAAGGTGGAAGACGGCATCGGCGGGCACATCTCGACCTTCGCCTCGTCGGCCACGCTGTATGAGGTGGGATACAACCACTTCTTCCGCGGTCGCGAGAACGGTCACGAGGGCGATGTCGTCTATTTCCAGGGCCACGGGTCGCCCGGGATGTATTCGCGCGCGTTCCTCGAAGGGCGCCTGACGACGCAGCACCTTGAGAACTTCCGCCGCGAGCTGAAGCCCGGGGGCGGGCTGTCGTCGTATCCCCATCCCTGGCTGATGCCCGATTTCTGGGAGTTCCCCACGGTGTCGATGGGCCTCGGACCCATCATGGCCATCTACCAGGCCCGCTTCAACCGCTACCTTGAAGATCGCGGGCTCAAGCCCAAGACCGACGCGAAAGTGTGGGCATTCCTCGGCGACGGCGAAACGGACGAGCCGGAATCGCTCGGGGCCATCACGCTGGCGTCGCGCGAGAAGCTCGACAACCTCATCTTCGTGATCAACTGCAACCTGCAGCGCCTCGACGGCCCGGTGCGCGGCAACGGCCAGATCATCCAGGAACTGGAAGCGGTGTTCCGCGGCGCGGGCTGGAATGTCATCAAGTGCATCTGGGGCCCCGAATGGGATGCGCTGCTTGAGAAGGACACCGACGGCCTGCTCGTCAAGCGGATGGGCGAGGTGGTCGACGGCGAGTATCAGAAGATGGCCGTCGAGTCGGGTGACTATGTGCGCAAGCACTTCTGGGGCACTGACCCGCGCCTGCTCAGGATGGTCGAGCACCTGTCCGACGAGCAGCTCAAACGGCTGACGCTGGGCGGACACGACCCGGGCAAGGTGTTCAACGCCTTCCGCCTCGCGACGCACTCGCCCAACGGGATGCCGAGCGTGGTGCTGGCCCGCACGATCAAGGGCTACGGCATGGGCGAGTCGGGTGAGGGCAAGAACATCACCCACCAGCAGAAGAAGCTCAACGAAGACGAGGTCAAGACGTTCCGCACGCGGTTCGGTATCCCGATTTCCGACGAGGACGTCGCCAAGATGCCGTTCTACCGGCCGTCGGACGACACGCCGGAGATGCAGTACCTAATCGAGCGCCGCAAGGCGCTGCACGGCCCGGTGCCGAAGCGCCGCCGCCAGGACGCGCCGCTGCGCCTCGAGTTCGGCGACACCTTCGACGAGTTCCACAGCGGCACCGAGAGCCGCAAGGCCTCGACCACGATGGTGTTCGTGCGCATGCTGTCGAAGCTGCTGCGAGACGAGCACATCGGCAAACTGGTGGTACCGATTGTGCCGGACGAGGCGCGCACGTTCGGCATGGAAGCCCTGTTCCGTCAGGTGGGCATCTATGCCCACGAGGGGCAGAAGTACGAGCCGGTCGACCGCGACACGCTGCTCTACTACAAGGAAGCGTCCGACGGACAGATTCTCGAGGAAGGCATCAATGAGGCGGGCTCGGTGTCGTCGTTCATTGCGGCGGGCACCGCCTATGCCACGCACGGCATTCCGACGATTCCGTTCTTCATCTACTACTCGATGTTCGGCTTCCAGCGCATCGGCGACCTCATCTGGGCCGGTGCCGACATGCGCATGAAGGGCTTCCTGATGGGCGGCACCTCGGGACGCACGACGCTCAACGGCGAGGGGCTGCAGCACGAAGACGGTCAGAGCCATGTGCTGGCGCTGCCCGTGCCCAACTGCCAGTCGTACGACCCGGCGTTTGCCTACGAACTGGCCGTGATTATCGAGGACGGCATCCGCCGCATGTATGCCGAGCGTGAGGACATCTTCTACTACCTCACGGTGATGAACGAGCAGTACGAGCACCCGCCGATGCCCAAGGACGCGCGCGAGGGCATTCTCAAGGGGCTCTACGTCTGCAAGCCCACGTCGCTGCCCAAGGCCAGGCTGCGGGCGCAGCTGTTCGGCAGCGGCACGATTCTGACCGAGGCCCTGAAGGCCCAGCAGATTCTGGAAGAGCAGTACAAGGTGGGCGCTGACGTGTGGAGCGTGACGAGCTACGTCAACCTCTACCGCGACGGCAACGCGGCCGAGCGCTGGAACCGCCTGCACCCGGCCGACAAGCCCAAGGTGCCGTATGTGGCGCAGGTGACGAAGGATGCCCCGGGCGTGTTCGTCGCGGCCTCCGACTATCTCAAGGTGCTGCCGCAGTCGATCGATCAGTGGATGCCGAAGAAGCTGCACTCGCTCGGCACCGACGGGTTCGGCCGCAGCGACTCGCGGGCGGCGCTGCGTGATTTCTTCGAGGTCGATGCCCGGTTCATCGTCCTGTCGACGCTGTATGCGCTGATGCAGGAGAAGCAGGTGGAACCGGCCGTGGTCGCCAAGGCAATCACTGACCTCGGCATCAATCCCGACAAGCCGAATCCGGCGATCAGCTAAGGGGACGTCGACACGTGGCCGATTTCATTCTTCCGAATCTGGGTGATGGCGTTGCGCAGGGCGACGTCCTCAAGGTGCTGGTCAAGGTAGGCGACACGCTCAAGGTCGATCAGCCGGTACTGGAACTCGAAACCGACAAGGCGACCATCGAGGTGCCCTCGTCGGTCGCCGGTGTGGTGAAGGACATCCGCACCAAGGCCGGTGACAAGGTCAAGCCGGGGCAGGTCGTACTCGTGGTCGATCAGGGCGTCGCCGGCGCCCCGCCGCAGGTCGATCCCCCGGTGGCAGCGCCCGCACCGACGCCCGTGGCGGCCCCGGTTGCGGCCTCCGCTGCAGCGCCGATGCCTGTGGCGGCGCCGACCCCCGTGGTCGCTGCTGCGCCTCCTCCGCCCCCTGGGGTGGCGGCGGCGGTCGCTGCGCCTGCGGCGGCACCGATGCAGTCGGCCGCGTATCCCTCAGGTCCGGCCGCGCCGTCGGTGCGTCGACTGGCTCGGGAAATCGGCGTCGACATCACGCGCGTGCCCGGCACCGGTCCCGGCGGCCGCATCTCGCTCGACGATGTGAAGGCGTTTGCGAAGGCGGCGTTGTCGGGCACCGGCGGTGCCGTGGCCGCGATGCCGGGTGTGGCGCTGCAGCAGCGAGCCCTGCCCGACTTCTCGAAGTTCGGAGAGGTCGAGCGCAAGCCGATGAGCGGCGTGCGCCGCAAGACGGCCGAGCACCTGACCTACGCGTGGAACACCATTCCCCACGTCACCCAGTTCGACAAGGCCGACATCACCGACCTCGAGAAGGTGCGGCAGAAGTATCGCTCGGAAGTCGAGAAGCTCGGCGGCAACCTGACGGTGACCGCGGTCACGGCGAAGGTGCTGGCCACGGCCCTGCGGAAGTTCCCGCAGTTCAATGCGTCGGTCGATCCGGCGACCGAGTCGATTGTCTACAAGAAGTTTGTGAACATTGGCATCGCCGTCGACACCGACTTCGGGCTGCTGGTGCCGGTCATCCGCCACGCCGACCAGAAGAACCTCGGCCAGCTGTCGGTCGAAATCAGCCAGATGGCCGACAAGGCCAAGGCCCGCAAGCTGACGCTCGATGAAATGTCGGGCGGATCGATGTCGATCACCAATCTGGGCGGCATCGGCGGCACGGGCTTCACGCCCATCGTCAACTGGCCCGAGGTCGCCATCCTGGGCATCTCGCGCGGCGTGTACGAACCCAAGTGGAACGGGTCGACGTTCGAGCCCCGGCAGATGCTGCCACTGTCGCTCAGCTACGATCACCGGCTGATTGACGGGGCCGATGCCATGCGGTTTCTGCGGTGGGTGGCCGACGCCCTCGAAGAGCCGTTTGCCCTGGCGCTGCGAGGATAACCGGCCATGGCAACCCGCATTGCAGTGGTGGGCTCAGGCCCCGGTGGCTACGCGGCTGCGTTTTACGCAGCCGATCTCGGCATGGACGTCACGCTGATCGGCGAAGAGCCCAACCCCGGAGGCGTCTGCCTCTACAAGGGCTGCATTCCGTCGAAGGCGCTGCTGCATGTCGCCAAGGTGATTGACGAGGCGCAGCATGCCTCGCACTGGGGCGTCAGCTTCAGCGCCCCGACCGTTGATGTCGACACGCTGCGCGCCTACAAGGACCGCGTCGTCGAAAAGCTGACGAGCGGCACCGGTCAGGTGGCCAAGCTCCGCAAGGTCAACTTCCTCCAGGGGCGGGCGTCGATCACGTCGCCGACCAGCCTGCTGGTGAGGAAGGCGGCCGGTGGCGACGAGGCCGTGACGGTCGACTACATCGTGCTGGCCACCGGATCGCATCCGACGCGCATTCCCTCGCTGTCGATCGACTCGTCGCGCGTGCTCGATTCGACCGGGGCCCTCGACCTTCCGGAGATTCCCAAGACGATGCTCGTGATCGGCGGCGGCTACATTGGCCTCGAACTGGGGTCGGTGTACGCAGCACTCGGCACGAAGGTCTCGGTGGTCGAAATGACGCCTGGGCTGCTGCCCGGTGCCGATCGCGACCTGGTGCGCGTGCTGAACCAGCGCGCCGAAACAGTGTTCGAGAAGATCTACCTGTCGACCCGCGTCACCGGCATGTCCGAGGTGAAGGGGAAGAAGGGGGCGACGGGCGTCTCGGTGTCGTTCGAGGGGGAAGGCGCCCCGGCGCAGCAGACGTTCGATTACGTTCTGGTGTCGATCGGGCGTCGGCCGAACGCGAGCATTGACGGTCTGTCGTCGACGCGCGTGAAGGTCGATGCGAAGGGCTTCATCCAGTCGGACGGACAGCGTCGCACCGACGAGCCGACGGTATTTGCGATCGGTGACGTGGCCGGCGAACCGATGCTGGCCCACAAGGCCTCGCACGAGGCACGCGTGGCGATCGAAGCCATTGCGGGCCACAAGGCGGTCTTTGAACCGGCGGCGATTCCGGCCGTGGTGTTCACCGATCCGGAAATCGCCTGGGCCGGTCTCACCGAGGCTGATGCCGAGCGACAGGGCCTCACCGTCGAGGTCGCGCGCTTCCCGTGGGGCGCCTCGGGCCGTGCCATTGCCATCGACCGTGTCGACGGCATGACCAAGCTCATCATCGATCCGAAGACCGAGCGCATCCTGGGCGTGGGCATCGTCGGGTCTGGTGCCGGCGAGCTGATTTCTGAAGGCGTGCTGGCGATTGAAATGGGCGCGACCGCGTCAGACGTCAAACTGACGATTCATCCGCATCCGACGCTGGGTGAAACCGTGATGGAAGCCGCCGAGCAGTTCTTCGGCCAGGCGACCCACGTCTACAAGCCGAAAAAGCGCTAGGCGCAGCGCACCTTAGGACTCGCCTTCGGGCGCGTCGCCGTTCGGGTCCGGTCAAACCCGAGCGGCGGCGTGTGCCTCGTAGGCGTCGGCCTGCTCGTGCGCGTGATACGAGCTGCGGACCAGCGGTCCGGCTTCCACGTGCACGAACCCCATCGCCAGCGCTTCCCGCTTGAGGTCGGCAAACTCATCAGGATGGTAATACCGCGTCATGACCGCATGGTCGGCTGACGGACGCAGATACTGGCCGATGGTGAGAATCGACACACCGACCCGCCGCAGATCGGCAAACACCTCGAGCAGTTCGTGGCGCTCTTCGCCGAGCCCCACCATGAGGCCGGTCTTGGTGGGAATGGCCGGGGCGTAGGTGCGCGAGCGATCGAGCAGCCCGAGCGTACGCGAATACTTGCCGCCCGACCGCGCCATGCGATAGAGCCGCGGCACGGTTTCGGTGTTGTGGTTGAGCACATCGGGCCGCGCGTCGAGCACGGTCTCCAGCGGGCCTTCCTCGCCCTTGAAGTCGGGGATGAGCACCTCGACGCGGGTGTCGGGCATGCGGCGGCGGATGGCGCGGATGGTGTCGGCAAAGATTCCCGAGCCACCGTCCTTGAGGTCGTCGCGGTCGACCGACGTGATGACGGCATAGGTGAGGCCCATTTTCTCGACGGCCTCGGCCACGCGCTCGGGTTCGTGGAGGTCGAGTGCCTGGGGCTTGCCGTGTGCCACGGCGCAGTAGGCGCAGGCGCGGGTGCAGATGTCACCCAGAATCATGAAGGTGGCCGTGCCGTGGTGCCAGCACTCGCCGATGTTGGGGCAGCGGGCATCTTCGCAAACGGTGTTGAGCTTGAGGTCACGCATGATGCTGCGCAGGCGGAGATAATTTTCCGAACCCGGGGCCCGGACCTTGAGCCACTCGGGCTTGGGTTCGCGGGGCTTGATGAACTGCAGCGGCGCTTCCACCATGATGTGCCCAGTATACTTTGACGGTTCACGGGAGGATGCGATGTCGACACTGAGGCTGACCTGGCTGGGGCATTCGTCATTCGTGATGCAGACGCCCGGAGGCGTGACCGTGGTCCTCGATCCGTGGTTCACGGGCAATCCGAGCTTTCCCGAGGGCCATCAACCGGCGGCGGCTGACCTCGTCCTGGTGTCCCACGGCCACAGCGACCACATTACCGATGCGGCCGCCCTGTCCATGGCCACCGGGGCCACCGCCGTGGGCATCTGGGAAGTGGTGTCATGGCTCGGCTCGAAGGGCGTGTCACGGGTCGAACCGATGAACAAGGGCGGAAGCATCACCACGCACGGTTTGCGTCTCTCGCTGGTCGAGGCTGTGCACAGCAGCAGCATCGATGACGGCGGACTGGTGGGGCTGGGGGAGGCGGCGGGCTTCATGATCCGCCTCGAGGATGGCCGCACGGTGTACTTCGCCGGTGACACGGCGCTCTTCGGCGATATGAAGCTGCTGGGGGAACTGTATCGGCCCGATATCGCGTGTCTGCCCATCGGCGACCGCTTTACGATGGGCCCCGAACACGCTGCGATCGCGGCGACGTGGCTGGGCGTGCGCCATGTGGTGCCGATGCACTACGGCACGTTTCCGCTGCTGACGGGGACCCCCGAGGCGCTACAGCAGCATCTGGCCGGCAGCAGCATCACGATGCACACCTGCCCCCCTGGGGGGACGCTGACCTTCGAGGGCACCGGACCGGTTGAACGCCTCGGCTGACAGGGTCGGGACCGGCGACTCGCCCGCGGCGTCCTTGACAGGTTTAACGGCCGACAGGGATGATCAACAGGTGTGCGGGCGGCATCGTGCCCCGCATCAGGCACCCTGAGGCGCTCCTTGCGCGTCTTTCCAAGAGGTGTTTCAGGAGGAGTGATTCGTGGCGTATATCATTTGCGAACCCTGCATCGGGACCAAGGACACAGCCTGCGTCGATGTGTGTCCGGTCGACTGCATCCACCCGCGTAAAGACGAGGGGGATTTCGAGGGCGCAACCCAGCTCTACATTCACCCCGACGAATGCATCGACTGCGGGGCCTGCGTGCCGGCCTGCCCGGTCGAGGCCATCTATGCGCTCGACGAAGTGCCCGAAAAGTGGAAGAACTACATCGACGTGAACGCCGACCACTTCCGGAAGTAAGATTCCGGCAGACGTAGGCTCCCGGGGTGCATCCCCGTGAGAGGCCTGTGCGTCACAGGGGGTGCCATGCAACTCCGTTCCCGTCTGCCGATCATGCTGGTGCTGGTGACCCTCGCGCTGTCGACCGGGGTGTTGGGCCGTCAGCCCGGTATCGACGGTGCCGTCCAGCTGCAGCTGGCAAACCTGCTCTTCGACGACACCCGTTACGGTGAGGCGCTCGATGCCTTCCGCCGTGCTGCTCGGTCCGCCGATGCCTCAGTGTCGATTCCCGCCCGGGTGGGCGTGGTCATCTCGGCCCTGCGCATCGGCGAGTTTGTCGAGGCACAGCGGGAGGCCGCTTCGCTCAAGCAGGTGGCCCCGCGCAACCCCGATGTGATGACGGTGCACGCCGATGCGCTGTGGGCCGCCGGTCTGTTCGATGAGGCCGAGGCCGAGTATCGCGAGGCGCTGGCTCTGCAGCCAGGCATGTCTCGCGCCCTGCACGGGCTCGCGCGGGCCCAGGCCTCTCACAACGATCTTGACACGGCCATGAACACCGCGCAGGCCGCGCTCAAGGCCAATCCCCGCGACGCCGAGATGCACCACACGGTCGGCAGCATCTTCGAGCGGATGCGCCGCTACGAACAGGCGGCGGCGGCCTATACCAACTACATCAACCTGCTGCCCAACAAGGACCGCAGCGAGAAGGCGGCGTGGTCGCGTGCCCAGGTGCGGTTCCTGCGCTCGTTCGGTGAGCGCGAGCCGCTGGCCCTGAACGACCGGGTGGTCGACCAACTGCACACGGTCGACTTCAAGATCGTGGACGACAAGGTGCTGGTCAATGCCAAGGTCAACGGAGGGCGCGCGCAGGACTTCGTGCTCGATACGGGGTCAGAGCAGACGACGGTGTCACGTCGCACGGCGTCCTCGGCCGGCGTCCGTCCGATCACCTACACCCTCAGCGCGGGCGTGGGCGAAGTGGGCCTGCGCGGGCTGCAACTGGGGCGCCTCGATTCCTTTGAAATCGGTACCCTCAAGCTGACCAACGTGCCGGTCATGATCAAGGCCCCGACGCTGCGTGGCCTGCCCAAGCGCGAGACCGAGAGTTTCTCGCCGCTGGCCCTGGGCCTGTCGATGATCATCGACTATCGGACGCGGAAGCTCACGATGGGACGGCGCCTGCCGGAGGAAGCGGCGGACATCCGGATGCCGATGCGGCACCACCGGCTGTCGCTCGTCCGCGGTCTCGTGAATGAAACGCATCCGACCTACTTTGTCGTCGACACAGGCGGAGAAGTGATTTCGATTTCCACGGCGACGGCCGAGGCTATCAATGCCCAGCCGGCCCGCCGTATCGGCCTGCGGGTGTACGGCACGTCAGGCTGGGATCGCGACGCGTTCCTGCTGCCCGGGCAGCGGCTGCAGTTTACCGATGCGATTGACTACAAGAACTTCGCCGTGGTTGTGCTCAACCTGCGCGCCCCCAGCGTCCTGCTCGGATTCGAAGTCGGCGGCATTGTCGGACACCGGTTTCTGAGCCCGTACCGTGTCGCTATGGATCTCGAACGCAGCGAACTGCGCATGACGCGCGGTGGCACTGCGGGGGCTTCCGGCAATCCCTGATCGGAAGACGGCCGGCGGCGTGAGTCGCCGTCGGCCGTTGCACGAGAGATATCGCAGTCGCGAGGGCTGCGACCCACCTGCACAGAACCTAGAAGTCGAACCCGACCCACAACTGGAAGCGCGATCGGCGGAACTCGCGGCTGCCTCCGATGGCTGCGTAGGCGACGTCTTCCCATGCGGGATTCATGAGTGTGCGGAACGTCCAGTCGAAGTGCACCGGGAACCCGAGCGCAAAGCTCATCAGCCCGAACCCGTATGACCCGCGACCGTCTCTGAGGCGGAATCCGGACACGGGCACCGGGGGGCCATAGATGGGACGCCCCGCATTGTTGTAGCCGAGCACCGGGGTTTCAATCGTTGTGTCGCGGGTGAACACCTGGAACGGCTGATTGGCGGTGCGCCACCGCGCCGCACCGAGGTTGGCGAAGAGCGTGGCACGCACGCCTCCCAGAATCCCGATGGGGGTGGCCATGGCGTTGATGAGCGGCAGGCGCAGCTCGGCGTTCACGAAGAAGGCGTCCTGCCCCGAGAACTCGAGGAAGTTGTAGCCGCGCAGTTCGTTGTTGCCGCCGAAGAAGGTGAAGCCGGGGTTGTTGCCCCAGCTGGTGAAGCCACGGCCGCGCACGGCGAGCAGCGCTGTGCCTGCCAGACGGAAGTACTTGCGCACGTCGACATCGACCGTCTGACGTGTCAGCGTGTTGCCGATCTTGGGCGCAATTTCATACGCCACACGCATCGTGCTGCCGGTCAGGGGGCCGAACTCGCGGAAAATCGTAGTCTCCTGAATAAACGCCGCCCCAAGGGGAATCATGAAGCCGTTGTTGAACAGCTGGCGGCCGAACTGGTCCACCTGGTACTGCTGGGAGTATTCCTGCAGTCCAGGATCGGCAAATCGCTCGTTGAAGTAGTTCACCCCCCCGTACAGCTCGATGCGCCGGTAGCGGTTGAACGGATAGATGGCATACGCCGTGCCGCCGTTCGTGGTGCGGGTGGCGACTGCCAGGTCGCGATCGATGATGCCGCTGAACATCGGGTCGAAGAAGACGTTCTGCAGCTGCCCGAAAAAGAACTGGGTCTGCGAGTAACCCTGTGCCGCCAGATTGAGCCGGCGCTCGAGATTGATCCACATGCCCTGAATGGTTCGGTACTGGGCGATGGACGAGGCAAACAGGGTGAACTGCTGGTCGCCCAGCACATCGGTGAAGGCGATCTGCGTGCCGCCGAACACGTCACCGCCGCTGGTGATGCCGACGCCGACGGGAGGGCGGCCCTCGAGGAACATCTTCTCGAAGCGGCCTTTCCGCTTGGCATTGTCCTGCACGAAGCTGTGCGTGAGCGGCGCCTGGAAGTCGACGACGGGGCCAGGGGCACCGAAGTCTTCCGACGGGACCGTCGTGATTTCGTTCTTGAGGTCAATAACGTGCAGGCCATAGTCACCCTTGAGGTAGGTGACGAAGGCGACGCGCTGATTTGTCCCGTCCTTGAGGATGACCGGCGACAGGTTGCCGGCCAGCGTGTCGGTGTACTGCTTGAGCTCGTTGGTGGTGAGGTTCAGCGTCCACAGGTTGAAGATCTGTCCGTTGCGTGCCACTTCGGGGTCGATGGCATCGGCCGGGTTCACGGCGGTCGACGAGAAGATCAGGGTGTTGCTGTCCCAGTACTGCGCCCCGCCCTCGTCATGGGTGCCGAAGGTGATCTGCTGCGGGTTTGAACCGTCGGCATTCATCCGAAAGAGTTTGTCGTTGCCGCTGATCCGCACGAGATAGACGATGTGCTTACCGTCAGGCGACCAGGTGGGAGCATAGTGCGGCAGCGGGTCTTTGCCGAGCGGCTTCACCTCCCGTGACTCGAGGTCGACGAGGTAGATGTTCGCGTCGGAGCCTTCCATGGCGGAAAACGCAATCTTCGTCCCGTCGGGCGAGAAGTCGGGTGATTCGGGCGCGTCGAGCTTCAGCGGAATGCGCACCACGACCTTGCGCGTGACGACGTCCTGAACAATCAGCGACCGGTCCTTCTCGGTGCGCACGAAATAGGCGAGGCGATCGCCCTGCGGCGACCAGGTCATCCAGGGGACCGAATTCCATCGGCCGCCGGGGGTGGCCAGGTACTCGAAGCCCATCGACTGGTCGAATCCGCGGGTCAGGTTGCGCACCACCGCGCCGTCCTTCGAGGAGAGCAGCACGATGTCGAGTTCGCGATCGGCACCGTTGCCGGTCATGGCGGCGATGAGATCGCCCGAGGGTGAGGGTTCGATCGACAGCACATTCGAGTAGAAGGTCTTCCGCGGATCGGGCGCCAGGTCGCGACCGTAATCGACGGGGCGTTCCTTGTCGCGGAACGGCTTGAACCGCTCCTTCATGTAGCGGTCGAACTGCTGGTCGAATTCGGTCGCGTCCAGCTGGAACGCTTCCGAGTAGGCATCGTCGCTGCCCCCGATGACGCTGCGGCGCAGGGCGAAGACATAGGCCCGGACGCCTTCCTTGCCCCAGCGCGATTCCATGAACTCGAAAGCGGCGTGGCCCAGGTTGTAGATGAGGCGGGGGTTGCTGAAGCCGCCGTAGTCCTGCATCTCGCTCATCTTCGGGACGATGTCCGACACGGCGGCGTCGCGGACGGTCATGAGGTCGAGCGGACGCCAGTATCCGGTCATGTAGTCGGACATGCCTTCCATGACCCACAGGGGCATGTTCCGCCGGATGAGACCGGTGGGAATGATGTCGAACTGGAAGATGTGGGTGAGTTCGTGCGTGACGAGCCGATACAGCAGGTCGGAGGGCTCGTCGATCGGCATCAGGATGCGGCTGCGGCTGGGTTCGGCGAAGGCCCCGACCCCTTCCTGTGCGGCTCCGGGGATGACGTTCTGCTGCCAGAACTCGGCGCTGGTGGAGAAGAGAATGAGCGGGACCTTGAAGGCCAGGTCGTGCTTGAGCTCGGAACTGACGTGCTGATAGGCGCTTTCGGCATAGCCGGCGATGCGCTCGACGTGCGGCTCGACCTCGGGGTAATAGTAGAGCTCGAAGTGGTCCGTCTGGTAGATGTGCCACTCGAACCGGTCGTACCGGATGGCATTCTTCCCGTAGTAGGGAACCATCCCCATCTGCGCCTGGGCAGACGAGGCCGCCGTCAGAATCGCCAGCAGGGTCAGGCTGATGAGCCGCATCGCTGTTTCTCCTGTGTGCATCTTACAGTGAGGACCATCGGGAGCCATGAAACGGTCCCTGAATAGCACAATAGCAGCAAGATCCGATCCGCGGGGCGATGTCCTATACTTGAGACGCGCGACAGGGCGCTGACGCTTCTTTCCTCTCCCATGCCGTTTGGTCGCTGGCGGTCGTCTCCGCCTCCTCCGGATGCTGACAGCTTCACGGCCGATGCGCTCGACCACCTCGACGCCCTGTACGGCACCGCCCTGCGGCTGACCCGTCGGCCCGAGGACGCTCAGGACCTGGTGCAGGACACCTATCTGAAGGCCTTTCGGGCGAGGGCGCGGTTCACGGCCGGCACCAACCTTCGGGCGTGGCTCTACACCATCCTGCACAACACATGGCGCAACCGGCGGCGTGATCAGAGCCGATCGAGGGTCGAGGCCGATTCCGAGGTGGTGGAGATTGCCGCCGAGCGGGGCGATGCTGGAGGACGGCCGGCCCCGACCCCTGAGGAACTGCTCTTGCGGGAGGCCCTGAGTGATGACCTGCGGCTGGCGCTGGACGGCTTGCCTGAGGCCTTCCGCGAGGTCGTCTGGCTGCGCGATGTGGACGACCTGAGTTACCAGGACATTGCGACCGTCCTGTCGGTGCCGATGGGGACGGTCATGTCGAGGCTGGCCCGGGGCCGGCGGCAGCTGCACGCCGGAGTGCTGGCGGCCCGCCGTGCAACCCCTTTGTGATTTGAGCGTCGTAACCACAGGGAAACGTATGCGCATGTCTTCTGGCTGTGAACAGTTCGAGGCACAGGTGGCGATGACTGCGGAGCGGGCCGACGGCCCGATCGCCGACCCCGCCCTGCGTGCCCACCTCGCGGGGTGCCCGGCCTGTGCGCAGGCGCTGACGACCCAGCGTGTGGTCCGCGAGCGCCTGATTGCGCAGCGTCAGGCCCTGCAGACGCCCGTGCCACCCGGCGTTCGGACGCGCATGGCAGCCAAGCTGGCCGGCGAGGCCCATGCCGAGGCGACCGCTTCTGGCTGGGGCCTGCGCCTGTCGCCGATCGCGGCCGCCGCGGCCCTGATGCTGGTCGTTACGGTCGGGCTGCTGCCGGTCGTGACCGGGCAGTCGTCCGTGGTGCTGGCGGCGCAGCTTGCCCTCGACCACGTCAAGTGCTTTCTGATTGACGGCGACCTGCACGCTCAGCCGGTGAGCGCCGCCGAGGCCGAGGCGACGATTCGCCAGCAGCACGGCTGGTCGGTGCCGGTGTCCGACACGGGGGGCGTCGACAACAGTCAGCTGGTGGCCGTCCGCGAGTGCCTCTACGGCGAGGGCATGGCGGCGCACCTCCTCTATCGCATCGGCGAGATGCCGGTGTCGCTCTTTGTGATGCCCACTGCCGACCACGTGGTCGCGCAGATGTCGCTGCTGGCAGCCGACACACTGTCGTGGAACCAGAACGGGCACACGCACATGCTGGTCGGACCCGCCGGTTCCCGCGCGACGCTCGACACGATGGCCCGCCACCTGCAACTTGAGGCAAGATAACGAGATGAACACATCCACACCGCCCGCGCAGTCTCCCGCCCCGAAGTCATCGGCGACGATGACGGCGGTGGCCCTGATCGCCACGGTGCTGGCGCTGCTGGCCATCAGCATTCCGTTCGTCTGGCAGGCCGACGACCACGCAGAGGCTCCCGTGGCCGATGCCGCGAGTGCGCCGGCGGCGTCCCCCGGGCCCGACGCCCCCGTCCTGGCGGCTTCGCACGGTGACGCCACTGACGACCCCAATGCCCCGGCCTGCGACGCCGATGCGGCTCCGGCCCGCCTCGACTTCAACATCAAGGACATGGAAGGCAAGGATGTCCCGCTCAGCACCTACAAGGGCAAAGTCATTCTGCTGAACTTCTGGGCCACGTGGTGCGGGCCGTGCAAGGCCGAGATTCCCGGGTTCGTGGAACTGCAGGAGAAGTACCGGAAGGACCTGGTCGTGGTCGGCTACTCGGTCGACGACACGGCCGAGAAAGCGCGTCCGTTCATCGACGAATACAAAATGAACTATCCGGTGCTGCTGGGCCTGGGTCGCGAGGACGTGCAGGATGCGTATGGTCCCATCTGGGGCATTCCCGCGTCGTTCCTCATCTCGAAAGACGGCAAGGTCTGCAAGCGCCATGTGGGCATCGCGCCGAAGGAAACCTTCGAACGGGAGATCCAGAAGCTGCTGTAGTAAGATACGGTCCGGATCATGCTCAAGGGTTTCACCAGAGCGCACCTGTCGTGCGGGTGCGCGCTCTCGTTTCGCGACGGTACCGATGAGGCCAGTCCCGTCACTGTCGTACTCGAGGTGAAAGCCCCCGGGTGCACCAATCCCCGCCATGTCTCTGGCCTTGCCCTCTACGACTACCGCGAGGCCCTGCGCCCCTCGACCCGCTTCGGGATGATCGAGGAAGAGGAATTCGAAGAAGAAGGCTAGTGTCGCCGTGGTGAATGCTGTTTCCACCATGGTGTTCTGGGGCGTGCAGGCCGCCTCGGCGCTGGTGCTGTTTGTTCCCTTCTCGTGGTCCCTCGTCGGCCTGTGGGCGGTCTCGCACTTTCTGAGGGCCGTCGGGCTGACCCTCTCCTTTCATCGATACTTCGCCCATCGCGCGTTCGAGATGTCGCGTGGCGCACGGTTCTTCTGGGCCTTTGTCGGCACGGCCGCCATGCAGAAGGGGCCACTCTGGTGGGCCGGGAATCACATCGACCATCACAAGTACGCCGATCATGAAGGCGACCCGCACAGCCCCAGGCTGAGCGGGTTCTACCATGCGCATGTGGGCTGGTTCCTGCATGATGCACGGTGGAAGCAGGTGCCGGGGTCGAATCCCGTCATGCGCGACTTCGGGAACGCCCCTGAACTGCGGTTGCTCGACGAGTACTACTGGGCGCCTCCCCTTGCGCTGGCTGTGGGGCTCTATCTGGCCGGAGGCCTGCCTTGGCTGGCCTGGGGCTTCCTGCTGCCCACGACGACCCTGGCGCATGCGACCTTTGCCATCAACACGGTCAATCACCTGTGGGGGTCGCGCCGCTTTCACACGCGAGACGACTCGACCAACAACGCGCTGACGGCGTTCTTTGCCGTGGGCGAGGGCTGGCACAACAACCACCACCGCTATCAGCGCGCCGCGCGCAATGGCTTCTACTGGTGGGAGTTCGACATCACCTATTGCGTCATCGTCGTGATGGGCTGGCTGGGTCTGGCGTGGAACATCCAGCCCGTGCCGGCCCGCATCTATGCCGAGGCCGAAGGCCACCGGGCACCGCCGCTGGGTGTGACCGAGTAGCGCGGTGATGCGGGTGCATGGCGCATCGCCCCGTGGTCCGTGAGATGCCTTGCCGTCAGGTGCCCGGAGGGCTTCCGTGCAGACGCCTCAGCCGCGAGTGCTGCAAGTCAGTGCGTGCCTGAACGCTCCGCGAGCTCGCGCACGATGCGTGCGTGCTCGTGCGCGTCAATCGGATAGCGCACCGCGATGGCGAGGGCGACCGCATAGCAGGCACACGGCACGGCGCAGTACAGCAGCCGGATGGCCTGCACGGTCTCCGGGGGCTGCGAGGCCGAACCGCTGACGTAGCCCCACCAGCCCAGCAGGGGCAGGGCGATACCGGCGCCGACGGCGGCCGAGGCCTTCATCACAATGCCCCACACGCCGAGCAGCAGCCCTTCGCGCCTGGTGCCACTGCGCAGCGTCTCAAAGTCGAGGGTGTCGGCCAGCATCGAGGCGGGCAGCAGCAGCGTGGCGCCGAAGCCCAGACCACTCAGCACCGTGATGGCAGCGAAGGCGATGACGTCACCGGGGCCCAGCCACAGCGCGCCGAGGAACACGCCCACGGAGAGCAGCGTCGCCGCAAGGAACGCCCGCAGCTTGCCCAGCCGCCGGGATGCCCAGGTCCAGACAGGCAGTCCGGCGAAGCCAGCCACGAAATAGAGGCCGAGCAACGCATCGGTCGCCGCAGGGGCCTGCAGCACCTGTTCGACGTAAAAGAAGAGCAGCGTGCCGGGAAGCGCGCCGCCGAGGGAGGCGACGGCGTAGGCCATGAGCAGCAGTCGATAGGGACGGTTGCCGCGCCAGACGCGGGTGAGGCCCTCGACGGTGAGCCGCGGTTGCACCGACGCGGGGGCCGCGGGCTCGGGCACGCGCCAGGCGCACCACAGGGGCAGCGCAGCCAGCAGCACGGCGTACGCGAGACCGAGGATGCGGAAGACGGCAGCTTCGTCGGGCGGGGCCCCGGTGGCTGCGCGTGCGGCTCGTACGAGTGCCGGTGCGGCGGCAGCCACGAGGGTGCCCAGCATCCACAGGCCATCACGCACGGCAAACAGCGTGGTGCGGCCGTGATGTCCGCCGGCCAGCTCGGTGCCGAGCGCCTGATAGGGAATCTGCACGACCGTCCAGGCCAGAAACGCCAGCGTCATGCAGGCGAAAAACCACGGTGCGGCCGCCGCACCCGAGGGCGGCGAGAACAACGCCACGACGCTGAGGGCCAGCGGCAGGGCTCCGAGGGCGATGAAGGGGCGACGCCGTCCCCAGCGCGACCGCGTGCGATCGCTGAGGGCGCCGATGACCGGGTCGGTGACACCGTCGAAGACGCGGGTCAGCAGAATCGCTGTGCCCAGGGCCCCGAGCGGAGCCCCGGCCACATCGGCGTAGAACTTGGGCAGATGAACGAAGACCGGCACGCCGAAAAGCGCCAGCGCAAACGCCGGCGCACCGTAGCTCCACTGACGGCTGCGGGGCAGGGCGTCTACTCGGGGGTATTCCACATCACCAGCCGGTGGTAGAGCGGATACGGCAGCACCCGCAGCAGCTTCATTGTCCACGAGAACAGGGCCGGGAAGTGAATCTCGCGCGCGCGATGCTCGAGGCCGCGGACGATGAGTGCGGCGGCCCGGGGGGCGTCGATGATGCCGGGCATGTGAAAGCGGTTGCGGTCGGTGAGCGGCGTGCGCACGAACCCCGGATTGATGACCGAGACGGCGATGCCCTGGCGTTCGACGTCGAAGCGCAGCGCATCGAGCATCAGAATGGCGGCCGCCTTCGATGCTCCGTAGGCGGCGGCCGTCGGCAGTGCGCGATAGCCGGCCACCGAGGCCACGCCTGCGATGTGTCCCTGCCGACGCGCCAGCATATCGGGCAGGACGGCCTCGACGCCGTAGACGAGGCTCATGTAATTGACATTGATGAGTGCACGGAAGTCGTCGGCCCTCCACGTCTGCGCCTGCACGGGAATGTGTGTGCCTGCGTTGAACAGCGCGATGTCGATGTGGCCCCACTGTGCGCGGACATCCGATGCCGCGCGGTGCACGGCCTCGCGGTCGGTGACATCGAGCGGCAGCACGTGCAGCGATGCGCCCGGGTGACGGGCCGCCACGTCGGCGAGCGCGTCGGCGCGACGGGCGGAAATGGTCAGACGCACGCCGGCGTCGAGCAGGGCAGGCACCAGGGCCTCGCCGATGCCCGAGCTGGCGCCGGTCAGCCACACGGCCTTGCCGGTCAACGACATAGCAGATGCTCGACGCGCAGATGTGACAGGAACATGACGGCCTCTGGTGATTGCGACTCGGTGTGCGCGGAATTTCCGGTACACTCGCGGGGTTCTGTGGCTTTGACGTGAAAATCGCCGCGATTGGTGCAGGTGTTTCGGGACTCACGGCTGCGGCCCTGCTGTCGGCGGCCCATGAGGTGACGCTGTTCGAGGCCGAGCCCCGGCTCGGCGGGCACGCGCACACGCACGCCCTCACGCTGGGCGGCCGCACCTGGCCGGTCGACACCGGCTTCATGGTGTTCAACGAGCGTACCTATCCGAACTTCATCCGACTCATCAGTGACCTCGGCATCGAGAGTCGCCCGAGCGACATGTCGTTCAGCGTGCGTTGCCGCCGCTGTCGTCTCGAACTGTCGAGCCGGGGCATCGACGGCCTGTTTGCCCAGCGGTCGCGGCTGCTGAGCGCCAGCCACTGGCGTCTCCTGCGCGATATCTTCCGCTTCTTTGCCCTCGGCCGCGAGGCGCTTGCGCGCGGAGACGAGGCGCGCACGCTCGGTGCGTTCCTCGATGACGGCGGCTTCGGCGACGAGCTGGCCCGGCACTTCGTGCTGCCGATGGGCGGCGCGATCTGGTCGGCATCATCATCGGACATGCGGGCGTTTCCCGCCGCGTCGTATCTGCGCTTCATGGAAAACCACGGCCTGCTGGCCGCCGGTGGTCAGCCCACCTGGCGTACCATCATTGGTGGTAGCCGCCGCTATGTCGACGCACTGGCCGCGCGGCTCGGCGACGGAGTTCGGGCTGGCCAGCCCGTGGTGCGCGTGCGGCGCGATGAGGCCGGTGTCGAGATCACGACGGCCAACGGCGCGCAGGAGCGTTTCGATGCCGTGGTTATCGGCACACATGCCGATCAGGCCCTGCAGATGCTGGCAGATCCGAGCGATGGGGAGCGCGAGGCCCTTGGAGCCTTCCGCTACTCGTCGAATGACACGTGGCTGCACTCGGATGCGCGTTTCCTTCCCGACGAACCCGATGCGCAGGCCTCGTGGAACTGTGACCTGGTCGACTGCACGCAGCCTGAGGCTCCGGTGGCGGTGACCTACGATCTCAATCGACTGCAGGGACATCGGCCAGGGCAGGCGCTGCTGTGCTCGCTCAATCCGCTGCACGAGGTCGAGGGCGAGGTGCATGCGCGGATGCAGTACACGCATCCGATTCTCGACGGACCCGCCATTGCGGCGCAGCCACGCGTAGCGGCACTCAACGGGCAGCGCCACACCTGGTATTGCGGCGCGCATCTGCGTTACGGTTTCCACGAAGATGGCGTGATGTCGGCGCTGGCCGTGGTGAAAGGCCTCGGCGTCGGTGTCTGAGACGTGGCGCTCGTCGCTGATGGCAGGTCAGGTGACGCATCACCGCCTGCAGCCGTGGGCACACGGATTCCGGTACCGGCTGGCCCTGGTGCGGCTCGATCTCGACGAACTGCCGCGGTTGTCGCGGGCCTTCACGTGGCTCGGCATCGAGCGTGCGCGGCCGCTCACTCTCAGGGCGGCCGATCACATCACGGTGGACGATGTGCGGGCGCGGGTGCGGGGGGCGGGTGTGTCGTCACACATCGGGCGGATGGAACTGGTGACCAGCCTTCGCACGTTCGGGTATGTGTTCAACCCGGTCAGCTTCTTCTTCTGCCACGGCGAGCACGATCGCCTGCTGGCGGTGGTGTGCGAGGTGAACAACACCTTCGGACAGCGGCATGTGTATGTGCTGCCTGCAGATGAAGGTCAGACGGTATGGCGCGAGAAGAAGGTGTTTCACGTGTCGCCGTTCTTCACGCTCGACGGCACCTACCGGTTCGAGTTCCAGATCTCGGACGGGCACCTCGAGGCGCGCATCGACCTCTATCGTGGCGGGGCCGCGCAGTTTGTCTCGCGCCTGTCGCTCGACCGTCGGCCGCTGACGGACGGGGCACTGCTGCGCATGCTGGTCGAGTATCCGCTGCTCACCCTGCGCGTGATCACCGCCATTCACTGGCAGGCCCTGCGCCTCTGGTGGAAGGGGGCCACCTATCACCCCGTGCCCGCGTATTCCCCTGAAACCGCCCGACAGCACACGGAGCCGTAGCCGTCATGTCCAACGCCGACCTCTCGATTCGCCAGCCGGCCCTGTCGGCGTCTACCGTGCCGCTGCTCGACCGTGTCATCGGCCCCATGGCCCGACGCCAGATGGTCGGGGCGCTGGCGCACTGGCAGGTGGGGCGGCTCACGGTGCACATGCCCGACGGCGAGGTACTGCACGGCGGCGCGCCCGATGCGGCGCCGCATGTGACGATCTGGATTGACCGCGAGGCGTTCTTCACCAAGTTTGCGCTGCGGGGCGATATGGGCGCGGGCGAGGCCTACATGGATGGCGACTGGCGCACCGATGATCTGGCCGCGTTTGTGGGGCTGGTGCTGCGCAACCAGTCGGTGCTGCCGCTCGAGTCGCGACTGACCGGATGGCTCAACGCCGGCAACAACTGGCTGCACCGGCGGCGTGCGAACACGCGCGACGGCAGCCGGCGCAACATCGGTGCGCACTACGACCTCAGCAACGATCTGTTCCGCACGTTTCTCGATCCCTCGATGGCCTACTCGAGTGGCGTGTATCTGCGCAGTGAGGACACGCTCGAGCAGGCGCAGCAGCAGAAGTTCGAGCGCTGGTGCCAGACACTTCACCTGTCGGCCGATGACCATGTGCTCGAGATCGGCTCGGGGTGGGGCGGTCTGGCCCTGCACGCCGCACGCACGCGGGGGTGCCGTGTGACCGGCATCACTGTCTCTCGGGAACAGCTCGCGCTCTCGACCGAGCGGGCCCGTGCAGAGGGACTCGAACACCTCGTCGAGTTCCGCTTCTGCGACTATCGCGATGTGCAGGGTTCGTTCAGCAAGGTCGTGTCGATCGAGATGATCGAAGCTGTGGGTGAGGAATTCTGGCCGGGCTACTTCCGCAAAATCGACGAGGTGCTGGCGCCGGGTGGACGCGCGGGCATTCAGGCCATCACGATGGTCGATGCGCGCTTTGAAGCCTACCGGCAGCAGTGCGACTGGATCCAGAAATACATCTTCCCGGGAGGGATGCTGCCGTCGATTGGGGCGATGGTCGATGTGACGGCACGCGGGACGCGGCTGGGCCTTATGGGTCTCGAGGACCGGCCCATCGACTATGCCAATACGCTGCGTGACTGGCGCCAGCGGTTCTTCGCCCGCCTCGACGAGGTGCGGGCGCTGGGTTTCGACGAGCGCTTCATCCGCATGTGGGATTACTACCTGGCGTCGTGTGAAGGCGCGTTCCGCACCCGCAATCTCGGCCTGCTGCACCTGGTCTTCGGGCGCGTCGGCGAGTAGCCCGTCAGACACGCACGCGCAGGTCGGCGGCGAGTGGCAGGTGGTCGGACGCCAGCAGTGCGGTGCGTCCGCGCGGAATGGTGACCCCGTCGACCGACACCCGTCCTTCGTAGTAGATGTGGTCGAGGTGCAGCACGGGCAGCACGGCCGGGTACGTGCGTCGCCGGGGCAGGTGTGCCGACACGTCGAGGCTGTGCAGGTGCGCGCCGAGAATGTCGGTCGCCAGGCCGCGCGCCCATTCGTTGAAATCGCCCAGGACGAGACGCGCGCCGGTGAGGGTCGGGTCGAGCACGTGAGTGACCAGCGCGGTGGCCTGCACCTGCCGTTCCATCAGGGCCGTGCCGAAGTGCACGTTGAACAGATGCAGCAGCCCGTCGCCCAGGTCGATGTCGACCCGCTGTGCCGTGCGGGGTTCGCGGTGCTGCCACGACAGGTCATGCTGTGTGTGCGTGCGAATCGGTTGGCGGCTGAGCACGGCATTGCCGAAGGGCACGCCGCGATAGGTCTTCGTCGGGGCCATGACACTGCCCATACCCAGGGCCGCGCCCAGGTGAGCCACCTGGCCTTCCGAGGATGCCGTGGGGCCCAGCACCTCCTGCAGTGCAATGACGTCGGCGTCGAGAGCGGCCAGCACCTCGGCAATGCGCTCGGGGCGCGTGCGCCGATCGAGTCCCTGACACCGGTGCACGTTGTAGGTCACCACCCGGAGGCGGTACGTACGGTGAGGCAGGGCAGGTTGCGTCATGGCCGTGTTGTCACTAGTCTGAAGCAGACCGGAAGGACCCGTCCATGCCTCAATTGACCACCGAACGCGAACTAGTCTGCCCCTGCTGCGGCGCCACCCTGGTCGTCGACCTGGCCCTCGGCCGCATTGTCTCGCACGGGGAGGCGCCGTCGGCGGCCCGTCCGGAGCTGAGCCGGGCCGAGCAGATTCTCGCCGAGCAGGCGGCGCGGCGCGAGGCGCTCTTCAACCAGTCGGTGCAGGACGAGAAGGGCAAGAGCGACGCCCTGTCACGCCGCTTTGACGAGGCCCTCAAGCAGGCGCATCAGGAACCGATCCGCAAGCCGCTGCGCGGGTTCGACCTCGACTGACCGAATCTCCGCCGACATGTCTCGCGCGGTGGTCACGTCAGGCGCGCGGGTGGCGACCGGTGTGTCTGCCGTGCGAGGGCGCGTGCTCGACCTCGCCTGCGCCCGTCGCCTGGGGCCGGCAACGTGAAGCCGGCGACCGGCGTCTTAACGTGACCGGACGCGGTCGGGCATGCTGCCCGATGCTACGCCGGCGTCGGTTCCGCCGCTGCGCGCACGGGCCGATTTCTCGGGAACCGGCGCGCAAAAGGCAGCGACGAGCGTATGGGCCGCAGACTGTATGTGGGCAACCTGCCCTACAAGACCACCGACGAAGACCTGACCGACCTGTTCGGGCAGGCCGGGCCTGTCGACAATGTGCGCGTCATGCGCGACCAGGCGACCGGGCGCGCCCGAGGCTTCGGGTTTGTCGAGATGACCACCGACGAGGCCGCGCATAAGGCGATCGAGCAGTTCCACCAGTACGAACTCGAGGGTCGGGCCCTGGTGGTCAACGAGGCCAAGCCCCGCGAGTCTGGCGGCTTTGGTGGCGGCGGCGGTGGCCGCGGCGGCTATGGCGGCGGCGGAGGCTACGGTGGTGGCAGCGGTGCGGGTTCGCGCCGCGAGCCCCGCTGGTAACGACTCCCCCGGCGTCTGCGGTATCATCCGCGGCACATCATGCGTGCCACGGTTGCCCTGCTTGCGATCATTACCTGTTCGGCTTCGGCGTGCGCGTCTGGGCCAGCTCCCGCTGGTTCAGGCGCTGCCGCCGCTCAGGCCGCCCTCTCCCCGCCGGATGTCATCGAACTGTCGGCCAGTGACGCGGCCGACCGCATGCGCGCCGGCATGCTCACGTCGGTGGCGCTCACCCAGGCCTATCTCGCCCGCATCGCCGCCATTGACGACAGCGGTCCCACGCTGAACGCCGTCATCGAGCTGAACCCGTCCGCCCTGTCCGATGCCGCTGCCCTCGACGCCGAGCGCGCCGGGGGGCGTGTGCGCAGTCCGCTGCACGGCCTGCCGATTCTGCTGAAGGACAACATCGACGTGGCCGGGCTGGTCAACTCTGCCGGGTCACTGGCCCTCGCCTCGCACCGGCCGAAGACCGATGCGTTCCTCGTCACACGGCTGCGCGCGGCCGGCGTCGTCATTCTCGGGAAGACCAATCTGTCTGAGTGGGCCAACTTCCGGTCGACGCGGTCCTCGTCTGGCTGGAGCTCGCGCGGCGGTCAGACGAAGAATCCGTATGCCCTTGACCGTAATCCCTGCGGCTCGAGCTCGGGCACCGGGTCGGCCATTGCGGCCAGTCTGGCGGCCATCGGCGTCGGCACCGAAACCGATGGCAGCATCATCTGCCCGGCTGCTGTCGCCGGGCTGGTCGGTTTGAAGCCTACCGTGGGCGTGGTCAGCCGCCGCGGCATCATTCCCATTTCCATCTCGCAGGACACCGCAGGCCCCATGGGCCGCAGCGTGCGCGACGTCGCCCTGCTGATGTCGGCGCTCGCCGGTGCCGACACGAACGATCCGGCGGGCGAGGCCGCCGAAGGACGCATCACCGCCGACTACACCGTCGCCCTCTCGGCCGGGGCCCTCCAGGGACGCCGCATTGGCGTGCTCAGACAGACGATGGGCGTGCATCCGGATGTGGATGCGGCGATGGAGCGATCGCTGCAGACCCTGAAGGCCGCCGGTGCGGAAGTGATCGACGTGACGATTTCCACGAATGGCCAGTGGGGCCCGCACGAGCTGCAGCTGATGCTGTACGAATTCAAGGACGGGCTGAACACGTATCTGCGCGAGAGTGGCGCGCCTGTGGCATCGCTCGAGGCGCTGATGGCCTGGAACATCGCGAACCGCGAACGCGCGATGCCATTTTTCGGTCAGGAACTCTTCGAGCAGGCGCAGGCCAAGGGACCGCTCACCGATGCGGCCTACGTGCGCGCACGCGACACGGCACGCCGTCTAGCCGGCACCGAGGGGCTGCTGGCAGCACTCGATCGCGGACGCCTCGATGCGATTGTCGCGCCGAGCGAAGCACCCGCCTGGCCCACCGACCACGTCCTGGGCGATCACTTTCTCGGCGGCGGCTACGGCATCTCGGCCGTGGCCGGTACGCCGAGCCTGACCGTGCCCATGGGCGAGGTGATGGGCCTGCCGATCGGCATCGCCTTCATGAGCCGCCCGTACACCGAGGCGCAGTTGCTGTCGTGGGGCTACGCGTTCGAGCAGGCCGCGCGCGCACGCAAGCCGCCCACGTACCGACCCACCGTCGAAGACTGAGCCCGTTCGCCTCAGGATTTACCGTCGGCACTCATCGGCTCGTGTGCGAATGGCACGCGCGCAGGTGCCTGTGTCTCAGGTCAGGCACGCATCAGCTGATCGACGACAAATCCGACGGCCACCCGCTCGGCGTAGTAGCCGTCGTTTTCGCCCGCGCGCTCGACGAAGCCGCAGTGGCCGCCGTGCCGCGTGACGCACAGGGCAATGTGCGGATTGCCGCGCAGGGCCGGTGCCTCGAACATGGCCGCCGGCACAAACGGATCGTCCGCGGCCGAGAGAATCAGGGTGGGGCACGTGATGCGGTCGATGACGCGCAGCGCGCTGCACTGGACGTAGTAATCGGCCGCATCGTGGTAGCCGAAGCCCTGCGACGTGTAGAGGTCGTCAAACCCACGGATGGACCACGTGCGGCGCAGGTGGCCGGTGGGATAGCGGTCGGGAAACAGCGCCGCCTTGCGGCGCAGCCGCGCCCGCAGCGTGCGCAGAAAGTTCCACTCGTAGAGACGGTTGTCGAGCGACTCCATGGCCGTCATGCACGCGGCCAGATCGATGGGGGGCGACACGGCACAGACGGCCTGCACCATCGGCAGCGCGCGTGAGGTCCCGTCTCGCGTGTCAGCCGACTCGCCCATCAGCTTGAGCGCGATGTTGCCGCCCATGGAATAGCCGGCTAGTCCGATGCGGTTCAGCCCGTCCGTTTCGTGCAGCTCGTGCAGCACGGCGCGCACGTCGCTGGTGAGCCCCGAATGATAGAGCGTGGGAGACAGCGCTTCGGTGCCGCCGCAGTTGCGGTGATTGAGGCGCACCACGTTGCAGCCGCGCGTCCACGCCTTCTCGGCCATGCCGCGCATGTAGTGGCCCTGGCTCGAGCCTTCGAGCCCGTGCAGCAGCACCACCGTGGGCGCCTCGTGCCGCTGCGGCTGCCAGTGGCACTGGGCCAGGACGCGCGTGCCCGGTTCTGTGTGGAACAGACGCACCTCGCCCTCGGGCAGATCAGGGAACCGCCGTCGCCTCGCCCATGCATACATCGTCATGCGGTGCCCGCCGGCGAGGAAGGGGGCGGGACGGAAGGGCGGGGCCGGGCACGACACCGACGCATTGTATGCCTGGGGCCCCGCTACAATGCGGGGATGCTGACGTCTGCCGGGTTCGGTCGTGCGCTGTGCGGGTTGCTGCGGGGAAGTCTGCCGGATGGCGTGTCGCTGGTCGCCCACGACGCCCGTGTCGATGTGCACACAGCCAGCGGCGAGGTGTATTCGACAGCGCTGGGCGACCTCGATGCCGCCGACACCGAGGCCGAGGATTATGCCGATGCGGCGTGGAATGTCCTGAGTCTGGTGCAGGACGTGGTGTGCGAGGCGACCGGCCGGTCGTGGCCGGGCGAGGCCCGGCACGTGGACGATGTGCCTGATGTGGGGACGCAGGTGACCGGGGACGTGCTGCAGTGCTGGTACGGCGACGAGGCGCAGCCGGTGCTGCGCCTCGCGCCGATGTTGCTGACGGCGACCCGCTGAGGTCGCCCGGTTAGACGCCGGTCTTCAGGTAGCGGGCCACGGCAGAGACGAGGCGATCGACCTCGGCCGGTGTGTTGTAGAAGTGCGGCGACACGCGAAGGCCTAGGCGATCCTGCCCACCGCGCGTCGTCACGCCGATGCGTTCCTTCTCGTAGAGCGCGTTTGCCAGCTTGTTTGCATCCAGCGAGCCGGGCTGGAACGACACGACTGCCACGCGGCGATCGGCTTCCGGTGCGGTCCACATCTTCACGCCGGAAATCTTCGAGAGTCCTTCGAGGAGCTGCGTGGTGAGCGCCATGCTGCGCGCTTCCACGGCCTTGCGGCCGATCTGCGTCTGGAACTCGAGTGCGGCGCGGAAGGCGATCATCGTGGCTTCGTCACGCTGCCCGAACGACTCGAACGTCTTCGAAAACCCTACCGCTCCCGGATAGGCACTGTAAATGCTGGGCCACAGCCGGCTCTGAGCCGCCTTGCTCACATAGAGCACCCCGCACTCGCGCGCGCCGCATGGCCACTTGTGGGCGCTGCCCGTGTAAAAGTCGGGCTGGATGTCGGTGAGGTCGATGTCGAGCAGCCCCAGCGTCTGGGCGCCGTCGACCAGCGACAGCACGCCGCGTTCGCGGGCGATGCGGCACAGGGCCCGCACGGGCATGCGGTCACCGACGGTGCTAGTGAGGTGTGTGACGGCCAGGACCTTCGTGCGGGGCGTGATGGCTTTCGCGAAGGCCTCTTCGTAATAGGCGGCGCCGGGATGGGGATTCTTCTGTGCGACGGTCACCACGGTGAACCCGAAGCGCTTCGCCTTTTCCTGCCAGGCGACGAGGTTGCTCGGGTGATTATCGGCGTGTACCAGCACTTCATCACCGGGCTTGAGGTCGAGCCCGTTCGACACCATGTTGTTCGACTCGCTGGTGTTGCGCGTGATGATGATGTCCTCGGGCGTCGCGCGCAGAAAGGCGGCGAGCGCCTCGCGGGTCTTTTCCTTTTCGGGATAGAGGCGGGCGCGGTTGTTGGGCGACGGATCGACGTCAACGCTGCGCGTCTCACGCATGAGCGTGTCGAGCACGCCGCGCGAGGCCGGGCACAGGTTCGCCGCATTCATCACCGTGAAGCCCTCGGGCATGACGAACTGCTGACGCACGGCCGTCCAGAAGCGTTCACCGGCGGCGACGCCGTCGGCGGGCAGGGCGGGTGCCTGTGGTGCCTGCGCGGCCCAGGCCGCGTTGGTGAAGAGGGCCGCCGAGCCTCCGGCCGTGAAGAGTCTGGTGAATGCGCGGCGTGAGACGGGCTGTGACATGGGGGCCTCCGCCGGGGATTCTACGGGGAATCGGGCCGGAAGACCACGGGGATGGGCCTCGGGAGTGCGGCCGCACGGGTGTCCGGGGCGTTTCGCCCCACCCCGATTCCCTATGACTTGCCTCTGATTTGGCCACGTGCCCCCTGTGTACGGCACTGCACATGTCGTCACCCGTGGTGCTCGATTGCGCAGAGGCGGCGTGAAATCAATGACCCTAACGTGCAATTACCTGACTCTAAAGTCCTCGAGTAGTCCTCATAATTGAC
>Ga0172372_10000669_pt1 | contig 52660 bp, 42 predicted proteins | sample LakKiv5m_2_FD_114544 | JGI IMG/M metagenome (GOLD analysis project Ga0172372, IMG submission 114544) | Freshwater microbial communities from Kabuno Bay, South-Kivu, Congo - kab_092012_9.5m | ecosystem: Environmental > Aquatic > Freshwater > Lake | place: Democratic Republic of the Congo...
GCGCCGAGGTCGCCGTCTGGTACGAGCGTCCGCTCGCCGTCTGGGGGGCGGTGATGGCGATCGGCACCCTCGTGCATCTCATCGAACTTCGGAAGCGCCCTGCGCGGGACGGGGATCTCACCACGCGCTTCGCGACCCTCCCAGAGGAATGAGTCAACCATGAGTCCCATCAGTCGATACGAGATCGGTCCCGACCTGTCGATCGCGCGGATCCTCACCGGGCTCTGGCAGGTGGCGGACCAGGAGCGCGATGGTCGCGCGTTCGATCTCGACCGCGCCGCCGATGCGATGGGGCCCTACGTCGCCGCGGGGTTCACCACCTACGATATGGCCGACCATTACGGCTCGGCGGAGGAGATCGTCGGCCGCTTCCGCACCCGACCTGGTGCGCCGGCTACGCAGCTCCTCACCAAGTGGGTCCCCGAGCCGGGGCCGATCACGCGGGTGATGGTGCGTGCCGCCGTCGACCGCGCCTGCGCGCGGATGCGTGTCGAGCGAATCGATCTCCTGCAATTCCATGCGTGGAGCTATGCGCACCCCGCCTGGCTCGATGCCATGTTCTACTTGGATGAGCTGCGTCGCGAGGGACGGATCGCACACCTCGGGCTCACCAACACCGACACCGCGCATCTCCGGCTCGTGGTCGAGAGCGGGATCCCGATCGCGACCAACCAGATCTGCTACTCACTGCTCGATCAGCGTGCCGCGGGGGCGATGGCCGAGTACTGCGCGCGGAAAGGGGTCGCGCTCCTTGCCTTCGGCACGCTCGCTGGTGGCTTCCTGACGGATCAGTGGCTCGGCGCCCCTGAGCCCGACTGGGATGCGCTCACCACCTGGTCGCTGATGAAGTACGGGCGCTTCATCCGTGTGGTCGGGGGGTGGGAAGCGCTGCAGCGGGTGTTGCGGGCTGCCCGAACCGTGGCGGATCGGCATGGCGTCTCGATCGCGAATGTCGCCACACGGTACATCCTCGATGCCCCCGCCGTGGGTGGGGTGATCATCGGCGCGCGGCTCGGTGAGCGCGCGCATCTCGAGGACAATGCGCGCACCGATGCGCTGCGGCTGACCGCGGAGGATCGCGCGACGATCGCCGAGGCGTTGGCGACGCTCGAGCCGGTGCCGGGGGACTGTGGGGACGAGTATCGGAAGCCCCCCTTCCTCACGGCGAGCGGGGACCTCTCGCACCATGTGGCGTCGTTCCCATCGCCATTTGCGGCGGAGACCGCGCCCGATGGGACGAGACGCGCCTTCAGCGGGACGCCGTGGGAGACGTCAGCGGGGTATGCGCGCGCGGTGCGCGTGGGGGATCGTATCCTCGTCTCGGGCACCACCGCCACGCATGGCGATCGCGCCATGGGGGGCACCGATGCCTACGCGCAGGCGCATCATGTCTTCGACAAGATCGAAGGGGCGGTGCAGTCGCTCGGCGGGACGCTCGCCGATGTGGTGCGCACCCGGGTCTTCGTGAGCCGCCTCGAGGACTGGGAGGCGGTCGCGCGGGCGCACGGGGAGCGCTTCGGGAGCATCCGTCCGGCGAATACGCTCGTGCGCGCGGAGTTGATCGGGGCGGAGTATCTGGTGGAGATCGAAGCGGAGGCGGTGGTGCGGGGCTAGGCGCCGCTCAGCGCGGTGCGCCCCCCACCAACGCCTGATACACCAACGTCTGGAACCGCGCCCGCGCCTCCGGCGTCCCCGGCAGATGCTGCAACATCAGCACCATCACGAGTCGCTCAGCGGGATCGACCGCGTAGATCGACGCATACGCGCCGCCCCAATTGAAGCTCCCTGCTGAGGCGAACCCGTTCGCTCCGGTCCGCTGCACCGTCGCGAATCCGAGGCCCCACCCAGTCCCACCGTCGGCGCTGTAGCGCGTGCCGACCTGGTCGGTGGAGAGGAGCTCGACACTCCGCGGCGAGAGATAGCGCTGCCCATCGATCGCCCCGCCGCGCCGCAGCATCTCGAGGAAGCGCGCGTAGTCGCGCGCGGTGGAGGTGAGACCGGCGCCGCCGGCGAAGCTGATCCGCGGGCCATCCACATAGTGCCCCTGTCCGCGCGCCCCGGTGTCGGCGCGGACGAGTCGCCCCTCGTTGTCGTGCCGATAGACCGCGACCAACCGCTGGCGCTCCTCGATGGGGACGAAGAAGCGCGTGTCACGCATCCCGAGGGGCGCGGTGAGGCGCTCCCGCAGGAAACGATCGAGTGGGACCCCGCTCGCCCGCTCGACGATACATCCCAAGACATCGGTATTGTAGCCATAGACCCAGCGCTCCCCGGGCTGCGCGACGAAGGGGAGGGTGCCGAGCCGGTCCATCGTCGAGCAGATCGGCTCGCGCTTGTCGGCGGTGTACCACCCGAAACCGGCGGCGGGACCGAGCCCCGCGGCGCGATAGCGCTCGGCGACGATCGCGTCGGTGCCGTACGAGATCCCAGCGGTGTGGGTCAGCAGATCGAAGACGGTGATCTGGCGCTTGGCCGCGGTGATCACCGTCCCGGTGTCACCGCGGGTGGCGACGGTGGTGCGGGCGAAGGTGGGGAGCCATTTGGAGGCCGGATCGCTGAGTGCGATCCTCCCTTCCTCGACGAGCATCATGATCCCGGCGCTCACGAGCGCCTTGGTCTGCGAGGCGATGCGGAAGATCGCGTCGGGGGTCATCGCGCGGTTGGCCTCGCGATCGGCCCACCCGACCGCCTTCTCATAGACCACCTCGCCATCGCGGAGCACCACCGCGACCGCGCCGCCGATCTTCGCTGAGTCGACCTGCTGTTGGAGATAGGTCGAGAGCCGGTCGAGGCGCCCGTCATCGAAGGCGGCGCGCGCGTCGAGCTCCTCAAGGCGCAGTCGCGCGCTCAGGATGTAGGGCTGCTGCCCCGCATCCCAATGCCCATACGTGGTGATGACGAAGCTCCCGTCGGGCATGCGCTCGAGCCCGGGGTAGGTGCTGTCCCACTGGTTGGTGTTGTCCTTGATCCGGAGGCGGTATTGCCCGGGCGTGCCGCGCAGGAGATCCTCCCAGCGCCCCACCCAGGCGACCCAATCCCCCTTGGTCGCGCTTCCCTCCGCCATGTCGCGGAAGGTGATGAGGAGTCGCCCATCGCCGGCGTACTGTGCGGTGTGGCGATCGCCGGTGAGCTCCCAGGCGAGATCGCGCGGGGTGCTCCACGAGCGCCCTTCGTCGGTGGTGGTGATGATCTGCGAGGGCGCCTTGCGACGGTTCTCGCGCAGGAGAAGTGCGAGGGTGCGTCCATCGGGGGAGCGCACCGCCCCCGGCTCGCACAGGTGAAGATCACTCCCGCTCCAGATCTCGGCGGGCTCCCCCCAGGTGCGGCCGCCGTCGGTGGAGCGGACCTGGAAGAGGCGGAAGGTCCCGGTGGCGCGGCCATTCGCCCTAAAGAAGCGGCCGTCGTCATGGAAGAAGGCGAGGAGGGAGCCGTCGGCCATCGAGACCACGGAGCCCATCACGACGATCCCGCCCCAGTCGCCGATGGGGGCGAGCGGGGTCCAGGTGCGCCCCTCGTCCTCGCTCGAGGCGATGCGGGCGGGATACAACCCGGAGAAGAGGATCAGGCGATGCCCCCCCTTCACCGGGTCGGGGACGCGATGGATGGTCGGGGTTTCCAGGGAGGTCGCCCAGTTCTCCGGGGTGGGGAGGCGCTCACTCCAGGTGCGGCCGCCGTCCGTGCTCTTCTTCATGAGGATGGCCCCCTTCCCGTGCCCTTTGGGGTAGACGGCGAGGATCGTCCGGCCATCGCCCAGCAGCGTGGTGGAGACGTGCCCGAGGTACTGGCCCGCCTCCCGATCGACGACGGTATGGCGGCCCGCATCGCGGTCGAGGTCGACCAGGGGGATCCGCTGGGCGCCGGCCTGGGCGGCGAGGCAGAACAGGCCGAAGAGGCCGAGGAGCGCGGGGTGGGGGACGAAACCTGGGCGGGTTAGGCGACGTAGAAGGGGCATATGCAGAACATCGGCTCCCCGGGCCCCGCCGTCCACCCTCGGAGGGGCCACCGCGCGTTCCGTCCCTCTCCGCCGGGCGCTAGACTTCACCTAGATATGACAGCATCACTGAAGGTCGCCTTCGTCGGGACGCATGGGGTGGGGAAGACCACGCTCTGCTACGAGCTCGCGGCAGAGCTCAAGCGGCGTGACAAGGCGGTGGACCTCGTCAAAGAGGTCGCGCGGCGCTGCCCCCTCCCCATCAACGAGGGGACGACGGTCGAGGCGCAGACCTGGATCCTCCATGCCCAGATCGCGGAGGAGATCGCGGTCGGGGCGCAGGCCGAGGTGGTGGTCTGCGACCGCTCGGTGCTCGACAACTATGCGTACCTTGTGGCGCGCGCCGGGCGGCGGGAGGCGCTCGACGCCCTCGTGCGGGACTGGGTGGGCACCTACGACGCCCTGATCAAGGTCCCGGTGACGGCGCCGCCGACCTTCGACGGCACCCGCGCAGTGAGTCTCGCCTTCCAGCAGGAGATCGACGAGACGATCGAGGCGTTGGTCGCGACCTTCGACGTGCCGGTGATGCGGCTCGAGGCCACCGAGCGCCCCTGGTGGTCGCAGAAGGTGGTGGAGCATCTCCGACTCGATCTGATCGCGCCGCAGATCGACCTCTTCACGCCGCCCGCCGTGGCGGTCGGAGACCGATGATGAGATGTGTCCGTCGCTGTGCGACCCTCCTGACGCTGTGCACCCTGGCGGCCTGCGCCCCGAGTGCCACGATCGCGACCGGCCCGGTGCCCGTCGCGGCCCCCACGGCCGAGGCCTTCACCGGCTTCCCCGACGCCCCGGTGGTCCCGACCGTCGGGCCCTCGACCCCGGCGGCGATCGCCAAGGCGCGCGCCGACAGCGCGAAGCTCCCCTACACGAGCGCCGATGTGGAGTTCATGCAGGGGATGATCAGTCACCACGCGCAGGCGGTCGCGATGTCGCGGCTCGCGCCGACGCGCACGAAGAACCGGGCGATCCTCACCCTCGCCTCGCGGATCATCAATGCGCAGGAGGATGAGATCCGCATCATGCAGACCTGGCTCGCCGACCGGCAGCAGCCGGTACAGGAGGCGCGTCCGATGGGGATGCGGCATGAGATGGAGGGGATGACCCACGACATGCTTATGCCCGGGATGCTCACCGAGGACGAGGTCCTCGCGCTCGGTCGTGCCCGCGACGCCGAATTCGACGAGCTCTTCCTGCGCAAGATGATCCAGCACCATCGCGGCGCGGTCGCGATGGTCGCCACCCTCTTCGCCACTCCCGGCGGTGGGGAGGAGCTCACCGTCTTCAAGTTCGCCGCCGATGTGAACGTCGATCAGACCACGGAGATCGCCCGGATGGAGCTCATGTTGGTCCAGCTCGTCGTCAATCGTGCCGCGCCCTGATGTCGTAGTGCTGTTGTCCGACCCGCTGGACCTGCGTCACCCCTGACCCTCACCTGAGGCACCTGCATGGCACGCTCCGCTCGCAGTCGCGTCCGACCCCTCATCACGCTGCTCGCGTCGTTCGCGATCGCAGCGTGCGCCCCGTCGGCGACACCCAATCTCGGCATGGCGCCGAGCCCCGATCCTCGCGTCGGTCTGAAGGCCGGTGTGCGCGACGCCGGTGAGGCGATCTGGAATCTCGATCTTCTCTCCGCGACCCCGTCGCCGGAGCCCTTCGCCTCGTCGACCAACTCCGATCTCGCCTTCTCCGGGAAGTACGCGATCCAGGGGAACTACAGCGGCTACCAGGTCTGGGATCTCTCGAACCCACGGCAGCCCGTCCTCGCGGCGCAGCTCGTCTGCCCGGCGTCGCAGAGCGATGTCTCGGTCTACGGCAACCTCCTCTTCGTCTCCGGCGAGGGGCTCGAGGGGCGACTCGACTGCGCTCCGGGTGGTGTCCGTGACACGGTGAGCGCGATCCGACTCCGCGGCCTCCGCATCTTCGACATCACCGATATCAAGAACCCGCGCAACGTCGGCAACGTCCAGACCTGCCGCGGCTCGCACACGCACACCGTCCTCAAGGATCCGAAGGACGACGAGAACGTCTACGTCTACATCTCGGGCTCGGCGCCGGTGCGTTCGCCGAACGAGCTTCCCGGGTGCAGCCGCGCGACGCCGGACCAGGATCCCAACTCGGCGCTCTTCCGCATCGAGGTGATCAAGGTCCCGCTCAAGGATCCGGCGCGTGCCGCGATCGTGAGCTCGCCGCGCATCTTCAACGACCTCGTCGCCCCGCCGCGCCATGGCGATGCGCCGGAGGACAAGATCCAGCGGGAGAAGATGCTGGAGCAGGCCAAGCGGAGCGGGGCCTTCGTGGTCTCGATCGAGGGGCAGACGATGATGCTCCCCCCGCAGTTCACCCGCCCGATGCTCGACAGCATCGTGAAGTCGCGCGGCGGCAGCGGCGCCCCGACGGCCGCGGATAGCGCCACGCTCCGTGGCTCGATCGATGGGATCGTCGCGCGGATGGTGGGGCTCGAGTCGGCGGGGCAGGGCCGTGGCCCGCGCCCCGGTCCGACGCAGTGCCATGACATCACCGTCTACCCGGCGATCGGGCTCGCCGGCGGTGCCTGCGAGGGCTACGGCCTCCTCCTCGACATCCGGGACCCGGTGAACCCCAAGCGGATCGCCGCGGTCGCCGACTCGAACTTCGCCTACTGGCACTCCGCCACCTTCAGCAACGACGGGAGCAAGGTCCTCTTCACCGACGAGTGGGGGGGCGGGGGTGGTCCGAAGTGCCGCGCCACCGATCCGAAGGAGTGGGGCGCCAACGCGATCTTCACGATCGAGAATGGGGCGATGGTCTTCCAGAGCTACTACAAGATGCCGGCCGCGCAGACCAATCTGGAGAACTGCGTGGCCCACAACGGGAAGCTGATCCCGGTCCCCGGCCGCGACATCATGGTGCAGTCGTGGTATCAGGGCGGCATCTCGGTCTTCGATTGGACCGATGCGAAGCGCCCGGTGGAGATCGCCTTTCATGACCGTGGTCCGATCGACGCGACCCGGATGGGGAACGCTGGCTCCTGGTCGGTCTACTGGTACAACGGTCTGATCGTGAGCTCGGAGATCGGGCGCGGGCTGGATGTCTTCGCGCTCAAGCCCTCGGCGATGCTCACCCAGAACGAGATCGATGCGGCCAACACGGTGCGCTTCGAGTTCCTCAATCCGCAGGGGCAGCCGAAGATCGTCTGGCCGCCGAGCTTCGCCCTCGCGCGCGCCTACGTGGACCAGCTCGAGCGCTCGGGTGGTGTCTCGGGGAGCAAAGTGAAGGCGTACCGCGCGGCGCTCACGGAGGCCGAGGCCAAGGGTGGGGCCGAGCGGCAGGCGGCACTCAAGGCGCTCGGGAGCACGGTGCGGAAGAGCGTCGGCGGGAAGGATGCCGACCGTGTCACCAAGCTCGCGGACGCCGTCGAGGCCCTCGCCGCGCAGTAAGCGGGACAAGCGAACGCCCCGAGCGAGTGGCTCGGGGCGCGACCGCCGGGGGCGCTCCGATGCGCTCCCGGCGGTTCTCATCTCAGGTCAGTCCGAGGTCAGTGTGTGTCGCCCGAGGGGAGCTGCGGGACCGCGGTCTCACTCGAGGCGCGGAGCAGGCCGCTCTTCGTGTAGACCTCGAGCTTCTCGCGTGTGTCGAGGATGTCGAGGTTCCGCATGGTGAGCTGTCCGATGCGATCGAGCGGGGTGAAGAACGCCTCCCCCTTCTCCATCGTGAGACGCTCGGGCTTATAGGTGAGGTTCGGGCTCGTGGTGTCGAGGATCGAGTAGTCGTTCCCACGACGGAGCTCGACCGTCACCTCGCCCGTCACCGCCCGCGCCACCCAGCGCTGCGCCGACTCACGGAGCATGAGGGCCTGCGGGTCGAGCCAGCGCCCCTGGTAGAGGAGCCGCCCGAGCTTGCGCCCGTTGAGGCGGTACTGCTCGATCGTGTCCTCGTTGTGGATCCCCGTCACGAGGCGCTCGTAGGCGAGGAAGAGGAGCGCCATCCCGGGTGCCTCGTAGATCCCGCGGCTCTTGGCCTCGATGATCCGGTTCTCGATCTGGTCGGTCATCCCGAGCCCATGGCGCCCCCCGATCACGTTCGCCTCGAGGAAGAGGGCGAGCGCGGAGTCGAAGTTTGCGCCGTTGATCGCGACGGGGACCCCCTCCTCGAAGCGGATCCGCACCGTCTCGCGCTTGACGGCGACTTCGTCCTTCCAGAAGGCGACCCCCATGATCGGCTCGACGATGTGCATGCTCTGGTCGAGGAACTCGAGGTGCTTGGCCTCGTGTGTCGCGCCCAGGAGGTTGGAGTCTGTGGAGTACGCCTTCTCCGTGCTCATCTTGTAGGCGAAGCCGTTGGCGATCAGGTACTCCGCCATCTCGGTGCGCCCGCCGAGCTCGTCGATGAAGGCCTGGTCGAGCCAGGGCTTGTAGACCTTGAGCGCCGGGTTGGTGAGGAGCCCGTAGCGGTAGAACCGCTCGATGTCGTTCCCCTTGAAGGTGCTCCCGTCGCCCCAGATGTTGACGCCGTCCTCGCGCATCGCCGCGACGAGCATCGTCCCGGTGACGGCGCGGCCGAGCGGGGTGGTGTTGAAGTAGGTCTGCCCACCGGTGGTGACATGGAACGCCCCCGACTGGATCGCGGCGAGCCCCTCGGCGACGAGCTGCGCGCGGCAGTCGATCAGGCGCGCCTGCTCGGCGCCGTACTCCATCGCCTTGCGCGGGATCGCCTCGTAATCCGACTCGTCGGGTTGCCCGAGGTTGGCGGTGTAGGCGTACGGGATGGCGCCCTTGGCGCGCATCCAATGCAGCGCGGCGCTGGTATCGAGTCCACCCGAGAAGGCGATGCCGACGCGCTCGCCGACGGGGAGGGATTGCAGGATCGTGGCCACGGAGTCTCCAGAACGATGGAACGGTCCTGAAAGGTACTCAGGACCGGCGGCGACTCAGAGCGTGGGCGTGCCTCTCGGACCGGCGGTGGTGAGGGCCCGGGTGAGCAGCGCCGCCGCACCCGCGAGGAGCCCCCCGTAGGCCAGCGTCACGGCGACGAGGGCGTTGGGGCCAAGGCGCAGGGCCCGCCCGACGGTCAGTGCCACGGAGCCGGCGGGGGCGCCTCGCGCCACGAGGGCGAGGATGAGCCCCCAGGCCAGTACGCCAGCGAGCCCCGCGAGGATTGGCGCGGCCGTATCGTCGCGGCGGATGAGGGTCAGGATCGCCGCGACCATCGGGACCATCCACCATCCGACGACCCAGGTGAGGGTCGCCATCGCCGCGACCATGAGGAGGAACCAGATCGGCCGGGTCATCGCGCCGCCGGGGTGAGGGTGAGGACGCTCTGACGCACCATGCCAGGGAGCTCCCCCGCCTTCCGCGGGAGGTGCAGGGGGTTGAGCTGTCCGAGGCGCCACCCTTCGAGGCGGTCGGCGTAGCGCGAGGAGACGGGGTTCCCCGACTGGCCGCCGGGGTAGATCCCCCACGCCTGCACGGTATCGCCGAGCTCGACGACGAAGCGCCAGCTCGCCCCCGCGGTCCCGCGCCCGTCGCTCGGGCTCAGCGTCCCTGGGCCCGCCTGCACGGCGAGCGACTCGCGATCGAAGCCGGGGAGCTGCAGGAGATGGCGCACGTTGGTCAGGCGCCGCATCCGCCAGCGCCAGGCCGCGGGATCGTTGCCGAGCTGCGCGCGCGTATCGCGCCATGCCGTCTCAAGGCTCTCGATGAGGATCCGATCGCGGTCCTCGCGTACATCGGGGGTGCGTCGGTCATCCCACCAGACAGAGGTGCGGTCCTCGAACAAGCGGACCAAGAGCATCGAGTTCGGGGTCGCGGCGCGACCGCTGTCGCCCTGCGGGATGAGCTCGTCCCAGGTGCGATTGGTCATCGTGCGCAGCACGGCATCGAAGAGCACCGCGCCCTGGCTCTCCGGATCGAAGTGCTGATCCCATCCCTCGAGGAAGGCGAGCGCGGCGCGCGCCTCCTCCGAGGCCATCGGCCGCGCGCGCATCGCCGCGCGGAGGGCATCGAGGACCGGAACGGTCAACGCGCTCTGTGGGTCGGTGTGGGCGAGACGCATCTTCTCCGGCGTCATCGCGGCATCGGCGCGGAGGATCTGATTGATCCGCATCGCGCGCCACGGCGTCGGCCAATCCCAGCCGAGGTAGCCGGGGCGCACGGTGGGATCGAGGGGCTGTTGATTAGCGCTCGCGAGATAGCCCTGCGCCGGCGCCATCGACTGCGGGAGACGCGCCGTTGGCCAGTCGCCGGTCCAGTCACTCGCGCGGGTGGATCCGTCCTGGATGCGATCGCCGCGTCCATCGCCAGGCCGGATGGGGAAGCGCCCCGTGCTGCGGATCGCGATGCGCCCGCTGCGGTCGGCGACGAGGAAGTTCTGGGCCGGTGCGCGATAGCCCTGCATCGCCGCATACCAGGCGTCGACGGAGCGGGCGCGGATCGCCTGGAGATAGCCCCCCGCCTCGTTCGAAGGCTCGAGCGCGGTCCAGCGCTGCGAGGTCCATCCCGCGGAGGTGCGGCGGAGGGGGCCACGATGCGTGGTGTAGAGCGTATCGGTCGCGAGCACCTCGCCGCGCTTCCCACGGAAGGTCTCGACGCGCGCGGTGATCGGCATCCATGCGCCGTCGAGCCGATACCGCGTCGGGGCGATCGCATCGTCGACCGTCTCCCGGTAGAAGTCGACGACGTCGGCGCCGGTGTTGGTCGCGGTCCACGCGACATCGCGATTGAACCCGATCGGGATCACCGGCGAGAGGGGGAGCGAGACGCCATAGAGGTCGAGCGCCCCGGCGACGAGATGCACCTCGTACCAGATGCTCGGGAGGGTGAGCTGGAGATGCGGGTCGCCCGAGAGCAGTGCATGGCCGGAGGCCGAGCGTGTCGGGCCCACCGCCCAGTTGTTGCTCCCGACCACCGCCTCCCCCTTGGTCTCGCTCTCGACCCCCGCGATCAGGCGCCGTCCATCCTCGAGGCGCGCGCGCGCGGTGGCGACCTTCGCCGGCGTCGGATGCGTCGGGGCGGGGAAGCGCGTCCTGAGATACGTCGGTGCGGTGCGCCCCGAGACCGGTTCGATCGGCTCCTGGATCGGGGCATCGACGGGGAAGAGCGCCTCGGTGGCCTTGGCGCCGATCAGCGCCTCGATCGCCTCCCGTCGCAGTTCGTCATCGCGATACGAGAGCGACTGTGCCATCTGCATCAAGAGGAGGAAGCAATCGACGGGCTCGAAGCGGCGTGGCGCGACGCCGAGGAGTTTGTACTCGATGGGGAGGTCAGCGGGGGCGGCCTGCGCGATCCAGGCGTTCACGCCGTCCATGTAGGCGACGATCGCCGCGCGCGTGGGATCGTCCGCGGCGAGGGCGGCCCACTTGGCGGCGGCCGCTGCCGGGAGCCCACGCGCCCGCGCGGCACGATCGAGTTCCAACGTGCGAGCCCCCGCGACCTCGGTGAGGGTCCCCGAGGCGGCGCGCTGCGTCATCTCCATCTGGAAGAGCCGGTCGCGCGCATGCACCCAGCCGAGCGCGCGGAAGGCGTCGAGTTCGGTGGCGGCGAAGATGTGGGGCACGCCGCGATCGTCGTATTCGACGGTCACCGCCTCACCGAGGCCGGCAAGCGCTCGCGATTCCTCCGCCGAGAGCTCGGCGGTGCGTGCCGCCGCCCCGACCCCATGCGCGGGATCGAGCAGGGGACCGAGGGCCGGGAGGTTCCGGATCGGGAAGAACCCGTGGACGAGTCCCGCCGCGAGCGCGGCGCCGGCGATCCCCGTCGTGAGCCACCGTGGTAGTTTCACGCGCTCACCCCTGATCGCCGAGGATCCCGCCGATCAAGCCGCGGGAGGTGCCCTGACGCTGGAGTGCGGGGGCATGCGCGATCACCTGCTCGGCGAGTCGCGAGAAGGGCATCGTCTGCAACACGATCTTCCCGGGGCCCGTGAGCTTCACGTAGAAGAGCCCCTCGCCACCGAAGAGCATCGTCTTGACCCCGCGTACCATCTCGATGTCGTAGTCGACGGATGGCTGCATCGCGACGAGGCAGCCGGTGTCGACGCGGAGGATCTCGCCCGGCGCGAGCTCGCGCTCCACGAGGGTACCGGAGGCGGAGAGGAAGGCGAGGCCGTCGCCGCGGAGGCGCTGGAGGATGAAGCCTTCCCCGCCGAAGAAGCCGGCGCCGATGCGGCGGGTGAAGGCGATGTCGAGGTCGATCCCTCGTGCCGCACAGAGGAAGGCATCTTTTTGCGCGATGAGCTCGCCCCCCCAGCTCGTCAGGTCAGCGATGAGGATCTTGCCGGGGGTCGGCGCGGCGAAGGCGACATCGCGGCGCTGGGCGACCGTGTTCCCGAAGAGGGTGATGAAGAACGACTCCCCGGTGAGCATGCGCTTGCCGGCACCGACGAGCTTACCGACGAGTCCGCCCCCCTGGTTGTTCGGATCGAGGGTGGTCGCCATCTGGATCCCATCCTCCATGTACATCATCGCCCCTGCTTCGGCGAGCACGGCCTCGCCGGGGTCGAGGGTGATGATCACGCCCTGCATGTCGTCTCCGATGATGCGATAGTCGATCACATCAGCAGCCATGGGAACTCCAGGTATCAGGTATCAGGGGTCAGGGGTCAGAGGGCGGCGGCGAATTCCCGTACGATCTCGCCGGCCGGTCTGATGTCATGAATGGTCGCCACGGACCGACCCGCCTGCCAATAGTCCTGCGCGGCATCGTCGCTCCACAGGGAGCGCTTGAGGCGGCGGACGGAGTTGAGGGCGTACCAGGTGCGCATCCAGTGCTTGGTGCGGCGGCCGCGGAGCATCCAGCGCGCGAAGGGGCTCGCCTCGGTGCCGAGGCGCTGGATATACGGGTTGTTGATCACGGCGACGGGGACGCCGGTGAGGCGCACGGTGCGTACGATGTCCTCCTCGCGCGCGGCGACGATCGCATCCTTGTACGCCTGACTGCTCTCGCACTCGGTGGTCGCGATGAAGCGGGTGCCGAGCTGCACGGCGGTGTATCCCAGGCGCAGCATCTGCACGAACTCCTTGGCATCACCCACGCCGCCTGCGGCGACGATCGGGAGGCCGAAGGGGGCGAGCTCATCGAGCAAGGCCTGAGCGCTCTTCCCTCCGGCATGGCCACCGGCGCGATCGTTCACCGCCACCAGCCCATCGATCCCACCATCGACCCCCTTCTGCGCCCACTTCCGCTCGGTCACATCGTGGTAGACCACGCCGCCGACCGCATGGACCTTCTCGCAGACCCAGCGCGGATTCCCGAGCGAGGTCAGGAAGAAGCGCACCCCCTCCTCGAGGGCGATGTCGATCCACGCCTCCATCCGCTTGCGGTAGATCTTGTTGTTCCCCTCGATCAACGCGTTGAAGCCGATCGGCTTGGCCGTCCGCTGCTTGATATAGCGGAGCCCCTCGCGGAAATCGTGCCCATGCACGTAGGTGAGCGAGATCGGCTGGACGACGCCGAGCCCTCCCGCCTCGCTCACCGCGGCGACGAGCTCCGGGTTGGAGCAGGGGTACATCGGGCCGCAGATGAGGGGGACCTCGATCCCGACCTGCTTCGTGAACAGCGTTTCCATCAGGGCGCTCCGGTTGGGGATGCGGGAGGGGCGCTGGATACTCGGGGACGCTCGGCTGGGATCACGCCGAGTCGCCAGGAGACGGTCGCGCGTGCGACCACCGTCCCCGACGCGTCGAGGCAGTCGGCGGCGACCTCCACATCGCAGTCGTCGGTGACGGTCGGGATCGTGACATGGCTGACCGCACGGATCGTCCCGCGCGCCTTCTTGAGGTATTCCATCCGGATCTCCCGGACGATGCTCCGCACCCCGTCGGGGAGGCCGCTGACCATGGCGAGTCCGCTCGCCATCTCCGCCACGTTCATCAGGGCGATGGCATGGACGGAGCCGAGGTGCTGACGGTTGGCGCGTCGGTCGGGGATCTCGACCTCGGCGTGCCCCGGTTCGAGGACCCGGACGCGGGGGGCGGTCGAGGCGGAGTAGGGGACGGTCCAGGCGAAGAGACGCTGGAAGACCCACCATCCGCCGGGGATCGGCGCGCAGAGGCGCCAGAGGCGCAAGAGGCGACGGCCGGTGGAAGCCATGGGGCGGGGGTCCGGAAAGAGGGCGCGGGGAGGGGGGAGCGACGGGGAAAGCTAGCGCCTCACACCCCGTCCGGGCGGTCGGTACCTTTCGACATCCCTCTCTCAGGATCCCCGCGATGCGTCCGACCTCGCTCGTCGCCCCCCTCCTCTCCCTGATCGTCCTCCCGGCCGCCATGTCCGCGCAGACCCCTACCCCCCCCGTCGCCAAGCGCCTCCCCGTCGCGTCGGTCCTCCACGGCGAACGGCGGGTCGACGACTACGCCTACTTCAAGGATCGGAACCACCCCGAGACGATCCCCTACCTCGAGGCGGAGAACCGCTACACCGACGCCATGATGGCGCACACGGCGGCGCTCCAGCAGCAGCTCTACGACGAGATGCTCGCCAAGATCAAGGAGGACGACAGCCAGGTCCCGGAGCGCCGCGACGGGTGGTACTACTACGCGCGGACGGAGACGGGGAAGCCCTATCCGATCTACGTCCGCAAGCGCGGCTCCCTCGAGGCGCGTGAGGAGGTCTACTTCGATCAGAACGCTGAGGCGGAGGGGCACGCCTTCTACTCGCTCGGCGGGATGGAGGTGAGCCCGGATCACAACCTGCTCGCGGTGCTCGTCGACACCACGGGGTACGAGGACTTCATCCTCCGGGTCCGCGACCTGCGCACGGGGAAGTGGCTTCCCGATGAGATCGAAAAGCTCAGCTGGGGGCTCGCCTGGGCGAACGACAACCGGACGCTCTTCTACATGACCCCCGACTCGGCGAAGCGCGGGGATGCCGTCTGGCGGCATCTGCTCGGGACGCCGCGCGCCGCCGACGTGAAGGTCTATCAGGATGACGACGTGCGCTTCAACGTGAACGTGCGGCGCTCACGGAACGGGGAGTGGATCCTCGTCTCGAGCGGGTCGTTCACCTCGAGCGAGTGGCACCTGATCTCGGCCGCCCGTCCCACGGAGCGTCCGCGTGTGATCGCGGCGCGCCGGCCGGGGATCGAGTACGAGGTGGAGCCGGGGGAGGGGGTGCTCTACATCGTGACGAACGAGGGGGCGCAGAACTTCCGTGTGATGACCGCCCCGATCGCCAACTCCGATCGCGCCCAATGGAAGGACTGGCTCGCCCCGCGCGCCGATGTCTTCGTGGAAGGGATCATGCCCTTCAAGCACCATGTGGTGGTCGTCGAGCGTCGGGAGGGACTGCGCCGGCTCCGCATCACCGCGCTCGACGGGAAGCGTGACACGCATGAGGTGACCTTCCCCGAGGCGGCGTATGGGGTCTTCCCGGGGGAGAACCCGCAGTACGATGCCCGGGAGCTTCGTTTCTCCTATAGCTCGCTGGTGACGCCGAGCACGGTGTTCGACTACGACATGGCGACGCGCTCGCGGGTGGAGAAGAAGCGGACCGACGTGCCGGGGTATGATCCCGCGCGGTACGAGGTGGAGCGCCTCTACGCCACTGCGCGCGATGGCACGCGGATCCCGATCTCCCTCGTGCATCGGAAGGGGTTCGTGCGGGACGGGAAGGCGCCGCTCCTGCTGTACGCCTACGGCTCGTATGGCTCGACCACCGAGCCGACCTTCAGTTCGCAGCGCTTCGCCCTGGTCGATCGCGGTTTCACCTACGCCATCGCCCATGTGCGCGGCGGGCAGGAGATGGGGCGCCCCTGGTACGATGACGGGAAGATGCTCAAGAAGATGAACACCTTCACCGACTTCATCGACGTCGCCGATCATCTGGTGCGCGAGCGGTACACCACCCCAGATCGGCTGGCGGCGAACGGGGGGAGCGCGGGGGGGCTCCTGATGGGGGTCGTCGCGAACCTCCGCCCCGAGCTCTTCAAGGTGATCGTCGCCGACGTCCCCTTCGTCGACGTGATCAACACGATGCTCGACGCGAGCATCCCCCTCACCGCGCAGGAGTGGGAGCAGTGGGGGAATCCGCAGCAGGAGGCGGAGTACCGCTACATGCGCGCGTATTCGCCGTACGACAACGTGGAGGCCAAGGCCTACCCGCGGATGCTCGTGACGAGCGGGCTCAACGATTCACGCGTCGGGTACTTCGAGCCGACCAAGTGGGTGGCCAAGCTCCGTGCGACGAAGACCGACGCCCATCCCCTCCTGCTCAAGATGCACATGGGGGCGGGGCATGGCGGCTCCTCGGGACGCTACGAGCGGCTCAGGGAGCAGGCCTTCCGCTTCGCCTTCATCGTCGATCAGATCAGCGCGGGTCCGATCCAGTAGGGTGCGGGTGATGCGCGGGCGCCACCCATGATCGACGCCCTCCTCGGCGGGCTCGCCCTCGTGCAGGGGGGGACGCTCGTCGTGCTCGCGGCGCGGCTCATCGGCGGCCGCACCAGGCGCCCGCCCGAGCCCCCGCGTCCCGAGGGGCTCGAGGCGCCCGGCCTCACGATCGTCATCGCCTGTCTGAACGAGGCCCAGCGCATCGGCCCCTGCCTACGCGGCGTGCAGGCGCAGGGCGCCCCGGTGCGTGAGGTCCTCGTCATCGACTCCGGATCGACCGATGGCACCCGCGAGCTCGTCGAGGCCGCCGCACGACAGGATCCCCGGATCCGGCTCCTCACCGACCCGCCCTTGCCCACCGGATGGATCGGGAAGGCGTGGGCGCTCCAGTTTGGTCTCACGCAGGCGCGTCACCCCTGGGTCCTCGGGCTCGATGCCGATACCGAGGCCGAGCCCGGCGCGGCGGCCGCGATCGTGCAGGCCGCCCAACGTGAGCGCTTTGACGTGGTCTCCTTCTCCCCGCGCTTCGATGGGCAGGGCCTCGCCGAGCGCTGGGTGCAGCCTGCGCTCCTGGTCTCGCTGCTCTATCGCACGGGGGCGGCGGGGGATCCGCGGGTGCGCCCCGACCGGATCCTGGCCAATGGGCAGTGCTTCCTCGCGCGGCGCGAGGTCCTCCTCCACCATGGCGGCTACGAGCCGGTGCGCGAGTCGTTCGCCGAGGATGTCTCGCTCGTCCGGCATCTGGCGACCCGCGGGGTGGCGGTGGGCTTCCTCGATGGCTCCCGGCTCTACCGGGTGCGTAGCTACGCGAATGTGGGGCAGATGTGGCGTGAATGGGGCCGGTCGATCGACCTCAAGGATGCCGCGAGCCGGGCGCAACAGTGGCGCGACGTCCTGATTGTGCTGTGCGCGCAGGGGCTCACCTGGCCGCTGGCGATCGGGCTCTGGGCGCTCTGGCCGGCGCTCCCTGTGACCCCCGCGCGTGATCTCTTGGCGGGTAGCACCGCTGCGATCCTCGGGATCCGCCTGCTCCTGCAGATCGCGCTGCGAGGGAGCTACGAACGCAGAGGGCTCAGCTGGTGGCTGAGCCCGCTGGCCGATCCGCTCGCGGCGGTCCGGATGGTCGTCTCGTCGGTGAGGCGTCCCCGGCGCTGGCGGACGCGCACCTACGACCCCGCTTAGACCTGCTTCACCTCGGCGACGAGCTTCGTGAGCGTCCCCTTGGCATCACCGAAGAGCATCTGCGTCTTGGCATTGTAGAAGAGCTCATTCTCGATCCCGGCGAAGCCCGCGCTCATCCCGCGCTTCATCACGATGCACCGCTTGGCCTGATCGGCGTTGAGGATCGGCATCCCGAAGATCGGGCTCGAGGGATCGGTGCGGGCCGCGGGGTTCACGACGTCGTTCGCCCCGATCACGAGGCAGACATCGGTCCGCTCGAACTCCGGATTGATGTCGTCCATGTCGATCAGCTTGTCGTACGGGATGTTCGCCTCGGCGAGGAGCACGTTCATGTGGCCCGGCATGCGGCCGGCCACGGGGTGGATGGCGAACTTCACCGTCCCGCCGCGCTTCTCGATGAGGTCCATCAGCTCACGCACCTGGTGCTGCGCCTGCGCCACCGCGAGGCCGTAGCCCGGGACGATGATCACCTGCTGCGCGTAGGCGAGCTGGAGCGCCGCCTCTTCCACGTTGGTGGAGGCGACGCTGAGCCCTTCCGAGCTCTTGGTGCTCTTCCCGGCGGTCGCCCCGAAGGCGCCGAAGAGGACGTTGCCGAGCGAGCGGTTCATCGCCTTGCACATGATCTGCGAGAGGATGATCCCCGAGGAGCCGACGAGGGCACCCGAGACGACGAGCACCTCGCTCTTGATCACGAACCCCGTCATCGCCGCGGCGATGCCCGAGTAGGAGTTGAGCAGCGAGATCACCACCGGCATGTCGGCGCCGCCGATCGGGATCACGAGGAGGACGCCGAGGAGCAGCGCGAGGCCGATGAGGGCGTAGAAGGCCCAGAGCGGGGCGGTGGGGACCACGATCAGCCAGGCGGCGAGCCCCGCGATCACCGCGAAGAGGAGCCCGTTCACCGTCTTCTGGCCAGCGAAGGTGATCGCCTTCCCGGTCATGACCTCCTGGAGCTTCGCCCAGGCGATCGCCGATCCGGTGAGCGTCACCGCGCCGATGAGCACGCCGAGGTGGGTGGAGAGCGCGACGTCCACCGTCGCGCCCGTCCCCTTCTCGTACATGTGGAGATACTCCGCCGATGCCACGAGGAGCGAGGAGCCACCGCCGACCCCGTTGAGGAGGGCGACCATCTGCGGCATCGAGGTCATCGCCACCGAGCGGGCGAGATAGAGACCGATCCCGCCGCCGACGAGGAGGCCGGCCATGATCGTGCCGTACGTCATCGTCTTGGTGCTGAGCAGCGTGATCACGATCGCCAGCAACATGCCGAGGGCCGAGATCTGATTGCCCTTGCGCGCCGTCTCCGGGCTCTGGAGCTGCTTGAGCCCCGTGATGAAGAGGACCGCGGCGACGAGGTAGAGGAGCCGTTCGAGACCGAGGCCGATCACTTGGCACCCCCCTGCGGGCCCTTCTTGAACATCTCGAGCATCCGATCGGTCACGGCATAGCCCCCGACCACGTTCATCATCGCGAAGACGATCGCGATGAAGCCGAGGACCGAGCCGAGCCAGCCGTAGTCGGTGTGGCCGGCGACGGCCATCGCGCCCACCACCGTGATCCCGGAGACCGCGTTGGCCCCCGACATCAGCGGGGTGTGGAGGGTCGGCGGGACGCGGCCGATGAGGGAGGCGCCCAGATAGGTCGCCAAGATGAAGACGACGATGAAGCCGATCAGGTCCATGCCGGTCATGCGGCGGTTCTCCCGGTGACGATCATCGCGCCGGTGATCTCGTCGGCGCGGTCGACGTTGAGGGTGCCTTCCTTGGTGAGCAGGTGCTGCACGAAGGTCAGGATGTTGCGGCTGAGCATCGCGGAGGCGTGGTTGGGCATCGTGGCGGCCAGATTCACCGGCCCGATCACCTTCACCCCGTTCACGTCGACCGTCTCGCCGGCCTTCGTGGGCTCGCAATTGCCGCCGGTCTCGGCGGCGAGGTCGACGATCACCGAGCCCGGGGCCATCGTCTGGATGGTCGCCGTGCTGATGAGCCGCGGCGCGGTGCGCCCCGGGACCTGGGCGGTGGTGATCACCAGGTCCATCCCGGCCAGGTGGGCCTTGAGGGCGTCCTGGATCGCCGCCTGCTGCTCGGCGCTCTGCTCCTTGGCGTACCCCCCGGTGGTCTGGGAATCGGCCGAGATGAGGTTCTCCGCGACGACGGAGGCGCCGAGGGACTTGATCTGCTCGGCGGCCGCGGCGCGGATGTCGAACCCGCTCACGACGGCCCCGAGGCGGCGGGCGGTCGCGATCGCCATGAGGCCGGCGACGCCGGCGCCCAGGACGCAGACCTTGGAGGGGGCGATGGTCCCGGCGGCGGTGGTGAGCATCGGGAGGAACTTCACGAGCTCCGCGGAGCCGATCAGGACCGCCTTGTAACCCGCCACGGTGGCCTGGGAGGAGAGGACGTCCATCGACTGGGCCCGGGTGATCCGGGGGACCAGCTCGAGGGCGAAGGCCGTGACCCCGCGGGCATCGAGGGCCTGGATCGCCTCGGCGCTGCTGGAGGGCTGCAGGAGGGAGATCAGGTGGCTCCCAGCGGCCATCTGGGCCACCTCGGCCGCTGTGGGCCTCTGGACCTTGGCGACCAGATCGGCGCTGAAGGTCTCGGCCTGGGTGGCGAGGGTGCCACCGGCCTTCTCGTAGGCCGCGTCAGGGAAGCCGGCGCGGAGCCCCGCGCCACGTTCGATCAGGACGGTCACGCCGGCCTTGGTCAGCCGGCCGACGCTTTCGGGGATGAGGGCCACCCGGGACTCGCCGGGGGTGCGTTCCGTGGGGACGCCGATATTCATCTGTCGATGGGGGAAGGTGGGGACGGAGTGGCCGACCGCCAGAAGCCCCTAAAGTACATAAGAAGGGGATTCGTTCCAAACCAGCCATTTTGGCTTGAATTTCCATGGGCTTCGTCTCGCATCGGCAACCGGCAGGTAGGGGCAGCAGCGCCGGCACCGGCAATTCGCAGGTTCGGAGGGATATGGAGGGGAAGGGTGGGGCATCCCGCATCCGATCCACGGAAATGTGGATATCCTGGCATCAGACCTGGCTCTGGAGTCCAGTCAGCTATGATATGTCGCGCAGTCGGCCTGCAGGTGTTGAAAAAACCGCCGAAGATGGGCTAAATGTCATAAATAACAATATATCATACAATATAAAGTCTTATTTTGTGAGAAATTAGCGATATGCACTAAAGCAAATTCCGTATGCAAATCATTGCATACGGAATCATTTTGTCCTGCATACGCAATGTGGAAAGCTTTTTGTCCACCGATATATCACTTTATATATTTTCAACAGTCGGAGGGTCGGAATTGCGGAGGTTGTACCTCCGCCCCTCATTCTGTGGAAAACTTTCCGCCTCTCTCCAGCTACCCCAAGCTAGAACGCCGATTTGAACTCAGCCAGCACAGGCGCATCAAGCTGCCCGACCCCTGACACCTCCAACCCGACCCCTGAACCTAAACTGCCACTCCGGCACATGGCAAGGAGGAAACAAAAACGGCGCCCAGAGGGCGCCGCTAGTCGAACCGGGAAGAGCCTGTCGTTCAGCGTTCAGGCTTCAACCCAAGGTTCAGCCGTCCGCCTTCTTCTTTCGAGCATCCATCACCCAGGTGATCGGGATGATGAAGAAGGGGGTCAGGAAGAGGCCGAGGAGGATGTTGATCCAGGTGAGGCCCAGGTAGTAGGCGCCCATGCCGAGCCCTGCGATGAGGGTGCCGAGGGGGCCGCCAAAGTTCTGCTCCACGTGGATGCTCCGCGTCCGAAGGTCGAAGGTCTGCCTGATTCAACGCCTATCTTAGATAGGTGTTCCCGAAAATGGAATCGGGGCCCGCGATCCGCCGGGCCGTAGACGCCCTCCCGACGGGGCGGTGGCTCCTCGCGGTCTCAGGGGGGCGAGACTCCATGGTCCTGCTCGATCTCCTCGCCGATCGCCGGCGCGAGGGGATCGCCGGGGTCGCGACCTTCGACCATGGGACGGGCCCCTCGGCGACCGCCGCTGCTGACTTGGTGGCGCGGGAGGCCTCGGCCCGCGGCCTCGTCGTGGTGCGTGGGGGAGCCGCCCCGAACCTGGCGCGCACCGAGGCGGCGTGGCGGGCGGCGCGCTGGGCATTCGTATATGAAGCGGCCTCCTCGCTCGGGGCGCGGGTGGTGACCGCCCACACCCGGGATGACCAGATCGAGACCGTGGTGCTCCGGCTCCTGCGCGGGTCGGGGCCTCGCGGACTCGCCGGGATGCTCGCCGTCGATCCCGCCGATCCCGCCGATCCCGCCGATCCCGCCGATCCCACCGATCCCGCCGAGCGCACCGGCCCCCTCGGGCCTGCCGCCGCCCCCCTCCGCCCCCTACTCACCATCCCTCGGGCCGCCGTCGCCGCCTACGCGCAGGCGCATCAGGTCCCCTTCCTCGACGATCCCAGTAACGCCACCCGAGACTTCCAGCGGAATCGGGTGCGGCACGAGATCCTCCCGGCGCTCGAGCGGGTCGACCCGGGGTTCGGCGAGTGGTGTTGGGCGCTCGCGCATCGGGCGGCCGACTGGCGCGCGCAGGTCGAGGCGTTCGTCGACTCGCTCGGGGTCCGGCGGATCGCCCCGTCCCGGGTGACGGTGCCCGTCGCCGCGGTGGCCTCCCTCGACGCCGCCGCTTGGGCGGTGTGCTGGCCCGCGATCGCGGCGCGCGCGGGGGTCGTCATGGACCGTCGTGGTGTCGCGCGCGCCTCGCGCTGGGCGTCCTCGGCGCGGGCCGGGCAGACGATCCCGCTCTCCGGCGGAGCGCGCCTTTCGCGCACGCGCTCGACCTTCGTCGTCGAGGGAACGGTTCGCGGGGCCGGGGACTATATTCCATAGATGACGACCTCCACTGTCGATCCCCGACTGAAAGGGCGCCCGATCGCCCGCATCCCCTTCGACGCCGAGACGATCGCGCGGCGGGTGGCGGAGCTGGGCCGCGAGATCACGGCGGCGTACCCGGACGGCGATCTCCTCGTGCTGGGGCTCCTGAAGGGGAGCTTCATCTTCGTGGCCGATCTCGTCCGGCAGATCGAGCGCCCCCTGCACGTCGACTTCATCGTCGCCTCGAGCTACGGGGCGGGGACGGTCTCGTCGGGGACGGTCCGCCTGGTCTATGACCCGGAGACCTCGCTCGAGGGGAAGCACCTCCTCCTCGTCGACGACATCGTCGATTCCGGGCGTACCCTGCAGGAGCTGTCGACCATCCTGCGCGGCCGGAAGCCGAAGTCGATCGCCCTCTGCGCCCTCTTCCATAAGCACATCGCCACCGAGCTCAGTGAACCCGTGCGTTTCTTTGGGTTCGATGCGCCGTCGGAGTTCCTCGTCGGGTATGGACTCGACCACGCCGAGGATTTCCGCCACGTCCCGTACGTCGCCAGTCTCCAGTAGGGATATCCCATGGCCGCTCCCGCATCGCAGAAGCCCGGTGGATTCGGGCGTCTCTCCAAGTCGCTCTCCTTCTGGCTCCTCCTCTTCCTGGTGCCCTTCGTCCTCGTGCAGTTCGCGGGGAAGGGGACCGAGCGGACGACGGAGATCGACTACTCCTTCTATGACCAGCAGCTGACCGCGGACAACATCGCGCGCGTCACCATCGTGGGCGGGAAGGAGGTCACGGGCGAGTTCAAGCAGCGCGTCCTCATCCAGGGGCGCGAGGTGAAGAGCTTCAGCGCGAAGCTCGCCGTCGCGAACAGCGAGACCGAGGTCGAGCGCCTCCGCGCAAAGCAGGTCGCGATCAAGGCCGAGGAACAGCGGCCGAGCATCCTCGGGGTCCTCCTCTCCATGCTCCCCTGGATCCTCATCTTCGGGATCTGGTTCGTCGTGATGCGCAACATGCAGGCGCAGGGGGGGAAGGCCTTCTCCTTCGGGAAGTCGAAGGCCAAGCTCCTGAGCGGTGACACGCCGAAGATCACCTTCGCCGATGTCGCCGGTGCCGATGAGGCGAAGGTCGAGCTCCGCGAGATCATCGAGTTCCTCAAGGACCCACAGAAGTTCACCAAGCTCGGGGGCCGGCTCCCGAAGGGCGCGCTCTTGGTCGGCCCGCCGGGCACCGGCAAGACACTGCTCGCCAAGGCGGTCGCCGGCGAGGCGGGACGTCCCTTCTTCTCCATGTCGGGGTCCGACTTCGTCGAGATGTTCGTCGGCGTCGGGGCCTCGCGCGTGCGCGATCTCTTCGAGCAGGGGAAGGCGCAGGCGCCGTGCATCATCTTCATCGACGAGATCGACGCCGTCGGGCGGCACCGTGGCGCCGGCTTGGGCGGGGGCCACGATGAGCGCGAGCAGACGCTCAATCAGCTCCTCGTCGAGATGGATGGCTTCGAGTCCAACGATGGCGTGATCCTCATCGCGGCGACGAATCGCCCCGACGTGCTCGACCCCGCGCTCCTTCGTCCGGGTCGCTTCGATCGGCAGATCGTCGTCGATGCGCCCGATCTCCGTGGGCGGGAGGGGATCCTCAAGGTCCATGTGCGCAACAAGCCCCTCGCCGAGGACGTGGACATCACGCGCCTCGCGCGCGGGACGCCGGGGATGGCCGGCGCCGACCTCGCGAACCTCGTGAACGAGGCCGCGCTCCTCGCGGCCCGCCGGAGCCATGAGCGCATCTACATGGTGGACTTCGAGGATGCGAAGGACCGCGTGATGCTCGGCGCCGAGCGGAAGTCGCTCGTGATGAAGGAGGAGGAGCGTCGCCTCACCGCGTATCATGAGGCGGGGCACGCCGTCTGCGCGATCCGCGTCGCGGGCAATGATCCCCTGCACAAGGTGACGATCGTCCCGCGTGGTCGCGCGCTCGGGCTGGCGTTCACCCTCCCCGAGGATGACCGCGTCTCCGTGACGCGGCAGCAGCTCGAGGCGCGCCTCGTGATGGCGTACGGCGGTCGTGTGGCGGAGGAGATCATCTTTGGCCGTGATCGGGTGACCACCGGGGCCTCGAGCGATATCCAGCAGGCGACCGGGATCGCCCGTCGGTACGTGTCGCAGTGGGGGCTTTCCGATGCGATCGGACCGATCCTCGTCGGGGACAACGAGCAGGAGGTCTTCCTCGGCCGCGAGCTCGGCAGCCGTCGGCAGGTCTCGGAGCGCACCGCGCAGCAGGTGGACGATGAGGTGGCGCGTGTGATCAATGAGGCGTACTCGCGGGCCATGGAGACGCTGACGACGCATCGCGATCTGCTCGATCGACTGGCGCAGGCGTTGCTCGATCGCGAGACCCTCTCGCGCGAGGACATCGCCCTCCTCGAGCAGGGGCAGGAGCTCCCGCCGCGGCAGGAGCCGCCCACGGCGCCCGCCCCGGTGACGGTGGCCCCGCCGGCGGTGACGCCCGAGCCGCGCCGCATCCCGCCGATCGGTGGGACGCCGGAGCCGACGCCGGCGTAATCGCGCCGGCGTCGCACGCGCCAGTCCGCATGACGATGTTCCCCGAACTCCCGGCCCGGGTCGATGAGATCCGCGGCCGCATCGCGGCAGCGGTCGCGCGTGGCGGGCACGCCCAGGCCGTGCGCCTCATCGCGGTGACCAAGACGCACGGCCCCGAGGCGGTGGAGGCGGCGTGGGCCGCCGGGATCACCGATGTCGGGGAGAACAAGGTGCAGGAGGCGATGGGGAAGCAGGAGGCGCTCGCCGAGGCGCCCTGCACGCGCGGCGGGGTGCGGTGGCACCTCATCGGCCACCTCCAGTCCAACAAGGCGAAGGCGCTCCCGCACTTCGCGCTCTTCCACGCGCTCGATCGCGAGAGCATCCTCGTCGCCGCCGACGCGGTGGGGCGGAAGGCGACGGCGGTCATCGGCGCCGGCGCGAATGTCGTCGTCCCGCAGCCCCTTCATGTGCTCCTCCAAGTCAACATCTCCGGCGAGGACACCAAGGGGGGCTACGCGCTCGCCGAGGTCCCGGCGGTCGCTGCGCGGCTGCGCGACTGCGAGGGGCTCTCGGTACGCGGGGTGATGACGATGGCGCCGTTCGATGCTCCCGAGTCGGTGCTCCGGCACGTCTTCCAGGGCGCGCGGGCCGCGCGGGAGATCCTCGTGGCGGCGGGGCACCCGGCGACCGAGCTCTCGATGGGGATGTCGGGGGACTACGAGATCGCGGTGGAGGAGGGGGCGACCCTGGTGCGGCTGGGGACGGTGCTCTTCGGGGAGCGCGGGCGGGCCGTCTAAGGGGCCTGCGCGGCTTCCTCCTGCCCCCTAAGCGGCGGTAAATTCAGCGGTTATGTCGGGTTCCCCCTCTCCCGCTCCGCGCTTCCGTCTCCTCCCCGGAGACCGGCCCGCCGATGACCTCGAACAGGAGGTCCTCGGTCGCTGGACCGCGGATGGGGTCTTCGAGGCCTCGCAGGCCGCCCGCGCCGATGCCCCCGCCTGGGTCTTCTATGAGGGGCCGCCGACCGCCAATGGGCGCCCCGGGATCCACCATGTGTTCGCACGCACCATCAAGGATCTCTTCTGCCGCCACCGCGCGATGCAGGGATTCCATGTCCCGCGGAAGGCGGGGTGGGACACCCATGGGCTCCCGGTGGAGATCGAGGTCGAGAAGGCGCTGGGGATCTCGGGTAAGGCCGACATCGAGAAGATTGGCGTCGATGCGTTCAATCGGCGCTGCCGCGAGTCGGTCTGGACGTACAAGGGGGAGTGGGAGCAGCTGAGTGCGCGCATGGGGTATTGGCTCGACTACGCCGATCCCTATGTGACGTACGAGACCCCGTACGTGGAGAGCGTCTGGTGGGCGCTCAAGACGCTGCACGAGAAGGGGCTCCTCTATCAGGGGCACAAGGTCCTCCCGTACTGCGCGCGTTGTGGCACCGCCTTGAGCTCGCACGAGGTGGCGCAGGGGTACGAGGATGTCGAGGATCCCTCGCTCTACCTCGGGCTCGATCTCGTCGATGACGCCGCGCCGACCGTGCGTCGCCGCATCATCGTCTGGACGACGACGCCCTGGACCCTGGTCTCCAACGTCGCGCTCGCGGTGCACCCCGATCTCACCTACGTGGAGCTCCGCAAGAAGTCGGTCACCGACTGGACGATCCTCTTGGCCGAGGCGCGTGCCGGTGCGGTCCTCGGCGCCGACTACACCGAGCGGTGGGAACAGGTCGCGACCTTCGCCGGCCGTGACCTCGTCGGGATGCGCTATCGCCGTCCCCTCGATTGGGTGCCGTATCCCGCCGAGGGGGCGCATGAGGTGATCGTCGGGGAGACCTTTGTCTCCGCCGAGGATGGCTCCGGCGTGGTGCACATGGCGCCGGCGTTCGGTGCCGATGACTATGCCGCGGGGCAGCGCCACGGGCTCGCCTTCCTGAATCCGGTGAATGCGCGCGGAGAGTTCCCCGCGGAGCTGCCGCTCGTCGGTGGGCGGTTCGTGAAGGAGGCGGACGCGGCGATCATCGCCGAGTTGGAGCGGCGCGACCAGGTCTGGAAGTCGCAGCGCTTCACGCACAGCTATCCCCATTGCTGGCGGTGCGGGACGCCGTTGCTCTACTACGCCCGGGCGAGCTGGTTCGTGCGCACCACGGCGTATCGCGACGCCATGCTCGCGCGGAACGGCGACGTGCACTGGAATCCCCCGGAGGTCGGGGCGGGGCGGTTCGGGAGCTGGCTCGAGAACAACATCGATTGGGCGATCTCGCGCGATCGCTATTGGGGGACGCCGCTCCCCGTCTGGGTGAACGACGCCGATCCCACCGAGATCGAGGTGATCGGGTCGTCGGTGGAGCTCGCCGCGCGCGTCGGCGCCCCGCTGCCAGCGGACTTCGACCCGCACAAGCCGCACATCGATCGGTACACCTGGCCCGCCAAGAGCGGGACCGGGACGATGCGTCGGGTGCCCGAGGTGATCGACACCTGGTTCGATTCCGGGTCGATGCCCTTCGCGCAGTGGGGCTTCCCGCATCAGCCGGGAAGCCACGACAAGGTCGCGCGCTACTTCCCGGCGGATTTCATCGCCGAGGGGGTCGATCAGACCCGCGGATGGTTCTACTCCCTCCTCGCGATCGCGACGGGGTTGGGGGAGGCGCTCCCGAACAATGGGCCCGGGGTCGCCTCGCGCGGCGCGGCCGATGTGCCGGGGGCGGCATCGCAGGCCGCGCCCTATCGTGCGGTCGTGGTGAACGACCTCGTGCTCGACGCGAATGGACAGAAGATGTCCAAGTCGCGCGGGAACACCGTGGAGCCGCGGGCGGTGATGGCGCGGCATGGCGCCGATGCGGTGCGGCTCTTCCTCGTGGCGAGCTCGCAGGTCTGGGTCCCGCGGCGCTTCGACGAATCGGTGATCCGCGAGACGGCGGGGCGCTTCCTCGTCACCTTGCGAAACGTCTACAGCGGGATCTTCGCACAGTACGCCAACTTCGGATGGGCGCCCTCGGCGGCGGATCCGGCGGTGGCGGACCGGCCGGTGCTCGACCGCTGGGTCCTCTCGCGGCTCACGGCGGTGGAAGGCGAGGTCGATGCTTTGCTCGAGCGCTTCGATGCGACGGCGGCGGCCCGCCTGCTGATGGATTTCGTCACGGAGGATGTCGCGAACTGGTATGTGCGGTTGTCGCGCGCGCGCTTCTATGAGGTGGACGGGGCGGACCATCGCGCGGCCTTCGCGACGTTGCATGAGGTGCTGACCGTCACCTGTCGGTTGCTCGCCCCCTTCGCGCCGTTCGTCGCGGACTGGATGCATCGGGAGCTCACTGGCGGGTCGGTGCACCTCGCGGCCTATCGGCGCCCCGAGCCCACGCCGCGTGAGGCGGGGCTCGAGCCCGCGATGGCGGCGGCCCGGACCCTGGCGACGCTCGGGCGCGCGGCGCGCGAGCAGGCGGGGATCAAGGTGCGGCAGCCGCTCGCGGCGCTCACCTGCGTCGCGCCCGGGATCGATCCCGCCTGGCATGCGATGATCGCCCCGCTCGTCGCGGCGGAGCTCAATGTGAAGACGGTCTCCTTCGCCGACTCGGCCGCCGAGTGGGTGCGTCTGGAGGGGAAGGTGAACTTCCCCGTGCTCGGGAAGATCGTGGGCCCCGCGATGAAGGCGACGAAACCGGTGGTGGAGGGGCTCGACCAAGCGGCATTGCGTTCCATCGTGCAGGGTGACAGTGTGACGGTCGAGGTGCCGGGGCATGGCCCGCTCGTGCTCGACGCGACGCGGGTCACGATCACGGCCCGGGCCGCGTCCTCGCTGGTGGTGGAGCAGGGCGAGGGGCTCTCGGTGGCGTTGGATCCGACGGTCACCCCGGCGTTGCGTGCCGAAGGGATGGCGCGCGAGGTGGTGAGTCGGGTGCAACGGGTGCGGAAGGAGGCGGGGCTCGCGGTCAGTGACCGCATCCGGCTCGCCATCGCCGCCCCCGCAGAGGTGCAGGAGGCGCTGCGTCCCCACGCAGCATGGATCGCAGGTGAAGTGCTCGCCCGCGAGTGCATCCTCGCCGATGCGCTCCCGATGTCCCCCCCGTGGCCCACGACCGCCGAGGTGGAGCTCGATGGTCCGACGGCCCGCATCGCCCTAACCAAGGAAGGCTGAGATGGCGGCGACTCCCAAAGACGGCGGCAAGCCGTTCAAGCCCCTCACGAAGAAGCAGATCCAGCACTTCGAGAAGCGCCTCATGGAGGAGCGCAAGCGCACCCTGAAGGATCTCGGGCATTACGACGAGACCTTCGGGAACACGCCGCAGGGCGCCGACGGTGACCTCAGCGCCTACTCGTTCCATATGGCGGACCAGGGGACCGACGCGATGGAGCGCGAGAAGGCGTTCCTCTTCGCCTCCAAGGAAGGGCGCTTCCTCTGGCACGTGGACGAGGCGCTCCGTCGCCTGTACCGGCATCCGGAGACCTTCGGCAAGTGCCACACCTGCGGGGGCGAGGTCGGCTTCGACCGCCTCGATGCGCTCCCGCATGCGCGCTACTGCATCGAGTGCAAGCAGGCGGAGGAAGATGGGAAGAAGTGAGCCCGGGGGCGTCGCCCCCACGCGGTTCCTCGGCCTCGCCGCGGCGATCGTGGTCGCGGACCAGGTCACCAAGCGGATGGCCGTCGATGCGCTCTCGCCGGCCTACGTGCCGCACGAGGTCCTTGGCCAGTGGTTCCGGCTGACGCTCGTGTACAACCCAGGGGCGGCCTTCGGCCTGCACCTCGGCGCGTACTCGCGCTGGATCTTCATGGTCCTCACCGTGGTCGCGGTGGTGACGATGTGGCGGCTCTATCGCGCGAGCCCGCCCGATGCCCGGTGGCGCGTGCGAGCGCTCCTCTGCGTGACCGGTGGGGCGTTCGGCAACTTCATCGACCGGATCATCTCGCCACGGGGCGTGGTCGACTTCCTCGATGTCGGTGTAGGCGCCTGGCGCTGGCCGACCTTCAACCTCGCGGACATCGCGCTCCTCACCGGCGCGATCCTCTTGGCGATCGTGCTCTGGAACGAGGAAGAGGAGCGGATCGCCGACGCGAAGGCGGTGCCCGCCCCCGACACCCCGACGGGCTCGTGACGCCCGACGCGTCGGGCGCGGGCGACCCGCTGGCGCCTGGCGCATACAGCTTCGCCATCGAGGAGGGCGGCGAGCGACTCGATCTCGCCGTCGCGCGCCTCACGGGACGCTCACGCACGCAGGCCGCGACCCTGATCGCCACGGGACAGGTGCAGGTCGATGGGCGCGCCGACAAGGCGAGTCTGCGGCTCGAGCCGGGGATGACGCTCACAGTCACGATCCCCGCGCCGGTAGGACGAGAGATCCTCGCCGAGAGGATCCCGCTGCGCATCGTCTACGAGGACGAGGAGGTGGTGGTCGTCGACAAGCCCGCGGGGATGGTGGTGCATCCCGCGCCCGGCAACTGGTCGGGGACGTTGGTGAATGCCTTGCTCGGGCGAGGTCAGGCGTTGGCGGCGGGCGGCGGCGCGGAGCGCGTGGGGCTCGTGCATCGCCTCGACAAGGAGACCTCGGGGCTCCTGATCGTCGCCAAGACCGATCGGGCGCACACGGTGCTGAGCGGGGCGTTGGCGGCGCGCACGATCACGCGACGCTACGCCGCGCTCTGTTGGGGGCATCTCGACGCCGACGAGGTGCGCGTCGATCAGCCGCTGGGGCGCGATCCGAACGATCGGACGCGGGTCGCGATCCGTCGGGACGGCCGTCAGGCGCGCACGGATTTCCACCGCCTCGCGCGGTTCGACTCCTGCGATCTCCTCCGCGCGCACCTGCACACGGGGCGCACGCATCAGATCCGTGTGCATCTCGCATCGATCGGCCATCCCGTGGTCGGGGATGACACCTACGGCGGGGGCGGCGGTCGCAAGCTCGTCGCGCTCCCCCCGAAGCGTCACTTCCTCCATGCGGCCTGGTTGGTCTTCCCGCATCCGGGCACCGGGGCGCCGGTCGAACTTCGCTCGCCGTTGCCCGAGGATCTGCGGCACTGTCTGCGTGCGGTGGCGGGGGATCCCGTCTGGGCGGCGGACGAGGATCCGCTCGAGGCGCTCGGGTTCTACGCGGGCGGGGCGGGGGCGTGAGCCTCGGTGAGCGGCGGCGGATATCGCGTCGCGCACGGGGGCTCTGGCGGATGCGGCGCCTCCTGAACCTCCTGAGCCTCGCGCTCGTGGCTGCCGTGGTGCGCGTGCCCGCGGTGACGGCGCAGGATCCGGCCTGGCCCGCGGTACCACCGGGCGCCGAGCTCCACGAAGCGGGTCGCTTCTCGATCCTCGCCTTCCCGAGCGAGGCGCGATTGGCTCGTGCGCTCCTCGACGATGCTCTCGCGCGCGACACCTTTCCCGGCCTGAGGCGCCCACAGGATCGCGTGCGGATCGCGCTCGCGCCGAGCGAGGCGGTCTTCCGCGCCTGGGTGGGGCCGAACGCCCCGGAGTGGGGGGCGGCGATCGCGATCCCCGCGCGGCGGCTGGTCATCATGCAGGGGCGCGATGCCGGCGCCGATGCGGGGGAGCCGCGACAGACGCTGCGCCATGAGCTCGCGCATCTGATACTCGCTGAGACGATGGCGGGGCTCGTCCCGCGGTGGTTCGATGAGGGGTACGCCTCGTACGCCGCCGGCGAGTGGGGGCGCGAACAGGTATTGGCGACGAGCCTCGGGCTCGTCTGGCGCGGGGTGCCGTCGTTCGCGGCGCTCGACTCGGCGTTCGTCGGCGGGTCGACGGGGGCGACCCTGGCCTATGCGCTCGCGCACCGCGCGGTGGCGGAGCTGGGAGCCCTCGGCGGGCCGGCGGGGCTGACGCGCCTCTTCGACCTCTGGCGATCGACTGGCTCCCTCGATCTGGCCCTGCGGGAGGTGCATGGGATGACCGAGCCGGGGTTCGAGGGGTGGTGGCGCTCCCGGGTCCGGCGGCAGTACGGGGCGTTGGCGCTCGTCGCCGACCTCGGGGCGGTATCTGTCGTCCTCGGGTTCTTCCTCATCCCCCTCTGGTGGCAGCGAAGGCAGCGGCAGCGGGCGCGGTTGGAGGCGCTCCGGGCTCGGGATGCGGCGCAGGAGGGGCGCGAGCGGGCGAGCGCCTTGGCCGCCCTCCTCGGTGAGGGGCTCGGTGAGGGTCCCACCGAACGTTCGGCGGAGGGCCTGCGTTCATTTGACAGAGGGGAAGGCCCGGTCTAGACTCCCCTGTCTATGACCGGAACGAACGGAACGGGGGCCGCGGCATCGCGGTCCACGCTGTGGTGGGGATTGGCGGCCGCCGCCTTGGTGGTCGGGTACGCGGACCTGTGGCGGGGCGGGGTGACGGTGGCCCCGATCCTGTTGGTGGTCGGCTACTGCATCCTGATCCCCATCGCGATCCTGAAATGAGCGACCGCGCCCCAGCGGTCGCACGTCGGGGCGAATAGCTCAGCTGGTTAGAGCACCTGCCTTACACGCAGGGTGTCGGGGGTTCGAATCCCTCTTCGCCCACTGCAGCTCGCGGTATCGACGGACCGTTTCGAGACGGTCTCGGTGTATGAAGATCCAACGCTCCCTGAGGAGGAAGATCGTGAAGGCTCGGCTCTCGGTTCGTCCTGTCGTCGCGCTGGCATTCGGCCTCGTCGCCTCTGGCGCGGTGCCCGTCTGGGCGCAGCCGCCGCGCACCCCGCCCGGCCCGAACACGCCGCGCACGATGGTGCAGGTCTTCGCCTCCACGGACAAGGTCGTCGGGCCGGAGGCGTCAGATGAGCTGCGCGATCGGCTCATCCGGGCTTACCCGTCGCGGCTCCTCTGGGTGATCGACAAGAAGGACATCCTCTCGATGCTCGAGCAGTCGGGGTACCCCACGGACGAGCAGCTCCCGCCGAGTGACGAGGCGCAGCTCGCGAAGGCGCAGCGCGCGGACGATTACCTCCGTGGGCGCGTGGTCCGGGATGGCGTGAACCTCCGCGTCGAGGCGTCGATCGTGCTCACGCGCGACCCGTCGCTCGTCCAGCCCCTGCCGGTGGCCGAGGGGAACCGCGCCGATCGCGCCGTGGCGCCGCTCGTCAAGGCGATCCAGGATGCGCGCAAGCAGCTGCCGCATGAGAAGGCGTGCATGAACGCCGCGCGCGACAACAAGCTCGATGAGGCCCTCAAGGCGGCGGATGCGGGGATCGCCGAGTATCCGCAGGCGACCCTGGTGCGCTATTGCAAGATGCAGGTGCTCGTCCGGAAGGAGGCGTCGCCGGCGGAGCAGGTGGCGATGGCGAAGGAGATCCTCGCGATCGATCCCAACTCGCGCGCCGCGCTCGCCGTGGCCGCCGATGCGGAGCAGAAGGCCGGCAACGCCGACGAAGCGAACGGCTACCTCCTGCGGCTCCTCGCGGCGAACCCGGGCGATGCCGCCCTCGCGACCCGGGTGATCGACGCGCTGGCCGCCAGTGGGAAGCTCGACCTCGCGAAGGAGGTCGTGGTGAAGGCGGTCGCCGAGAACCCGGGCGACATCGACCTCGTGGAGCTCCAGTTCAAGATCCTCTCGGCCTCCGGCGACCTGAAGGGGGCGATCGCGACCGGTGAGGAGCTCATCCAGCTCGACTCGACGCGGGCGGATGCCGCGTTCTTCACGCGCCTCACCGCCCTGTACGCCTCCGATAGCCAGACGGTCAAGGCTGCCGAGGTCGCGGGGCGCGCGACCATGCGCTATGCGCAGGATGCCGACCTCTGGCAGCTCTATGCCCAGACGTTGAAGAAGGCCGGGCAGGGGCAACAGTCGATCGTCGCCGCCCGGCGCGCGTTGGAGATCAACCCCAAGATCCCGAATGGGTGGACCCAGATCGCGGTCGCCTACAACGACCTCAACCTCCTCGACAGCGCCCTGGCCACCCTGCGGCTGGCGAAGGAGGCGGGGGACGACGCGAACCAGATCGGGGGCTTCGCGCTCTCGATCGGCAACCGGCTCTATCGGGCCGCGGTCGCCGAGGATCCCAAGAGCGCGGCGTCGTTCCAGGCCGCGCTGCCGTACCTCCATTTCGCCGACAGCACCACCACGGACGCGCAGCTCAAGGGGAACGCCAAGTTCCTGATCGGCGTCTCGTCCTTCTACACCTTGCAGGTGATCGCCACCGGGTTGCAGGCGAGCAAGAGCTGCGACGAGGCGAAGGTCGCGCAGGCCGCGACGGCCGACGCGATGACCTACACCCAGCAGGGGGGGCGGACCTCGCCGGACGCCGCGGCGCAGATCCTCGGCCTGGTGAACCAGCTCTCGCCGTACATCGACCGGCAGGTGACGACGCTCTGCAAGCCCTGATTCCCGCTCGCACCTGATGGGGCGGACACCCGCCGACGCTCGCGTCGGCGGGTGTCGTGTTTTTCGGGGCCGGCTCCGCCATCTTTCTCCCGTGCCGCGTCCGATGCCTGCCTTCGTGCCCTCCCCGCCTGCCGAGCTCCTCGCGTCCTCCGTGGACGCCGCGGCGTTCGCGAGCGCGTGGCACGATCCCGTGTTGGTTCGCGAGGTGTGCGAGGCGCTCGGCGCCTGTGCGACCGTGCTCGATGGGACCCTGGGTGGGGGGGGACACAGCGCGGCGTTGCTCGCCGCCGGTCATCGGGTGATCGGGCTCGATCGCGATCCCGCTGCGCTCGCGGAGGCTCGTTCGCGCCTCGCCGATCCCGCACAGGCGGGGCACTTCGAGGGGGTGCTCGGGAATCACGATGCGATCGACGAGGTGGCGGCGCTCACGGGGCGCACCTTCGATGGGATCCTCCTCGACCTCGGGGTCTCGTCGCACCAGATCGACGACGATGCCCGCGGCTTCTCCTTCCGCCCTGGCGTGCCGCTCGACATGCGGATGGATCCGACGCAGGCGCTCACGGCGGCCGACCTCCTGAACACGGCCGACGGCGAGGCGCTTGCCACCCTCTTTCGCGAGGCGGGGGATGAGCCCAAGGCACGTCGCCTCGCGCAGGAGATCGTGCGCCGGCGCGCGCGGGCCCCGTTCGCGGTCAGCGATGATCTCGTGGGGGCGATCCGTGCGGTGTTGGGCCCGCGCAGCGGCCCGTCGGAGTTCGCGCGGATCTTCCAGGCGGTGCGCATCGGGGTGAATGACGAACTCGAGGGGTTACGGCATGCGTTGGTCTCGCTCCGCGATCGACTCACCCCGGGTGGGGTCTTCGCGGTGATCAGCTATCACTCCGGGGAGGATCGGGTGGTGAAGCACGCCTTTCGCGAGTGGAGCACGGCGTGCACCTGTCCCCCGCGGCAGCCGCGGTGCACCTGCGGGGGGGTGGCGCTCGGCACGGCCCTCACGCGGAAGGCGATCCTCGCCACGCCGGCGGAGATCGCCCGCAATCCGCGAGCCCGGAGCGCCAAGCTCCGCCTCTGGCGCCGAGCCGGCGAGGTGACCTGACCATGCGCGGACGCACGAAGCTCCTGCTCGGCTTGCTCGGTTTCTTCCTGCTGGCCACAGGCGTCATATGGAGGCGGAGCACGGGCCTCGCCCAGGCGCGTGCGCTGCGCGCGCTGGAGCAGCGTCGGACCGCCCTCGAGGCCACGGAGGCCGCCCTCGAGGCCGAGATCCGGAACGCCTCCAGTCGCGCGCAGCTCGCACGCTCCGTCGAGGAGCGTCTCGGCCTGCGCGTGCCGGCCGAGAGTCTCGTCATCCGTCTTCCACGTCCGACCCCGGGGTCCGTTCCACCGTGATTCGTGTCAGTCGCCTCGGCCTCGTGCACGGGGCGTTCCTCCTCTTCGCCGGCGCCCTGTTGCTGCGCGCGGCGTGGATCCAGCTCTATCAGCGCGACCGGTGGTCGGAGGTCGCGCGCGCACAACAGACGGTCGAAAAGGAGGTGCCGCCGCGCCGCGGGGCGATCCTCGATCGCGCGGGGACGGTGCTCGTCGAGAGCCAGTCGCTCGTGCGGTTGGATGTCGCGCCGACCGAGGTACGCGATCGCGCGGTGCTGCGCGCGGCACTCCAGCGGAACGGCGTCCCGGAGACCTTCATCGCACGGGCGACCGATCCGAAGCGGAAGTGGGTCGAGCTCCCGGGGCGGTTCCTCTCCACGGAGGTCGAGGATCTCCTGGCCATGCGAGGGGTGCATCCACGGCCGGTGCTCGAGCGGGTGCCCCCGCCGACCCAGGGGCTGCGCAATCTCCTCGGGACCACCGACCGCGATGGGCAGGCGGTGGGTGGGGTCGAGGCCTCGTTGAATGCGGTGCTCGAGGGGAAGAAGGGACGGACCGTGCTGGTGCGGACGGGGCGTGCGGGCGCGCTCGCCTCGCCGGAGGAGCGGAGCGTCCCCCCGGTGGATGGCCAGTCGGTGGTGCTGACGATCCACCAACCGCTGCAGGACATCGCGGAACGCGTGCTCACCGATGCGATCACCGAGCGCAACGCGCGCGGGGGGGATGTGCTCCTCCTCGACCCGCACAGCGGGGAGATCCGGGCGCTGGCGAGTCGACGGGCGCAGGCGGACGCCTCGGGGGCCACGGCGCTCACGGAGCCGTACGAGCCGGGGTCGACGGTGAAGCCCGTGATCGCGGCGGCACTCATCGAGCGGGAGCGCGTCCAGCTCGACGAGGTGATCCCGACCTACAACGGGGTGATCGAGCGCCATGGTCGTACGATCAAGGATGTGCACGAGGCGGCGTCGATGACGGTCGCCGAGGTGATCAGCCAATCGTCGAACGTGGGGATCATCCAGCTCGCCGAGCGGCTCACGCTGCGCGAGCAGTACGAGGCGCTGCGGGACGTGGGGTTCGGGATGGTGACCGGGGTCCCCTATCCCTCGGAGTCGCCGGGGCGGTTGCGTCCGGTTCCCGAGTGGTCGAAGCAGTCGCCGGCCTCGCTCGCGATGGGCTACGAGATCTCGGTGACGCCGTTGCAGCTCGCGATGGCGTATGCGGCGTTCGCGAATGGGGGGGAGTTGCTCGAGCCGACGCTCGTCCGCGAGGTGCGCGGCCCCGAGGGGTCGGTGCGCTTCCGCGCGCAGCGACGCGTGGTGCGACGGGTGATGTCGCCGGCGACGGCCGCGACCATGCGGAAGTTGCTCCGCGACGTGGTGACGACGGGGACGGGAGGGCGCGCCGATCTCGCCGGGTACGGGGTCGCGGGGAAGTCGGGGACGGCGCGCCGCATGCGCGATGATGGGCGCGGGTATGAGGAGGGGGCGTATACGGCGAGCTTCGTCGGGTTCTTCCCCGCGGAGGATCCGCAGCTCGTGATCCTGGTGAAGCTCGACGCGCCGCAGGGCGCGTTCTATGGGGGCGAGATCGCGGCCCCGGTGACGAAGGCGGTGTTGCAGGCGGCGTTGGCAGCGCGCGATGGGGCGCTCGAGTTGAAGGGGGCGCCGTCGGTCCCCCCGGCGGCGGTGGCGGTGACCCCCGCGTCGGTGACGACGGAGTCCCCCGCCTCTGAGACGACGGCGACCCGCGTGGCCGTGCCGACCGCGGCCGTCGCCCCCCGTGCCATCGATACTTCCGATGCGCCGGTCGTCTACGACCTCGCCGTCCCGATGCGCCCGCCGCGCCGCGTGGTGATCTCGCGTCCGGTGCCGGAGGTGCGTGGGCTCTCCACGCGGGAGGCGGTGCGTGCGCTGCATCGGGCCGGCTTCCGTGTGACGATCGATGGGACGGGATCGACGGGGGAGACCTCCCCCGTCGCGGGGACGGTGCTCCCCTCGGGGAGCGTGGTGCGATTCGCGCCGATGCGCGGGAGCGAGCGATGACGGAGCTGGGAGGGGCCGCGCCGGTCCAGGTGGAGATGCTCCGCGCGGCGCTCGAGCGTGCGGGGCAGCTGGTCACGGTCCGGGGAACGTTGCCCGCCACGATCGTTGGGATCACCGATGACAGTCGGCAGGTCAGGGCGGGGAGCGGCTTCGTCGCGGTGCGCGGGAGCGCACAGGATGGTCACGCCTTCCTCGCGGCGGTCGAGGCGGCGGGGGCGGGACTCGTGATCGCCGAGGATGCGGGGGCCTGTGCCGTGCCGACCCTCGTGGTGCGTGAGAGCCGGATCGCGGCCGCGGTCGCGGCCGCGGCGTACTATGGCGAACCGGCGACGCAGCTCACGCTGATCGGCGTGACCGGGACGAATGGCAAGACGACGACGGTCCATATCCTGCGGCACCTGCTCGACACCCCCGCGGGGGGGGCCGCGAGCCTCGGGACGATCGGGGTGCGGATCGGGAGCGAAGGGCGGACCCTCCCGGGGGGGTCGGGTCTCACGACCCCGGGGCCGATCGAGCTGCAGCGGGTGCTGCGCGCGCTGGTCGATGTGGGGGTGACGACGGTGGCGATGGAGTGCTCCTCGCACGCGTTGCATCAGCGGCGCCTGCACGGACTCCCCTTCGCGGCCGCGGTCTACACCAATCTCACCCGTGACCATCTCGACTATCACGGCACGATGGAGGCGTATCGCGACGCCAAGGCGTTGCTGCTCTCGCAGCTCGCGCCGAGCGGCGTCGCGATTCTCAATGCCGATGATCCGATGTGGGCGGGGCTCCCCGCGGTCTCGCGGACGATGCGGTTCACCATGGCCGATGCCGACGTCGCCGTGCGCGCCACGGGACTGCGCTATCGCCCCGGCGGGAGCGAGTGGACGCTCGTGACGCCCGAAGGACGGTCCCCCGTCGCCTTCCCGTTGATGGGGGACTTCAACGTGGCCAATGCCTTGGCCGCGGCCGGTGCCGCGCTCGCGCTGGGGATGTCGTCCGCGACGATCGCCGAGCGGTTGGGAAGCGTCCCGCAGGTCCCGGGGCGACTCGAGGTGCTGCACGAGCATCCGACGGTGCTCCGCGACTACGCCCACACGCCCGATGCCTACGAGCGCGTGCTGACCGCGCTGCGGCCGTACACCACCGGCCGAATCATCCTCGTCTTCGGGTGCGGGGGAGATCGCGATCGCGGGAAGCGCCCCCTGATGGCGAGCGTGGCGCATCGGCTCGCCGATCGTCTCGTCATTACCGATGACAATCCGCGCACCGAGGACCCCAATCAGATCATCGCCGACATGGTGGCCCCGTTGCCGCCGGGGAGCTACGAGGTGATCCGCGACCGTCGCGAGGGGATCGCGCACGCGCTCCGCATCGCCGATCCGGCGAGGGATGTGGTGCTGATGGTCGGCAAGGGCCCGGATACCTATCAGATCTACGGGACCACCAAGTCGCCGTTCGATGAGCGCGAGATCGTGCACGAGCTGCTCCGAGGATCCGCATGACCTTCTGGACGCTGGAGCGGGTGGCGGCGGCGCTGGGACAGGGCCCCTCGGATGGGCGGCCACTCCGCGGGATCACCACCGATACGCGTGCCCTCACCCCCGGGAGCTGCTTCGTCGCGCTCCGGGGCGAACGGTTCGATGCCCATGACTATCTCGCGCAGGCGGTCGCCGCCGGCGCCGCGGCGCTCGTCGTCGAGGATGCGACCCGCACCGCGGGACTCGGCGTCCCCGTCTATACCGTCGAGGACACCCACGTGGCCCTCGCGGATCTCGCCCGCTATCGCCGACTCGCCTGGGCGCGCCCCGTGGTGGCGGTGGGGGGGAGCAACGGGAAGACGAGCACGAAGGAGCTCCTCAAGGCGGTCCTCCGGAGTCGCCTCCGCGTGCATGCGACGACCGGCAACCTCAACAACCGGGTCGGCGTGCCGCTGACCCTCCTCGCGCTCGACGATGCCGCCGATGTCGCGGTGATCGAGGTGGGGACGAACCAACCGGGGGAGATCGCCTTCCTGCGGGATGTCGCGCGCCCCGATGTGGCGGTGGTGACGACGGTGCAGGAGGAGCATCTCGAAGGGTTCGGGGACCTCGCCGGGGTGATGGCGGAGGAGCTGGCGCTCTGCGACGAGGTGCCGATCGCGGTGGTGCCGGCGGCGGAGCCCGAGGTGGTGGCGGAGGCGACGCGGCGCGCGGGGCGGGTGCTCGCGGTCGCGGTACCGACCGAGAGCGGGGTGCATCCCGACGGCCGCGGGTGGATCGCCCATGAGGGGACGCGGGTGGAGCTCCCCCTCCGAGGGCGTCACAACGTCGCGAACGCGGCGCTCGCGCTCGCGGTGGGCCGGGAGTTCGGGATCGCCGCGGCCGATGCGGCCCGCGGGATCGCCGCGATGCCGCTCCCCTCGATGCGCTCGGCGGTCACCCCGCTCGGCCGCGCGCTGTTGTTGAACGATGCCTACAATGCGAATCCCGGATCGGCGAAGGCCGCACTCGCCCTCCTCACCGACATCGGGGTGGGGCGCCAGCGCGTCGTCGTGCTCGGCACGATGCGGGAGTTGGGGGCGGCCGCGCCGCGCGCGCACCGCGAGGTGGCGGAGGCGGCGCTCGCGGGCGGCTTCGATCTCATCTGTGGGATCGGGGAGTTCGTCCCCGCGCTCGAGTCGCTGGCCCTCGGGGATCCGCGCCTCCTCCTCGCCGATGACGTCGACGATCTCTGGCCGCAGCTGCGGTCGCGTCTGCTCCCCGATGCCGCCATCCTCCTGAAAGCCTCTCGCGGGGTCGCGCTTGAGCGCCTGGTCCCGCCTCTCACCGCCTGGGCGACCCCCTGATGCTCTACGAGTTCCTCCTCCCCCTCACGCGCTATGAGAGCGGATTCAACATCATCCGCTACATCTCGTTCCGCGCCGCGGGCGCCGCGATGACGGCGCTCCTCGTCTCCTTCGTCCTTGGCCCGATCCTCCTCCGCGCGCTGCAGCGGATGCAGGTGCATCAGGTGGTGCGCGAGGGGACGCCCGACACGCATGCCGGGAAGGGGACGACGCCGACGATGGGGGGGCTCATCATCCTCGCGGCGATCGCGCTCGCGACGCTGCTCTGGATGCGCTTCGACAGTCGGTATGTCTGGCTCGCCCTGGTCGTGACCCTCGGGATGGGGGCGATCGGGTTCCTCGATGACTACCTGAAGTTGCGCCAGAAGCGCGCGGGGCAGGAGAACCGCGGGCTCGTCGAGCGGTACAAGCTCGCCGGGCAGGTGACGATCGGACTCACGCTCGGGCTCATCATCTGGCAGTGGCCGTTGAGTCAGCTCGCCGGGACGGCGACGACGCTGCCGTTCTACAAGTATCTCCTCGTGACGCTCCCCCCCATCACCTATCTCGCCTTCGTCACGTTCGTGATGACGGGGACGAGCAATGCGGTGAACCTCACCGATGGCCTTGATGGATTGGCGTCCGGGCTGATGGCGATCGCGATGCTGACCATGGCGGTCTTCGCCTATGCGATGGGACGCGTCGACGCGTCGGAGTACCTGCAGATCTTCTATCTCCGCGGGGCGGGGGAGCTCACGATCTTCTGCGCGGCGGTCTTCGGGGCGGCGGCGGGGTTCCTCTGGTACAACGCGCACCCGGCCCAGGTCTTCATGGGGGATACTGGCTCGCTCGCCCTCGGCGGGGCCTTGGGGGCGGTGGCGATCCTCCTCAAGAGCGAGTTCCTCGTGCTGATCGTCGGGGGCGTCTTCGTGGCGGAGACGGTCTCGGTGATCGTCCAGCGCACGACCTTCAAGTGGCGTCGGCGACGGCATGGGCTCGAGTATGCGAAGGCGCATCGCGTCTTCCTGCGTGCGCCGATCCATCATCACTTCGAGCTCAAGGGGTGGCCGGAGACGCAGGTGGTGGTGCGCTTCTGGCTCTTGGGGATCCTCTGCGCCTTCCTGGCCCTCTCCACCCTGAAGATCCGATGAGGGCGCCGGGGTTGGCCGTATTCGCCGCGGGCGGCGAGGTCGCGGTGATCGGGCTCGGGGCGAGCGGGGTGGCGGCGGCGCGGTTGCTCGCGGGAGCCGGCGCGCGCGTCTATGTGAGTGATGCGGGGCGTGGCGATCGGGTGCAGCAGGCGGCGGCCGCGTTGCGGGCCGAGGGGATCGACGCCGAGGCGGGCGCGCACGATCTCGCGCGCATCGCCCGCGCGACGACCGTCGTCGTGAGCCCCGGGGTGCCGCCGACCGCGCCGCCGGTCGCGGCCGCCCACGCGCGGGGGATCCCGGTGCACTCCGAAATCGATGTCGCACTCCGGGCGCTCCCCGAGCTCCTCTACATCGCGACCACCGGGACGAATGGGAAGACCACTGTCACCGCCCTGATCGGCCATCTGCTCCGGGCCGTGGGACGCGATGCCGTCGAGGCGGGGAACATCGGGACCCCACTCGCCGAGATCGCGAGGCGTGAGGTGCGACCGACCTGGGCCTCGCTGGAGCTCTCGAGCTTCCAGTTGCACGACACGCCCTCTGTTGCCCCGCGGGTGGCGGTGCTCACCAACCTGAGCCCCGACCATCTCGATCGCTACGACTCGCTCGACGCGTACTACGGCGACAAGATGCGCCTCTTCGCGAACGCGACGCCCCAATCGGTGCGCGTCGTGAACGGGGACGATCTCGAGGTGATGCGCCGGACGGCGGGGTTCCCGGGCCGCGCGCTTCGCTTCTCGCTCACCGATCCCACGGCGGAGGCCTGGTATGACCGGGCCGGCGACCGCCTGATGCTCGCTGGGGCGCCGCTCCTGGCGCGCGCCGAGCTCCATCTCCTCGGCGATCACAACGTGGCCAATGCCCTCTGCGCCGCCCTCGCGGTCTGGGCGGCGGATCCGGCGCATCAGACCGCGGACGCACGCGCGCGCCTCGTGGACGGGCTCCGCTCCTTCCGTGCGATCCCGCACCGGGTGGAGCCGGTGGGTGAGGTCGATGGGGTGCTCTGGGTGAATGACTCCAAGGCGACGAATGTCAGCGCGGCGCGCGTCGCGCTCGAGGGGATGACCCGACCGGTGATCCTCCTGCTCGGCGGGCGGCACAAGGGGGAACCCTACACGGCGATGCTCGACGCCATCCGATCCCACTGCAAGGTGGTCCTGGCGTTCGGGGAGGCCGCGGCGCTCGTAGAGGGGGATCTCGCGGGGCATGTGCCCGTCGCGCGGCTCGGATCGTCCTTTGGGGACGTCATCGCGCGAGCGCGAGCCCTCGCGGCGCCCGGTGACGTCGTCCTCCTGGCCCCCGCCTGCTCGAGCTACGACATGTTCACCGACTATCTGCATCGCGGCGAGACCTTCCGTCGGCTCGCCCTCGGCGCGTGACCGCGCCCCCGATCCTCTGGAAGGACGCCGAGACGGCGGCGAGCGGGGTCGAGTCGACCGGCGCCCGGTTCCGGTGGCGGATGTCGCTCGAGGCCCGGATCCTCATCGTCATCACGGCGGTGTTGCTCGCCTTCGGGCTCGCCACGCTCTACTCGGCGAGCGCCGGGGTGGCGATGGCGGCGCAGCGCCCGAGCTGGCACTTCCTGTATCGCCAATTGACCGGGGTGATGGCGGGGCTCGTGGGGTTCGCCGTCCTCGCCAAGGTCGATGCCGATCGCTGGCAGAAGTACGCTTGGGCGGGGATGATCCTCACGATCCTCGGCCTCCTCCTCACCGTGCTCCCCTTCACGCGGTCGATCGCGCCGCCGATCAACGGCTCGCGTCGCTTCCTCTTCGGGGGATCGATCCAGCCCTCCGAGTTCGGGAAGCTCGCGCTCGTCGTCTGGACGGCGATGCTGATCGTCAAGAAGGGCGGGGAGCAGGGGCTCCGGCGTCTGAGCAAGGGGCTCGCCCCCTTCGGCGCGATCTTCGGGATCCTCACCGCGCTGGTCGCGTGGGAGCCGGACGTCTCGGTCGCGTTGTTCTATGCGCTCGTGATGGGCGTGATGCTCTTCGCCGCTGGCGCGCGCATCGGGCACTTCGTCTTCCTCGGGATCGTCGGGATCCCCTTCGTCTGGACCTTCGTCGGCAAGTTCGACTACATCGTGCGGCGATTGCTCGGCTTCGTCGATGGGACCGATGGCACCGAGGCGGTGAAGCATCAGCTGCAGCAGTCGCTGATCGCCGTCGGTTCCGGGGGGCTCTTCGGCGTGGGCTTCGGGCAGGGGCGGCAGCAGTTCGGCTTCCTCCCGCTCCCCTACAACGACTTCATCGGGAGCAACGTCGGGGAGGAGTGGGGGTTCGTCGGGTTGGCGGGATTGATCGTGCTCTATGCGCTCTGGACCTGGCTCGGCTTCCGCATCGCGAAGCAGGCGCGCTCTCCCTTCCTGCAGTTGGTGGCGATCGGATTGACCACGACGATGGTCTTCACCGCCTACCTGCATCTCGGCGTCGTGATCGGGTTGTTGCCCACCACGGGGCTCACCCTGCCGTTCGTCTCGTACGGGCGCTCGAACATCATGCTCTCGCTCTTCATCACGGGGCTCCTCGTGAACATCGGGAGCGAACGGGAGCGCGTGGGTGGCCGCGCCCGATGAACGTCCTCTTCACCGGGGGCGGGACAGGTGGGCATCTCTATCCCGCCCTCGCGATCGCCCGGGCCCTCGTCGCGATCCGTCCGGAGGTCCGTCCCTTCTTCGTCGGGGCGCAGCGGGGGATCGAGCGGGAGGTGCTGCCGACCACCGAGTTCCCGCATCGGTTGCTCGACCTCCATCCGCTCTACCGGCCGCAGCTCTGGCGGAATTGGCGGACGCTCCGGGGGGCGGTGAGCGGGTGGCGCGCGATGTCGGCGCTGGGGCGCACGTTGCGACCGGCGATGGTCATCGGCACCGGGGGCTACGCCGCCGGGCTCGCCTCCGCGTGGGCCTGGGCGCATCGTGTCCCGCTCGTGCAGCACATCGGGGACGCGATCCCCGGGATCACCGCGCGGTGGACCGCGCGCTTCGCGACCGAGGCCTATCTCGGCTATCCCGAGGCCGAGCGGTGGTTGCCGCAGGGACGCTGTGTCTATCGCGACACGGGGAATCCGATCCAGCCCCCCCCCGATCTCCATCCGGCGCCGGCGGAGGCGCGGGCGCGGTGGGGCTTTCCCGCGGCCGCGACGGTCTTGCTCGTCTTCGGCGGGTCGCAGGGGTCCCGGGCGATCAACCGGGCGGTCGCGAGCTGGGTGGAGCGGGGGATCCCGGCGGGGCTCTGTGTGCTCTGGGCGACGGGGCGCGGCCAGCACGACGCCTTCGCGCATCTCGACCGCGCCGACGTGCGCGTGGTGCCGTATCTCTCGCCGATCAGCGATGCGTATGCGGCGGCCGACCTCGCCCTCGTCCGGGGCGGGATGATGGGGACGAGCGAGCTCTGTGCGTGGGGGATCCCGATGGTGATCGTCCCGCTCCCGTCGGCGGCGCAGGATCATCAGACGGCGAATGCGCGGGTGCTCGAGGCGGCGGGGGCCGCTCGGCATCTCCCCGAATCGGCGTTGAGCGCGGCGCGCATCGACGCCGAGGTGCGTGGACTGCTCGAGGATCCGGCGGCGCGCCGTGCCATGGGCGCGGCGGCGCGAGGGCGGGGACGCCCTACCGCGGCGGCTGATATCGCCCGATACATCGCGCAGCGACTCGATCGTCGCGCCGTCTAGATTCCTCGCATGCCATTGCTCGATCCGACCGACCCACGGCCGGTCCACTTCCAGGGGATCGGTGGCGCTGGGATGAGCGCCCTCGCCGAGTTGTTGCATCGGCGCGGGGCGCGCGTGACGGGATGCGATCGCGACCCCGCCGGGGCCGCCGACCTGATCGCGCTCGGGATCCCGGTGCGGACGGGGCACGACCCCGCACACCTCGACGGGCATCGGGCGCTCGTCGTCTCCAGTGCGATCCCGAAGGACCATCCCGAGGTGGCGCGCGCGCGCGCCCTGGGGGTCGAGGTGGTGCGTCGCGCCGAGGCGCTCGCGGAGGCGACGGCGGGCGGGGTGCTGATCGGGATCGCCGGCACGCATGGGAAGAGCACGACGACGGTGATGACCACCGAGGCGCTCGCGGCGGCGGGGAAGGACCCGACCGGCGTGGTCGGCGCGCGCGTGACCGCCTGGGGGGGGAACCTCTCCCGCGGGGGGCACGAGCTCTTCGTCGTCGAGGCCGACGAGTACGATCGCTCGTTCCTCGCGCTCACGCCGACGGTCGCGGTGGTGACGAATGTCGAGGCCGATCATCTCGACATCTACGCCGATCTCGCCGATATCACGGCGACCTTCGCCACCTATGTGCGACGCGCGCGCTATGTGGTGCTCTGCGCCGACGATGCGGGGGCGAACGCGCTCCCCTCGCCAGCGACGGCCGAGGTGATCCGCTACGGGATCACGAGTCCCGACGCGCGGCTGGTCGCGCGAGCGATCCGCCATCATGACGGCGGATCGGCCTTCACCGTGGTCTACGATGGCAAGCCGCTGGGCGAGGTGCATCTCGGGGTGCCGGGGCGCCATAACGTGCTCAACGCGCTCGCGGCGCTCGCCTGCGGGATCGGGCCGTGGGGGCTCACCGTCGAGGCGATGGCGCCGGGGCTGGCGCGCTTCGTCGGCGCGGAACGGCGCTTCCAGCGGAAGGGGAGCGCACGCGGCGTGACGGTGGTGGATGACTACGCGCATCACCCCACCGAGGTCGCGGCGACCATCGCGGCGGCGCGCGAGGCCTATCCCGATCGGCGGATCGTCGTCGCCTTCCAGCCGCATCTGTTCAGCCGCACGCGGGACTTCGCCGAGGCGTTCGGGGCCGCGCTCGCCGCCGCCGACCTCTGCTGTCTCACGGAGATCTACCCGGCGCGCGAGCAGCCGATCCCCGGGGTCACGAGCGCGTTGATCGCCGAGGCCGCCACGCGCGCGGGGCGCGCCCCGGCCTGGACCGGCCCGCGCGACGCGATGGCCGCCGCCCTCGCCGAGCTGGTGCGCGAGGGGGACGTGGTGCTCACCGTCGGCGCGGGGGATGTCACCAAGACGGGCCCCGAGCTCCTCACGCGGCTGGGCGCATGACCGAGGCGATCGGCTGGCGCGAGCGGTGGCGGCAGCGGCTCCGGTGGCTCTGGCGCGGCACGGTCGTCGTGGTCCTCGTCGCGAGCCCCTGGTGGGGGCGTGAGGGGCTGCGGCGGATGGAGTTCTTCCGCGTGCGACGCGTGGTGATCGAAGGGACCCGTTACGCGGCCCCCGATGAAATCGTTTCGCGATTGAGGGTCGACACCACCGCCTCGATCTGGGATGGGGTCTCGCCCTTGGTGGCGCGGGTCCGGGAGCACCCGCAGGTGCGCGAGGTGCGCATCCGGCGACGGCTCCCCGGGACGCTCGTGGTGCAGGTGACGGAACGCCCGCCGGTGGCGCTGGTGAGCACGCCGACGGGATTGGTCGTCACCGATGCCGCGGGCGCGACCCTGCCGGTGGATCCCACCGCCATCGATGTCGATCTCCCCGTGGTGGCGACCCGCGACACGCTCCTCCTGCGCTTGTTGAGCGAGGTGCAGACGGCGCTCCCCGCGCTCTATGCGCAGGTGAGCGATGCCCGTCGCGGAGCGGAGGGGGCGGTGGTGCTCGACCTGGCCACGGTCCGACTCCTCGCCGGCACGGATGTCTCCGCAGGGCGCCTCGCCGAGGCGCTCGCCGTGCAGCAGGACCTCGTCACCCGTGGGCGTGCGGCGGTGGAGCTCGATCTCCGCTTCCGCGACCAGGTGGTGGCCCGACTCTCGACCTCGCCATGAACCCTGATCGTCTCGTCGCCGGCCTCGACATCGGATCCGCCAAGACCACCGCGGTGATCGCGGAGGTCGTGGGGGATCTGCCCAAGCACCCCACGGTGAACATCCTCGGGGTGGGGCAGTCGCGCACGACGGGACTCCGCAAAGGGGTGGTCGCGGATATCGAGGAGACGCAGCGGTCGATCGCGAAGGCGCTGCAGGATGCCGAGCGCATGGCGGGGGCGAAGGTCGAGACGGTCTACGCCGGGATCGCCGGCGAGCACATGCAGGCGATGACCTCCTCGGGGATCGCCTCGATCACCGGCGCGGAGATCACCAAGGCCGACGTCGACCGCGCGAATGCGGTGGCGCGGGCACAGAGCATCCCGCAGGATCGGGAGCTCATCCATGCGATCCCCCAGGAGTACACCGTCGACAAGAGCTTCGGGATCCGCGATCCGATCGGGATGATCGGCACGCGGCTCGAGACCGAGATGTATCTCGTCACCATCGGCGCCTCGCCGGCGATGAACCTGCGCAAGGCGGTGGAGCGCGCGGGGTATCGCGTCGGGGAGCTCGTCCTCGAGCCCCTCGCCAGTGCGCTCGCGGTGCTGACCGATGATGAGAAGGAGCTCGGGGTCGCCCTGATCGAACTCGGCGCCGGCACCACCGACGTCGCGGTGTTCCACGAGGGGAAGATCCGGCATCTGGGGACGATCCCCTACGGCGGGATGAATGTCACGAGCGACATCGTGCATGGCCTCGGGGTCACGCAGGGCGATGCGGAGCAGCTGAAGGCGACCTATGGCGCGGCGTTCGAGCCGCTCGTGCCGCACGACGAGCGCCTGCGGCTGCCGAGCACCGGGGCGCAGGGGGAGCGCGAGATCCCGCGCTCGTTGCTCGCGCACATCATCCATCAGCGCACGCAGGAGATCCTCGAGCTCGTGCTCCGGGATGTGGAGGGGGCGGGGCTGCTCCCCAAGCTCGCGGCGGGCGTGGTGGTGACGGGGGGCGCCGCGGCCCAGCCGGGCACGGCCGATCTCGCCAGCGATGTGTTCGGGACGGGGGCGCGCCTCGGCGTCCCCGGCGAGTCCCTCGGTGGGCTCGCCGATGCGGTGCAGTCGCCCCGCTTCGCGACGGTGACGGGGCTCGTCCAATACGGGGCGCATCGCGTCGCGATGGGGGCGAACGCGTCCAAGGGGGGGCGGCGCCTCGGGCTCCCCGCGACCCCGTCGATGGACCAGTTCGCCGGCAAGGTCAAGACCTGGCTGCAGGACTTCTTCTAAGCCGTTTCCCTCGCGGGGGGTCGGTCGTCTTCGGGATATGACCGGCGCCGGCGGTCACGTTATATTCCGCCGTCGCCGCCGCAGGTCCACGCCCCCTCCGATGGAGTCCGCCGCGCCATGAACATCTTCGAGCTCGAGGATCACGCCGCACAGAACGCCCGCATGAAGGTCGTGGGCGTCGGCGGGGGGGGCGGTAACGCCGTCAACCGCATGATCGAGGAGCAGCTCGATGGCGTCGAGTTCATCTCGGTGAACACCGATGCCCAGGCCCTGATCAACTCCAAGTCGGACGTGAAGGTCCAGATCGGCAAGAAGCTCACGCGCGGCCTCGGGGCCGGCGCACGGCCGGAGATCGGCCGTCAGGCGATCGAGGAGAACCGCGATGAGGTGGCGCGGGCCCTCACCGGGTCGGACCTCGTCTTCGTGACCTGCGGGATGGGCGGTGGCACCGGCACCGGGGCCGCGCCGATCATCTGCGAGATCGCCAAGGAGGCGGGGGCGCTCACCGTCGGCATCGTGACAAAGCCCTTCCTCTTCGAGGGGCGCAAGCGGATGCGCCAGGCGGACGAGGGGATCGCCGAGATGTCGAAGCACGTGGATACGCTGATCGTCGTCCCGAACGAGCGGCTCCTTGCCGTCGTGGGGAAGGGGATCCCGTTCCAGGATGCGCTGAAGAAGGCCGATGAGGTGCTGCTGCAGGCCACGGGCGGCATCTCGAGCATCATCACCAAGGCGGGGGTGGTGAACGTCGACTTCGCCGACGTCCGCACCGTCATGAAGGACGGGGGGTCGGCGATCATGGGCACCGGGATCGGGCGCGGGGAGAACCGCGCGGTCGATGCCGCACGCATGGCGATCGACTCGCCGCTCCTCGACAACGTCTCGATCGCCGGCGCGCGCGGCGTGCTCATCAACATCACCGGCGGGATGGAGCTCACCCTCGGTGAGGTCACGACGATCTCGGACATCGTGAAGGAGGCGGTGGGCGAGGAGAGCGAGATCATCTTCGGCGCCGTCTACGAGCCGGCGATGCAGGGCGAGGTGCGTGTCACCGTCATCGCCACCGGGTTCGATCGGAAGGTCACGGGGGCCGCACTCATCGGGCGCGCCGCGTCGACCCCGGTCATCCCGATCGATCCCGCCATCCGGGCCGCGCGGCAGACGCCGGCCCCCGCCGCCGCAGCGCCGCTCACGACCGGCAACGCCGTGCCCGTGGCCCGTCCGCGTCCGGCCGCCATCCCGCTCGAGGACCTCGGGGATATGGAGATCCCGACGTTCATCCGGAGGCAGATGGATTGACGCCCCGCGCAGGGCGTCTCCTCCTCGGTGCGGTGGTCGCGGCGCTCGCGATCGCCGCACTTCGTTTGCCAGCCCCCCGCGTCGGACGGCCGGGGGAGCTCCTCGATCCCACCGTCGTGCGACGCTGGTCGCGCGCCGATACCCTCGGGCGAGGCGAGACCCTGACCGCGCTCCTGCAACGACGGGGCTTCGATCCGCTCGAGGCCGCGAACATCCTCGAGGCGACCCCCCTCGATTCGCGTCGCCTCCGCGCGGGGATGGCGATCGAGGTGAGTGGCGACTCCGCGGGATCCCCGGGGAACGAGGTCCGATTCTTCCTCGGGCTGGACCGCACCATCGTGGTGCGCCGGGACGCGGGCGGGGCGTGGACCGCCAGTGACGAGCGCCTCCCCTGGACGACCGACACGGTGTTGATCCGCGGGACCGTGCAGAGCAATCTCTACGCGGCGATCGACGAGGGCGCCGCCGAGTGGCTCTCCGGGAGCGCACGTCGTGATCTGGCCTGGACCGTCGCGGACATCTACGAATATCGCGTCGACATGTCGCGGGACCTGCAGCGGGGCGATCGACTCCGGGTACTCGTCGAGCGCGAATCACTCCAGACGGGCGCCTCGCGGATCGGGCGGGTGCTGGCCGCCGGCCTCGAACGCGGAGGCAAGGAGGTGCAGGCGATCCGCCTCGAGGGGACCGCGGGGCGCAGCCGGTACTTCGATCAGGAGGGGCGCTCCCTCGCCGCGACCTTCCTCCGTGCCCCCCTCTCCTTCCGGCGGATGTCGAGTGGGTTCGGTGGCCGTCGCCACCCCGTGCTCGGGACCTGGCGCGCACACAAAGGGCTCGACTACTCCGCCCCCTCGGGGACGCCGGTCCGCACCATCGGCGATGGCACCATCACCTTCGCCGGCCGCCGAGGCGGCTACGGCAACGTCGTGGAGGTGCGGCATATCAACGGCTTCGTGACGCGGTACGCCCATCTCCGCGGGTTCGGACCCGCCATCCGGTCGGGCGCGCGGGTCGCGATCGGCCAGACGATCGGGTATGTGGGGTCCACCGGGCTGTCCACGGGACCACATCTGCACTTCGAGGTCCTGGTGCGCGGGGCGCATCGCGACCCACGGACGGCGTTGCAGTCGGCGGCGGGTCCCGCGTTGAGTGGCGCCGAGCTCGATCGGTTCGGGTCGGCCCGACGGGTGGCACAGCAGGCGCTCGAGGGGCCCTCGGGGCTCGTGCGCGCCGCCGTGACCAACTGAGCCGGCGCACCCCGGCGGAGGCGGCGCACCGATGATGACTTGGGGGCTCGTGGCGCTCCTCGGCGTCGGGCTGACCTGGCTGCTCTATCGGCGTGCGGGAGGCCGCGAGCGACTCGCGCTCCCGCTCTTGCGATGGGTCGCCATCACCGCCGTGGCGGCCGCGCTCCTCGACGCCCCGCTCCGTCGTGCGGTCCCGCCGCGTCCCGTGGTCGCGCTGGATGTCTCGGCGAGTTGGATCGTCGGTGGTGACTCGGCCGCGTGGCGTGCGGCCCGCGCCCTCGCGGATTCCCTCGGCGCGGGGCGCACCGATGCGGTGCGCCTCTTTGGTGATTCGGTGCGCGCCGCCCCCATCCCCGATCAGCCGACCGACGCGCGATCACGGATCCGACCGGTCGTGGAGTGGGCGTTGGCCACGGGGCGTCCGGTGCAGGTCGTGACCGATGGCCGGCTCGATGATCCCGAGTGGGTCGCGCGTCTGCCGATCGGCTCCACCGTCCATCGCATCGATCATCCCTCGCGCGCGGCCGCGGTCCTGACCGCGCTCGACGCCCCGGCGGCGGCGCCGGCCGGCGACACGATCATCGCGCAGGTGACGGTCATCGCCGATGCGGGGGGCGCGCCCGCGCAGCAGCTCACCCTCGCGCGGGATGCCGAACTGATCGCGCGCCGTGAGGTCGAGGCGCTGGGACCCTTCGAGACGCGCCTGGTCTCGGTCCCGGTCCCGATGCCGGTGGCGGCGGGCGCGGTGCGTCTCACCGCACGCCTTCGCGACGGCGCGACCCCCGAGGACACCCTCGTGCATACGATCCAGGTCAACGGGGGCGCCGCCGCGGTCGCGATCTCGACCGCCCCCGATCAGGATGCGCGCTTCGCCGTCGCGGCGCTGCGCGCGGTGCGCCGCGGCCCGGTGCGCGCCTATTGGCAGGTCGCACCGGGGGTCTGGCGGGTCGATGGCACGCTGGCCCCCGTGGAGGCGGGCGTGGTCCGACGCGCGGCCGGAGACGCCTCGCTCCTCCTCCTGCACGGCGACACCGCCTTCCTCGGGGCGCCCGACGCCCTTCGTACGGCCGGCCTCATCCTGATGAGCCCACCGCCGGCGGGCGACGAGTACTACCCCGTGGCGCCATCGGCGCCCTCCCCGCTCTCGGATGCGCTGAGTGCGCTCCCCTGGGACTCGCTCCCTCCGCTCGACGTGGCCCCGACCCGCGCTGCCGCCGCCGCCGAGATGACGGTGGTCGAGACCCGGCGGGGGCGGCGGTTCGAATCGCGCGCGGGGATCCGCGTCATGGAGCGCGACGCGATCGGCCAGCGGGTGGTGCGCATCCCGGCGGCCGGGTTCTGGCGGTGGAAGTCCCGTGGCGGGCGAAGCGCGGCGTCCTACGATGCGCTCGTCGGGGCGTTGGTCGATTGGGCGGGCGCGGCGCCGGGGGAGGCGACCGATGTGCGCGGAGCGACCGAGGCGGCGACGCGGGCGCGGGAGAGCGCGCTGCGCGCGGAACGGCGCCCACGGGCCCCGACCGTGTCGAGTGGGCCGGTGGGCACCGGCACGATCCTGGGCCGACCGCTCGGCGCGCGAGGGCGCTGGTGGCTCATCGCCCTCGCCCTCGCGGCGCTCTCGCTCGAGTGGGGGCTCCGC
>Ga0172372_10000678_pt1 | contig 52464 bp, 35 predicted proteins | sample LakKiv5m_2_FD_114544 | JGI IMG/M metagenome (GOLD analysis project Ga0172372, IMG submission 114544) | Freshwater microbial communities from Kabuno Bay, South-Kivu, Congo - kab_092012_9.5m | ecosystem: Environmental > Aquatic > Freshwater > Lake | place: Democratic Republic of the Congo...
CGCGCTCACCTTCGGTGCGAACCACAGCCGGGGGCTCCCGCCCAACCGCTTGCTGCATGAGCCGCATGGCGGCAGCCTGCGGGCGAAAGGCCCCTGCCAACGTCGCACCAGCGCCTTCGCCAGGGCGCGCACCTTCGGTGCGAAACGCAGCCGGGGGCTTCCGCCCAACCGCTCAGGCGTTTGTCAGCCGCCTGGCGGCAGCCTGCGGGCGAAAGGCCCCTGCCAACGTCGCACCAGCGCACTCACTAGGGCGCGCACCTTCGGTGCGAACCACAGCCGGGGGCTTCCGCCCAACCGCTCGCAATGTCAACCGCATGGCGTCCACCTGTCCGCTGAAGGTCGTTGGGTGTCTAGAAGTCCCACGCCAGTCGCATGCCGAAGCCATCGTAGCTGCTGCCGCCTGGAGTAAACACGGTGTCGCGAATTGTGTGTGTGTAGTTGCTTTGAATTTTCATATTGGGATTGAGAAACCAGTTGAGACCGATTGTGATGTCGTGGAGTCTGCCTCCGTTTAAGCCGGAATCGACGAGGCACAGTTGGTTGTAGCGAGCCCCGAGCTGGAAGCCACCCAGCGCCCCCGACTCGCCGAAGTTTTCATGTGGTGACACGCGTCCAAAGGCCCCTGTCTTCTTTTCGTACTCCCGGTGCTCGCCCGTCAGAAAATACAAGGCCTCTGCATACCAGCCGTAGAAGTAGACGTCGCCCAGTTCAGCGGATGCCGGTGCTGTTACACCATTACCCACAGCATTGCGGTTCCATGCTCCGGTATACTCCGCCTGTATCAGCAATGAGTCCATCTGATGAACGAATTCAAGCCCACCGTATTGAACGTCCGTGGTGCTGAATTGTCCCGTTGTGGCCAGCGTCGGGTTCACTCCCCCAAGACCATTCCTGAGCGATCCTCGGGCGCGGTACTGGGCCAGTCCGTTGTTGGGATCCCGAAGACTTCCTGAGACGCCGACATGTGTCAGGTAACGACCTTCGTCTTCATACCACAGCAATGCAGTGATGCGACTTGTCCATGCATACTCCCCCTCACCAACTCCATAACCAAACACATTGGTGTTGTTCTTGAAAAACCCGGTGGACCACGTCCCAAGCTCATCTGCCCAGGTGTCGAACACGACGATTCCTGGCGTGAATCCATTGTTGAAGGCCCCGTAGAACAGATCCTGGTTATAGGAGCGTTCCATGAAGTTCAGATAGCGACTGCTGGTCAGATGTTCGAAACCGATTGGCTCCTTCACATCGCCTACCCGAACGTTCCCGACCACCGGTACTTCTCGAAATGTCACCCACAAATCCGTTGGTGCCGGTACTCCAATCACCGTCGATTCGGAGGGCGGAGATGGGAGGTTGTCGTTGACGGAATTCACAAAGTCAAATTCCGCACACCAGTCGATGACTTCGAACATTGTCCCGTCAGCCCGCAGACGTGCTCGGCGAAATCCAATTGCGTCCTGATCCGTAAAAACGCCTGTGCCGGCAAATGCCTCGGGATTGTCTGACAGAAACACACTGTCGAACTGCACCCGACCACCCAGGTGAAACTTGAACCGTTTATCCTTCGACACAGCCTCGAAACCGTTGTTCCATTTCGCTGAAAACGCCCTGGGATCCTCTGTCGCCGGAGCGGGGCCAGCAGGTGTGGCCACGGAGTGTTCCCGGGCCGACAACACCGGAGTGGCCAGGAGGCTTTCACGCGCCTGAAGGTCCGCCAGTTCTTCGCGCAGTTGCCGGTTGTCCGCTTCAATCTGTTCCAGCCGACCCTGCAGGGAATTGAGGTCGTCGGCTTCGAGAACAGAATTGCAGGCCAAAGCAAGCAAAAATCCAACCAGACGACTCGGATGAGACAACACAGGTAAATCCGATGAATTTGGCGTGAATTTAGAATGAAGATCGGTCCGATTAATCGTCAGGTCCGTTAGACTCCACGCAATGGGAATTGTTGAAAAAGAGTTACACAGGGGTATTTACCTGTTCACTTCCTGCTGGCTGCGGGAGGTTTGGCGGTTTCTGCAGGAACGCGGCACACCAGCCTGAGTCGATTGGATCTCCTTTGAAAGTCAATTGATGTCTGCGACAACGTCCGGTGGGTCTATGGAGCGTCGTCATGATCTGGATGCTCTTCGGGCAGCAGCGATGCTGCTCGGCATTGCGCTCCACGCAGCGATCCCGTACGCGCCGTTTTTCCCGTGGGCGCTGCAGGATTCGCAGACCAGCGAAAGTTTCAGCCTGCTGTTTGCGGTGATTCACGGATTTCGAATGCCGCTGTTTTTCCTGATCAGTGGTTTTTTCACGGCGATGATCTGGAGGCAAAAAGGACTGGCTTCTCTGCTGCGACAGCGGGCTCTCCGCATACTTGTCCCGTGTCTGCTGGCAGGGGTTACGATTCTGCCACTGATGTCATGGATCACGCGTCGGATGGTTCCTGCGGCGGAACCCTTGTCTGCGCCCGTGCCTGCAGAGCCATCTGTGATCACGACGCTGACGGAGGCAATCCGCCAGGCCCGCATCAGTGCACTCGAACAGCTGATCGCTCAGGACCCCGCTGCGGTGAATCAGCCGGATGTCGAAATGAAGGTGCAGCCGCTGGCGTGGGCATCGATGCATGGCAACGCGGAAGCGGTGCGGTTACTGCTGGCGGCCGGTGCAGACCTGAATGGGCGTAACGGCGACGGGTCTACAGCGGTGCACGGCGCTGTCTTTACTGGTCAGCCAGCGGTACTGCGGTTGTTGCTGGAGCATGGGGCGGATCCGGTTGCGAAAAACTTTGGCGGTCAGGTTCCTGCGCAGTCGGGGACGGTGGATGGGGCCGCGACAGCTTTTGTCTGGGGTTTGCTCCGGCTTCCGCCGCGAGTCCCTGAAGACGTGGTGCGCGGCCGTGAGGAATGCCTTGCGATGCTGCCTCCACTGCCAGCAATTGCTCCGGTGGAAGCAACCGACCTGATAACTCAGATTCGCAATACCAGCAGGGCATTCATTACGGATTCGCGCTGGCAGGTTCCTTCACTGTCACGATCGGGGCAGGCGCCATTTCACCTGTTTTTGAGTCCCGTGTTTGATCACCTCTGGTTCCTTTGGTTTCTGTGCTGGCTGGTTGTTGGCTTTGCTCTGTTGATTGAACCCTGCAGGTGGCTGCCACGAATACTGGGAATATCGCCCGTCACGTCAGCGGCACTGCTGACTGTCTCGCCCCTGAAAGTGATGTTTCTGTTTCCTTCCGTGGCGATGATGACTCTGATGGGGCTTTTTGGACCATCCTTCGGGCCCGATACATCGACTGGTCTGCTTCCACAGCCGCAGGTACTGTTGTACTACAGCGTGTTCTTTCTCTTTGGTTGTCTGTACTTCATTGCGGACGATCGGGATGGAAAAACCGGACGATTCTGGTGGCTCTCCCTGCCTTTCGCTGCTGTGTTGTTTGTGCTGAATTTCAAGTTTGAGGATTCAAGGCTGGCTGCCTCATCACTTCAGGCGGCGTATGCATGGATGATGAGTTTTGGCTGTCTGGGAGTGGCGCGACGCTTTCTTGGGCGTCCCAGTGTCTCAGTGCGCTGGATGTCGGATGCTTCTTACTGGCTGTATCTCACGCATCTGCCGCTGCTGTTCGTGATTCAGGCACCGCTGCGGGAGTTTGCGTTTTCGCCGTGGTTGAAGTTTGGTTTTGCCTGCCTGACCTGCACAGGACTGCTGCTTATTGTCTATCGGTATGCAGTGCGTTACACGTGGCTGGGCACGCTTTTGAACGGACCCCGTCGGCGGACGCCGCCAGCCCATTGAAGCGATCGCCGCCCCGTCCCGCAGAACGCCCCGTTGTCAAATCCGATTGAAAGCATCGAAAAATACTATTGCACCATAAAACTCAGCATTATCGGCTCTGAAAGGCGCGCGACAATTCGTTGCGGCGGTCGATTGCTGTTTCAGCCTGCTTGACATGCGGAAGCATACGTGTAGAACGGTCATACGAACTTTGTTTCGTATATTTGCATGTACCGTTCCCACAACAGACACTTGCAGGGAGTTTTTTCCAAATGTCAAATGCCGGCTCGTCCATTCAAGTCCCGATCACAGTTGCACGTGGCGACGGAATTGGTCCCGAGATAATGGACGCGTCGCTCCGCATTCTTCTGGCGGCCGGGGCACAGCTGGCGATTGAAGAGATTGAAATTGGTGAGAAGGTCTACTCGCGGGGCAACAGCGCGGGAATCGATCCATCCAGCTGGGATTCGCTGCGGCGCACGAAAGTGTTCTTTAAGGCTCCGATCACGACGCCCCAGGGTGGCGGTGTGAAATCTCTCAACGTGACGACTCGCAAGGCCCTGGGTCTCTACGCCAACATTCGTCCCTGCGTGAGCTATCATCCGTTTGTGGATACGAAGCATCCGGTGATGGACGTGGTGATAGTCCGTGAGAATGAAGAGGACCTTTACGCGGGGATTGAGCATCGGCAGACGGACGAAGTTGTTCAGTGCCTGAAGGTGATTTCGCGCCCTGGCTGCGAGAAGATTGTGCGCTATGCTTTTGAATACGCGCTGCAGAACAATCGCAGAAAGGTGACGTGTTTCACGAAGGACAACATCATGAAGCTCACCGACGGGCTGTTTCATCGCGTGTTTGACGAGATTGGGGCTGAGTATCCGCAGATCGAGAAGGAGCACTGGATCGTCGATATTGGTGCAGCGAAGCTTGCTGACAGTCCGGAAGCATTTGATGTGATCGTGATGCCCAACCTCTACGGCGACATCCTCAGCGACGTGGCTGCTCAGATCGCAGGTTCGGTGGGCCTCGCAGGATCCAGCAACATTGGCGAGCACGCAGCGATGTTCGAGGCGATCCACGGATCAGCTCCGCGCCGTGCTGGTCAGAACGTCGCCAATCCATCAGGTCTGCTGCTGGGCGGAGTACTGATGCTCAACCATATCGGACAGCCTCAGGTTGCCGAGAGGGTGCACAACGCCTGGCTGCGGACGATTGAAGACGGGATTCACACGTACGACGTCTATCAGGAGGGCGTGAGTACTCAAAAGGTGGGTACTCGCGAATTTGCTGATGCTGTGATCGCCCGGCTTGGCCAGTCTCCACAGAAGCTGCGTTCCGTCCGGTACAACACCACCGAAAGCCTTGCGGGAAAAGCGATTCGCCGTCCCAGGTCGAGTAAGCAGCTGCTGGGTGTGGACATCTTTCTGCACTGGGACGACGCTGATCGCAGCCCCGACGTGCTGGGTCAGCAGTTCGAAAGAGCGATTGCCGGTGTACCAGGAACGAAGCTGAAGATGATCAGTAATCGTGGAGTCAAGGTTTATCCGGATGGATTCAAGGAAACATTCTGCACTGATCATTGGCGCTGTCGCGTCCATGCCGACAGCGGCCAAATGACTCATGATCAGGTGATCGCCCTGCTGACTGCGGTGTCAAATGCCGGTCTTGATTTCATCAAGACCGAGCACCTTGTGAGCTTTGACGGTCAGAAGGCGTATTCGCTGGGGCAGGGTGAATAAAAACGTCGGCTGTTTACACCACAAACGTCTGGGGAAGGCTCCACGGTCCTGCATCAACAGCACTGAAGGCTTGTACCCAGACGCGGTAGGTTCCTTTCGGAAGCGCCGCGACTGGTTTGAAGCTGGTGAGTGGTGACAGCAGTGACACATTGATCAGCCCGGGGATCACGACATCCAGCCGCGAAACAAACACCTGGTACCGTACTGCCTGTTCGACAGCCGCCCAGACAATGTTTGGCGGGTTTTCTGCGCTTGCCGCGACTGGTGCCAGAATGCTGGAACGGCCGCCAACGAACAGTTCCTGAGTGGTGGCGGACTGGCTGCGGGCACCGGTGCTGGAAACGGCAAGGACCTGCCACCGATAGAGTCCCTTGCTGAGATCCTGTGATGGGCTGAAACTAAGACCGTTGACATTTGAGTTCAGTATGACGGCACCTGAGTTGGCATCGCGGATTTGCAGATTGTAGCTGACCGCGCCTGGAACGGCCGTCCAGCGAAATTCGGGAGTTCGATCAAAGGTCGCTGTCGGGGCCGGCGGTACGCTGACGGGCAGCAGGATCTGAAAACTCGTCATGGCAGACCATCTGGCGGCGGTCCCTGTCGAATCGAAGGCTCGGATCCACAGTTTGAAGGCTGCCATGGATAGCGGTGGCAGAGTGATCGAGTTGCTCGTGATGTTCTGGTTGCTGTAAACCTTTGAAGTGGTGCCGCTGTCCACCCAGACTTCATATCTCACCGCCCCTGGCAGTGATGGCCAGGAGATGGTTGGTGTGGACGTTGTTTGAACAGCAGACATTGCAGCAGGCGTGACAGGGGTGTTGATTTGAACCGAGTACCTCGGTGACCATCTCGAAGCCAGGTTTCCTCGACGGTAACGCACCCAGAAGCTGAAGCGACCGATGCCAGAAGTTTGAGCGTCGGGAGTCCAGGTGTTGGTTCCCCAAACGATAGTTCTCAGGAGAGGACTCTTAGTTCCAGCCTTGTCGATCCAGATTTCGTAGGCGAATGCATTCACATTACTGGTCCATCTGAATGTTGGGTTCAGGCTGGGAGTAACAGATGCAGGGCTGGTGATTGTCGGCGCGACGTCTGCGAATATCTGACAGGTCGCTTTGCTGCTGAGGGCATCCACAGTGGTGCCGTCGATGGACGGAGTGACATTGAAGCGGCCGACTGCTGTGCCTTGAGTGAGCAGGAATCGCACACCCACAGCAGCGTCGCTGACGGTGAGCCAGGTTCCATTGCGGATCGGTGTCACCCCATCAGGATGAAACAGCGAGCCACCGGCTATGTCGTCAATCCGCATGTGAGTGACCTCGTCGCCATCCACGCTGTTTCGACGAATGGTGATGGGTGCAGAGAGGAGTTCTGGGACTGCGAGTCTGTCTGCAACCTCGGGCATGTCCGCAACGGCCCGAACACGAATCGTGGTATCAGCCCGGCCACTGCGCGGTGCAGCCGTTCTGCCATCCCTTGAAGATTCGACGGTAAATGAGCCCTGCTGGTTGGAGTTTGGGTGGGGGTGGAAGAGCAGTCCCTGAAGACCTTCAGCGTACGTGATAAAAAAACCATCAGCAATGGGGACTCCATTAGGCTTCAGCAGAAGCCCACCGGTCACGTTATCGATTTTGAACCACGGCGCAAGACTCCCGTCATCTCCGGCGAGTTGAATTCTGATCGGGGCGGAAGACGTGTCTTCGGCGGTTTCGATGCCGTTGTCCACGAGTGGTGTCAGGGGGATGATGGCGTTTGAGGCGACGTTAAATCGGAACGTGTTCTGTTGCCCGGCGTTCGCGGAAGTCACCAGAGCGCTTACGCCGATATTGTCAGCATAGGGGTCCCGTGCATCGCTTTCATTGTAGCCAGTGTAGAGCGTTAAAATGCTGCTGGCATCGCGATTTTCCACCAGCAGTTGATAACCGGGCTTTCGTACAACATTGATGGGCTGTTGTCCCATCCGTCTGGTATCGACGGAGTTTGTCATGCCAATCATATCGACGCTGACAGCCGTCGTTCTTTCTGGGTAGTATTTATTTCCGTTCTCCGGGTACCACGTTTCCTCTGGCAAACCGTCAGCTGGTGCTCGAGCGATCTTCACGGAGTGTGTGTCACCTGTGTTTCCGCTTCCTCCATTCGTTAGTGGAACATTCACGAGTTTATTTGAGGCGATGCGGTTGATGTTCAGGTCGCCTGATTGCGTGCCGGCCCAGTTGTTGAGACGAACCTCGTGGGTGCCGGATGACTTCACGACATATTGATCAGGGTCAAAGGTCACGTTCCGAAATGCTGACCAGACACCAGCGCTGGTGCGGACAGCATCCGTGATGACTTCACCTGCTGCGCGAAAAAAAATACCGGCTTTCGTCGCGACGATGTTCTGAAAACGGCCTGCCTCGGCATCACCACCGGCCAGAAACGAATTGAGATATTCGCTGAGGCCCCAGGTATCAGGAAGATTCACGTCGGGTCTGGGGCGAAAGATCAAACCGTGCTTTGCATAGTTCGTGTTTCCATCGGAATCGATAAATGTCTGGTGGTAGTCGAGGACTGCGTCGGTCGCGATGAGGCTGGCAAAGTGGGAGCCGTTGCTGTAGAGCCGATGCTCCACGTTCCGTTCGGCAATGACCGTGGTGACGCTGTAAGTTTCGGAGTTTGATAGTCCGCGACCCCCAGAAGCTCCGATGTCCGCGGGGCCGCCGTCGATGTCACGGGCGGCGGGGGGGCCTCTGTCGATGAGTGGTGAGTCGTCAGAGAGCCGGTAGTCAGGTTGAAAACGGGGATTCTCTTCAAGAGACCCGGGGTCCGGGGTCGCCGTGGAACCGGCGTAGTTCGGCTGGTGGCCAAACACATTGTTGCGGTTAAATGTGCTGTTTCCGCTGGAGATAATTCCGGTGCCCTTATTGCTGGTGACGATGTTCCCTTCGACGACAGCGGCAGTACCCGTGCGGATCGCGATTCCGGCTCCATCGTTGCCATCAATCGTGTTGAAGCGGATTGTGGCTGAGCCGTTAATGACATCGATTCCACCGGCATGATCCGGGCGGAAGTCAACCCGATTGTTGACAATAGTGTTGTGCTCAATTCGTGAAGTGCCACCGAACACAATGATGCCACCGCTGAAGTCACCGAAATTGTCGTGGATATAATTATCGTGAATCAGCGGTGAACCGGCAGTGATGACGATGGAACCGGTATTCCAGGAATCATTAAACGCGACTTCATTGCCGATGTAGGTTGATGACCCTGTGCTTTCATCATGGATCGCACCGAATCCCCCGCTGAAGCCTTGTCCGGTGTAATGGACATTACCGCGGATTTTGTTTTCGAGAAACAGAGGCGAGGAATTTCCGGTGACTCGGATGCCTGAGCCAGCAGTGTGCCGGATGTTATTGACAACATCCAGATTGCGAAAGGTGGCAGACGAATTGATGACCTCGATTCCCCCCTGCTTGCCGTCTGTCAGAGTCATGTCTCCGAAGACAGCGGTAGTGACACCATTCACACGAAGCACCGGAAGCATGGCTGCAGGGTCACCCTTCAGAATGGTTGCCCCCATTCCGGCTCCGCGGATACTGATGTTTCTGGTGACCGTGAGATTCACGATGTACTCACCCTCAGCCAGCTCAACCACGTCGCCATCCACCACAGCTGGGCTGGACAGAGCCGCTTCGATGGTGAGGAAGGTGGCGGAGGGGACTGCGTGGACCGTGAGCAACTGGCGGCTCTCCAGGTCCTCCGTGTACTGTCGGCGGCGGCGACGGCGAGCTGTCGGACGCGGCCGCCGCAGACGTTCGGGAAGCTGATTGACGAGTTTCTGGAGCCATTTTGATGCGGCGGACATGGACAGTCTCCTGCAAAAAGTCTCGTAAGATTATTTCAGGCTTTTCCTGTATTCTTCAAGAGCTGGTTTGGGAATGAACGTGGCTGTGGACTCGTCCTCAGAGAGTTCGGTGCGGAAGAAGCCGAGGTGGCCATCGCAGAGTTTGGTGTACGGCGAGACCTTGCTGAGTGCCTGCTTCCAGGGAAGGTCAAAGGCGTTTGTGAAGGCCATTCCAATGCCCCTGCCGCGCTTGACTGCAAGCACCTTCTCGACAAATCTCCGCTGGTCCTCTTCCGTGAAGCCCTCCCCGCCCTCGCTTGGGTAGCCAACCAAAGAGAGCAGTGCGGGGACACCTGCATCCCTCAGTTCGTCGAGTGATGCTGCCACGGCGGTGGCGGCTTCATCGGGTGAGCCACCAGCAGGGTCGTGACTGTATGGGCGGGGTAAATCCGAAATCATGAAATCGGAAAGCTCGATAAGCCTGCGTCCCGAGCTGGTGATCCCACGAGCATTGAGATAGTCGCTGAGGAGAAAATTAGTGGTGACCGGCTTGCCCGAACGCTGTCGCAGCTTAGCCAGCTCCTCCTGCAGCCCGTTCATATCGACATCCGCGGCGCTCAGATGTCCCAGCACAAACGCATCGACAAATTCGCTCGCGGCAATCGCCCTTGCGATTTCGTCCTGTGTCGCTTCATTCTTCAGGTTGCGAGGGTCATGCACGGTGATCCCCTGGATAATCTGAAAACCGAAGGTACTGGCCACCCTGAGCATTTCAGGTTGCGGATCGCCGTAGACATACAGGCCAGTGAAACCAGCCTGTTTAAGCGTCTGCAGTTCCAGCTGCATCTGTTCGCGTGTTGGTCGGTGTGGAGGATGCTTCAGTTCGATGGCGGCCTGACCATCAGGCCAATGAAACGCTGAATCCCACAACACCCAGCGCGTATGCTGAAACAGCTCTTCACGGTCGATGATCTGCTGCCGCGCATACCGTGTTACCGCGTCAGTCGACTGAAAGGTGCCTGCGGCCGCGGAGGCCAATCCGAGCAGCAGCGAGATCGACGGCCGCGGAACATTTCGCCGTCCAATCCCCAGTAACCAGATCATCGCCGAAACAGCACCAACGCCCACACCGATAGCCACGATCCGCGTATGGACGACAGCAGCCCAGTGTACAAGCCCGGAAGTAAAGTCGTAGGCGGTATCAACGGCAGAGAAACCGCGGATGAAAAGGGCAGGCAGGACTGCGAAAAGCAGCAGGCCCGCGACGACGGTGGGATTCAGTGACTGCAGACGCGATAAGAACCGCTGACCGCGAGTCGGGCGTGGCGATAATGCTGCAGCGAACGATGCACGCAGCTCGGGATGTTTTTCCTCGATCGCTGCGCAGAGAAGAAGCATATCGATGGGATCTTCAAAATCAAATTGCTCATTTTCATGTTTGCCTTCCACAGTGGTAACCTTTCATTCATTGAAATGACGCTTGAATTTCTCAAGGCAGCGTTTAAGCTTTTGTTCTGAACCTTTGCATTTTAATACCGACTCAATTTCTTTATGCGTCGCACAGAGCCAGAACTTCAAATACAATATTTCTCGACATTCCTCACACATTCGCTCCAAAATATCCTTAATGATAACTCTGCGTTCACGTAATTCTTGATCAGAACCACACAGATCATCAGTAAGCGATATCGCTGCCTTTATCTTACCTCGCCGGCTCCTTCTGTAAGCCTCCATGCCGATGTTATACAGTGTTGTGAAGAACCATTTCTTTGGAAATTCTTCATTGCCACGTTTCTCGATTGATTTGTCATTATCGATAACATACTGCACTAGTTTGTCTATCGCCCATATAAAAGCGACGTCAAATAGTATTTCGCTGTTGTATTTCCACCCTTTTTTAGCCTCCTTTGATAGTTCTTCTCTTTTTTTCTTATCGTGAATATACGACAGCAATTCACCGCGAGTATAGTAAATCAGGGGCATCGGTAACTCCGTGCACAAATGTGGCGAGAGTCGCTGCGACGAGGTGGCACTCTTTCTGTTCCATGCGGCGGCACCGAGGTTTACCGCGAAATTTTTTTGTTTTTTCAAAAAAGTCCCAAAATCCTTTGGCCCTGCCACGGTCAACGGGAGCGACAATCCCGCTGCGATCGGCAGAATTTCAGAAAAACCGGCTTTTTTTTCAACTTTTCTGGGTCGCTGCCGGGAGGTTCTGCATGGAAGACATCGAAGCCGGGCGGAAGCGGAGCGGGGCACGGCAAGTTTGCCCGTGGCCCCCGTGAATCCAGGTAGAGGGTGAACATAAAAACACACTTGATTCTGCCGCGTCGAGCAGTTTCGTTTTCGCTGTCGTGGCTGAGTGACACTGTAAAGGAGCCGTTGTGTGTCATCGCCTTTCACTGTTTTGGGGTTATTAAGTACGGTTTGTTTAATGGTGGGCTGCGATTACAAAAGCGACAGCGGTGAGTTGTTAAGTCCGGAACGGATCGACAATCAGCCTGTTCATGATTTTGGCATTTCCTGCGGGGAATCGTGGGATGTGCGGGACGGCACACAGGTTGACAGGAATCCGTTTCGATTTTTCAGCGCGACTGGTGGTGACTGGGGAAGGATGGGGCCGCAGGAGGATCAGATTCAATAGGACAGGTCGGGTGTTGTGTACAGCACTGGCGTTTGGGAGTGGGCGCGTGGAGATGCCTGAATTGGATATCGCCGATCGAGTGTTCCTGAAGTCTTTTGCGAAGCTGGCGATGTGTTTTGGTGTTCAAAGCAGTCTTGTCAAGGACCGCGCCAACTGGCCGGCGGGCGACTTTGACTCGATTCCGGCGACGGAATTGTTTTGTCTGGCCACCGCGGCAGCGGCTGAGATTGGTATAGTGGAACGGTCATTTGCGGAGGAGACGCTGAAGGCAGTGCACGACCGCGTCTCACTAATTGCTCGGGCTCACGGTAGTCTGCCGCACTTTGTGCGGCGGATGGAAGGAGGGCAGTACCGGATCTATGCGAACACAGAATTCTCGACGGTCGATACTGCCATATTTCAGATTTCGATGCTGCTGTCTGCCGCGATGCCTGGGCGGTCGGAGATTGCTGCGGAGGTGACGGGGCAGATTCGGGAGAGTGCTTTGGCAGGCTTTACAACGCTGATGGTGCAATCTCGCACGGGATTCGCGACGGCGGAACGACAGTACTGGAATCTGCCCGGTACGACTGGGGCGGGGAGACGGCTCTGGTGCGGCTGATGGAGCTGATCGCGATGGGTGATGCTGCGCAGTTGCGGATGAGTCAATCGGGCAAAGTGCACGGCGGCGATCAGAATCTTTACCCCTGATGGCTCACGCTTCAATCGGACCGTTGTGTCGGGCCTGATCGTAAATTTTTCGCCATGCCGGTGTACCGTCGTTGGGAACGAGGCGTGTATCGGCGCCATCAGCGAAGTAGGGGTAGCGTTCTGAATTGGCAGCGGCGAGCATGAAGTTGATTTGTCCGTTGCTGGCGGTGTACATCCGTCGGCCGTCGGCCCAGTTGGTTTCGATGAGTCGTTCCGGGTCTGGTCGGGATTCGGGTCGATCGACTGCGATTCGAGCGGCGGCGTCTTCGTTGAGATCGAACCCCAGTCCCGGGCGACTGGGGACTTCGGCTTTGCCGCCGCGGACGATGATTGGTGAAGTGAGGAGGCTGGTTTCGAAGAGTTGATGGCAGTTGACAGCGGGCCAGACTGCCTGCTGGAGTACACCGCCGAAATGCAGTGAGAAGGCGGCTGTGATGCCGCTGCCGACCAGCTGCAGCCACAGTGGAAGTTCGGTTTGTTCGCAGAAGCGACCGATGGCGAGCAGTTTGGAGGCGCCGCCGCCGGCGACGAAACCGTCGCAGCATCCTGTACGAACGACAGTGGCTGGGGCAGGATTGCCGTAGTGCATGGCGATTTTGACGTGGGTGGCCTCGGCGATGCGTCGATTGCCTGCGACATCATCCTGTGGAATTGGAGTTTCGTAGATATCAACCTGGGGATATTCGGCGAGCCGTTTCAGGATTGGGAGTCCGCGATCGGCATCGCGAAGTGTGTCATTAAAGTCCATATCGATCTTGAATTCCGGGGGAACGGCGGCCGCGGCCTGGCTGACTTGTTTAAACACATCAAACCATGGGCGGCCTTTGGTTTTGTAGGACATGTAACCCTGTTGAAGTGCGGTGCGGCATTCGGCTGCCATATCGGCGGCGGAGGTATCGATGTTCCACCAGGAGAGTGGCGTGGACTGGTGGATTTGTTCGCCGAGCAGTGAGTGTACGGGGAGTTCGGTGGCGCGGCCGACAGCATCGAAGAGGGCCATTTGAAGTCCGGCGCCGAGGGAGTCATCCCAGAGGAGGTCGAGTGCATTTTTACCGATGGCGCGCTGGACATCTTCTTCGCCGGTTGCCCCCCACGTGTAGTACATCAGCGTTTCGCCGATGCCGGTTGTACCGCACTGGAGTGTTACGCGGCAGAGATCTGAATAGCGCCAGTGGGGAATTTCACGATCCATATTTCGCCGCGGGACTTCGCGGAATTCCATACGGTGAACGGAGCGCTGGATGTTTTTGATCTGAAAGTGTTTTTCGGATGCGACGGCACCCTGTCGGGCGATAGTGCGGCGGGTGAAAGCGGGTGCAGAAGTGGCTGCGGCAGATGCTGCTGCTGCGGCGGCGGAAAGGAGAAATCGGCGGCGGGTTTGGTTCATGGAAGGGTTCCGAGGGAAAAGCGGAGTTGTGGAGGAGACAGCGGATTGGCGGGGCTGTGGTGGGCGGATTGGCGGGGAATGTGGCGGGAGGCTTGAAATCAGGTGCAGCAGAGAAAAACCGTCGCGCCCGGCATGAGCGCGACGGTTAAGGGTGGTGGTTGGAACGGCAGTGCGAACTGCTGTTGGTTATTTCGAGGCTTCAGTTGGCTTGCCGGACTTTTGTGCCAGCATTTTGCCGACGAACTCGGAGAGTCCTGGCCCGCGGAGGCTGGAGGCATCGGCGAGGATTTCGCCGGTATCACCATCAACGAGGAGCACGAACGGGATGCCGCTGACGTCGTGCATGGTGCCCAGTTCTGTATTCCAGCCCTTGCCTTCGTAGATCTGGTTCCAGCTGATTTTGCGATCTGCGAGGAAGCCTTTGACTTTTTCTTCCATGCCTTCCTGATCGAAGCTGACACCGAGGATCTCGAAGCCGCTGTCATGGTGAGCAGCGTAGGCTTCGAGCATGTGCGGAATTTCGCCAATGCAGGGACCGCACCATGTGGCCCAGAAGTCCAGCATGACGAGGCGACCTTTGTAGTCGCCGGGGAATTTAACAGCTTCACCGTTCATATTGGTAGCGGTGAATGAGAGTGCTTTCTGGCCGACAGTGAGATTGGGTGGCAGCGGTGTTTGTTCGACGGGTTCGGCGGCTTTGTCAAGTTTGGGCGTGCCGTCAGCGGCACTGAGAACATAGCTGGTGCCGGTGAAGTTGAAGGGCTTGCCGATGGTGATGACCTCAAAGCGACGGCTGATGCGGCCGTTGCCATCGCGATCGAGCGGGAGCGATTTGCCGTCAGCGAGTGTTTCGCCGACAGCCACAGTGAACGGTTTGCCGTCGAGCTGGAAGCTGAGTTCAGTACCGAAGTCGGTGTAGAACATCAGGGTATTGGCGAGCACAGCTCGGCGGGAGTCTTTGGGGTCGAAGCGGTAGAGTCCGATTTCGCCGGTGCGTTTGTCATCCAGTTTCACCTGGCCACCACCGCGATACTGTTTGAATTCGCCAACTTTCGCAACCATCCATTTCGGCCGTGCGTCATTGGTGAGGTCGCCATCGGCATTGACGTCGATGTAGAGTGAGCCGTCAGCATCCTCGGGTTCATCCAGAATGAACGCCCACTTCTGGTCACCAGTTGTGATATAGCCGTACTTTGGATTTTTGAGTCCTTCCGGGGCTTTGGTAACGATGGATGCGTCCTGATCCATTTCGGCGCGAAGCGGGCGATAGCCACCCATTTTTTCCGTGAGACCTTTGCTGATGAAGGTCTCTTTGATTTCTTCTGCGGGGGCAGAGGGTACGAAGCAGGCGAGTGCAAGGATTGCGGTGGACAGTTGGAATCGGCCGGGGCCTGACATGGAAAGTATCCTGGAAAACAGTGGACCAGGCGGACTGCTGTGAAGGTGCCATACTGGCAGGGCGACTGTCCGAACACGCGTCGGGCAGCACAGCAGTGGAAAGGTGCAGTGCGGCAACGTCGTGAGTTTGCCAGAAATCTCTGCGGGGGACAAGCGCTGGAGCCGCAAAACGGCTCCAGCGAGAAGCCTGCAGATCGCGATTTGGCGACCGCGGCTGTTCTGCTTGCATCATTCTGTTAAAGTCGCGAGAATTCCGCGGTATGTGTCGGTGAGTGCTCTCCCGTTCCATTTGTGGTCCATTCGTTCGAGCCATTCGCGGTCGAGCGGTTTCCATCCCGGCCCGCGGGTTGTCGGGCAATGTTCGCGGTCGTTCTCCGGAAGTTCTGTCGACGAGTTTCCTGCATTTATTTCGCGAACACTTCTCCGGGGTTCTGTCGGTTCTGCCGACAGAACCCTTTTTTCGTTGATCCGCACGTGTTTTCCCGCTGAGTGTCCGGTACACTGTCGCTGTAAATCCACCCTCCCCACTCACCGGGCCGGACCATGAACGCGACACCCCGAATCGCCCTCGTGGCACTTTTCACGCTGCTGTCAGTCTGCGGCTTCCACAGCAGCACGGGCCACGGTCAGGATGCGGCGACCATCGATTTTCAGCGGCAGATCCGGCCCATTCTTTCCAATCACTGTTTCCCCTGTCACGGTGCCGACGAGACAGCCCGGGAAGCGGAGCTGAGACTGGACCTTCGGCCGGACGCGATCCGTTCGGCGATTGTACCTGGGAATGCGTCTGCCAGCCCGCTGTCCCACCGCATCACGGCCTCCGATCCTGATGTTCTCATGCCGCCGCCTGCATCAGGAAAACCGCTCACGGCTGACCAGATCAGGCTGCTCAATTCATGGATCAGCAGCGGTGCCGAATACCAGCAGCACTGGGCATTTGCGCCGCTGCAGCGCCCGGTACTCGCAGCGGAACAAAAAGACGGCTGGTGTCGCAATCCGATTGACGGATTTATCCTGAAGCAGCTGCGGCGGTCAGCACTGTCACCTTCCCCGGAGGCCGACCGTCCAATGCTCATCCGCCGCCTCTTCCAGGACCTGCTCGGGATTCTTCCATCTCCCGAAGAAACCGCAGCCTTCCTGCAGGACGCGTCGCCCGACGCCTGGGAACAGCTTGTATCGCGTGTCCTTGAAAGTCCTCACTACGGCGAACGCTGGGGCCGACACTGGCTGGACCAGGCTCGCTATGCCGACTCCAACGGCTACACCATCGATGGGCCTCGAGTGATGTGGCCTTACCGTGACTGGGTGATCGGGGCACTCAACAGAGACCTGCCATTCGATCAGTTCACCATAGAGCAGCTGGCGGGTGACCTTTTGGAATCACCGACGCTGTCACAGCGAATTGCAACCGCATTCCATCGCAACACGATGATTAACGAAGAAGGCGGAGTCAAACCGGACCAGTTTCGCAACGAGGCGATTATCGATCGGGTCAACACAACTGGCGCCGTCTGGCTGGGGCTGACAGTTGGCTGTGCCCAGTGCCACTCTCACAAATACGATCCGATCAGTCACACGGACTATTATCGGCTCTACGCCTTCTTCAATGGCGGTGCCGATTCCAACAGTGTCGGGGAGACGGTGGACGTTCGCGAACAGGAGCTGCTGGGATGGTCAGACCAGCAGCGGCAGCAGTTCACGGAACTCCAGCAGCTTCGCAGTCAGCGTCAGGAGCTTGAAAAGTCCGCCGGTGCCGGAGACTCCCTGCCGCAGCTGGCATGGAACTGGCAGTCGGCTCCCGTGGCCGCGGTGGGGGCTTCCGGCAGCAGTATTCTCAGGATCCAGCCGGACGGTTCTCTCTTTGCAAAGACGCATGCTGCGGCCAGCGACACATTTACTGTGAAGCTGCAGCTGCCACCCGGTTTGGACGGTCCGGTCAAAGTGACCGCGATCCGCCTGCGAACGCTCACATCACCCGATCTTCCTGCAATGGGTCCAGGCACGGCTGCCAACGGCAATTTCGTGCTGACGGAGGTGTTTCTGCGTTCCGGCCCGGCGGACTACCCATTTGCTGCGGCATGGGCTGACCACAGCCAGCCAAAGTACCCCATCGAGCACGCAATTGACGGCCGGGCGGACACTGGCTGGGCCATCAACACGGATGCTGGTCAACAGGCTCGTGGCATTCGGATGAATGCACCTCACGAAGCCATTCTGGCAATGGGTGCTCCGGTTGCTGCTGACGATGGCTTTGTGACTGTGGTGTTGAAGCACGACCTCAACAGGAACTACATTCTGGGGCATTTCGCAATTGAGATTTCCACAGCCAGCGTTTTCAGACAGGATCCATCCGGCAGTGTCAGCGACCGTCTGCAGTCCACGATCGCGCGTATTACCGAACTTGAAAATCAGCTCCCGGGCCGTGGCAATTCGGTTAAACAGATGGTGATGAAGGACTTGCCACAGCATCCTGAAACATACCTGCTCAGCCGCGGCGACTTTTTAACGCCGGATCGGGAACGTGGTCCGCTGCGGCCGGGTGTGCCTGGGGCGCTTGATGCAGCAGCTGCTGATCAGCAGTTTACATCTCGTCTGGATCTTGCCCGCTGGCTAGTTTCCCCCGCTAATCCGCTCACGGCACGCGTGCTGGTGAATCGCATCTGGTCGCGGTATTTTGGTCGGGGTCTGGTGGAGACGGAGAACGACTTTGGTTTTCAGGGCTCGGTCCCCACTCACCCGGAACTGCTCGACTGGCTTGCGAACGATCTCATCGAACACCGCTGGTCGCTTAAACACCTGCACCGCCGGATTGTCACTTCTGCGCTTTACCGCCAGACGTCAGCCCTTGTCAATGAAGCGGCGATTGAACAGGACCCGGATAATTACCTGCTCGCGCGGCAGCCTCGATTCCGGGTCGAAGCGGAGATTGTGCGGGACCAGGCACTTGCCGCCAGCGGACTGCTCAATCGCCGCGTTGGTGGACCTGGCGTGCATCTGCCGCAACCTGACGGTATTTATGATTTCACGCAAAACAAAAAGAACTGGCCGGTGGCCGACGGTCCCGACCGTTATCGTCGAACGATGTACGTGATGTTCTATCGCAGTGCCCCCTATCCGCTGCTCACCACCTTCGACGCTCCTGACTTCAGCGTTGTCTGTACCCGCCGCGTGCGTTCCAACACACCCCTGCAGTCGCTCACGGCTGCCAATGACATTGTCTTCACCGAGCTGGCCGAGGGCACGGCTCGTCGAGTGCTGACGCAGCTCCGCGAAGGCTCCGATACGGAACGTCTGCAACTGCTCTTCCAGCTTTGTCTTTGTCGTCCGCCATCCGGAGACGAACAGCACGTGGTCCTTGATTTCCTCAGTCGCGAGCTTGCCCGTTTTCATTCCAGTCCGGAAGACGCCCGAGCGTTTGTCAAAAAGCCGCTCGACGCAGTACCGGCGGAGGTGCATGCCGCATGGACCAGCATCGCGCGGGCGGTCATGAACACGGACGAATTTGTCACGAGGAACTAATCTGTACCATGAATCGCCACGATCATCTGGGACTGCTGCGTGAATATGTTCAGAGCGTCAGTCTGCAGCGTCACATGTTTGCTGTGGAGGCCGGAGTGTCCGCGTACGCTCGAAAATGGGGCGAAGACGAACAGGTCTGGGCCGCTGTGGGGCTCCTGCATGACTTCGACTACGAACGCTGGCCCAATCCCCCGGATCATCCGCTCGAGGGCTCAAAAATCCTGCGGGAACGGGGCTACTCAGAAGAACTCATCTACGCCATTTTGTCTCACGCCGACTATTTGCAGGGCGATTACCCACGGAAATCGCGACTGGACAGGACTCTGTACGCCTGTGACGAGCTGTGTGGCTTCATCGTCGCCTGTGCGTTGATGCGACCTGAGCGGCTGGCAGGGATGACTGCGAAAAGTGTGCGAAAAAAAATGAAGCAGGCTTCCTTTGCGGCTGCGGTGAGCCGCGACGATATTATTCGTGGGGCGGCGGATCTGGGTGTGGATCTGGACGAGCACATCACCTTTCTGATTGCCGCTCTGCTGCCGTCAGCCGCGGAGCTTGATCTGTTGCCGGCGATGAGTGAGGGTGGTGGCGAGGCTGTTGGTGATGCCTGAGGGCATAGCGACAGTGAAGCCATTTCGTAGAGCGAAATGCGACAATGGCGGAAACCGGAGGCTTACATGTCGCGGCTGAGGGTGGTGTTTGCGATTGGCGGGATGCACGGCGGTGGCTCGGAACGTCAGCTGGTACAGCTGCTGCGGCATCTCGATCGGTCGGCCTTCCAGCCCTTCCTGTACCTTGCCCAGCGCGCCGGCCCGCTTCTCGGACAGGTTCCCGAAGACGTGCCGATTCATGTGAGTGACGAGCGGATCCGTCCGCCGCGGTTCTACATGCCAGGCCGAATGCACGCGTTGCGGGTCCGCGACTACGCGGCACTTCTGCAACAGTTGCAGGCGGATGTGAGTTATGACCGGACGTTTCTGATGACGCTGATCACCGCCGCGGGTGCTCAGCGAGCAGGGATACCGAATGTATCGACAGTGGTCACCAATCCGGAGACAGGGTTTGCACCTGTGGCGGGTCGCTTTCAGTGGTTGAAGCGGCGGATTCTGCACCGACTTTATAAGCGTTCCTCGCAAGTTCTGGCGGTTTCCGGTGGTGTTCGCGAGTCAGCCATTCGCTTCTACGGGATTGATCCGGAAAAAATCCGCGTGCAGTACAATGGGATTGATGTGGACCAGATTCGCGAGGTGTCAGGGGTTGCAGTAGAGAATTCGTGGTGGCAGGCTGGTGCCCGTGTTCCTGGTCGGCGGCTTTTGAAAGTGGTTTCAGCGGGCCGTCTGAATCATGAAAAGGGCTTTCATCTGCTGATCGAAGCCGTGGCTAAAATGGGAGCGCGGCGGGCTGACTGCGAGCTGCGAGTGGCGCTGCTGGGGGAGGGCAGTCATCGGGCGCGACTGCAGTCTCAGATTGATCGAGCGGGGCTTGGTGATGCGATACGGATGCCTGGCTTTGAGCCGCGGGCAGCGGCGTGGATTGCCAGTGCTGACGTCTGCGTGTTGCCGTCGCTGGTGGAAGGGATGCCAAATGTTCTGCTGGAAGCACTGGTCTGCGGCACTCCGGTGATTGCTGCGGACTGTCCGTCGGGACCGTCTGAAGTGCTGGAACAGGGGCGATTGGGGCTGCTGGTACCGGTCAATGATGCCGCTGCGATCTCGGCGGCGATGGAGCAGATACTGGATTTGCCTGAACGGGCTGCAGAGCGTGTGGCGGCGGGGAGGGTGTCGATCGAGGAACGCTGGACCATTCAGGGGGCCACACGGCGGCTGGAGGGGTGTCTTCAGGAGGCAGCGAATCGCCGCTGACTGCCGTGTGCAGCCCGTTTTGACAGTCTGCCTGGGTTCCACTTTTTCATCAGATTTGTCACTATTTCCCCTTGCGGACATTCTTTATCAGGCAAGTCGAGGGAACGCATGACGGGGCAATCAGCGAAATCAGGCAATCAGCCAACAGAAAGCCAGCCGGTGGCGCGGCTTGAGGTGGTACTCAGTGAACGACTGAACTATGCCAGCTGGCAGAATTCCGTACCGATTCTGCAGTTGGTGAAGATTCTGAACACAGCTGCCGAAGCGCTCTCCGGATTGACCCTCGAATTTGAATCGCAGCCTGCCTTTGCCCGCTCCCGTCGCTGGACACTGGACCGTATTGCACCGGGCGGGAGCATTTCGATCAGTGACCGCGACCTTCAACTCGACGCAAACTACCTTGGTGGACTCAACGAATCTGAACTCGCTCGGGTGATCTTCCGTCTGCATCGTGGTCCGCATCTGCTCACGGAATTCCGCACCAGCCTGCGCGTGCTGGCGCGAAACGAATGGGGTGGTTATCCGCGGATGGCCGAGTTACTTGCTGCATTCGTACTGCCGAACGATCCGGCAATTGCCATTCTGCTTCGTACCGCCGCAGATGTGCTCAACAGTCACGGTCATGTCGCCGCACTTGATGGATATCAGTCGCGGGACCCTGCCCGCGCAAAGATGCTTGCCGCATCGCTCTGGTCCGCCGTGAGTGGATCTCGGCTGGCGTATGCCAACCCGCCGGCCAGTTTTGAAACGGAAGGTCAGAAGACTCGTCTGCCCAGTGAAGTCATCAGCACCGGGCTTGCGACGTGTCTCGATTCCACGCTGCTGTTTGCCGCCGCCATAGAGGCGATTGGGCTGCATCCGGTGATAGTCCTGCAGAAGGGTCATTGCTTCGCGGGTGTCTGGATTACGCAGCGGACATTCGGGCAGATCGTTGAGAGCGACATTTTGGAAGTTCGGAAAGCGTTGCAGTCGCGGGAGCTGGTGCTCTTCGAGACGACGCTCATCACATTCCGCCCGCCTGGCACATTTGACCAGGCGTGCGAGCGAGCCGAGCGGCATGTGGAACATTCCCGGGATGCCGAATTTGTGGCGGCCGTTGATATACAGCGAGCGCGGTTGTCACGAATTTTGCCGCTGGCATCGCATCTCCCGGCACACAGCGCTGATCCTGACGCGGATCAGTCGGCTGAGCTCCTGCCGCTGCCGGCGCTGCCAACGTCAGATCAGCTGCCTGTTCAGTCGATCGAAGAACGGCCCACGACTCCGGACGGTCGCATTCAGCGCTGGCAGCGCAAGCTCCTCGATCTTTCCCTGCGTAACCGACTGCTCAACTTTCGCAGTGCGAAACACGGCATCCCGTTCCTTTGTCCCTCGCTGCCGGACCTGGAAAATCACATCTCTTCCGAACAACCACTCGCCATTATCTCACTCCCGGAACGCAATCCCGAGGCTGGCCGTGATCCTGAGCTTCACCGGCAGCGAACCAGTGAGGATCTGCATCGTTCCTTCGCGACAGATGCACTTGCACGCGGTGAGCTGTGTGTCGATTTGCCATCCACCGAACTTCATGCCCGACTTACAGAGCTTTATCGTCGATCCCGCAATGACCTTGCCGAAGGTGGCTCCAACACGCTGTTCCTCGTGCTGGGCTTTCTGCGCTGGAAAAAATCGCCAGCCGACGAGACGGCGTATTCTGCACCACTGCTGCTGATCCCCGTCCGCCTGAAGCGTGCCAGTGCAGTTTCCGGTTATCAGCTGGAGCGTCTGGAGGATGAAACCCGAATCAACTCCACGCTGCTGCAGATGATCCGCAGAGACTTTGAAAAAGACCTCACATGGCTGGAAGGCTCCCTGCCCACGGACGAACTTGGAATTGACGTGGCCCGGGTGCTTCAGGATGTGCGAGCCGGTGTGCGGGACATACCGGGGTTCGAGGTCATCGACGAAGCGGCGCTGGCCACATTCTCGTTTGTTCGCTACCTGATGTGGAAGGACCTCGCCGATCGCCTTGATCAGCTGCAGCAGAACCGAGTTGTGAAGCATCTGGTAGAAAACCCGGAACAGGCTTTCAGCAGCGGCGTGAGCACCCCGTTTCCTCGCAGTCAGGAGCTTGACAGCAAGTACCGTCCGCACGATCTGGTGCATCCGCTTCCCGCGGACTCTTCGCAGCTTGCCGCTATGGCAGCGGCAGCGGAGGGCCACGACTTCGTGCTCATCGGCCCGCCGGGTACGGGCAAGAGCCAGACCATCGCCAACATAATTGCGCAGTGTCTTGCACGCAAAAAAACGGTTCTTTTCGTTGCTGAAAAAACGGCGGCTCTTGAAGTGGTCTACCGGCGTCTGCAGCAGAATGGACTTGGAGAACTGTGTCTGGAACTGCATTCCAGCCGCGCTGAACGCCGCAAGTTTCTGCAGCAGCTTCAGGAATCGTGGACGGCCGTCGAGAATCGCAAGCGAGATCAATGGGAGTCAGTGAACAGCAAGCTCAGAAAAAAGCGAGATGAACTCAACGGCTACGTCGAAGCGCTGCATCGAAAATCTCCTTCCGGCTGGTCGATTTTTCAGGCGATGGGCGTGGTTCTGCAGGGCTCCAGCCGCTCCGTACCAAAGCTCTCATGGCCCGAAACTGTGCAGCACACAAAAACTCAGTGGGACGAACTCGCAGCGCTGGTTTGTGAACTCACGGTCACCTTCAAGTCCGCTGCCAGTACCGATTTCCCGAAGTTTCTTCGCAAATCGGACTGGTCGCCAGTCTGGGAAAATGAACTGCTGCAGCGCGCAGAACAGCTTGAACAGGCGTGTGTGCGATCCAGTGAATCGCTCCGCGAGTTTACTCGGACTGCGGGCTGCACCGAACATCGCGATTCCACCGCAGATGGACTCGAACAAATTTCTCTGGCAGCCCGCAGTATTCTCCGGGCTGCGGCAGGTTCCTTCGCGGTCGCATTTGATTCTGACTTGCCGCAGCTGGCTGTGGAAATCGCAACACTCCAGAAACATCTGACCACGCTCCAGCAGGCGCGGCAGCAAACAACGGCCCGTTATGCTCTCGACGATGTGCTGCGAATTCCCGTGGATCAGCTGGATCGCGACTGGCGTGAAGCCAGCGTGAAATTCTGGCCGCTGTCCATCTTCGCCCGTCGCCGTGTATGCAAATTACTTCAGACATGGTCGCCAGCCGGAAGACCGGATCCCGCCATCGATCTGCCGCTGCTGCATACCATGCAGGAAAAGCTCAGATACATCACCAGCAGCACTGCAGCCGCCCGGCTTCCCTGCTGGAAAGGGCTCGATACCGACCCACAGTTGCTGGGCAGCTGGCTTCAGGAAGCCACGCAGATACTCGATGGCCTGCGGTCGCTGCAGCGATTCTGCGGCGACTTTCCAGCCTTGCTGAAACGGATCGGAAATCAGTTATCCATTCCTGGCAGCGTGGAACCAATGAAGCTTGCAGCCGAAGCCTGTCTGCAGGCACTGGGGCGATTCTCAGCGGCGATTCAGGCCTTTAAGGTTGCTGCAGGTGGCAGTCCCGGCAGCCGCAAATCGGAGACATTGCTGGCCGATACTGCTCAGGCCGCGGCGCTCGTTCGCTCCCGTCGCGGAGCATTGCGACAGTGGGTCTCATGGCATGCGATCCGCACCCGCTGCGAGGCACACGGATTACTGCCCTTTGTCGAAGCGTTGGAGAATTCCAGCATGCAGCCAAACGAAGCGGAAGCCGCATTTCCGCTGGCATGGGCACGATGGTGGCTGCCGCTGGCCATCAGCCGTGAACCGGTACTGCTGCAGTTTCGCAGTTTTAGTCATGAGGCGGCCATAGCTGAGTTTCGTCAGCTGGACGAGAAGGCTCGGGCGGCCGCCGGAGCCCATGTGGCACACTGCCTCAATCGCTCTCTGCCGGCCCCGGATCAGGCCCCGAAAAAGTCCGAACTGGGGCTGCTGAGGCATCAAATGCAGCTGAAACGGCCCAGCGTCTCGATTCGTGAAATGGTTTCGAATATGCCGGAGTCGTTTTCGACGCTGGCCCCCTGTGTCCTTATGTCGCCACTCTCGATTGCCCAGTACCTGCCCGCCGGTCAGCAGTTGTTCGATGTGGTTGTCTTCGATGAAGCTTCGCAAATCACGACGTGGGATGCGGTTGGTGCGATCGCCCGAGGTCGTCAGACGATCATCGTTGGCGACCCGAAACAACTGCCACCCACCAGCTTTTTCAGCCGCGCCGATTCGGAACAGGACAGCGAGGAGCTGGAGGAGTATGAGCGGGACCTTGAGAGCATTCTTGACGAAGCCCGCGCCTCCGGCCTCCCCACACTGCAACTCACATGGCACTACCGCAGTCAGCACGAATCACTGATCGCTTTTTCCAACTGGCACTACTACGAAAACCAACTGATCACGTTTCCTTCGGTTGTCACGCACGACGAGGCAGTGAGTCTGCGCTTTATTGAAGCCGGAGTCTTCGACCGCGGCGGCAGTCGCACCAATCGGATCGAGGCTGAGGCATTGACGGCCGAGGCCGTGCAGAGAATGCTGGAATGGCTGCAACTGCCCGAGGCTCAGCGTCCCACGCTGGGTGTGATTACGTTTAATCAGCCGCAGCAGAAACTGATCGAAGATCTGTTCGACCGCGCCCGCAGTGCTCAGCCGGAACTTGAATGGTTCTTCGACGATGCCCGCACAGCGCCCACCATTGTGAAGAACCTTGAAAATGTTCAGGGAGACGAACGGGACGTCATCCTGTTCTCGATCGCCTATGGCTTCGATCAGACGCGGCGGTTCAGCCGCAATTTTGGCGCTCTCAATCGTGATGGCGGGCAGCGCCGGCTCAATGTCGCTGTCACCCGTGCTCGACAGGAAATGCTCGTCTTCGCCTCGTTTCGTGCTGAACAACTGAGCGTTGCGGGGGTGCAGCATCAGGGTGTTGTGCACCTCAAAGCTTTTCTGGACTACGCAGAACGCGGCACCAAAGCGCTCCCGGCGATGGATCGCGGTTCCGTTGGTTCTTATGACTCCCCCTTTGAACAGGCTGTGGCCGAACGACTGCGGGCCAAAGGCTGGGAAGTTATTCCCCAGATCGGAGTCTCTCGTTTTCGTATTGATCTGGGAATCGTCAACCCTGATGCACCCGGTGCTTATCTTGCTGGTGTCGAATGCGACGGGGCCGCGTATCACAGTTCTGCCACAGCCCGCGACCGCGACGTGGTGCGCGAACAAATCCTCCGCAATCTCGGCTGGAACATCATTCGTATCTGGTCACCGGAGTGGTGGCATGACAATGAGAAGGAAACGGAAGAAGTCCATGAAAAACTGAACGCCCTGCTTGCGGAATGGCGATCGCGGCGCGTTCAGAACAGAATTCCCGAAGCGACACCACCAGCCTGATCGCCCGACAACTCAGCCACGCCCCACATACAGCTGCTGATTCGGGAGCACGATGGCTTCCAGAAAATTGACGTGCGGCGGCATCGTCAGCATGGTGAACGCCGCGCGGGAAATCGCCTCAACCGACATCATCGGCTCCGCGTCGCTGGCAAGACCCGAATTGATCCGCCGCTCCACCAGCACGTTGCCCGGATGCAGGCAACTGACACAAATCCCGTGATCGCGACCTTCAAGTGCGGTCGCGTGAGTCAGTCCCTGGACTCCGAATTTTGCTGCCGTGTAGGCGGCGGAATTCAGCCGCGGTCGCTGGGCCGAAATCGAACCAATGTTCAGGATGCGGCCATGACCTCGCGGTTTCATGCGGCGAAAGGCTTCCCGGGTGCACAGAAATGTCCCCGTCAGACAGGCGCCAAGGACTCGGTTCCAGGCGTCGAGAGAAAGATCTTCCACCGGACCACCGTCGAAGGCACCGGCGTTGTTCACCAACAGATCCACAGGGCCGAAAACCCGATCCGTTTCGGCAAACACGCGAACAACGTCGGCCTCAAGAGACACATCCGCGGCCACGGTGGCGACCTGAACGTCCGTGATCGACAGGTCGCTGCTCGCACGCCGCAGCCGTTCCGCATTCCGCCCCACAAGCATCACCCGACATCCTGCTGCGACAAGCGAGCGGGCAATTCCCAGCCCAATTCCGGTGGAACCACCGGTAATGACGGCTGTTTGACCGTTAAGATCGTTCAAAACGATACCCCCAATGAGAATTTCGATTGGAAAATACGGGAAACGGCCAGAGAAATGGCGATACCTCTCGTCCGTTTTGCGGGTTGAGCGTTGTAGAGGAACGTGTGAGCAGCAGAGAGTTTTCGGAGATCACTATGAAAAGTGCAACAGAACGTGGATTTCCATCGCTCAGTCAGGTGACCCCCTGGACCTCGGGCTGTTACGCAAGAATTGCCGGTTTGGAAATGATGCTGGAAATCCGACAGAAAAAACGCCTGCGTCGTCTGCAGCAGTTCGGCCTGGGATTGGTTCTTCTGGGCTCTGCCGCCATCGCTGTTGCCATGCTGGCGCCGTTCTGACGGTCCGGCCTACTTTCTCGTCAGATTCCAGACTGGATGTTCGTCAGCTTTGCCATCGACAAGCGCATTGACCACTCGCGAAAGCAGCACAAGCGTCGGTCCGTCTTTCGGAAAGCGAACAAGAAGCTCCGTCAAAGTTCGGGCGGCAGCGGCGAAATCGGATGTTTCAAACTGCCTCAGCGCAAGCTGGTAGGTCGTGTTAAGTTCGCCTGCTGCAGGGCCCTGTTCACAGATCTCGTGGAGAGACACCGGTTCACGAATGTTCACTACGCGAGCATCACAGACTTTGCGATGGACGAACGAGGCATCAAGACGATCAGCCGTGGCTCGGGAAACGAGAATGCGGGATTGCAGGTGTTTGGTGACTCCCTGAATACGGCTGGCAAGGTTCACCGTATTCCCCAGAGGACCATATTTGTATTTCGAGACGCATCCGCTGTTACCGGCTCGAGCCCGCCCGGAGTTGATTCCGATGGCGAAATCGACATCAAGATCGGCGGGGATTTGATGTTTCCAGTCAGCGTTGAGTCGTGGAAGTTCGCGGAGCATTTCCAGAGCGGCGTGGGCGGCTCGCGATGGGTGATCGGGCTGGGGCTGCGGAGCTCCAAACATCCCCATCACAGCGTCACCCACATAGTCCACAACGACCCCATCGTATTTTTCAATGCACCCGGAAATGACGCCAACAACGTCATTGATGAAGGAGAAAACAGTTTTTGTATCCACACTCTCGCTGATTCGGCTGAAACGTCTGATGTCGCAAAAGAGCACAGAGACATCGACGTCGCGACCTTCCAGCAAATCGGGCTGGGCATTGAGTTCGCGGGCCAGTTTAGGTGAGAAAAACTGTTCAAAACGCTTCTCGTGCCGCCGGGATTCTTCTTCCTGTGACTGCCGCGCCAGTTCAGACGCCACTCCGCAGGCAAGCAGTTCCATCAGCTGTGCATCGATGCGCGTGATCTGACGCTCCGGTTGCCGCAAATCGCTCTGCTGACGTTCCGCATACAGCGCACCAATCACTTCGCCGTCACGGCTGAGAATTGGTGCGGCCACAACGGCATCCACCAGGGACAGGCTGGCCGTGGCGTTGAATGATCCACCGCTCCAGAACGTGCGGCGATCTCTGAGCACCTGCTGGAGAACATGTCGACTGAAAGGATTGCTGCCCGCATGAAACTCCTGTACCTGACTCCAGTCACGGCCATCAAATCGCAGCAGCCGCGCACCGTCAAACTTGACAATCCGTACCGCACCGTCTACGGCCGCCCTGTACAGAGCGGCTTCTGATCGCGCGTTGCGAAAGACTTCCATAACCTCCTGGAGTATCCGCAGAACTGATTCCACAGGGTATTCGCCCTGTGAATTGAGCGCCGCGGGTGCGAAGGCAAAGGTTTCCGAAAAGTCCATCCGACTGCCAGGAGCCCGCGGAGCAAGTGAGAGGCTCTCAAGGTCGGAGTCGAGTTCCGGAGACTCACGTGGCTCCGTGACAATCAACAATCTGGTCGGGGTAAAGGCAATGGTGACCGGGAGCCTGCATGTGCGCGTTTTGCCGGCTTCCAGCGGATGATCGCTGTGAATGCGAAGATCGACTGCAGAGCTGATGTTTTTCAGCTGCACAAGTCCCGGCGAGAGCAAGGTAATCTGCAGCTGGTGGCGGCCGATTCGATTGGCGTCCGCGTCCGCGACGACCAGACGCTGGCCGATTCCGGAGTGTGGAATCAGGGCTCCGGTGGCCGGTTCTCCCTGGAGCTGGCGCCCGCACTCCAAGCCCTCGGAAACCAACCCCTGAAATAAAGTGTTCACCCCTTCCCTGAGCTCTATTTGAAAAGACATCGGAATCCACCAGCAATCAATGGGTTATCAACAGGTTATCAACAGGTTATCAACACATTATCAACACACTGGCAACAGAACATCAACAGATGCTCAGCGTTTAGCAGCAGCCGTTTTTCGCGATTTTTCAACCTGCAGTTCGATTTCATTTCGAGCGGCTTTGCGAATCGTGACTTTGAGCGGTGAAGACGTGTAGTTGCCGTAAAGCGGGTCCACCATCGCTCCGTGATCCCGCTGATGCTGGAGTGTTCCGTCGAACACGGCGACCTGCACCACAATCGCCCGATGACCGCCCGCAGCAGCTCCATCGGAATCGGTCAGCGTTCCGAGGACAAAAGTACCGTCCTGCTCGATCTTTCCCGTGGCGGTCGTCCCGTGTTCGTCGGAGAGGAGTTCCACGGTGCCCAGTTTTACGGGATCACCATCCGTAAACATCACTCGGCCGCGGGCGGAATACATTCGCGGACCGCTGTCTCCGCAGCCAGCGGTGAGCAGGCAGAGGAAGAGCGGGAGAAGGAGTTTGAGTGCATGTGCAGGATGAACAGACATAGGCTGGCAGACCAAATCAAAAAGCGAAAAAGTCAATACCCCGAGACTGCCATGCCGTCGGCGCGGTTGCAGAGATTGGCGAGCACCTGAGTGTTGATGGAAGTGGAGAGCGGCTTGACGCTGCCATCGACCCAGGCGAAATTCACGACTCCCCGATGGGCACTGCCGAACGAATACATCCCGGCGCGCTTGTCGCGGGAATGATGGGCGACAGGAATACCAGGTCCGCCAAGGCGGGTGAAATGCGTGAGGTAGCGTCCAAGGAACGCCGGGCCGTTGAAAGGCGCCTGCAGCTCTTCACCCTCCGGAATATGCGACTCACCAACCATCAGCGTACTGCTGGTGCCATCCCGCACGTCGCTGAGCCTCACGGAATCCTCCCAGCCTTCGAGGATCTGAGGTTTTTCGGATTTGTTGGAGGGATCGAGCGGAGACGCAACCTTCGGCCTGCTGGAAATCAGCACTCCCGTACCGCGGCCACCCCAGTAGAAGTCTGTTTCCAGCCCGAACGAACCCGGTGATGGATCGCCATGGTTTCCCATGTAATCGCTCACCATACCGCCAGGTACCTGCTGTCGCCCGACCACGCAGCCACACGGCGCGATAATCTCACGAGTCAGGTCGGCAGTGATCGCCTTTGCCGCACTTCTCCGTTCCGGACAGATATAAGTCGGCACCACGGCAGACCGGGCCTGGAGCGGATGCGTGCTGTAGGGCTCATAAAGGTTCCACTGGCGGGACAGATTGTCCTGCTCGACGTAGGGCAACAGGTGAGCAAGCCAGGAGGGTTCGTCAAGCCCGGGTTCCCCGCCGCGGTTATTCAGCACCGGGTGCCGGCGGTAGAGCACGAGACGTGCGGGCGGCAGGCGTTGTTGTACGTCGTGGAAATTATGCAGTGCCACCGCAATTTGGCGCAGGTTGTTGCTGCACTGGGACTGACGAGCCGCCGAGCGGGCCTGCTGGACGGCAGGCAGCAGCAAACCAATCAGAACTGCGATAATGGCGATCACAACCAGCAGCTCGATCAGGGTGAAGCCGCGTCGGACACTGTTCCGTTGAATCAATCGTCTTCGCATCTGAAGGCTCCTGAGGTTGCTGATTTTTCCAAGTGTCATCGGGAATCCTAAGACTGAAAAAACACTCCGCAAGAACTCAACGAAGCCGAAATTCGCCATTTCTTTGAGAATACGAGCTTCATTTTACCAGTTATGTGCTTGTTCGCGAACTGCTCCCGAAAAACAGCGAAACGAGCAAAAAGCATTCCGCAACTAATCAGTTCTCCCCCGTAACGCTGACGTCCAGGGTTTTCAGCAGACATCCGACGTTTTTCATGAACCCAGTTCGCCAAACCCCCGTATACTTCTGCAATCCTCACTCAAAACCTCACCATCGCTGTGATCCTGCAGTCCCGTCAAGGAAACCCTGTATGCTGAATCGCCGCCACCAGTGTCCCGGTGGGAACCTGATCCGCCTGGGCCTGATCATCACGGGATTGCTGTTCGCCGGCACCGCTGGATTCGCGGGGGACGAGCCTGTTCCGGCGGCCGGACCAGACGCCACTCCCGCTGCCCCGCCTGCTCCTGTGCCCGCAGTGTCTCCGATCGGACGATTCCTGACGCTCCCCACGCCCCTCACAGAAGCGTCACTCGCGACCCTGCAGAACGTCCTCGTTTCGCTGCGCGATCGGGCCTCCACCGAATCACGCCCGGCATCACTTGTGCTGGAAATTCCCTCCGGTTCAAGCCGCTCCGGCCTTGTCCGCGACCTCCTGAACCTGCTCATGTCCGCCGAATACTCCACCATTCGGCTGGTGGCCTGGATCCCCAAACCGGTCAGCGGCAATCATGCCACGCTCGCGCTTGCCTGCCACGAAATCGTGTTTGAACCCCAGGCTTCGCTGGGAGATTTGGGGCGTGGCCAGCCGCTCGCCGCCGACGACCAGCAGTTCTATCAGTCGCTGGCCGACAGTCGTCGCAACCCCGGTCTGTCCCGTGGCATTATTCGCGCAATGCTGGACAATTCATCCGGGCTGTACCGCGTTCGCGTTCGCGATGCAGCGGGGCTTGAACAGACGCGGTTCCCAGCCACGGATGAACTTCAGGTCATGCGTCAACAACCTGTCGAAATTCTGGAAGCGACCGTGATTCGTGAACCCGGAAACCCAGCTCAGTTCACCGCCGACGACTGCCAGCGATTCGGCTTTCTTTCACAGCGCACGGCAAAAAATCGCCCGGAAGTTGCGGAACTCCTGCGACTGCCCCAGGAAGCCCTGCGCGAAGACTCCACCGCCACCCCGCGTTCCGCTCGTCTGATCGAGATCCACGGCGCCATCGGATCCTCCATGGGAGATTTCGCTCGCCGTGAAATTCGTCGCGCTCGCGCGGAAAAGGTCGGTGTGCTTATCGTCGAAGTCGATTCCCCCGGCGGCTCCAAAGACATCGCCGAGGACATCGCGATGCTGCTCTCGGATATCCCGGCCGAAGAAATGCAGACTGTTGCCTGGATACCCCGTCGTGCCCTCAGCGGAGGTGCTCTGATCGCCTTCGGCTGCGAACAGGTTGTGCTCCATCCGGATGCGCAGATCGGCGACATCGGTGTCATTGGTCAGCTTGAACCAGGCGGCCAGTTCGAACGCGCGCCAGAGAAAATTGTCAGCCCCTTCCTCGAATTCGCCGCCACGCTTGCCCGCAAACGCGGTCGGCCCCCCGCTCTGCTCCAGGCCATGATCGACCGAGATCTCGAAGTCTTCCAGGCCACCAGCAAAAAAAACGGAGCTGTTACCTGGATGAGCGATCCCGAACTTCAGGCTCAGGCAGATGAATGGGTCAAAGGTCCGCTCGTCCCCGAAACACGCAAAGGTGTCCTCCTGACCGTCGGTGGCCAACGCGCCAACGAACTGCGACTCGCAGAACCACCCTGCCAGGATCTCACCGAACTCCGCCAGCGACTCGGACTGCCCCCCGAAGTGCTCCTGCCACCCGTACAAAAAACATGGGTCGATGGACTCGTCGCCTTCCTCAACTCCGGCTTCGGCGCCTTTCTGCTCGTCACCGCCGGTATCCTCTGTGTCTACATCGAAGCTCACATGCCATCCGGACTGTTTGCCATCCCCTCCATCATCTGCTTCTCGCTGTTTTTCTGGAGCCGCTTCCTTGGTGGCACTGCCGGTACCCTCGAACTCGTCCTGTTCCTCCTCGGACTCGGACTGCTGGCCGTCGAGATCTTTCTGATCCCGGGGTTTGGGGTCTTCGGCGTTTCGGGCATTCTTCTGACACTCGCGTCGCTGGTTATGGCCAGCCAGACATTCTCCGGCATCTCCACCACCCGCGCCTTCGACGAAACTGTGACCAGCCTGACCTCGATTCTCGGAGCCCTCGTTACCGTCGTCATCGCCGCCATTCTGCTCAACCGCTTCCTGCCCTCCATCCCCTTCTTCAACCGCCTCGTGCTCGCACCCCCAGGCAGCCCAGGCTACGAAGGACCACGGCTCAACCCCGCACTGCTTGCCAACCAGGGCATCGTCAGTCCGGTCGAAAGCGGTGAATCCGGCATCACAATCTCCAGCCTCCGCCCCGCCGGTCGCGCGCAGTTCGGCGACCGCTTCGTCAACGTCCTCAGCGAAGGGGGATGGGTTGATGTCGGTGTTCAGGTCGAAGTCGTTGAAGTCGCCGGTAATCGTGTGATCGTTCGACCCGTGCAAACGGCATGAAACCTGGATTCGCGTTACGACGATTCAGAGTTCCCGAATCCCTCGCGGTCGCAACGCAGATGCCGCCGCCTCGGAAGCGTTGCAGCTCCCCTCTCAAGCCGTACCCGAGCCGCGCCCGTCAGGAAGCGGAAACCCCACCCACAAAAACCGCCACTAAAAGGTGCATGGCACCCGAAATGCCATGCCACGGCATGCGGTCGATGTCAATCGGCCGGTAACGGTTACAGGAATACAGGTGCCATGCACCTATACCGCCGGAACCCAGTTTTTTTCCATACCCAGACGCCTTTTGTTGAGGGTGCAGGTGCCATGTACCTGACGACTTCCGGCGCGGCGATTTGGTGGTGATTCCACTCCCTGACGGTGGCGGCTCGGTTGGGGTGTTTTGCGGCGGTGTTTGGGGAAAGTTCATTGCGATGGGGGGCGCGGTGCGGGGCTCTGGGAGGACCGCACAAACCAAAATCGCGCTGCACCGCCCCCACGGCGTGCTCAACGGTGCATGGCACCTTAAGCGTGGTCGCCATGCGTGCGGCCATGGTCGAAAACGGCTCCCCGCCGCCTCGGTTCGCCACGGGCGAGTCTCGGACATATTTCTTTGCCGAATTGCTGGTCCATCCGGACATGCCGGGAATCGGCAGGGCGCATGATGAGGCGCATGATGAGGCGCATGATAAGGCGCATGTGGAGGCGCATGATGAGGCGTCAGAGGACCTGAACCAAACCGAGCTTACGATTCTCGGATTCCTCGAAAATACGCCTCAAAATCGCCCAGCGATTGCCTGTCAGCCTGGGCTGACCTTTCGCCGATCAGGTGGGTAGGGCGTGACTGCGGCAGGACACGACTTGAATTCAGCATGCGAGGGAAAAAGCGGTCCATCGTTTGGGACGGCTGCTACGGAACGCCGGCCAGAGCAAGGGACAGGTTGATTAAGGCACAGCAGAGTTCCGCAGACAGCCTCGGCACGATGTGCAGTCCCGAAGGGCGTGACGGTCATTCCGGGAACGGTGGCAATGACGCGCAGCAACTTGTTTCAGCGCTGGACCGACGCGTTTTCAGGCCACGCCCCGCACTGGCGGCCGTCACGGTCACCTCACAGCCTGCAACCCATCCATTCGCTCCCGCCATAACGGCACCAACTCGCTCGTGGACCGCTTTATCAGGCAGACTTCGGAAACCGGAAGACGCGGGGTCCGGACGCCAGTCCCGGACGTCGATGGATTTGTCGGACGCTCGCGTCGCGACAACTGACGGTGTAGACTTTCAGAACAAGCGCTCAAAAATCGGCACGTGTTCGCGTGTTCGGCTCCGCCAAACCCACAGGGGAGGCAGTAAAAAGAGTTGCTGCAGAGAGTGTGACGTATTACGCGGGGTTCGAATCGTATGTCATTTCCGAAGTCCTGGTCGGTTTTTGGAAAGACGGTCGGTGTCATGCGGTGCGAAGTGGATGTGTTCGGATATGACGATGTTCTTGAATGCAATGGTGTTCTCCGTCACGTCCAACTCAAGAGATCGAAGATTGGCGGTAAGACTGCCATGTGAAAAGTGAACGTGGCCATGGCAAGCAAGCGAGGTGGTTGTGTCGTCTGGATTCTGCGAGACGAAAACCAGCCAGATCATCGGATGCGTCTGCAATACCGCTTTGTTGGTGCCGCCACTGGTCATCCGATTCGGGTTGTTTTGAAACGGTGGTTTGAACGTATTGATTCAACCACCAAATTTGTGATTCGTTTGTTTGGTCTCGAATGCGATAAGCTGGAGGTACCAAACAATGGCTGATTTGCCAATCAACATTGAGGACTTGCTGAGACAACGAACGGTCGAAAGTGAACGGATCGAATACAAGGCGGGTTGGAATCCGGCTGCGATCATGCGGACGCTGTGCGCCTTCGCCAACGATTTCGAGAATCTCGGTGGCGGCTACGTCGTGATAGGACAGGACTGCGACGAGCATGGTCAGCCGATTTTTCCGCCGGTCGGATTGCAGGACAATCGGCTTGATGCGATTCAGCAGCAGCTACTTGGATTCTGTAGTCAGATTCAACCGCGGTACTGTCCAATCCTCAGCGTTGAGGAATTTGAAGGTCGGAAACTGATCGTGCTGTGGGCACCGGGCGGACAGAATCGCCCGTACAAAGCTCCACGGGACGTGACTGCGAGACACAAAGAGTATCGCTACTTCATCCGCAGGTATTCAAGCACAGTGCAGGTCGATGAAAACAGCGAAGATCAGCGTGAATTGCTCAGCCTGACAGCCACGATTCCATTCGATGACCGCCAATGCCAGACAGCAAGTCCAGCTGATTTGAAGCTGCCACTGATTAAGGAGTACCTCAAGGAAGTGGGCAGCAATCTGGCCGATGCCGGGAATCTGTCGCTGCTTGAACTGTGTCGCCGGATGAACATTGTCGATGGCGGGGATGAATTCGTGAAGCCTCGCAACGTCGGCCTTTTGTTCTTCAGCGATGAGCCGACGAAGTTTCTACCCGGCACACAGATTGATGTGGTCATTTTTCCGAAGGGGCCGGGCGGTGGGGAACTGATTGAAAAGTCGTTTCGTGGCCCAATTCACCAACAGGTGCGTTCTGCATTGCGTTACATCCAGAACGAAGTCATTCGTGAAAAGGTTGTAAAGCAAAGGGACAGAGCAGAGGCTGTAAGGCTCTTCAATTATCCCTTTCCGGCCATTGAAGAGGCGTTGGTGAACGCAGTTTACCATCGCAGCTACCAACAGCGGGAGCCGGTGGAAGTTCGCGTCAGCCCGGACCGCATCGAAATCGTCAGTTACCCCGGTCCTGATGCCTCGATTCGAATCGACGCTCTGAATGGTGAGCGAATTGTCGCCAGGCGGTACCGCAATCGACGAATCGGCGATTTTCTCAAGGAACTCGATCTGACCGAAGGCCGCTGCACGGGTATTCCAACCATGCGTGCGGCCATGGTCGAAAACGGCTCCCCGCCGCCTCGGTTCGCCACGGACGAGTCTCGGACATATTTCTTTGCCGAATTGCTGGTCCATCCGGACATGCCGGGAATCGGCAGGGCGCATGATGAGGCGCATGTGGAGGCGCATGATGAGGCGCATGTGGAGGCGCATGATGAGGCGCATGATGAGGCGTCAGAAGAGCTGAACCAAACCGAGCTTACGATTCTCGGATTCCTCGAAAATACGCCTCAAAATCGCCCAGCGATCGCCCGTCAGCTTGGGCTGACCGGTCGGAGTGGCCATCTCTACAAGGCGATTTTTCACTTGAGGGAGATCGGCTGCATCGAACTGACCTTGCCGGATAAGCCCCAAAGCCGGAACCAGAAGTACAGAATCACCGAAAAGGGGCGGACGACCATCGCCAAGTGAATCGCATAACAGCGTAAGGGACAAAGTAAGGTGCCAGACAAAGTAAGGTGCCATGCACCTATACTGCCTTCATCGGTCCCATTTGTCCCATGCGTCCCATAACATCCCGGCGGGGGGCACGACCGTTCAGATGCCATGTACCATTGGCACTTCCGGCGCGGCGATTTGGTGGTGATTCCACTCCCTGACGGTCGCGGCTCGGTTGGGGTGTTTTGCGGCGATGTTTGGGGGAATTTTATTGCGATTGGGGGTGGCGCGGGGCATGGCACTTTTGCACTTGCTCTTCCAGGCCACTGTGAATCCAGCATCCTTCTGCACTGTCCGTGCTGCGCGTGGCAGGCGCGTTTCACCCCTCACCCCCGACCCCTCTCCCCGGTCCGGGGAGAGGGGGGCCAGATGCTCTTTCTGCCAGAACTTCAACGCCATTGGGCTTCTGCCCGACCGCTGGGACTTGTCAGGAAAAAAGCATCCCATTTTCCGCATTAACTAAAAAAACCTTGCAACCCCCATTCGTCGCATCCGTCCCATTTGTCCCATGGGCCCTTGTTTCCCGATCTGTTTGCGTTTATCTGCCGAATTGCGATGGGGGAGAGGTTTGGTTTTCCTTTTGCCTGGCGGTGTTGGCGGCGAATTGTGTGTGGATTCGTCTTGAGTTGAAAGCGGGAAATCTGCAATCCTGTGGCGGTGATCCGCCGCGAGGGGGATTTTTGCGCCAACTTTGAGTCGATTCTGACCGAGCCCGGATATGCTGAATTCGCCGGAATTGAGACCGTGGCAGCCACGAGCAGTGGGCGTTTGCGCCTGCTGGCTGGTGGTGGCAGGCATAGCGGCGGGACTGACCGCGACACCTGCGGAGGGTCAGGGCGTTCGGGCTGCGACCGTGCCGGGTCCATTGGAATCGGACGACGAGGCGGGTGGCGGTCGAGTGATAGTGGATGTGCGAATCGAGGGCAATGAGACGATTCCTGAGTCGGTGATTCTTCAGAAGGTTCAGTCGCAGCCTCATCGAACGGTGACAGAGAAGCTGTTGCGGGAGGACAAGCGTTCGCTGCTGAACACGCGGTGGTTTTTTGAGGTGCGGGAGCGGATAGACGAGACACCGGACGGACTGGTGCTGGTGTTTGTGGTGAAGGAGCGACCGATAGTGCAGCGGGTGTTGTTCCGCGGCAACAGGAAGGTGAAGTTGAAGCATCTTGAGGCCTGGACGGGGCTCAAGGCTGGCAGTCCGTTTGACTATGTGGCTAATCAGGAAGCGGTGCGACGCATCGAGCAGGAGTACCGGGACAAGGGCTATTATTTTGTGAAGGTGACTTTGACCAGTGGTTCAAAGCCGGGTGACCGCGAGGTGGTATTTGACATTGATGAAGGTCCGAAGGTTCAGGTGAAGGAGCGGAACTTTCAGGGCAATCAGTTCTGGTCGGACGCGATGCTTCGCAAGAATTTGATTTCGAAGGAAGCCTTTTTACTCTGGGGTGGCCACTACAACCCGGACACGATTCCATCGGACGTGGAGTCCCTGAAGGCTTACTACCGGAGCGTTGGGTATTTCGACGTGGAGATTTCGGCGGAGCCACGATTTTCCGACGACCGTTCTGACGTGGAGCTGCTGTACACGATCACCGAGGGTCGGCGTTATCAGGTTCGGAGCATTGTGTTCGAGGGCAACAGTGTGATTCCGACAGCGCGGCTGAGCGAGAATTCGAAGTTGCAGCCGGGCGACAAGTTCAGTTCACTGCCGCTCAACAAGGACGTCCAGCGAATGCTGGGATACTACGGCGAGCTGGGTCATTTCTTTGCGTCTGTGAATCCCGTACCGCAGTTCACAGAGCAGGAGGGGATTGTCGATCTGGTGTTTGAGATTGACGAGGATCGGCCGCGATATATTCGGGAGATCAACGTTCAGTTCGACGGCGACTACCCGCACACGAAGCACACGGTGGTGCTGGACCGGATTCAGGTGCAGCCTGGGGATCTTGCGGACCCGAAGCGTATCCGTCGTGGTCAGTCACGTTTGAAAGGCAGCGGGCTGTTTGACCCGAATATTCAGTTTGAAACCACACCAGTGGATCCGGAACAAACGAGTATCGCATCTCTTGCGGGTATGGTTCGTGGCCAGAGTCCTGGTGGTGAATCGGACTGGACAGCGCGATTTGTGCAGGCTGTGGATCAGGAATCGCATCGCGCGGTGCGTGTGAGTGAGATTGGGAATTACGACGACCTGTTCGGCGGGATTCTGACGAGTGCTCCGGCGTCCGTGGAGGAATCGGCAGCGGAAGCCGAATCGGCAGCTGAAGAGCCTGCTGTTTCAGCGCCTGCCGTGTCCCAGCCTGCTCCCGCGAAGGCTCTGCCGCCTGCGTCTGCGAAGGTGCCTGTCGGGGCGCAGTCGCGAGTTCCGGTGATTGAGCGAGTGGACGATGCGGGCATAGCAGCTCGATTTTCTGACGGGCGTGCGGGGGACTGGTTTGGGTTGAGCATGACTGAGGGTTCTGAGGCTTCGGTGGCGGGACGCACTTCTGCGGCCGCAGCGGTTCCGTCAACACTGCGGACGCTCAATCCCGCGGCTTTGTTTGCATCGACTGAAGAGCCTCCGCTGCTGACGGCGGCGGGTGGGACTGCGGGGTCTGACGAGTACGTGATTCGCGGTCAGAATCCGGGTCCGGGCGATGCCGGGGCACCGCAGCGTGAGGATCAGTTGTTGAACGAGAGTCCGTATCGCAATCAGTTCCAGGAGATTCCCCCGGGCTGGGTGGATTTGAATGTGAATGCCAGCGAGGGTCAGACGGGGCGATTGATGTTTGGTGCGGGAGTGAACAGCAACCAGGGAGTGGTTGGCAACTTTGTGTGGGACGAGAGCAACTTTGACCTGCTGCGTCCGCCGACGTCGTGGGCGGATGTGCTGGAGGGGCGAGCGTGGCGTGGTGGTGGTCAGCGTTTCCGTCTGGAAGCAGCTCCGGGCAATGAAGTCAGTCGATATCAGGTGACGTGGACGGACCCCTATTTTCTGTATACGGACAACAGTCTTTCGGTGAGTGGTTTCTATTTCAACCGTTATTATCAGGACTGGACTGAGGATCGTCTGGGTGGTCGGATCGGTGTCGGACGTCAGCTCACACCCGAATGGGGCACCGGGGTTGCACTGCGACTTGAGGACGTGGAGATGCGTCAGGTTCGGCAGCCGATTCCTGCGATTGTACAGCCACTTGTGGGGAACAGTTTTCTGTCAACAGTGCGTGTTTCGCTGACGCACGACACGCGTGACAACCCGATGCTGCCTGGTGAAGGCCACTTTTTCGATGTGGGTTACGAGCAGGCTTTCAACGATTTCACATATCCGAAGGTTGATACGGAGTTTCGTCAGTATTTCACGTTGCACAGTCGTCCGGACGGGAGTGGTCGGCAGGTGCTGACGCTGGCCGGTGCTCTTGGCTGGGCGGGCGAGGACACTCCGGTGTTTGAACGTTACTACGCGGGTGGTTATTCGTCGTTTCGCGGTTTCCGGTTTCGCGGTGTGACTCCGCGAGATCCCACTGGATTTTCTTTGGGCGGTATTTTTCAGGCACTGGGCACGGTGGAGTATCGTCTGCCTCTGACAGCGGACGACATGATCAGCATGGTTGTATTTTCAGACTTTGGTACTGTGGACGACGAAGTGCAGCTGAGTGAATTTCGGGCGACGGCTGGCTTTGGAGCGCGGATTGCGATTCCGATGATGGGCCCGGTGCCTCTGGCGTTTGACTTTGCCTTCCCGATCACTTCAGAACCGGGTGACCGGGAGCAGGTGTTCAGCTTTTACGTGGGCATCAATCGCTGACTGTTGAATCGGCGATGCAGTAGAGTCGATTCCAGCTGCGGAGGAAGAGTTGGTTTCCGACGGCAACTGGTGAGGCATCGAAGTTGCCTTCCAGCTGACAGCGGGCGAGTGTATCGAAGGGGGCGGCGTCCTGAAGCACGACGGCTCCGCCTTCGCGTCCGACGATATAGACGCGTCCATTTGCGATGAGTGGGGACGCATAGCAGTTACCGACGCCGTTCAGGCGGATTTTCTGTGCGAGTGGTTTTCCGGTGGCGAGGTCGAGCACTGTGAGGATATCGCCGAGGCCACCTGTGAAGTAGAGGCGGTTGTCGCTGGAGGAGGGCGACGGCACATACGGCGTTCCCTCAGGGTAGCTCCAGCGGATCTTTTCTGAGCCGGTAATGTCGCCGGTGGCATCGATTGGAATGGCGAAGGAGGCGGCTCCGCGATAACCGCTGACGCAGATGGCGAGATTTTGAAAGCGCAGTGGTGAGGGGATGGCGTTGGTGGTTTGTCCGCCGCATTCCCAGAGCACTTCGCCGGTTTGGACATCGTAGGCACGGGCTTTTCCGGAACCATTGACGACGGCGACGGAGCGGTTGTTGACTTCGGTGATGAGTGGCGTGTTCCAGGAGGTTTTTTCACCGGGTCGGTCGCGTCGCCAGACTTCTTCGCCGGTTTCGGCTCGCAGGGCCACGATGAAGGAGTTTTCTTCCTGGTCCCAGTTGACGATGAGGAGGTCGCCGGCGAGTGCGGGCGTGACGGCTTCGCCCCAGGCGAAGCGAGTTCGCATGTCGCCGAGGTCCTTTGACCAGAGGGGTTTGCCATCGAGTGAGTAGCAGTGGATCCCGCGGGAACCGAAGGAGGCGTAGAGTCTGTGACCGTCGGTAACGGGGGAAGCGGCGGCGTAGGTGTGGGTGTTGTGTTTGCCTTCGTGGGGCAGTTCTTCGGCGGCGGTTTTCTGCCAGCGAACCTGGCCGCTGGTGCGGTCAACGGCAGTGACGATGAAGCGGTGGTAGACGTTGGGTGGCAGAGTTTTTGCGTCGGGATGCGGGTTGACGGGCGTTTCCGCGGGTCGATCCGTGGGGACGGCAGACAGCACGAACACCTGATCGTCCCAGATGATTGGTGTGGAGCTGCCTTCGCCGGGAAGGTCGAGCTTCCAGGCGACGTTCTGTGTTTCGCTCCATTGCAGCGGCGGCCTGGCTGAGGGTGCGGCGTGACCGGTGGATGAGGGACCGCGCCACTGGTGCCAGTTGTTTTCTGAGCCGGGCGGATCGGAGGCGAAGGCGGGGATGGCGAGAGCAGCGGGGAGGAGTATAGGGGCTGCGAGGTGCAGCAGAGAGAAGCGAGGCATGGAATTGGGGCCTTGAACTGAAGGCAGGAGCGGAGTTGGGTGGCTGCGCGGATGCTATCAGGGCAGGAGCCGAAGTTCCAGGGGGTTCAGTTGTCGGCGGGGAGTGTCTGTTCGCCGTGGGTTGCCGGTCGTTCTTCGAGGATGCTGTGTCGTTCGAGGAGTCGGTAGAGTTTGCGTCGATGGATTCCGAGCATACGTGCGGCGCGGGCTTTGTTGCCATTCTGCTGGCGAAGAATCTCGACGATATGGGCCTTTTCAAGATCTTCAAGCCGGATGGATGATGGCAGGGCGGCGTGTTGTGCAGACGGATTAAGCGGCCAGGTGGAGGCCTGTGCGGTGGCACCTGCGGACGACTGTGCTGTTCCCTGAGGAGCGTTGGCGGAGGCGTTGGCGTTGGCGGAGGCGGCATATCCGGCGGCGTGTGTTCCGTTGGTGCCGGTGGGATCGGCAACTTCAGCGGGGAGGTCATCGATAGTGATGTGATGGTCATTGGCGAGGATCTGGGCGCGATCGACGGCGTTCTTGAGTTGTCGGACGTTGCCGGGCCAGTGATAGGCTTCGATGGCTCGAGTCGCCTGTTCGCTGATCTTCCAGGACGGCCCAAGAAACTCGCGTGTGAGCAGCCCGATATCACCGTCACGGCGGCGGAGTGGCGGGAGTTCCAGCGACATGACGTTGATTCGATAGTAGAGGTCTTCGCGGAACCGTCCGGCGGCGACTTCTTGGGCCAGATTGCGATTGGTGGCTGCGATTAAACGCACGTCCACTCGACGTTCGCGGTGGGACCCCACGCGGCGGATGGAGCCATCTTCGAGTGCTCTCAGGAGCTTGGGCTGCAGGGATCCGGGGAGTTCACCGATTTCGTCGATGAACAGCGTGCCGCCGTCGGCCACTTCGAACAGCCCCGCTCGATCTTCGCTGGCACCGGTGAAGGCGCCTTTCCGATGCCCGAAGAGTTCGCTTTCTACGAGTTGTTCGGGGAGTGCTGCGCAGTTGATGGTGACGAATGGGCGTCCGGCCCGGTGGCTGCGCTGCTGTAGTGCGCGGGCGACGAGTTCTTTGCCTGTGCCACTTTCACCCTGAATCAAAACCGGCTTGTCTGTCGGAGCGACTCTGTCGATCAGTCGAAAGACTTCCTTCATCCGTGCAGATTCACCAATGATCCGCACCGGTGGATGGGCGCGTTCGATGATGGCTCTGAGCTGACGATTTTCGCGCTGCAGGCGACTGCGGTCCCAGGCCATCAGGCAGCGCTGTTCGAGTTCGTCCATTGGGAAGGGCTTGGTGAGGTAGTCACAGGCGCCCAGCTTCATGGCGTTGACGGCGCTTTCGATCGTGCCCTGGCCAGTGAGGATGAGCACTTCAGTTTCCACCTGGGATGACTTGAGTCGTTCCAGCACTTCGAGGCCAGTGAGGCCGGGCATGTTCATATCGATGATGGCCACGTCAAAGGTCCGCCGATCGCAAAGTTCGAGCGCCTCGTGTCCGTTGGCGGCTGCGGCGACGGCGTGACCTTTTCGAGTCATCCAGCGGGCGCAGGTTTCCCGGAAATCGGGGTCGTCTTCCACAATCAACAGGCTGATCGAACCGGCAGTTGCCATGAACCTCTCCGAGAACACGGTTTTTGCTTTCACGCAGACCATGTGGTTTACGCAGCGTGCGTCTGTGCGGATTTGCACACCTGATGCACGTTTGCACACCATCCGAGCCGAAGGGATCAGGAAATCCCTGATTTTGGCAGCGTTGAGCGTGGAGGAGCGAATGTCATTCCGCTTCTCGTTTCTTTGCGGCCTGGTAGATATCTTCCATTTCGCGGATGGAGACGGAGTGGATAGTTTTTCCGGCGTCGCGGAGGACGTGTTCGATGGCCTGGAAGCGTCGGGAGAATTTGGCGTTGGTTTTGCGGAGGGCTTCTTCGGGGTTCAGTCCCCAGCGTCTGCCGATGTTGGCGAGCACGAAGAGGGCATCACCGAGTTCTGCTTCGGCGCGGTCTTTCTGAGTGGGGTCGAGAATAGGGGCATCGGGAATAACGGCGGCGTCAACGGTGGCGGGCACGTAAGGAATGCGGCCATCGGGGAACAGTTCAGCGGCCAGTTCGCCAAGTTCCTCGTTGAATTTATCGAAGAGCATGCAGCGATCGGGGAAGTCATAACCGACTGCCGCGGCTCGACCGGTGATGCGAGCGGCGCGAGCGAGCTGTGGGAGGGTGAGTGGGATTCCGTCGAGCTGTGATTCGCGGGCGGGCTTTTCCTGCTGTTTGATCTGCTGCCAGCGACTTTTGACGGCATCGACGTTATCGGCCTGAGCGGAACCGAACACGTGGGGGTGGCGGCGGACCATTTTGTCGGCAATTTGCCGGACGACATCGACGAGGTCGAAGCGTTGTTCATCGGCAGCGATCTGGGCATCGAGGATAATTTGCAGGAGCAGGTCACCGAGTTCTTCGCGGATGGCGGCGTTATCGTTGGCGTCGATGGCTTCGAGGAGTTCGTGGGTTTCTTCGAGTGTATAGGGTTTGATGGAGCTGAGCGTTTGCTGGCGGTCCCACGGGCAGCCGTCAGGAGCTCGCAGCTGAGCGATGACTTCGCAGAGTCGCTGGAATTCGGGGAGCAGGGCGTTGAAGTCCGGAGGTGTTCCTGGAGTGGGAGCGGGGTTGGGTTCCGGAGCTGATGCGGGCATGGGAGCGCTTTGGCTTGGGGGGGGTTGTTTGGGCAATCTACCAGACCTGCCACCAGGGCTTTTTGGGAGCCGGAGGTTGCTGGGGGTTGAATCCAGGTCGATTCATGGTCTGCAGGGACTGAGATTGAATCACTTCTCCTTCGGGCAGGAGCACGCAGCTGAGTTCTCCGAAGCTGCCACCACCGGTATCGGTGCAGATCATGCGGTTGGCAAACTGGACGCGTGGGATGGGGACGTGGCCGATGACGATAGGTACGGGTGAATCCAATGGTGCGCCGGCGTGGATAAAGTCTTTGGAATAGAGCCAGGGTGGATGACTGAGCGAGTAGTCACGTTGTCGGAGTATTCGCAGCTGAGTTTCGAAGGGGAGGTTTCGATCGAGTCCGGCGTGGACGAAGAGGAACTGAGGGTGTTCGATGCACCATGGCAGGTCCCGCATCAGTTCGAGTTGTTTTTGTGGGATGGCTTCGCGAAGAGCATCCAGATCACCGAAGGGGACGCCCCACGAACTGAAAGTGGATTCGGTGTCGTAGTTGGGAACCCAGCGGCTGGCGAAGTCGATGTAGGCGGGTGTGGGGAGCATCCCGAGCGAGCCCATCATGGCGAATTCGTGGTTACCGCAGAGCCAGGTGACGCGGTCATGCTGTGATGCGAGGTCGCTGTAGATGCGAACGACGCCGGCGGGATCCGGACCGCGATCGACGAGATCACCGATGAAGACGACCCAGCGGTGATGGATGTCTGGGAGCCGTGCCAGCTGTCCGATGATATACCGCAGCTTATCTGTTTGGCCGTGTACATCGCCAATGACAGCGACGGGGCCATCGATGCGCTGAGGAACGGAGGACATGATGTCAGTTTCCGATCAGAAGATATCGAGCGGTTCAGGCGCGGTTTTGTTCCTTCGCCCAGGTGTCCTTCAGAGTGACCGTGCGATTGAACACGGGGCATTCCGGGGTGGAGTCGGGATCGACGGTGAAGTAGCCGAGTCGTTCGAACTGGAAGCGTTCGCCGGGGGAGGCGTTTGCGAGTGCGGGTTCGAGGAAGGCGGCGGGGAGTGTTTTGAGTGAATCGGGGTTGAGATTGGATTTCCAGTCGAGGGAGGGATCAGCGACTTCGTCGGGGTCTGCGGTGCGGAAGAGATGATCGTAGAGTCGGACTTCGGCGTGGACAGCGTGTGGGACTGAGACCCAGTGGATGGTACCTTTGACTTTGCGACCGTCAGGAGCATCACCGCCGCGAGTGGCTGGGTCGTAGGTGCAGTGAATTTCGGTGATGTTGCCGCTGGAGTCCTTTACGACGCTGGTGCAGGTGATGAAGTAGGCCCAGCGAAGCCGGACTTCGCGTCCGGGGCTGAGTCGGAAGAATTTCTTCGGGGGATCTTCCATGAAGTCTTCGCGTTCGATCCACAGTTCGCGGCTGAAGGGTACGAGCCGAGTTCCGGCGGAGTCGTCTTCGGGGTTGTTGATGGCGGGGAGCTGTTCTGTGGTGCCTTCGGGGTAGTTGGTGATAACGATTTTGACGGGATCGAGCACGGCCATGCGGCGGTGGGCGTGGCGGTTGAGATCTTCGCGGATGTGGTTTTCAAGGACTCCCATATCCATGGTGGCGTTATGTTTGGTGACGCCGACTGTGGCACAGAAGGCGCGGATGGCTTCGGGTGTGCAGCCGCGGCGTCGGAGTCCGCGCAGGGTGGGGATTCGAGGATCATCCCAGCCACGGACATAGCCTCCTTTGACCAGTTCCAGCAGCCTGCGTTTGCTCATCATGGTGTAGGTCAGATTGAGCCGGTTAAATTCGATCTGCTGGGGGTGATGGATGCCGAGTGCCTGGCAGTACCAGTCGTACAGGGGGCGATGGTTTTCGAATTCGAGGGTGCAGATGGAGTGTGTGATGCGTTCGATGGAATCGGACTGGCCGTGAGCGTAGTCGTAGGTGGGATAGATGCACCATTTGCTGCCGGTGCGGTGATGTTCTGCATGACGGATGCGATACATGATGGGATCGCGCAGGAGCATGTGAGCGTGTCCCATGTCGATTTTTGCGCGGAGGACGTGGGCACCATCGGCGAATTCGCCGGCTTTCATGCGGCGGAAGAGATCGAGGTTTTCGGCAACGGAACGATCGCGGTAGGGACTGGCGACGCCGGCTTCGACCGGAGTTCCGCGGCCGGAGCGAATTTCTTCCAGTTGCAGACTGCAGACGTAAGCGCGGCCGTCCTGAATGAGCTGTTCGGCCCACTGATAGAGTTGTTCGAAGTAGTCGGATGCGTAGAACAGGCGGTCTTCCCAGTCGAAGCCGAGCCAGCGGACGTCTTCCATGATCGAATCGACGTATTCGGTATCTTCCTTTTCAGGGTTGGTGTCATCGAAACGCAGGTTGCACTGGCCGCCGTATTCGGCAGCGATGCCGAAGTTCAGGCAGATGCTTTTGGCGTGTCCGATGTGCAGGTAGCCATTGGGTTCGGGGGGGAACCGAGTCTGCACGCGACCGGCCCACTTGCCGGTGTTCAGGTCGTCTTCAACGATCTGCCGTACGAAGTCCCGATGGTGCTGATGCGCCGCGTCGTTCATGGCTGGATCCGGCCGGAAAGGCAGGTTTGTTATTGGGAAATGAGCTGAGGGAATTGCAGAAAAGTACCAGCGATTCCGGGAGCGGGAAAGTGGAAGCGGGGGATTTGCGGCAATGGGAGGAAGCAAGGTGTTTCGAACACTGTCCGGTCACGGGCCGACGTGGCGATTTCACGGCATGTTTCAGCTGAGCACACCGGGGATCAGGTTCCAGCTTTGGGCAACGCCGGTGAGTCGTTCCTGGCGTCCCAGATGTTCGAAAAACAGTTCATCCGGCTGAATTCCCAGTGCCGTGAGGATGGTGGCGTGCAGGTTTCGTACCGTTTGGGGAGAATCGGCAGCTCGAAGGCCGATTTCGTCGGTGGAACCGATGGCTTTGCCGGCATTTACGCCAGCACCTGCGAGCCAGATCGTAAATCCGTACGGATTATGATTGCGTCCGGAGCTGCCCTGCATCATGGGGGTGCGTCCGAATTCTCCGGCCCAGATGACAAGTGTGGAATCCAGAAGTCCGCGCTGGTCGAGGTCCTGCAGGAGGGCGGCGACGGGCTGGTCGGTCTGCAGGGCGTTGCGGCGGTTGTAGTCGGTGTTGTTATCGTGCCCGTCCCAGCCGAGTTTATCGACGGCATTGTAGATCTGCACGAAGCGGACGCCCTGTTCAATGAGTCGTCGTCCGAGCAGGCACATGCGGCCGTAGAGGGCTTTGCCGGGGACGGGGTCATCCAGCCCGTATGCCTGCTGTGTGGCCGGCGTTTCGCGGTTGATGTCACCGACATCAATGGCGGTGGACTGCATACGCCAGGCCAGTTCGCCGGCAGCGATGCGGCCTTCGAGGTCGGCAGCGCCTGGTCGGGCGGCTGCGTGGCGGTGATTGAGCCATTGTGCGAAGTCGAGCGTTTGCCGCTGGGTTGCGCGGAACTCTTCGGGTGGTCGCAGATACAGCACGGGGTCGCCGTCGTGGCGAAACTGGGTGCCCTGGTGGGCGGCCGGCAGAAAAGCATTGCTCCAGTTGGCGCTGCCGCCGAGGCCACCGACTTTATAAAGCAGAACGTATCCGGGGAGGTTTTGGTTGAGCGATCCGAGTCCATAGGTGATCCATGATCCCAGACTGGGGCGTCCCCCAAGAATTGCTCCTGTGTTCATCAGATAGGTTGCGGGCGCATGATTGGAGCTGTCGCTGACCATGGAGCGGATCTGGCAGAGGCGATCGATATGGCGGGCGGTGTGCGGGAGCAGTTCTGAGACATAGTGACCGGATTCGCCGTGTCGCTGCCAGTTCCACGGCCCGGCCATGAGTTCATCGCGGCAGTGATTGAAGACGCCACCGACTTTATCGGCGTGCTGTTTGAAGGATTCGGGGACGGGTTGGCCGTGAAGCTGTGTGAGCAGCGGTTTGTGGTCGAACAGATCAAAGCCGCTGGGTCCGCCGTATTGAAAGAGGAAGATCACCTGTTTGGCGCGGGCGGTGATGTGTGGGGGGATGGTTGTGAGTGGCGAGGGACTGGGTGCGGAGGAGTCGCCAGCGGAGTGGCTGGGGAAGACGGCTGCGGGAGCGGGCGTGGGCGTGGGGGCAGGCGTGGGGGCGGCGGAGGCGGGCTGGTTGAGTGCATGCAGGGCGAGGCTGCCGAAGCCGAGTCCGACTGTGGCCAGCAGCTCTCGCCGAGGGATCTGCAGGTGCGAATGTTGCATGAGGAGACCCTTGCTGCGTGCTGTTATTTGAGTCCTCTGCGGGCGAGCAGAGCATCGACGTTGGGACCGCGGCCGCTGAAAGCGCGAAAGGATTCCATCGGTTCGCGACTGCTGCCGCGTGAAAGGATTTCGGCGCGAAATCGAGCTCCGTTTTCCGGGGTGCAGCCGCCGGCAGCCTGCATCTGGAGGAACGCGTCGGCAGCGAGCACTTCGCTCCAGAGGTATGCGTAGTAGCTTGAAGAATAGCCACCGGACCAGATATGAGCGAAGTAGGTGCTGCGGTAACGGGGAGGAACGGGAATGTTGGCGATGCCGTGTTTTTCGAGGGCGGCCAGTTCGAAGGCTTCGACGTCGGCGGGGATCTGGTCGGGTGTGAGGCAGTGCCATTCGAGGTCGAGCAGTGCGGCGGCGAGGTATTCGAGGGTATCGAAGCCCTGGTTGAAGCGGCTGGCGCGGATCACGCGTTCGAGCAGTTCACTGGGGATGGGTTCGCCTGTTTTGTGGTGCCGGGCATAGTTGGCGAGGATTTCGGGCTGGATGGCCCAGTCTTCCTGGAAGGTGGAGGGGAATTCGACGAAGTCGCGGGGGGTGTTGGTGCCGGCGACAGAGGGATAGGTGACGTCAGAGAAGAGACCGTGAAGTCCGTGTCCCATTTCGTGAAACAGCGTGACGACGTTGTCGAAGCTGACGAGGGTTGGTTCGCCGGCGGCGGGTTTGGGGATGTTGAGCGTGTTGACGACGACCGGGCGTTCGCCGAGCAGCCCGGACTGGTCAACAAAGCTGCTCATCCATGCCCCACCGCGTTTGGTATCACGGCGGAAGGGGTCGAAGAAGAACAGGCCGATCTGGCGACCATCCTTTTCGAACACGTCGAAGACTCGCACATCCGGATGAAACACGGGCAGGTCGGTTCGTTCCGTAAAGGTGACCCCGTGCAGCTGGTTCATGGTGTGGAACACGCCGTTCTGGAGGACGGATTCGAGTTCGAAGTAGGGTTTGACGAGTGATTCATCGACGTCGAAGCGGGCTTTGCGAACTTTTTCCGCGTAGTACTCCCAGTCCCAGGGTGCCAGTTCGTGGCTGGAGCCGGATTTCTGAATCATTTCGTTGAGTGCAGTGGCTTCTTCGCGGACCTTCGCAAGCACTCCGGGGACGAGATCCGTGAGCATTTTGCGGGCGGCGTCGGGGTTGCCTGCCATTTGATTCTGGAGCTTCCATGCGGAGTGGCTGGAGAAGCCCAGCAGCGTGGCGCGGTCGGCTCGCAGCTTTGCCAGCTGCAGAACGAGCGGTCGATTGTCGATGCCGTTGTTGCGGCCAAGTCCGCGGAAGGCGGACGCTTCCCAGAGTCGCTGGCGCAGGGGGCGGTTGTTGATCGATGTGAGCAGTGGGACGCGAGTGGTATTGGTGATTTCAAGGATGTATTTGCCTTCGAGTCCCCTGGCTTTGGCGGACTCGGCGGCTGCGGCGATGTCACCGGCCGACAGACCGTCCAGTTCGGCGACCGTATCGACCACCACGGCCCGTTCCCTGGTCATTGCGAGCAGGTGTTCTTCGAACTGAGTCTCCAGTTTTGAGATCTCTTCGTTGAGGCTGCGAATGTGAGCCTGTTGTGCCGCATCCAGTTCGGCACCGGCACGAAGAAAGGTTTCGTAGTGCTGACGCAGCACTTCGGATTGTTCGGTGGTGAGCTTGAGACTGTCGCGGCGATCCCAGAGTGACTGGATACGGGCGAAGAGACGCGGGTTGAGCAGGATGTTGTCCGCGTGAGCAGCCTGGAGCGGGGCGAGTTCGGTTTCGATCTGCTGCAGGACTTCGGTTTTGTGCGAGGACGTGAGATTGGAGAAGACATTCCGGACGCGAGTGAGCATCTGGCCGGTTTTTTCGAACTGGTCGATCGTGTTTTCGAATGTGGCCGGAGCGGACTGGGTGGTGATCTGGTCAATTTCTGAAAGCTGCTGCTGCATCGCTTCCAGAAATGCAGGCCGGAAGTGTTCGTCCTGAATCCGGTCGAACTGCGGCGACTGGAATGGGAGTGAGCTTGGAGCTTTGAAAGGGTTGTCTGCGGCTGCGGCAGCTGAGGTGGCGGAATTCACGGGTTCACGAGCCTTGGTGGAGGAAGACAGGGAAACAGCGGTAGCCAGCATCAGCGGCATGGCGGTGGCCAGAGAGTCCAGTCGCAGTTTGAACATGAATGAAAGTCCTGAAGGAAATGAACTCAGGAGAACAGCGAAGGGCGGAGTGGAATTGTCGCTTTTCGTTCTGCGAAAAGAAAGTGTATTTGTGTGCGTTTTGCAGTGCGAAATGCGACAATTGCAGGCGTTGGGGAGTTCCTGATAGACTGTGAAGCAAGGCCAGAGACATTTCCTGAATGACCAGCCCGCTATTGTCCAGGCACACTATGTCCCGCACACTTCTCGCACTGCTGCTGGTGTCGTCCACCGCCGTCGCCTGCAACGTTCCGGTCTTCCGCTATGCACTGGAACGCTGGACCGCGGATCCCGTGGAAGTACTGGTATTTCATCGCGGACCGCTTTCTGCAGACGACGGCAGGCACGTGCAGACGTGGAGAACGCTCGCGGCTGATCGCAGTCGGGCCAACCTGGAAGTTGTGCTGCAGGATGTCACACTTCTTGAAACCGACGCAACTACTCCCGACGTGGCCGCTCGACGAGAGATCTGGCTCAGCCTTCCACAGTCTGCTCGCGAACAGCTGCCCCGCGTGGTTGCGCGTTCCCGACACGGTCGCGGACAAATCATCAATCACTGGATCAGCTCGATCAGCGACGCTGCGGAACGCCTGGCCGATTCCCCCGTCCGCACTGAGCTCATTCGCCGCCTGCAGCGCGGTGATGCCGTGGTCTGGTTGATCGTGCGACCACCGCAGGCGAACACAGAGAAACTGGGCATCCTGAAGACGCTGCTGGAAGACCAGTGCCGCAAACTTCCGGATGTTCTGGAACTTCCGGAAGGCATCGGCCTGCCCGGCTCTGAGCTCTATTCTGAGATCCCGCTGCTGCTGAAGTTCTCCACACTGGAGCTTGATGGCACCGATCCAAAGGAAGCCTGGCTTGTGCGGCAGCTTTCCGGCGTCCAGCCCGACTCATGGGCCGCCGGTGAGCCGCTGGTAGTCCCCGTCTTCGGCCGCGGTCGAGCCCTTGAAGTGATTCCTGCCGGCCGACTTACCAGCGACCTGGTGCACGACCTGACGCAGTTCCTCTGCAGCGCCTGTTCCTGCCAGGTGAAAGAACAGAACCCCGGCTTCGATCTGCTCCTGCACACCAACTGGAATACTGCTCTGTTCGGTGAAGACGGCGAACTGCCGCCGCCACCTGAGCCGGGTGCTCGGGCTGAAAACCAGCGGCCGGTTCTGTTGCCGATTCCGAAGGGGAGGGAATAGGCACAGGGAAGAGAGACGGGAATGTGGGTGTGGGCAGTGGGGACAACGGGCGAGAGCGTCATTGCGCTGGCGTTCCTGTTTGCGGTCTGCCAGGAGGGTGAAGCTGGGATGGTGAAACGATGCGAAGTGCCCCTGAATTGTTGTTTCAAAAATGGTTCCAACGACCTCTGACGCGATCGATTACGGAGTCGAAGCTTTTGCAGTCCCATTGATTGCTGCTGCGTTTCCGGCCTGTAAGGACAGTTCCACCGGCTTC
>Ga0172372_10000680_pt1 | contig 52353 bp, 56 predicted proteins | sample LakKiv5m_2_FD_114544 | JGI IMG/M metagenome (GOLD analysis project Ga0172372, IMG submission 114544) | Freshwater microbial communities from Kabuno Bay, South-Kivu, Congo - kab_092012_9.5m | ecosystem: Environmental > Aquatic > Freshwater > Lake | place: Democratic Republic of the Congo...
ATGATCAGCTACTAATCGAGCCGCATTCCTAATGCGACCAACATCGCCTACGCTTGTACCGCCAAATTTTTTTACTACGACTCGCGCAGTCACAACTATGACCCTTGTCTATTTATAATAACCTCGCGATACATTAGATCAGGCTTATCTCCGTGAACAAGTTTAATCGAGATAACGTAATTACAGGCTGCTAGGAGTGAGGGAAATTTATCAGCCCACTCGATTAAAACAACCTTATTGGCATCCAGATCCTCCAAAAGCTCCTCGGGTAAAGACTTCAGTCGATACAAATCCCAATGGGAGATCTCCCCTGAAGGAGTTTTGTAAATATGCTGAAGAACAAAAGTCGGAGATGTTACCTCCTCTTTACAACCCAAGTATTTAAGAAAGAAACGACTGAAGGTTGTCTTGCCGGCACCAAGATCACCGATAAGTCCAACGGTACATGGCGAATGAATCTTTTTGGCCAAGGCTGCGGCAAATTGCTCTGTGTCTTTTAATTCCTTTAACTTAATCGTCTCCATACATCACTTTGTAAATCTACCAACTAATGAAGGCAATTCCGATATCAAATCAGACGCTATTAAAGGACCAAATCGCTTGCTTACGACTGTATCTGCTGCCAAACCATGCAAATAAACGCCTAACTTTGCACTTTGCTCAGCATCTAATCCTTGCGCTAAAAGTCCCGCGATTAGGCCCGCTAGGACATCACCAGAGCCAGCAGTTGCTAGATATGGATTACCGTTTAGGTTTACAAAACCTTTATGAAGGCTCCTTATAATAGTGCCTGCCCCCTTTAGAACTATCACCGCTTCTCCAAAATGCTTCGCTAATAGGTCAATCGCTTTAAAACGGTCCAGCTGAATATTGTTTACATCTACTCCGAGAATGAGAGCTGCCTCCCCAGGATGAGGTGTTACTACAAAATCATTGGTTAGTTTAATGTCGCTTTCATGAGCGGTTAGATTCAAAGCGTCAGCGTCAAGAACGCAGCGGAGTCTGAGATCTACTGCTAGACCTATTATCTTTCTCACAAAAGAACGAAGATTCTTCTCCTGTCCTAGACCCGGCCCAAGGACCAAAGTTGGTCGTTGGCTCTCTATAAACCCGAATATCTCCTTCAGGGTTTTGGTTGAGTGTGTCCTCCCACCCGAATTTAAATACATTAATTCCGGCATTGAGCCTGATTCTATTGCACCGCCAGAAGCAAGTCTGACTAGTCCAGCACCACTCCTTAGGGCTGCCTCGGCCGCCAAAATTGGTGCACCAGGCATATTGGGGGAGCCGCCAACCACAAGAACGTAACCAAAATTACCTTTATGGGCTTGCGCCTCTCGTTCTGGCAAATGCGGCACAGTTTCATCGGTTAAAATTGAGTACTCGGTATCTGTGGTATGAATACCAATATCAACCACTTTTATCTCCCCGCATCTATTTCTACCTGGGAATTGTGTCATCCCTCTTTTCATGCACTGAATTGTAAACGTAGTGGCGGCACATATAGAGAGTTCAGCCTCTCCAGTATCAGGGTTAACCCCACTAGGGATATCGATTGCTACAATTATTGCTGGTGTTTTGGTGTTGTTTACAATTTCAATAATTCGCCGAATTCGGCCTCTTGGAGCGCCGGAAGAACCAGTACCCAGTAGTCCATCAATGATAAAGTGTGCATCTTTGAGGGATTCTTTTAGAGCTGATTCCTCATTTCCTCCAAATGCATTTTCTTTGAACGCCGAGACTTTGTACCCGGCTTCTTGCAAGTGGCGGCCCATCTCCGCCACGTCGGCCCCATTATTACCTGGCCCTATAAGAAGGATTACTCTGCCTGATTTATCAGGAAAAGACCGGCTAAACTCCTCGTATAAAGCTACTCCTGCTCTCTTGATGAGAGCCTCCTCGCTTATTCCAGATTTAATTGTTGCGGTATCAAATGCGCGCATTTCTTGCGCGGAGCAAAGCGAGGAACTAGCTGCCGATCTCTTTAGAGATAACTTCGGCAATAGCGGAAGCACATTGATTACATCTTGTGTCATCGGAACACTCAACCATGACCCTTATCTTGTTCTCTGTACCTGAATATCTTACCAGAACCCGGCCATCTGTCTTTAGCTCTTTCTGCTGCTGCTCTATGACTTTTTTAATGGCAGGTACCGAATCTATTGCAGGTTTCGATTTCACAGCTAAATTTATAAGCTTTTGAGGGAATCTCACTAAACCACTTGTTAGCTCTGAAAGACTCTTGCCTGTTGAGCACATGGTGGTTAGCACCATCAGAGCAGTTAATATCCCATCGCCAGTGGTTGAATAGTCTCCAAATATAGTGTGACCAGATTGTTCTCCGCCTAGTCGAGCCCCTAACTTGACCATTTCCTCCAGGACGTATCTATCTCCAACCGAGGATCTAACTAGCTTAATACCTTTGGACTCAAGGAACTTCTCAAGTCCAAAGTTAGACATCACCGTTCCCACGACAACGTCATTTTTAAGAATCCCCTTATTCTTCATGAATGGGGCCATCACCGCTAATACTGAGTCACCATCGTGAATAGTGCCCTTTTCATCGACAAAGAGAGCTCTATCACCATCCCCGTCGAGGGCGACTCCTAAAGATAGATTCTGCTCAACCACGAGCTTCTGCACAACCTCAGGATGAAGACTTCCAAATCCTGCGTTGATGTTCTTACCGTTAGGACTTATTCCTCTCGATACGACTTCAGCGCCTAGTTCCTGAAACGTTTGAGGTGCTACTATGTAACCTGCGCCATTTGCACAATCAAATCCGATCTTCATTGCCTCCAAAGTCAATTCTCTAGGGAAATGGCTTTTTAGTGCTACAGTGTATCGGCCAACTGCGTCGTTAATGCGTGTGGCTTTGCCTATGCCAGTGGCATCAGCTTGTCGATCCCTCAAGGGTGAATCAATGAGCCGTTCAATCTCTAATTCCGTCTCATCGGGCAATTTAAATCCATCAGCACCAAATATTTTTATTCCATTATCTTCAAATGAATTATGAGAAGCTGATATCATTACTCCAGCATCTGCTCTCATACTTTTTGTAAGATAGGCGACCCCGGGAGTTGGTATAGGTCCCGTAAGCATCACATCTACCCCCATGGCGGTGATTCCAGAGGCTAGCGCTGTCTCTATCATATAACCAGAAAGTCTGGTGTCTTTGCCAATGAGAATTCGGTGTTTCCTTGGGCTTTTGAGAAATACGGCTGCAATCGCTCTTCCAATCCTGACGAGCGTCTCTGGATCAAGCGGTGCGACGTTGGCTACGCCTCGCACTCCATCTGTACCGAAATATTTTCGCATCTGTAAATCCGCAAAAAACTAATTACCCTTGGTTACGGCCTGAATTTGCACCATATCAGGTACGAGGTTTTTTAGCGAGAGACCCTCAGGAAGCTGAATATTTACGGGCACATTATCCCCGATCTTCTGGTCAAATTTAGGCTTAATGAAGGGGACCAACTCCTCCTTCTTAATTCTCTCTGTAATATCCGCTGGTCCAGATATCTCGATTGAGACAATTGGAGGAATGGTCTCATAGGCCATCCCCACACCTCCACGCACCTCCAGAGGAATATTCTCAAACTTTTTTGTCATGACTACGCCGATAATTTCTGCTTTAAATTCAACTTTTGCTGGCGTGACGTTCATTAAATTTCCTGGGGTTCGCAGAGCCAGCTCCCTTTCGAAACTCTCTGTCGCGTCTCTCAAATCTACAGGAGAAGTCTCTATCGCCTTTAATTTTTTCACCTCCTGCTCAGGACCTTCTACTTTAACAGTTGTAGGCACTACCTCCATCTTTGTAACTTTAATATTGTCGGGCGTGTTGCCGTATCGTGGGACAATAACTGGTATCTCACGAACTACCTTTCTATCAAAGCTGAGATCAATTTCAGTAGGCTGAATTGACACAACCTCTATAGAAGGCGGCAAGCTTAGAGCGCTTTTTACTAGCCCAGTTCTAAAAGTATTCCCGATCTGCGGAGGAACTGTTAGGTCGTACATCAGATTAGATGTTACCACCTGGGAGACAAGATAGGATGGTCCCTTTATGGTTACATCTACCCTTGGTGAGAGGGGCCAAACTAAAATCTTATCCTCAGGGATATTAGAAACTCTTATTGGGGCCGAGAATCCAACCACAGCGATATGGTTCTCGCTATTAACATAGTAATTCAGCGCAAGAGCGGCTATTACAGAAAATATTTTAAGCCCCAGATTCTTCACCTTCGAGCTCCTCTAAAGAATCAACGTCATGAATTGTAATTAATCTATGGAGTGCATCCCTTAGAAGAGAAGCATCAAGATTCCTCGTAATTCGGCCTTCCCTTACCATGGAGATTGATCCATTTTCCTCAGATACTACAATTATTATCGCATCACTTCTCTCAGAAATTCCGATTGCAGCTCTGTGACGAGTGCCTAGTATGGGGTCAAGATCCGGATTCTGAGTCAGCGGTAATAAACAACCAGCGGCTTTGACTCTTGGTCCTTCTATGACGAGCGCACCATCATGTAAGGGGCTCTCCTTTAGGAAGATGCTGTGGATAAGCTTTCTATCGACTTTCGCATCTATAGCCACACCATCCTCTACAACCTCATCGAGACCAACTTCTTGCTGAATCACTATCAATGCGCCAAGCCGGTCTCTAGATAAAGAGGCACAGGCAAGGCTGAGCTCATCGAGAGTATCGTGCAATATGGGTTTACCAAATTTTACAAAAATCGGCTGGAGACCAACCTTGGTTAGACCCCTTCTGATCTCATCTTGAAATAGGACTATGATAATTAAGATTATCTGACTGAGGAAATTACCGAGCATCCACGCCACAGTAATCAGACCCAGGGGCTTAGAGAACACATAAAGAACCATCAGCACCGCAAGACCACCCAACATTGGCGCCGCTCGCGTGCCCTTGATTATTAGAAGTCCGCGGTAAATTAAAAAGGCTACTATTACAGTATCAAATACCTGCCTTAATAAAGAACCGTTGTGCTCAAAAAACTCCATAAACCTTCGTTAAAACATTAAGCTGAGGCTGTTACAGATGATCCTCCATCTCCTTTTGTAGGTGGAGCCACAGGCTCTCCCTTCATTAGTCTTTCGATATCATCAGAATCGAGAGTCTCTTTCTCTAATACCGAGGCAGCCATTTTATGGAGAATTGACTCCTTATCTTTCAGAAGCTGCTTAGCAATTTGGTACTGGCCCTCAATGATGGATTTAACTTCCTTATCGATCGCCATCATCGTATGTCCTGAAATCTCCTTTCTAGTTGAGAAATCACGACCTAGAAATACAGATCCTTCTTGTCCACCATAAGCCACGGGTCCGAGCTCCTCGCTCATGCCCCATTCGCAGACCATCCGTCTAGCAATTTTAGTGGCCTGTTCAATATCAGAAGCAGCCCCAGTTGTTATCTCTCCAAAGACTAACTCTTCCGCTGCTCGTCCACCAAAAAACACAGCTAATTGATCCATCCAGTAATCTTTAGAATAAGTATGCTTGTCGCCTTCTGGAAGCTGTTGCATCAGTCCCAAGGCCATTCCCCGTGGCACGATGGTCAACTTATGCACAGGATCTGAATTCTTAAGAAGCTTTGCGACGATGGCATGACCTGATTCGTGATAAGCCGTAATTTTTTTCTCCTTATCACTCAAGGCTAACGAACGTCTCTCAGCACCCATCATGACTTTGTCTTTGGCGTATTCAAAGTCAGCCTTTGTTACTTTATCCTTGTTCAACCTTGCGGCATTTAGAGCGGCCTCGTTCACCAATATCTCAAGATCTGCCCCTGAGAATCCTGGTGTGCCTCGTGCAAGAACCTCAAGCGAAACGTCATCCGCTATCGGAGATTTTTTTGCATGCACCTTTAAAATACCTAGTCGGCCATTCACATCTGGCAAAGGTACCACTACTCGCCTATCAAAACGTCCAGGTCTCAAAAGGGCGGGATCCAAAACGTCTGGGCGGTTTGTTGCCGCAATTAAAATAACACCCTCATTGCTTTCAAACCCATCCATCTCTACAAGAAGCTGGTTAAGTGTCTGCTCTCTTTCATCATGACCGCCGCCCATGCCGGCACCTCTGTGCCTTCCAACGGCGTCAATCTCGTCAATGAATATGATACATGGGGCGTGTTTTTTGCCCTGAACAAACATATCCCGAACTCTGGAGGCACCAACACCAACGAACATCTCCACGAAATCGGACCCAGATATACTGAAGAACGGTACGCCTGCTTCGCCTGCAATTGCTCTTGCAAGTAAGGTCTTACCAGTTCCTGGCGGCCCAACGAGCAGAACACTCTTTGGTATCCTACCACCTAGACGGGTGAATTTTTTTGGATCCTTGAGGAAGTCAACTATCTCTTGAAGCTCTGCTCGAGCTTCATCAATTCCTGCTACATCCTTAAATGTAACCTTAACCTGATTCTCTGTGAGAAGTTTGGCGTGACTCTTTCCAAAGCTCATCCCCTTTCCGGCACCCATGTTTACCTGCCGCATAAAGAAGATCCAGATTCCTAGGATAATCAGAATAGGCAATGCATTTAGTGCCAAGATGGTATACCAGGCCTGTTCATTCGGCTCTTTAACACTGATCTTTACGTTGTTCTTTCTGAGGATGTCTATCAAAGAGCTGTCGTCAGTAAGTCGCACCGTTTTGACAGGAGCCGGACTGCTTTTAAGAGTTACGTAGACAGAGCTTCCCTCTATCTCAACTGACTCCACATTTCCTTTTTCAACCTTGGTTAAAAAATCGGAATAAGAGATATCTTTTGACACGGTCGAGGCTCCCTGCATGACGCTGTAGAGTGTCATGAAAAGCATGAAGAGAAGTGCCCAGAATAAAAAGCTACGTGATAATTGACCCAAGGTACCTCCAGTATTAATCCAGTGTTACTCTATTAAGAGTCACCAAAAGCTGAAAAAGCTTTAAATATTTAATGGTTAGAGTAAATAAAATGCAGAGCTGCCACAAGTTTAATCGAATATAATCCCACCCTCATGGGACCTGAGCCTTAGCCCCCCGGGTAATTCGACTCCGACCACTTCGCCGTTTATAAACCTTACCAGTGCACGAGAGTGCTCTCGGGGTAAATTAAAACCCAGTTTTGCTAAAAACATCCTCTGCATCACCCGCCATTGCAGCCCTTCGGGTAGGCTTGCAAGGCTCTCCTTGAGAGCCCTACGCCAAAGTCTGTCTGTGTCTGCCAAAGGATGCTTATCCGCCACGACCTGCGCGAGTTCGTTCAGTGTTTCTAGGTCACTCTGAATATCCTCAGCCTGATTCGATAAAATCTCTACTGTTCGTTGCTCAAACTCCGCCTGTAAAATGGGTAGTAGAGTGCGTCGAACTTTGTTACGGAGGAAATTCTCATCCTTGTTGGTTGGATCCTCTCTAAAATTAACTTTATGCTCTTTTGAGTATTTCTCTATTATTGTTCGAGGCACATTGAGTAATGGTCGGATTAGACGCCGCCGTTCCTCTTTAAAAGAAATCGAATTTAGCTCCTTGCCCGAGATAAGTCTCATAAGGAGAGTTTCAGCAACATCATTTGCGTTATGGGCTGTCAGGACCCAGTCGAAATTATGTCTCTCTCTGATCTCTTTAAAAAAACGGTATCGTTCTTTTCTTCCCCAAGCCTCAATGTTTTCTCCCTCAGCGGGGGGATTCAGCTTTTCTAGATAAAAGGGATACCCAAGATTTGCCGATTCATCTCTTACAAACTCCGCATCGTTCTTTGAGCAATCCCTCAGGCCATGATCAACATGCACTACCCCTACCCTTAGTTTCAATACGCCCGAAATCTGGGTTAATCCGTGCAGCAGAACCATACTATCTATGCCACCCGAAACAGCGACTAAAAGAGCCGTATGGGCCGGAATCACCTGACTAAGGGAGTGTTCAACGGTGGTATCTTTCCGGGACATTTTGAATATTATTATTGAATTGGTGGCGACGGGTTGACTCGAACAACCGACCTTGGGGTTATGAATCCCACGCTCTAACCACCTGAGCTACGTCGCCATTACTGTCCAGAGCCCCCAATATTTGCCGTATTTAGCCGGATTTTGCAAACTCGACAAATATTCCCATAAAACTGCTTATTTTGCCTAAAGCCCTGGGCAAATTATATAAGAAGGCTTACTATCCCACCTAGTAAATCCCAATTGGTCTATGAGCTTAACAATATTCGTCTACGATAAATCTCACTCCTTTCGGATGCTTTCCTCAGTAGCAGCTATCCCTGAGTTATCTACCTTGGAGTGTGTTTGGATCGATGTAGAAACAACACTAAGGGAGGACCTAGACGAACTTGCACAGAGATTTAATCTTCACGAACTGACACTTGAAGATTCGCTGGACCGGGATCATTTGCCAAAGCTCGAGGACTACGGTTCATTTCTCTTCCTTATATTCAGAGGGTTGGCTCACCGCTCACCAGTTATTCGAGAAGAAAAATCAGAGGATTCAGAAGAGGACAGACATAGCGATGAAGAGGATTTTACGTCGCAGGTGGCAATGTATCTCTCCGAGAAATTCGTTATAACCATAAGAACACAAGATATTCCTTGGTTTGAGGCGGTTTTAAGGCAGGTAAAGCAACATCCAGAGAAGACCATGGCCATGGGACCTGATGCTATCGCGCATAGGGTTATTGATGTTGGAATTGACCGTTTTGAAAGAGGTCTTGAGCTGTTTGATAAGAAGATCGATTCTCTCGAGGAGACGGCCATCGGTGGGCTCGAAGAGTTTGAGATGTACGAAATATTAGATCTCAAAAGAGAGTTAGTTTCTTTGCGACAAATCGCGAGGTCTCAGAGAGCGATTATATTACGTCTCTCAAATGAAACCTCACCCATAGTTGAGCCAGAGAGAAAGAGGTATTTCAAAGATATTGATGACCAAGCTGTCTCTCTTATTAATACCCTAGATAAGTTGGTTGACAATATTCAAGGTGTTCGGGATGCCTATTTTGCCATGTCCAATGTCAGACTAGGCGATACCATGCGAATCCTTGCGATCATCACCACCATCCTAGCGCCCCTTAACATTATGGTCGGCATCTACGGTATGAACTTCGAGGTTATGCCTCTTTTGCATGACCGAAACGGATTCTGGATGGTAGTTGGATTCCTTTTAATTACCACAGCAGCGATGTTGTTTTACTTTAGAAAGAAGCGCTGGCTCTAGTTATTTTAACTTTTTAATTGTCTCCGCTAGACCGCTGAGTCCTCCTATCAACTCCTGCTCAGCCAAGGCATAACTTATTCTAATGGCTCCATCATCACCAAATTCTACTCCTGGCAGTAAAGCTACCCCTGAATCTTCAAGGAGAACCCCAGCTAGATCCTGTGAATTTTTGATCTGCATTTTCCCAAAACTCTTTCCAAAAAGAGGCTCACACCTAATAAACAGAAAGAAGGCACCCTCTGGCCGCTCAACCACAGAGAGTCCCGGGACCTTCTCAATAATAGACAGAGCTAAATCACGCCGTTTTTTATAACTAACAAGAAGTGGAACTAGGAAGGAATGATCCCCTGTTACAGCAGCCAGCCCAGCATATTGAGCAATCGAGCATACATTAGAGGTAGTTTGACCTTGGTGACGCACCATAGCCGAGATTACATGCTTGGGACCTGCGGCGTATCCGACCCGCCAGCCAGTCATCGAATAAGTTTTCGAAAGGGCATTGATTGTGATGGTCCTTTCAGCCAACTCAGGTGCAAGGGAAGCAAATGAGGTCGCAGTAAATCCATCATACACAATCTTCTCGTATACCTCATCTGATAATACTATGAGGTTATGCTTAATAACTAACTCAGCGAGAGCCTCTAATTCTGCTCGACTGTAAGAAGCTCCACTGGGGTTTGATGGAGAATTCAACACCAAAATTCTAGATTTCGGGGAGATGTATCTCTTAAGTACATCAGGCTTTAACCTATAACGACTAGTGGGATCCGAAGGGATAATGACAGGAATACCGCCTATCAACTTTACCATCTCTGGATAGCTGACCCAATATGGAGCGGGAATTATGACCTCATCTCCGGGCTCAAGGATAACATCCATCGCAGAAAGGAGTGCCTGCTTACCGCCGTTAGTGACGATTACCTGCTCTGACTCCGTTTTTATTTTATTTTCTAGAGTAAGCTTATTTGCTATCGCGGATCTTAATGAAGGTAACCCAGCAACTGCGAGGTACTTGGTCCTGCCATCCTTAAGGGCTTTAATAGCAGCCTCTTTAATATGTTCTGGTGTGTCGATATCCGGCTCCCCGGGGCCTAGATTAAATATCTTTTTCCCTGAGGCCGAGAGCTTATCTGCCTTCTCTTTAAGGATGAGAGTAGCGCTACCCTTTATCTTATTGATCCTCTCATTAAGCTTTATCATTTCCCTGATCTCCCTACCCTAACCTTGCCACCAAATTTGGCCTTGAGTGCCTTCTCGACTTGAGGAGAAACCAGTGCTGAGACATCGCCACCAAACTGGCCGACCTGCCTGGCTAGACTGCTGCTAACGTAAGAGTGCTTCTCTGAAGTCATCAAAAATATTGTTTCAACATCAGAAGCGAGATTCTTATTCATCAGCGCCATTTGAGCTTCATAATCGTAGTCCGAAATGGCTCTAAGTCCTCTGATTATCGCGCAGCCTTTCACGGTATGAACAAAATCAACAAGCAAACCAGAAAAACTGGTAGCGATTACTTTTTTACCGCAATCAGCAAACTCTCGCTCTATCAGAGCTATCCTCTCCTCAACTGAGAAAAGTGTGGTTTTTGAAGGATTGTGCAAAACGCCAACCACAAGTTCGTCGAATAGGGTCAAAGCCCTTCTCACAATATCGCCATGCCCCTTGGTAATAGGGTCAAAGGAACCAGGGAATACAGCTCTTCTAATATTTTTACCGATTTTTTTTGCCAACTGACTATCCTTCTGGCTATTGTAATTAAAACTGTAATCAAATCGAGACTACAATGACACCTATTTCCGCTCAAGACCTTCTTGCGCTCGGTCTCCCAGAGCAACTCTGGTTAGTTTTCTTAGCTGGTATTCTAACCAGCCTGACCCCTTGCGTTTATCCACTTATTCCTGTGACGATCGCAATATTCGCGGGACAGGGACACTCTAATCGCACCAAGAGCTTCGTTCTGAGTCTAATTTATGTTTTAGGTATAGCTACAACCTACACCCTACTGGGGCTGTTCTCTGCTCTTTCAGGGGACCTGTTTGGAAAGTTCCTTGGAAGCCCTTGGGTAAGTTTAGCCTTGGGTGTCCTTATGTCATACCTAGCTCTATCCTCTCTTGATATCTTTCGATTCAACTTCGGTTCATTTCTTACCAATCGAGCAGGTAGTGTAAAGCAAACTGGCATGACTGGCGCGTTTTTGGTCGGCATGCTTAGTGGAGTGGTGGCAGCTCCTTGCACTGGCCCAATACTGGCAACTATCTTATTAGTGGCAGGAGCCTCAGGGGACCCCTCTCGAGGGGCGCTATTGCTTTTTGTACACGCCATAGGAATTGGACTTCTATTTATGGCGCTTGGTGCATTCAGAGGACTTACAAAACTCCTTCCGAAGTCCGGCCCCTGGCTTAATTTTATAAAATACCTGTTAAGTTTACTAATCCTTCTGGTCGGATGGATGTTCCTTCAACCGTTCATAAGATATCTCGGTATCTCAACTTCGATATTCCCATTAATATTTGTTCCAACAATAGCAATTCTCAGCGCTTTGATTGTTGGCCTTATTGGACTCGGTCAGGATATAAGGTGGATGAAGACATTTTCGGTTCTAAGCGTTTCTGTTGTTGTATTCTGGGGATTCAATTTAGGCTCTGGTGCTACAAAAGTAGAGAACACAGATCAACAAGGCGCAATTAAATGGATAGCCTCTCTGGAGGCAGGCGTGAACCAAGCCCTAGAATCAAATAAGGTCGCCATGATCGATCTTTATGCTGATTGGTGCGGGGCCTGTAAGGAGTTTAAAACAATTACTTTTAGCGATCCAAAAGTCGCCGATTTAATTAGCCAAAAGTTCGTTCCGATAAAACTTGATTTTACATTTCCTAATGATGCCACGGATCGAATAGAGAAAGAGTTTGATGTGTTGGGTCTCCCCACTATCCTGTTCTTAAATCCTGATGGTTCAGAGATTCCCGATTCTCGCATTACGGGCTTTCTAAACAGTGATGAGTTTCTAAAACACATCGGGAAGTTTATTCCCCAATGAGCTCATCCCAAAGCTCTTCTCGATTTTTTATGAGATCTTCGGTCTCTCTTTTCGGCCTTGTTTTAGGAGGACTTTTGAATTTCCTCTCAAAATCACTCTCGATTGAGTCTTGAGTGACTGATGATGGTTGATTCTTAAGATTACAAAATTCCTCTGTTAGCGGTTCTTTTCGAATAATTATATCTCTAGGAATAAGAATCACATCTCCGATTTCTATTTTTTGAGGATCGATGTTTTTATTTATTTCAACAACACGCCTCCAATTAGTGACATCTCCGGTATACCACTCAGCAAGAATGCCAATACTCTCACCTTTAAATCTGACCTTATGCCGATAAGGAACTTCACCGTAATTAGATTTTTTCTCGAACAGGGAGCAGGCACATAATGTGACAAACAGAACTAAAAACAACCTCTGAACCAGAATGATCATTGCGTGCGACCTTTTATACTTTGAATGGATTCCTTGAGGATGCCTTGCACTTGAACATCCTCTTCTGAAGCCAGCCAATTCTCTAGTCCAGTCATTGTCTCAGTATTACCCACCCGACCCAAGGTTCGGGCTGCATAACCACGCACCAAAGGATCAACATCACTAGCCAGGCTAAGCACTAATGGAGATAGGCTGGCGGCCTGACCACTCGCCTCTAACGCCTTCAAGGCCTCAATTTTTACCGTAAAAAATGGGCTTTTGAGCGCTGCGCCAAAAATTTCCCCGCGCAATAAGATCTCTCTTGAATCAGCCTCCGTGACCAAAGTCATTCCCAGCTCCTCGTCTGTTTGAGGATGAGACAGAAGAGCCGCTAACTCAAGCTCACTTAATTTAGGGAGGTTCGATAACTTGAAGCTAAGAGGATTGGATATATCAACTAGCTCGCTCTTAGTATCCGCCATATCAGTTAGGGAGACGGTCTCAATTAACTCCTCTATCTCACTCTTCGGCACTAGGGAATAAAAAGCAAATGACAAGCCAATTAAGATTACTCCGAAACTCAATATTTTCGGGAAACTATACCTGAACGAGTTTTGATTCTTTGTTTTTGCCCTTCCCTTAAAGAAATCCATCGAATCAGCAGATGATAATAGACCGCTTGAGACCATGGTTTCCTCTAGATCCCTCAGAAATTCGGCGATCGAATGTGGTCTAAGGCTAGGATTTGAGGAGAATGCTCTTGTAAAAACAGCTACTACCCTCTGCGAACACCCTTTGATGTGCTCAGAGATATTGGGGGTTTTGTACGAAAGCATGGCGGCCCCTATTGCGTTTATGTTTTCCCCTCCAAAGGGTCGAGACTCGGTCAAAATAAGATAGGCAATAGCAGCAAAGCTGAATATATCTGAAGATACGGTGGGATTGCCTCCTGTGATGACCTCTGGAGCTTGAAATGGTGTGACCAGTGGGGAGAATCCACTGGTAGCAATCCCGGACCTCTGCGCAATTCCACAGTCAATTAAAGTTAACTTTGATGACTTTGGAGAGACTATAATATTGGCTAGGTTGATGGAGCCAACCGAGCCTAATTTTTCGTGAATCTTCTGAAAGGTCTCCCCTAAAGACCGGATCATGGTCATTCTATTTTTAAGAGAGATTAGCTCATTCCCTCTTTTATTATCGATGAACTCAAATAACATCACACCCTCGGGCACAGAGAACGCGACCAAAGGACCTGTCTCATGAAATTCAACGTGCTCTATTCGGGAAAGACCGATCTCGCCCAGCTGTTTAATTATTTTTATGATGCCTTCAAATTTAACTTTCTGCTCTTGGGTTAACGAGCTCTTACCGTAAGTCTTGAGGATTAATGGGGCATTGGAGCTTCTCATCCTGCCCTCAAAAATCACCTCTCCAGGAAGAGACTTAATTCTGCGCTCGGCTTCGCAGATGCTTTGAATATTTGTGGCAGATAATTCCATTGAAGTGGTGGTATTGTAATCAAATTATTACCCGATTATAAACAGACCACGCCCTGATGAAAAGGATTGATTAAATATGATTACTCCAAAATCAATAAAGAGAGAGAATTCGGCCATTCTCGTGGAATGGCAGGACGGTGTTTTGTCAAAAATCTCTGCTGACTCTCTTCGAAAGGCCTGTCCTTGTGCTGAGTGCAGGGAAAAGCGCGGGGAAGGCTCTCACTCAAAGCCTATCGGGTCACCCAAAAAATCATCTCTGCGAGTAGTAGAACACACAGCCGAAGAATCACTCTCGATAGTAGCATTAGCCCCAGTAGGCAATTATGCTCTCTCTATAGCTTGGAAGGATGGACACTCTAGTGGGATATACCCGTTCTCGCTGCTAAAGACTCTCTCAGAGTGATATTAGTCCTTACCCTCTGGATTACTAGGAGCACTGCTCGGACCGCCGCCCGTAACTCTCTTAACGATACGACCCTTGGTAAGATCATAAGGAGATATCTCTACGGTCACCCTATCACCTGGCAAAACCCTGATATAGAATCTTCTCATCTTGCCAGCAAGATAAGCCAATATTTCGTGACCATTGTCGCACTCGACTCTAAAAGTTGTGTTGGGGAAGCATTCCTTTATTACCCCGTTCATTTCTATAGTGTCTTTTCCCATGTTATTACTTCTCTTTCTAAACTCTAATGTTAATTCTCAGTAAAAGGGCCCATCTTTCTAAATTTTTGATAACGCCCCTCTAAAAGATCGCTAACTTTCAATTTAGCTAACTGTCCAAGATTCTGAAGGAGCGCTGCGGCCAAAAGATCAGCTGCTTCTTTGAAGTTCCGGTGTGCTCCACCCACAGGCTCAGCCACAATCTCATCAATCACGCCCAAGACTTTGAGCTTTTCGGCTGTTATTTGTAGCATCTCAGCAGCATGGGCTGCCTGATTCTGTGGCGGCTCATTTCGATCGTGATGCCAGAGAATCGATGCACAACCCTCAGGGGTGATTACCGAGTAGCAAGCATTTTCTAACATTAAAATCTTATCGGTCACTCCCAAAGCGAGAGCTCCACCACTTCCCCCTTCTCCAATCACGACGCTTACGACTGGCACTGTAACCTCTGAGAGCTCCGCTAAATTACGGGCAATCGCTTCTGCCTGACCTCTCTCCTCAGCCTCCATACCTGGGAACGCCCCCTGGGTATCAATCAGACATATTATGGGCATCCCAAATTTTTCGGCTAATCTGAATAATCTTAGAGCCTTTCTATATCCCTCAGGATTAGACATGCCGAAGTTTCGCTTCAATCTCTCAGCAGTAGTTCTTCCTCTCTGTTGCCCCACCACCATCACATTTAAGGAGCCGAGCTTGCCCATTCCGCCAACTATGGCAGGATCATCTCTAAAAAGACGGTCCCCATGGAGCTCGATGAAATCAGTAATCATCAGACCTATGTAGTCACAAGCACATGGTCTATCAAAGTGACGACTGAGCTGGACGCGTTGATAGGCGCTCAACTTTGAGTATGTATCGCCTCTTAGTTTAGCTAACTTCTGTTCAGTCTTAGCGAACTCTTCACGAACGGAGGCGTCACCAGAGTTCATCTGATTACGAAGCCTCTCAAGAACTGACTCAAGTTCGACCAGTGGCTTCTCGAATTCTAACGGATGCTTTATTGTGCTCATATTCACCTAAGAAGTTGAAATACCTATCAAAATTTAGACCAAAACACAAAGGGCCAAGAGCCCTATAGCTACTTTATTCGTTATTACAGCTCCTTAGCCGATAAATGCCACAGCTCAGTGTGCTGACTACCGGCACTAAGGCTTGTTTTGAGTTTAGTAACCAGTTCGGAATAGCCCCAGTTATAGACCATAAAATCGAGTAATGCCGCCCCCCTTTTTAAGGGCTTCTCTTTAGACTTGAGAACAACCCCTTCTTCTTTCGGTTGTATTTTCCAGCCCATACTCGATGGGGAATTTCTCCAAAACGTGAGCTGCCTCTTGGCGAACTGGCGGGTCTTAGTCTGCATCTCCGATAATAGACCCTCTTCCTGGGCTTTTCCTAATATGACATCCATCGCCTGAGCATACCCAAGACTAGAAAGCCCTGCCACCTGACCGTACTTTGAATAGATTTGCTGAGTCTCGACCATAAGACCGTCCGCCACCATCTTTGCGCACCGTTCATCTATTCTTTGGTATAGCTCTTCTCGGGACCAAGCCACATGAAGAATCAGCGCCCGATATCTGTCATCTTTATGCTTATGCTCTTCGATGAGCTGACTGTGGGGCATACCTGTCAGATGAAAGATCTCCAGAGACCTAACTATTCTCATTCTATCAGCGGGAGCAAGTTCCTCTGCCCGCCTGGGATCCGCTTCTTTAAGTCTACCGTACAAAACCGAGGTATCAGCTGATTCAAGACTCTCTCTAAAAATCTTATCCTCAGACGGGACATCAATTATTCCACCCAGTAGACACTTCAGGTAAAGACTAGTTCCTGCCACTACGATAGCGAGAGTGCCCTTAGCTTTTATATCGGCAATAGCTTGGTCGGCTCTCTTTACAATCTCATTTACATCGAGAGGATCCTTAGGAGACAAAATATTTATAAGGTGATGAGGTACTCCAGCAGCTTCGCTTTCTGGGATCTTTCCTGAACCGATATCAAATTCTCTAAAGACCTGTACGGAGTCAAGATTTACCACCTCGCCATTTAAATCCCGGGCGAGTCTAACCCCCAGAGCTGATTTTCCAGAAGCTGTAGCACCCACTACTACTACAAGATCAAATTTTTTATTATCGGTCACGACCAAACCATTTTTCAATGTCGGTCTCCTTGAACCGCGCAGCTATTGGTCTTCCGTGAGGGCAAGCCCCCGCCGATATCGCACCATCAAGCTGAGAGAACAGGCTATAGACCGCCTCCGGGCTGATGACATGCCCAGAGCGGATGCTTGAATGGCAGGCCAAGCGAGCTGCAATTCTATCAATCTTCTCCTCTAAGGAGTTAGAGTCGACTCTTTGCGCTTGTTCGCTCGCCATCTCTAGAAATGCGATTCTCACCTCACCATGATCTATAAACGGTGGAGAGCTACGCAAGATGAATGAGCTGTCACCAAAAGATTCAATATCAAATCCCCACCTGTTAAATTCACTTACAGACGCGTTTATTATTTCAAATTGCTCCGGTGAGACTTCTACTATCACTGGGGTAAGAAGCCTCTGCTCTGCTACATTTTTATCTCTAAAATTCTGTCTAATCCGGTTGTAATTTATGCGCTCATGAGCAGCGTGCATATCGACAACGAAAAACTCCTCTTCGAATTCACACAGAAGATAACATTTAAGCAATTGGCCTATGTACCTAAGCTTTGAATAAACAAAGGGGCTTTCAGGCGTCCCCTCGCTCTTGACTACCTGCTCTCCCATCAGTGGTAAATTGCTTTGGTAAGAGATAGTGCTAGGTAAACTACCCACTGAAAGCGCACGGAATGGAATCTCTGGTGATCTGACCAAGGTGTCATATCGCTCCGAGGATGCCTGTCCTGGCTCTACCTGGATCGGCGCCCTCACGGATGACACAGCTCTTCTTACGGCGTCTCTTACAGCAATGAATATATCACCAGCATTAACAAATCTAACTTCACTTTTTTGAGGGTGCACGTTTACGTCAACTTGCGCTGGGGGAAGTTCTAAAGCAACAATCCCGATGGGAACCTCTGCCCCTTTTAACATCGAGTCAAAACCCTCTCTTATGGCTCTTACAATCTGGTTATCTTTTATAACTCTCTTATTAACCAAAATAACCAGATTGCTCGCTTTGGATGTGGCCGCACCAGGATGACCTATTAATCCTGTCACCTTGATATCGTTATGAACCGAATAAACCTCAGAAACAGACCCCTTCAAAAAGCTACCAGCGCGCTCAAGCAGAGACGCAGCCGGTGGCAGATTGATTGCACACTTTCCATCAATGAATAATTTATAAGACACCGTAAAGTTCGGGATAGCCGACTGCACGACCCACTGCTTTATTTTTGCCTCTTCTGTGGTACCGGTCTTCAAAAATTTGCGTCTGGCTGGTGTATTGAAAAATAAAGCCTTTACATTAACTTCGGTACCAATTCCCTTAGCTACCGGTTCAATACCTAAAATCTGACCACCCTCAATTCTGATCGAGTTCCCAGCATCTGAGGTCCTAAGCCGACTTCTCATCTCCACTCGAGCTATGGCGGCTATAGACGAAAGAGCCTCGCCTCTGAATCCAAAGGTCTGAATGGAAGATAAATCTGCAGCACTACGCAATTTAGATGTAGCATGGTTCTGAAAAGCGAGAATAAGATCTTCTCGCCTTAAGCCCTTGCCATTATCTGACACCTTTATTGACCGCCTGCCACCTTCTTCTACCTCAATAACAACCTCGGTAGCACCGGCATCTATTGAGTTATCCAGCAACTCACGAACAACCGAGGCAGGCCTCTCAATGACTTCACCGGCTGAAATCTGATTAATGACTTCATCAGGCAAAAGCTGGATAGCCGACTCTGATGTGAATGTTGAATTACCCGACTGCAAAGACACAGATCACCTTAGTTCAGGTTTAATCATCACGGTTCTTGATTTACTGCTTCTCGAACCCTGCCTTAAAGTAAACTTATGATTTGCCACCGATGATGAGTCAGACAACACAGACTCGACATCATCCTTAGATGAGACTGGCTTATCGTTTACTGCTACAATAATGTCCCCCCGTGTAAAATCCTTCACAAAGCCAGTAATGTATGAATTGTCTAGTCTTCGCAAAATAGACTGCATCCCAGCAGCCTCAGCAGGAGAACCAGTTAATACCTGATGCACCATAGGACCCTGATTTGTATCCACCAAAACCCAACCAAAATCTGGCTTCAAAACCCTACCAGTTGCGATTAGCTCAGGCAAGATTCTCTTTATCTGGTTAATCGGAACGGCAAAGCCTATTCCAGCCGAATCTCCGCTTCGGCTCAAAATGGCACTGTTGATACCTATTAGATTACCAGCGCGATCCAACAAGGGACCCCCTGAATTACCAACGTTGATAGAAGCGTCAGTCTGTATTAGACCGCGCATTAAAGAGCCACCTTCTCTTTTAATAGACCGATTCAGACTTGAAATAATCCCTGTCGTGAGTGTTCGGTCTAGACCAAATGGATTTCCGATTGCAATAACACCCTGACCCACCTCCAATTTCGATGAATCTCCGAATGGGACACTGACTAAACCTTTGGGCGGGTCATTTAATCCTAGCACAGCGATATCGAGGTCGGGCTCAATCCCCAAGAGTCGCGCCGATTGCACTCCACCATTTGCCAAGGATACCTCTACCCGCTTAGCATTCTCTAGAACGTGCAGATTGGTAATAATCAGACCCTTTTCGCTATCAACAATCACACCAGACCCGGTACCTTTCTCAGGGGTCACACCATTGAACATATCAAAGGTGAAGCTCACGGTAGTAATGAATACCACAGCCTCGTTGGCGTTTTTGTATACTGATATATTTTGATTCTCTTCTTTGCTTCTTGGGATTTCTACTGCCTCTTTTTGACCTGCTGCATCGACGTGAGCAGAATTCGCAAAAAGATACCCGACCATCAGACCGATGACGGCAAAGATTAAGCTGCTTAGAAGGAATCTGTTACTTTTCATCAAACTTTTAGTGCTAACATCTCTATCTCTACTTGGGCTCCACGCGGTAAAGCCGCCACTTGAACAGTAGACCGGGCTGGCTTTACTCCAGCCAAAGCCTGTTCGTAGATCTCATTAACTTTTTGAAAATTACCCAAATCAGTAAGGAATATAGTAGTTTTTACCACATTCTTAAAGGTTATCCCTTCAGAGGCCAAGACAGCTTCTATGTTCCGCATTACCTGCTTGGTCTGATCCGTGATATCATTACTGTTTATCGTCCCTGTATTTGGATCGAGCGGAATCTGCCCAGAGAGAAATACCATATTACCTGCCACCACGGCTTGAGAATAAGGACCGATTGCTTTTGGGGCCTCTGGTGCATCTGTTACATATTTAAACATATTTAATCTCCTTCAAAAAAACTAATTCTCGTCCTCTTCTTCGGTTGAGGCCTCGTTATCAAGGTCGACTATTGTTGAGATATGACGAACTCTCTCAACTTTTATCACCCCCGGCACCATCTCTATAGCCCGAATAATATTTTGCAGTTGCCGAGCATCTTCCACCTGTATCTCGAAAGAATTTACAGCCTTAGAATCCGAAGTGGTGCGCACATGAGCATTGGCTATATTGGCGCCATTGGAAGTGATTGCTCCTGTTAAATTAGCAAGAATTCCCATTTGGTCTTGGGAGTGCACGGTAATTCTGACGCTTCTAGGGGCCTTAACTTCGGTATCCCAACTTACATCTATCCTGCGCATAGGATCACTTTGCATTACCTGCGCACAGTTGGCCAGGTGAACCGTTACGCCCCTCCCCCTGGAGATAAACCCAACTATTCTATCCCCTGGCAACGGCTCGCAACATTTAGCAAACCGAACCAACATATCATCAATTCCACTGACCGCCACTCCAACTTTGTTTCTGGATGTACGAGCTGCTTTTTGAAATATGCGCTCAAGCGAACTAGTTTGTTTTTTGAGCTTCTCCTCGATATCCACGGCATCAGGCAAGCAAGCTGCTACCACCTTGGTAGAACTAACTTTACCGTAACCGATCTCTGCAAATAGATCTTCCGCACTCTTTAGACCCATCTCTTGAGCAACTTCAAGAAGTTTCCCCTCAGACTCAAGCTTCTTGATGGATTGCTTGACCTTTCTAAGATCTTTAGAGAGGATCTCAATACCTATCTGTGTGGAACGATCCCGCTCCTGCGTCTTTAAGTAAGCCCTAATTCTTTGCTTGGCTTTACTGGTAGCTACAAAGTTCAGCCAATCCTTATTCGGCACGTGAGATTTCGATCTGATTATCTCGACGGTATCACCGTTACTAAGCTTGTAATCTAGCGGAACAATCTGGCCGTTGACCTTTGCGCCTGTTGTCTGATGCCCCAAATCTGTATGCACGGCGTAAGCAAGATCGATAGGTGTGGAGTTAAATGTTAACCTAAATAGATCTCCGTTCGGAGTGAAAATAAATACCTCTTCGGGAAACAGTTCACCCTTGACCGACTGAATAAACTCGTCGGGATTCTTCAGGTACTGTTGAGTTTCAACCAGATCCTTCACCCACTGTAGGTCGAAGGAGTTATCCATTGAGATATTACCCTCTTTGTATCTCCAATGGGCGGCGATACCTTCTTCGGCTATCTTGTTCATCTCAGGAGTTCGAATCTGAAGCTCAATTCTTAAGCCAGCTGGCCCAATCACAGTCGTGTGCAATGATTGGTACATATTAGGTTTGGGCATCGCAATAAAATCTTTGAATCGCCCTGGCACTGGCTTAAAATTTGAGTGAATCACTCCAAGCGTCTCGTAACACGCCCTTACTGTGGGAACGATTATTCGAAAACCCAAGATGTCATAAATCTCATCAAAGGTAATTTTGCTATCCTCCATCTTTTTCCAGATGGACGAATAATGTTTTGCCCTTCCCTTAATTGCGCCAGATATTCCATTCTCTTCTAACCTCACTCTTAGGGTTGAGCATACATCTTCAATGTACTTAGCCCATTCGCCTCCCTTTTTCTGGAAATTATCATCGATTAGGGAATAGATTTCAGGACGAAGTGTTTTTAAGCAAAGATCTTCTAAATCTGATTTGATCCAGTGAATACCCAACCGATTTGCAAGAGGCGCATAAATGTCCCGTGTTTCCTCCGCTATTCTTTTTTGCGCCTCTGGTTTCATGAACTCAATCGTGCGCATGTTGTGAAGACGATCACATAGCTTTACCAGGACGACCCTAATGTCCTTGGCCATAGCGATAAGCATCTTTCTAAAGTTTTCTGCCTGTTTCTCCTCTTTTGACTCGAATCCTATCCGAGTCAATTTGGTAACACCCTCAACGATCGCAGCGACCTCTTCGCCGAACTCCTTGGCTATTTCCTCTACGGTAACATCACAATCCTCGATGGTATCGTGTAACAGTGCCGCCTCAACTGATGGGATATCAAGCTTGAGTTTGGCAACTAGAAAGGCTGTTTCAACCAGATGATGAATGTAAGGCTCACCAGAAGCTCTTATCTGACCGCTATGGGCTTTATCAGCAAAGTTATAAGCCTTTTCAAGGGACGCGATATCCGGAGTCGGATGATAAGATCTTACCTGCTCAATCAACTCTTGGAGCTGCATTCACGGTAATCTCCGGATTAAGGGATCGCTCCTAAACTGCTTTAATGCCGAAGCAGCTCAGGTGTTATAAACTACTCAGAGTTGGAACCATTATCACTCACAAACCGCCCAATTGGCATGGCAGCGGGAGCAGCGGAACCTACTCCAACACCCTCCAAGTTAACTGCAGGGCTAGACTCAAGGGCCAAAGATTCCTCTAAAGCTCTCTGCTTCTCCATCTCGATCTCAGCGGCAGTCTCCTCTGGAGTCATCCAGCGAACCTTGGAAGCAGCAATCTCTCTTAATGCAACCACCAGGGACTTGTTACCCTCTGTGTCACACATAGGAGTGCCACCAGAAAGAAGTTGCTTTCCTCTCTGTGCGGCAAGAATCACTAAAGCAAATCTGTTAGGCTCAATCTTCAAACAATCTTCGACGGTTATCCTAGCCATACTGAATACATCTCACTTTGAAAGGGAACATTTCCCGGGTAAAATTAGTCCCCTATTAAACCAATTTTTTCTTGAAACTTCAAGAGGTTGAGTCACAATTACTCAACCAGCTCAGCATCCTGAGCTAGCATAAATCCGACCTGGCCCCCTTTAGACCGAATTTTAAGCCATTCGCCAAACTTGTCGACCACTTGCACCCGACTTCCAGAGTCTAAATTAGCGATAGTTTGAGAGAAATACGAGGCTTTGGAGTAAACCCTAGTGTAGGTCAAAACTCTATAAACCCCCGAATTAGAAGAACCCCTACCTGAAGAGCCCTCTGGAATAAGACCGCCAACTCCTGGGGGTTCATTTCCAAAAACACTCGGCGCGGGAGAATCTTCTCGCCGACGATCGTTGCCATAAAAAACTGTGCCTTCTACAGGACCGCTGGTGTCAATCTTTTCGCGACTACCACTCAACTCACCTTTTGATGGAGGCGACTGAGTCAAATCAACCTTCTCAAGCGTTGAATTATGTCGACCCATCTCAGATGGCCCTTGGGTAACTTTAGGCACTGCCAAGGAGTTAACCTTCGAGAGAAGCACCTCGAGGTTATCTACTGTCTTAATCCGGTCACTCTGAAGTGCAACTAAATTTGCATCAACAGCAACATCAGCAAAAGCGGCAACCCCGATAGAATCCTCTCTGTTAAACAAAGACTGGCTACCAAAAAAGTAAAACCCCAGATATAGCACAATTCCAAAAGCAGCCGTCGATAAGATAAATTTATTGTACGAAGACTTAGGTTTAGCTACCACCTTAACAGCTCCGGCACTGCTTTTTGGCTCAATATTTAGGGGCTTTTCTTTAAGTTCCTCACACGCTTTACGGGCATCTTTCAGAGCGATCAGTCTCTCTTCTCGGTGGTTCTTCCTTCCAGTCATCTTAGAGAGGCGATCACACTCTCGGTCTATAAGAGAGATAAGTTCCTCAGTCAGAGTGTTATCTAATTTTACAGCTCTCACCAAAAATTCAGGGATAGACTTGTCAGATAAAGCGCCTAAATTTTTCTTTGCCAGCCGGACCAGTAACGATGCCGTCTCTTTTTTTAGCCTGCTACTGTTAAGACCGGGTTGCACCAAAGAGCCCGCAGGTGAACACGCAAATCGCTCAATCTCGCTCGATGCCTTAGAAACGGGTGTTGATAGTATGGCAGATGGAATATCCCCAGTTTCTAAATTGGCAATCCCCCACCAAATCGTTGCAACTATAGACTCGGCGCTGTTTAAGCTTGTCATCCTTTGTTGAGCAAAGGAGCTTAGGCTCTTCCAATCTTTTTTGTCTGCTAGCCCCTCAAAAGTCGGGTCTGGAGTCGCTGAAATTTGGGCGGGGTTTTCAGAAGGAACTACCGAAGGCTCAGCCTGGGGACCTGGATTAAGTGAGGCCACCAGCTCAGAGAGCCCGAGATTAATTCTCGGCTTCTCCCCCTCGAAGCTTGGTCCCTTTTTTAGTTTTCTATCGTTCGTAACCATTTAATCAAACTTCTATGCGTAAACCTAAAGACTACCCTATCATACTTAGATGTTATGCTATTTTTACCATCCAGAGGAACCGAGCAATTATCTATCTTCTACCTTACACAAGTAATTAATTCGGTTGAGGAATTTCTGCAACTAATCTATACTCTTAGGATTAATTGGACCAATAATGAAACCTATAGACGAATTAGCAAGTTGGAGCAGACAACCTCGAATTCAGACCCTCTCTGAAAGAATCGCTGCAATCTTGGCAAAGTTGCTTTCGCCTCTTTTTGATAGTGTTTCCATACCTGATAGTTTCCCGACAAAAGCTGATGGTAACTTCTCGGTTGTCATTCTTGATAAGTCCATAATCCTTGATGCCATCCTACTGTCTATAAGCAAACGACGGGGATTCAGTGGGATAGCCAGCGCTCGCACGGCACTGTCAGTAAGGGATCCTAATTCTTTATATCGCGCAGATTTCAGAGACGAGAAAAACCTAGCTGCTCTCCTGATACAAGATGAGGACCATAAATTTATAACCTTTAATGTGATCTACGGCTCTGGCCCGATTAAAACAACAAGAAATTATTCTATCAACTTCTGGGATTCTCTAAGCCTGATTCTCTTGAAAAACTCTTTGAGTGTAGCTTGCGGTGAACCGAGAAAAATCAAAACGGTTCAAGGTAGCCTGACTCGGAATATCTCACGAATACTCAAGGTTGATTTTTATGGTTCTCTAAAAGTAATACGAGGAACTCCTTTTCAGCCAATACGAGTACAAGCAGAGAGCGTTTTATCTGGGGATGACTACGAGGCGGAATGCGAAAGAATAGCCAAAGATAGAGATATCTCTCAGGACAAAGTTAAGCGCTTAAACCAAAAAGCATTTTTTGAGATTGCTGCCAATCCAGCAAGATGGGTTCATCTGCTAGTTGGAAATCTCGCCAAATTGATAATCTGGCACCTGTTCCCTACCGTCAAGGTCGAGGGTTTGCCCAATTTCGTTGCCTCCTCAAAAAACAATCCGACTGTGATTGTTCCCGTTCATAGAAGCCACCTTGATTATATTTTATTGGGATCTGTACTCTTTAAATCTCGCTTGAACACACCTTTGGTTGCAGCGGGAATAAATCTTAATTTCTGGCCAGTGGGATTCTTCCTGCGACGGGTAGGAGCTTTCTTTGTTAAGAGAACTGGGGGATCAGACCCGGTGCATGTTTTAGTTCTGCGAAGATATGTCACCTACCTTCTAAAAAGAGGACATCTTCTCGAATTTTTTATAGAGGGAGGTCGCAGCAGAACTGGAAGAATGCGTTCCCCCAAATTAGGGCTTTTAAAAGCAATAGTGGCGGCTCACCAGAAGGGACTAAGAAAAGACGTGGCTTTCGTTCCAGTCTCGATATCTTATGAACAGGTCATTGAGGACAAAGCCTTAGCCCAAGAAAATCGTGGTGGAAAAAAAGTCGAAGAGAACGTTAAAAGTTTAATATCAGCCCGCTCGATACTGGGGCGAACTTATGGCGAGGTCATCGTCAAATTTCATAATCCAATCTTCCTCTCTAAGTACTCGGCTGCAACCGGAAAGTTGCGCGGCAACTTGGTAAGCTCGTTAGCTCAGCATCTCACAGACCAGATGAGAGCCGGAACTAATCCAACTCTTACGGCGCTGGCTAGTACAAGCATCATGATGACTCCCAAGTATTGCCAATCTGCAGAGAATCTATTTGAGGGGATCAAAATACTTTCTCGACTGGTGGATATTCATCGCTCGGTGGATGCCCGAATTGGACCTAATTCAAAGACCCTAGATACAGTAGTTAATGGCACTGTTAGCTCTCTCAAACAACTTATAGCCTCGGGACTTCTGGAAGGTTTCGAGCTATCGGGGTTAAGTTTATATCATGTCCCGGAGCACAAGCGTCTTCGCACTGATTTCTACAAAAACGCAACTATTCATCTCTTTATTCCTTTTGCACTTATAGAGGTCTCCAGAACAGAGGATAATCAAATTAACTGGGAAACTCTGAAGAGACTGTATGCGCTTCTTGAAAGCGACTACCTCTTACCTAACGAAGAAGAGATGGTGGAACTCTGCAAAAAACTAAGCTCAGATCCAAAATACCTTGAGCTTTTAACCCTTACAAAAAGCAACTTGCCTCTAGCACAGGTATTGCTCCCAACTTTTGAGCTGTACCGCTGGATTCTTAATGAACTGCAGAAGCTGGTTTTAAATTGGCAGGATTCATCCACCGCCAGAGTTCCTTTTGACTCCTTCGTAGGTCAGCTGGTTCAGCAAAACGAATCAGCTATGAAAGCAGGATTAGTAAATAGAACAGAGGCGTTTTCCCGGGCCTCAATTGAGAGCTGTCTAGAGGGCCTTTCTTCTAGAGGCTTGATCTCAGCCCCGCCAGCCCGCAGGGGACCAAGGTCCATCAGGGTCATTCTTGACCTAAAAGATGAGTTAAACTTTATAAACGGGATAACTGAGCGGCTCTTGCTGGACCAGGCCTTTTCGCTCAGGGAATATCACAAGAATATCTCTCGTTAAAATAGCAAATCACGTGATAAGCTGCCCGAGGGTGTGCGTAGCTTTCAGGGATAACTTTTGCTTCAATCCGTGTGCAAAATTATTTTCTCAGTCGGACTGGTTGTTGCACTTGCATTCAGCTACCCCAGTGACGTCTTTGGTATCGGAAAGAAAAAGCGTCTGAAGATGTCAAAAGCGAGAAATTATAGAGTAACAAGAAGTCTATCTTTGGCCGAACTTACTAATTCTCCTAGCCTTATATCTGAGACCATAGAAAATCGAATTCTTGAGGCAACCCCGGACATTTATCCCATTAACGTTCGCTTCCCCTCTTTTCCGCTCTTTGAGCGGGATCCCCTGTGGGACCATCGAGAAGCAGACAGAGGAGCACAAAGAATTTTGGCAGCTCGTTCCACACTCTCTATAGTAAATCTCGTAAAAGGCTCAGAACTGAGGGACCACTTCACCTCGATAGAGGAAGGTATAAAGGCAGCGACTAAATTTTTTACTTATTCTGTTCAAAATACCGGTAGTGGGTATACCATCTCGAGTGAAAATCGAGGTGAGGATATGTTGAGATTTAGTCTTAAATTTAGTTTAAGTCGGGGCGCAGATCCCTTAGTATCAATCAGCGACTCTTGTCGTCTCCGATACGATATCTCCAATTCACGCACCTTGCTGGAATATGGATTTGATTTCTAAGAAACAAAAGGAACATACATGAAAATAAAATTAACTATATTTGTTGCAACCATGCTGGTCTTTGGCTGCTCCAAAAAATCGACCGAGACACCCTCTGCTTTTTCCATACATGAGGAGTTACCCTCCTCGGCGGTAGCATTCCTTGAATTTGACAATAATTCAGCTAGCGGCAAGAGGTTTAGGGAATCAAAGATGGCAAAAGATTTCAAGATAGTGCCATCCGATATCAAAGAGATGATGGTAGTTCAAAAGCTGAGCAAAGAAATAGCATTCTCGGAAGATCCAACTCGAAAAGACTCAATTGCTGAGGGAATAACCTATTACACGGTTGAAGGAATTTCCTCGCCTGTTATCAATATAGGTGGGATCTTGAAGGCTAATTCAGGCAAGGATATCTCCTGGACCAAAGACTTAGTTTTACAGGAATTAAAAAATGCTGGCATCTCTGTATCTCAGCAACAGGATCCAAAGGTGGGGGAATATCTGCAAGTAGCGGTTGCGGATTCAGCAGCCTCGGGGCTCAACACGGTATTTGTCCTTATCCAAAAAGATAGATTTTCTTTTGCCTCAAAAAAAGAATTATTAGGAATCGGTTCGACAGTAGTCGACGACAAAAATCCTTTATTAAGAGATGCTCGTTTTGCCTCTGGGGTTAAAAGGGCCAAGGAGTCAGGAGCGTTTCAATTTGGAGCCGTTGATGTAGGAAGGGTAATGCCCTACCTCCAGGGAGAAGCTCTCAAGGTCAATCCTGCAGCTGATATTAGTGCTATTCCTTATGAGCTCGCATTATTCGGAATATCATATAACAAGGGCTACTCTGTCCAAGGGGAGCTCTTTACTCTGCAGAGCTCTGAGAAAGCTACATCTTCTAGCAGAAACAACAAAAGCGTTGCCGAACTCATACCAGATTCAGCTGTATTCTCGGTTGAGCTCAGTGCTCCATTACTCGTTGCCAGCTTAGGTGGAAGCGTTGCTCCAATTCCTGGCGGGGAGATTCTTAATTCAATTTCACGATTAGCTCTTTTCATCAAAGAGGGAGCCATCGGAAGTATCGCCCCGGATATAACTTTGGTTATTGCCTCCGCTGATTCAAATAAGACTCGAGAGGAGGTCGTTAAACTGGTGGATGGTCTCTCTGGTTTAGTCCAAGGGGCGATCTCGCCTCGCCAGCAAGCAAAAGTTGGAGATATCGATATAGATTTCATGGTTTCCCCAATCGGTGGCCTTGGGGTATTTATTGGTAACTTCGAGGGATCAACGATTATTTCCTCCAGTGAGAGTATCTTCAATGACTATCAAGACAAGACAAAAGCCTCGGCTAACCTTAGAAGTATTTTAAATAGCCAGAAGATTTCACCGGATGACTCAATCGCCTCTGGGCATGTCGACTTCCCTAAAACTCTCACTCTAGTTGATAGCCTGAAAGGAACGGCGGCTCTTTTCTCTCCGCAGACACAAACCCCAGATACCGCAGTCGCTGATGAGATGATAAAGAATCTTGGGTTTATGAGTTATAAACTGCAGGAATACGACACCAAAGTAGAATTCTCGATGATTTTCCGTGAATAAAATCATCAAGATAACACTTTGAAACGTTACTGAATCCATGCCTTATTTGCGGTCATCTATATTTCCATACGGGAACTCTTAAAGGGTGGAAACATGGAAACAGTTGAACGTCTTTGTGATATAGCCAGTAGAATTGAGCATTTAGAGAACTGTGCCGAATGGATTAGCAGAGAAACTGCAAATACTGATGCTGGAATTTGTCAGACCGCCAGCCTTATCTCTGCCCTGGCCGATGAGGTAAGAGAGATGATATGCAGCATGGTCAAGGACCTCGAGACTAACGAGGAGTTGGGAAAGCTAAATTAAGCTATCCCCTTGAATTCATTAAGATAGCTTTCTAATAGGGCCTGCCACGGCCCTTTTTTATTTCCAAAAACTGAAGCAATCGGGCTTAATCCCTGGATAAGGGGTTAGAGTCTAAGGAGAGTTTTTGGAAATGAACCAAGCCTACACCGATATTCTTAATCCGAATGAGCGCAACGTGGAGCTCTTTCGTTCCGCCAACCGTGAGATAAAGGTACTGTCTGGCACAGATGAGCAAACTAATGATCTGATCGTTCTGGGCTCCCTATTAATTTTAGTTCAGATACTCGATGGTTTGTTTACTGCTATCGGTATAAATAGCTTTGGTATTGCGATTGAGGGTAACCCGCTTATTCGTTCAGCCATCGAAGTATGGGGAGTAGTCCCAACTCTTTTCTTTATAAAACTTGCCTCAATAGCTGTAACTATATTTCTCATGTTCATGGTACGCGAGGTGGAATGGCTCCGTAAGGCACTGCAACTTACAGTTGGAGTTTACTTGCTAGCAGCAATAATTCCCTGGTCCGCGATATTGCTGGATACCTTTTAGCTCACTGAATCTTCAGATCTAAAATGACCTCTCGTCCTTGTCTAACGATATGAATCGAGCCCGTTTCTGTATCAGACAGAAGCTGCACATATGTTGGAAACAAGCTCGACTGTCTCATGATATAGTTATTGGCGGCGAGGATCACATCCCCTACCTGAAGACCTAAATATTCATACGGTCCGTTTTTGTTGTAAGCCATTACTCTATACCGAGGCGGAACATCTGTTCCTGCGAACAACTCGACCAACCTAATGTTCATTACCTCCGGGCCTCTTGAGATGATATCTTTAAAGGCTCTTCTGTCGATCGTTATCTCTTTTTTGGGGATTGAGGATGTATCGACTGAATAAGTAACAGAGGCTATCTGTTGATCTGTTAGTCTCCGATTTTTGGCGCTACATCCCGCTAAAGCTACAACCAAAATCAAGCATAGTGTCCATCTTAATTTCATACAACGCAGATCTCCTTAAGAATCTCTCTATTCAGACGAGTCAAACGATTTCGCTCCACTGTCAGAATGCTACCGACGGTGGAACATGTTAAGTTCAGATCCTCGTTGATTAAAACATAATCAACAAGAGTGCCAGAGTTATCGGCCAAAAGGGTCTTATATTCCTGCTCAGCAGTTTTGAGCCTTTTCTCGAGGTCGGAAGGCTGCATAGATCCCCTGTTAATTATTCGCGCTTTCAGCACATCCACAGATGGTGGCAACAGGAAAAGAATAACCGTATTTTTGGGCAGCTGTTTTTTAAAGGTTATAGCTCCCTTGATATCAATATCTAAAAGGAGGTCCGTCCCACTACTAAGTGAATCAGTCACAAACTTCTTTAAAGTACCGTAATACTTGCCGTGAACATTCTCGTACTCAAAAAATTCATGGGCAGCGATCTTCTGTTTGAATAGCTGTTCACTGACGAAGTAATAATCCACACCATCCTTCTCTCCCTCTCTAGGAGAACGACTGGTCACAGAGATCGAAAATGCGCATGGCGGAAATCTCTCTACAAGATGATGAGCTACGGTAGTTTTTCCTGCACCCGCGGGGCCGCACAAAATGAATAGAATACCCTCTCTTACCTGTCTCTTCATATTACTACTCTATATTCTGAACCTGTTCTCTTAACCGCTCTATCTCTACCTTTGCCTCTACGACAATGCTTTGTAATTTGGAATCCTGAGCCTTGGAGCCAATAGTGTTCCATTCCCTAAACAGCTCCTGAATAATAAAATCTAATTTTCTGCCCTGAGGCGCCTCAGCTAATGCCTCTCCCATCTGAGAAAGATGACTCTTAATACGAGCTAGCTCCTCAGAAACGTCTATTTTATCAGCCAAAAGCGCTAACTCCTGCGCCAATCTCTGGGGTTCAATATTGACCGAATCCCCCAAACCTCCGAGCCTTTCCTTTAGCCTAAGAGCCTTCTCTTGAGGGGTCTGACCCGCCCTGGTGGTAGCCTTAATTAAGAGAGTACTGATCTTTTTTACCCTCAGTAATACATCAGCCGCTAGCGCTCTACCTTCTGTGCGCCGCATCTCCACAAAAGCCTTTATAGCTTTTGTTAAAACATTCTTGAGGAGAGATGATTCCTTACTTAAATCGGCAGAATCCTCATCTATAGAGAGGAATTCCCTGTTAGTCACTAGATGAAATAACAGAGCTGGAATTGTCTCCTCCGATAATCCACCGTAGGCTCTCAGAACATCCGTAGAAGCTGTCAAATAGCGGTCAAATAAAGCCTGATTGAAGGAAACAGGCAACGAAGACGCCACTAAAGGAGTGCGCTGAATGGATATCTCTACTCGACCCCGCTCAACTTCTTTCGATATTGCAGCCTTAATACCGCTCTCTAACGGTGTGTAAGCCTTCGGCATCTTTATGGCTACATCAAGGAACTTATGATTTACTCCACGTATCTCCACAGAGAGGGAGACATCTCTATTTCGGCCCTCGGCGGTACCAAAACCAGTCATGCTGAGTGTTCTACCTTTCATCTCTGCTCCATCTAGTCCACTAAACCGCCTTCAAGCTTCCAGATCTTTTCAATATGATTTTTAAGGCCATCAATAGTAATTGGTACAGTTCCAACTTCTGCTACAACCACTCCCGCGGCAATGTTAGAAAGATGACCCGCCAAAACAGTATCAGCCCCTGCAGCTAATGCGGCGGTAAATACAGCAGTTACGGTATCGCCCGCGCCGCTCACATCAAACACTTCAAGAGCTCGGGTCCTTAGATGAGTAGGATTGCCATTTTTAGGGCTAATAAGAACACCGTCTTCACCTAAAGTGACCAGAACAAGATCCGTATCCCATCGACGTTGAATCTCTGAGGCTGCTTCCTCCGCACTCTTTCTATCTTTGATAGTGATACCCGAGGCAGCTTCAGCCTCTTTCTTATTTGGTTTCACCACATTGAAGCCTGAGTATAATTTGTAATTAGCGGGATGAGGATCTAATACAAGTGGGCAGCCATTAAGTGAAACTCTGCCGCTTTTCCTGGCATCAGAGAACTTTTTAAGAACAGCCTCGCCTATAGTTCCCTTGCCATAATCTGAAACTATAACTGCCTTGGAAGACTTCATCTGAGATTCAACCAAAGCGGCTAATCCCTCAGCTAACGCAGGCCCAGGTGAACGGGTTTCTTCTCTATCAATTCTGCAAACCTGCTGACGTTGTGCTATAACTCTGGTTTTTAAAGAGGTGGGCCGACCCTCTACTTTTATCATGCCTTCATGGTCTACCTTTTGGGCATCAAATATTCCCGACAATATGCGACCTTCTTCATCATCCCCAATAAATCCGGTAATTCTGACCTTACAGCCGATATTGACCAGGTTGTTAACCACGTTTCCGGCGCCACCGGATCTATCTTCTATCTTCTTAACTCCAACTACTGGAACTGGAGCTTCTGGAGAAATTCTATCCACATTTCCCCAAATGTAACGATCTAGAATAAGATCTCCGACCACCAAGACCTCCATTCCCCCAATCTTCGCGAGTATCTCTAGAATTTTATCTTTTGAAATATTCATTTTAGCCTCTAATAACGAAGTAAATCATAGCACTGAAGAACCTAGTTGCAAGATCTCAAAAGGGAAGAGCTTTAAGAACCCTCTCCTTAACCATTTGGGCAGAAACAGACCTCATGCATATGTTTCCAAGACCTGGACATCTCTTTCGTAAACAGGGAGCGCAAGGAACAGCTGCCTTTACTACCAAACCCTCACCATTATAAGGGGCGACTCGCTCCGGAGCTGTTGGCCCAAAAATTGTTACCTGTCGGATCCCAAGACAAGCAGCGATATGACCGGGACCAGAGTCTGGGCCAATAAGTAGATCCAGTTGAGGTAGAACGGCTATAGCCTCAAGTAATTTAGTCTTACCAACTAAATTCAATACATTTTTAGATGCCACGGAGTGCTCGATCTGCCCCGCAAATTTCTCTTGGCTTTTATCCCCTAATATAACGAAATTCAGCCCATAGCTTCTGGTGAGATCTTTAAGGAGTTCAATGTATCCCTCAGCTGGCCAATTCTTGGTCTCCCAGGTGGAACCCACCACCACGCCCACTCTTAGCCCCTCTGGCAACTGATTCAGAATAGATTCGGGACAAGGAGGTGGTTTTAGACCAAATTCTACCTCCTTAGGAACACCCAAACCCAGAACCCGAAGAAAATCTAGATATGCATTTATCTTCGGAACCGAATCAGAAAAATGCCCGATAAAATGGGTTTGAAAAATCCAATTTAGCTCTTTTGAATCAAGCGGATGAAATCCTAAACGGATATCAGCGCCGGAAAAGAAGGTGAATAAAGCGCTTTTAAAATGCCTCTGCAGATCAAGAGTTAGCTCTGGCTTAAATTTACGGATCTCCTTAAGAGCCTTAAAAACAGAGCCGACTCCCTCTCTCTCAAAAACGATGACTTTATCAATAGCTGGAGTATTCAGAACTAGATCTTTGCTTTTTGGCTCCACTAACCAGCCTATACAAATATCAGGAAACTCCCGTTTTATATGGGTAGCCACGGCAAGACCCCGAGCTACATCACCTATGGAGCCCATCAGAGCTATCAGAATTTTTTTTATCTTTTTTCTCTTTAGCATGCTGCCGAATCCTTGCTGTCCCAAACCTCTAGCCTTCGAAGATTCATACTCATCCTTTCAGCCATAAGAGGTGGCAATTTGTGTTTTATGACGGCCCTGCGCCAACGACATAAGTATAGGTCTCTTAACTCCTTTAGCTCACCGGCAAAGTCTGTAGCCTTATCAAAATCAAGTAAGAACACCCGGGATGAGGAATCAACGAGCACATTCCCTGGGTGAAGATCGACATGAAAAATCCTAGCTTTAATAAGTTTTCCGATTAAACTAGCTGCCTCATCTATCAGCCGATCAATAGAATCGGAATCATTCTTACCTAACTCAGATAAACTCTGAGACATTGGAATCTCATCCAGTATTAGCCAAGTTTTATAAACTAGACCGCCTTCCTCTATGAACCCCACAGGCTCAGGAACAGCTACACCAAAGTTTTTGGCTTTAATAAGAAACTTAAGTTCTCGTAAAGCTCGGCCCTCTCCCATCCGTAGATGAATATTCCCGAGTAGTCGTCCCAGTACTCCGCCACGTCGATATTCCTTTATGACATATCGCTGGGAGGCAGAATCCTCGAATCTTTTAAGGGCTACTCGCCCCTCCAGACCAGGCATCCTGACGGCCTTGCCTGTCTTGATGAGAGATAGGATTGAAAGGAGGTCTTTCTCCACTAGTAACCTCAGTAGTCCCAATTTAAATCTTCCAATCGATCGAAATTCAATGTTCATCTCTTAGCTTAATCTTAAAAGTTTCTTGCAGGCCGATAAGACGGAATCAGTTGTAATACCGGTCATACAAGCTTGGGTACCTGTGGGACAGCTACTTCGACCATGTCGACCACATGGTCGACATGATAGATTATCCACCCCTAGGACCACAGAATTGTTTTTCCAGGGTCCAAAGCCGAATTCAGGCACTGTTGAGCAAAATAAAGCAACTGTGGGCACCTTGAATGCAGACCCAAGATGGAGCGGGAAGCTATCGTTGCAAACCAAGAGTGCGGCGTCTTTCACCAGAGAGATCATCTCAGAGATGTCGGTGCGACCACAAAGGTTTACCAATTGCCCCTCCTTCGCTGCCTTATCTGCTGAAGGAATATCTTGATTAGAGCCTACCAACACAACCTTCAGCCCCGCATCGCTTAAGCCTTGGCCAACTTTGCCAAATCGATCGGCTAGCCACCTTTTGGTCTTCCAAACGGAGCCTGGAGCTATCACGGCGTATCTTCCCTTTGATAATCCTAGCTCCTCTTTGACTCGCTCGGCAGGGTCAACAGGGGGCAAGAATACTCGGAGCTCGGCATCTTTGTCCGCCTGGTCCTTGCTTGGGACTAGGCTTAAATTTCTAATAACATCGTGCGGTGCATCCTTGGCTCGATGACGCAACTCCGAATATAAAAAAGACAGTCTTGATTCTTTGAATCCGACCCGTTTTTTAATGCCAGAAAGAAAGAGCAGGATAGCGGTTCTAAATGAACGATGTAGGGAATACACAGTAGAAAAATTGAACGCCTTAACCTCACTTGCTTTTTTTATGGTTCCCCTAAAGCCAGAATCTCTACCAGCTTTATCATAGCTGATTACCCCCTTAACCAGAGGATCGTTCCTTACGATGGCCGACGCCAGAGGCGTAGTCATTAACCAGATCTCAGCATCAGGATGTGCTTCTGCCACCCTCTTAATAACAGGTGTAGAGAGAACCACATCCCCAAGGAAGCTCGTTTGAACAATCAGAATTCGTTCCATTAAAGTACCGAGTACGGGACGCCACTCTTAAGTAAGTCTTTCATCCACTGATACTGTGCCGCAATTCCCTCTTCAAGGCTAACTTTTGGAGAGAACCCTAAATCGACTTTAGCCTTCGTAGTGTCAGCAGAAGTTTTTCTAGCTTCGCCCACCATTTTTTCCGAATATCGGATCGAAAGAGGCCCTGAAAGTTTTTTTAATATATCCAGCACCTCGTTTACTGTTGCATTGGTACCACCACCAATGTTGTAAACACCTCCAGATTTACCCGCTTCTGCCGCCAGAAGATTTGCTGAAACAATATCATCGATAAATGTAAAATCTCGACTTTGATTACCGTCACCAAATATGACGATCTCCTCTCCCTTTAGAGCTTTATAACAAAACTTTGTAAAAGCCATGTCGGGTCTCTGTCTTGGCCCAAAAACCGTAAAATAACGGAGCGAAATAGTATTTAGCCCGAATTGAGAAGCATAGAGTGATACCAGATGCTCAGCAGCCAACTTAGTCACACCATAAGGACTTAAAGGAGACGGTACCATCTTCTCATGAGTAGGATAAGACTCGGCGTCACCGTAAACCGAGGAACTTGAAGCATAAACTATTCGAGGTGGCTTTTTTAAGGACCTTGCTGCCTCCAACAATTTCTGAGTCGCTAATATATTATTGTCAGTGTAAGTCTTAAAATATTCACCCCATGATGCCCTAACGCCAGCCTGTCCTGCTTGATGGAACACCACATCGACACCATCAAGTAATTTTGGCAAGTCTGCGCCAAGGATATCGGCTTCTACTAAGGAGAAATTTTTATTATTATTAAGAGCTGACAAATTAAGCTCTTTCAGAGCACGCGGATAGTAATTAAGAAAGCAATCCAGGCCAATTACAGTATTACCCTTTGAGACCAAACGATCACACAAAGAGGACCCTACAAATCCAGCTGCGCCTGTCACTAAACACTTCATAAATTACCTGACTAAAATAAGCCAAGAAGGGATAGTAGATAAAATACTATTAAGAGTATAATCCCTACCAAAACAACCACCCCTATTACGATATAGAGCCTATCAGCCCCACTAAATAACTCCGCGGCTGCCTGCTTGGCAGGCGAATACACACGCTGACCTGGCTTATGCTTGAGAAGTTGATCCATCTTGTCATCAGGCTCATCCGGCCTGGTTGGAACCTGGCCAAAAGTACTAATCGGACTCATGCTTCGCCTTCTATCGCCGGAGGCAACGGTCTGCTCCGCCCTAATCGCGGTCGTGGTTGAACCATACAGCCGGGTGGTCGATGCTTTTGCTGCCTCGATATCACCACCACTAACAGAGGGTATACCCAATGCCATACCACCCACAGTTGGAGCCCTCACTCTGTCACTAGCTCTCGGAGTATTTACAATAAACTGAAAGTCTCCTGCTTGGACCCTATCTCTATCAACGAGCTTTTGATTGCCTTGAATAACTTTAGAGTTTACTTGCACACCGGCCCCAGAGGCATCAGCTAGAATAAGAAATAACCCATCTCCCCGGCGCTCGATTGACAAGAATAGAGCTGAATCCATCCCCTCTGGAATCGCCACCAACGAGCCCTCTCCGCCGAAAGTGAATGTCTGCCCCTCTGCAAGCTCTACCTCACCTAACGCTGACTCCCCCTCAAAACACACCACCGATCCACTTCCGAGATGAAACTCACCCTCGCCCCTAGCTACCATCACAAAGGTATCAGCTAACTGGATCTTATCCCCGGGTCTCACAATAACAAACTGCCCTTTTTTAATGGCCTTTCCATCCAACCATGAACCATTTGTACTGCCCATATCTGTGTAGCACCAACAACCACCTATTGGCAGAAACCTTCCATGCTCCCTAGAAACAGAGGCTCTTGCCAAAGTAATGCCGGACCGGGGTGCCCGACCGATAAGGGTCTCCTCTGACACAGACCCGCCCAGTACCCGCCGGGTACCATCAGGTGAATATTCTTCAAAGCGAACGGATTGCATACAGGCTCAAATGGTCTCACAAGGAGGGTAATCCTGCAAGATAAGTAACCTTTTGACTGTGCGAAATAACCTTATTTTTTGGCTCTGGGAAGGATTCTATTAAGAACTATGGCCACCGGCTCAAATAATTCCTCAGGTATCTCATCCCCCTCGTCTAACTTTACCAGAGAGGATGCTAGCTGCTCATCCTCTACAACAGGAACTCCATATCTTTGAGCGATAGAAACTATCTTGTCCGCACTGGATTCCTCACCTCTGGCAGATAAAATAGGAGTAGGCTGATCATGCTCGTCATAGAATAATCCTGCTGCGGCCTTGTACTTACTCTTCATATAAAATTCTTATTGAGATTGCCTTTATATCGGGAAACTGAGGGCCCGGTTCTTATAGGTTCACCGCCACTATCCTTGTCTTTTCCTCCAGTAGAGAGGTCTACACCTTGGAACCTTTTTGCATTGAATGCATACTCTACAACTGGCAAGTATATAGAAAATACCGAGCCACCATATTCATTGCTCTGCACAGTTATTGTTCCACCAGATTTTTTGACTATTGAGTAGGCGCTCGATAAGCCAAGGCCCGATCCACCCACTCCTATTCCTGTTGAAGGATCGGTATTTTTGGTAGTAAAAAAGGGTTCAAAGCATCGGTTTCTGACATCTTCCGACATGCCTATACCATCATCTTTAATATCGATGCGGGCATACCGTCCTGGAGGCACCTCTGGGTCAATCTCTCCTGAGTTTAAATAAACTGAGTGAGTGGTCAGCCAGACATTCCCTGACTCCCCTACCATGGCCTCTTTGGAGTTCATTAAAATATTAGAGATTACCTGCTGCAACTGAGATCTATCGACCTCAACCCTCAAATCTTCGGAGTTAGTGTTTAGATTGAGTGATATCTTTGTGCCCAATATCGCCTTGTAAAGGTCCTTAGACTCCTCAACAAATGAATGAACTGAGAATATCTCCTTCTTAAACGTGTCCGAAGCCGAATAATTCAGAAGTTGTTTTATAAGGGAAGCTCCCTTCAATGCTGCAGACTTAATTAGAGAGGCTGCCTCTAGGGTCGATTTAGGATTGTTATCCTGCATCTCTATTAAAGAGGCTTGCCCTAAGATTACCTGCAACATGTTGTTAAAATTATGTGCGATTGCTCCTGCAAATAAACCTGCCATGCGCATCTTATCAGCCTCAGCTGCCTTGTTCTGAAATCTATTAGCAAGGATAACAACTGCAATCTCGCTAGCCATACTACCCAGGAACGAGAGTTTCTGTTGATTAAAGAATCCTGCTCCCATTAATGGTTCAATTACCAATACTCCGATAGGCTGAGCCATAGAAACAAGAGGCACTAGTGCGCATGTTTCTAAATCAAATTTTCCAACAATTGACTTTAATCTCTCGCAACTCCTCCACTCCTCAGCGCTTACTAAAATAGGTTCCTTTTTTGACAAGCAGGTCGCCAAGACATTCGGATTGTCCCGATCAATCTCTACCTGAGCTGATATAATTGGCGCTCTGACCCCTGGTCCAAATCCGGCCTGACCGACTAAATGAGTGCCTTGTTCGTTGATAGTTCCTAACCACATCCGCTTGCATGCAAGCTCTCTATTAATTATGTGGAATGCCCTCTCTGAAATATCTTTTATATTTAGGTGCCCAGAGAGTTCATGGCTCAATCGGTATAAAGCTGCAAAATACCCCGCCTGTTTCTTCTCGTTAGCATATAGCTCAGCTTGAAATGTAGCAGCCGCTATCTGACTTGCAGCAGCACTAATTAGCGGCACATCGGTCTCTCGATAAGCCTTCACTTCATTTCTAAATATGACCAGTGCACCCATACAACGGTTGCCCACCAAAAGCGGACTGACCATGGCAGACGCAAGACCTTTAATTCTGGCCGCTCTAATAACTGCGCGCGTGTCGGTTTGGATATTATCAACCAATATGGTTTCTTGGTGCCCAACTGCATATCGAACCAGGGATGGTCCATTGATTAGACGCTCCAACTCCTCCATGTGAGCTTCAGGAACTCCCTGAATGGCGGCGATCTCGAAATAGTCGGTCTTGTCGTTGTAGAAAAATACGATGCCGCTGTCTGAGTGGGTTACGTCCAAGAGAGAGGTCAGTCCTTTAAGAGCCACCAAAGAAGGATCTAAATTTAATTGTAATGCTTTAGAGACCTCATAAAGCACCTCAAGCCGCTCCTTCTGCTCAGAGAGCTGCCCTTGCGTCTCTTGCACCTCATCTAACTGAGAGGCGTAAGATTGAACCACTTCTGATAGCGCTCCAACAACTATGGCGCCACCACCTTCTGTTGGAGATACAGTAAACTCAAAGAATTCACTAGTTCCCCTTCCCTTTACGAATCCCTTAAAGCGGACGAAGGAATCAACTCCTTGAAGAATTCTAAAAATCGAATTTTCTGCCTGGATCTGCCATTCTGGAACTAAAAGAATATTTATAAGATCCTCCATGGAGGCACCGACAACAGTGTCCGACGGCTGTGCTGTCAGAGTTGCTAGGGAGTTACTTATCCAAATGGTGCTGCCTTCCCGATCCAGCTCAAAACTAAGCGGGGGAGCATCAATGAGTAATGCCTTTATGAGTGATGAGTCATTACTATTTTGATTCAAGCACTCTCTCTCTTCGATACAACTATCATCTTCGACTTCTTAACTCTGGTCACGAGATCCTGCATAATCATTGCTCGGTGGAGATGTTTCCTTTGCCCTTTGAGCTCAGGATTTCCATCCTCCTCCTTGTGCTCCCTACGAAGCTCGTCCACCGACATCGAATGTTTGATTCGATATTTGCGCCGGGTCTGAATAAAATCAAAGGCCGCAAAAAGTCCGAACACCACTAGAGCATTCTTCAACAGACTACTCAGAACCCGACTTGATTGATCAATAGCGCCGTCAATATTATTCAAAACGGCTCCACCTAAACCAAACGTTTCAGAGAGAGTCCAGGCCGCCAAAGAAATAATTATCCCTGCCTTAAGCACAAGAGTGAGAAGATTTTTAAATCCGCCGAACAACTTCCCAAAGCCAGATACGGGGTTTAGCCGCTCAAGTTTTGGAAGCCCCAGCTGAGGACGCCACATAAAACCCACCTGGCTGACCTCGGCAATAAGAGCGGAGACAAAGATACCCAGAAAGACGGTACCCACTATCTTCAACCCCTCTATGCCTAACAACCAGGTAGCCCTTAAGGGCTCCTTAAATCCCTCAATCAAACAGTATTGTACCAGGAAGGGGATTCTTTCCCAAATTCCTTGAAGGAGGTATCCCACGGTACTGCAACCACCTAAAATCACTAAGAACTGAGTCAAAACGGATGATTTGGGTAAGTCCCCCTCCTCGCGGGCTTTTCTAAGTTTCTTATCTGAGGCTTGGAATTGCTTCTCTTCAGCCATTGATGGCCTCCCTTAAATTCGAACCGAAACGCTCAACAAGAGAGGTTGAGTCTATGGTCAAAATATCCGTGCTGAGCGCCGTTATGAGCATACCGATTCCAATGAAGGTTTTGACATGAAAAGATTCAGCATTCACGCTGCTCTTTGGAATCAGCTTTTCAAGCAGAACAAAAATACCCTCCACAGCCAGACACAACAATCCAAATGGAACCAGACCCAACCAGATATTTGCAGTGACCTCTAGTAAGACTTTCAAAGTAGAGGCCGCTGCAACACTCCATTCGATGGAGACTCCGGTAGGAAATGATAAATCAGAAACAAGAGATTTTATAGCAGCCTCAAGGCCGCCTGTGGCAAGAATCAAAACCCAGGTAAATTTCTCAAGCGTTAAAGCAAACAAAGGAGAATTTGTTTTAGACATAGGGTCATATATCTGTGCAATGTTCTGACCCCGAATAGAATCAAATAGCCCCCCAAAACCATGCATCGCGGCCGGAATAGCCGCTATCGGAATCGCCAAAAGCACGCCGAGCATTAAATTAAGGAAAGGATGACTGCTTTCTCCTGAGCCATTTACTTGCATACTTACTATTAGGGCAATTACAATCCGTAAGCCGATCCTTCCAGGAGCAAATCCCAAAGGTGCAAACAAAAGAAACCCAAACACTCTAAAAAAAATTCCGAGTTCTGGGGTTGGCATAGGGGTTACCTTCCAAACATCAAGCTTCTCGAGAAAAGCTCGGAGAACTCCCGTGAATACCAAGGTGCGGTAAGCAACAACGTTAAAACCACCCCTCCCAGTTTCAAGGCAAATGAAATCGACTGCTCTTGAAGCTGCGTTGCAGACTGAAGAATACCTACGACCAGACCGATGGTCATACTAACTACCATCGGGGGTAGCGAGACCAGTAGAGTCAGTTTTAAGGCCTCTTTAAAAATTTCCTGTTCCATATGAGATCACCAATCCTTTTGACAACATCATCCAACCATCACACAGGACAAATACGATTAATTTTAATGGTAAAGTGATCATACTCGGACTAACCATGAACATTCCCAGTCCGACAAGAATATTAGAGACAACCAAATCAATCACTAAGAATGGAAGCAACAAAACGAATGCCATAGAAAAAGCCTCCTTTAATTCACTCAGAAGGAAAGCCAATAACATCCCGAAAGAGGAACGTTCGACCGTCTGACCATCTGCATCAGAGCTCTTCTTTTCAGCCGGCAGATCGCTAGCTTTACCTAACGACGCCACAAATATTTTCTCTCTTTCCCCAGAGTGTTGTTCCAGGAACTCCTTCCACGGAGTCAATGCATTAGCTATAGCTGCAAGGTTCTCTTTGTTCGGCACACCGGAGAAGTTATTTGGCAAAGCCGATTGAAGATTGCCTATGCACTTCTCTAGCACTGGACCCATCACCATTAAAGAGAGCGCAAAAGAGAGCGCCATTACCACGAGATTTCCGGGCACTTGCTGGGCTCCAAGTCCCTGCCGAAGCATACCTAAAACGATTGAGATTTTAAGATAGCTAGTGCTCACTCCGATAACAATTGGGATAAGTGAAAGCCCTAGCGCCGTAGCTACCAACCAAAGAGGACTTGTCTCTGAAGAGAAGATTGTCATGATTTTACTCCCCCTACATTTACAGATTCGACTGTATATCCGGCCTTATTTAAAGCTGACATGATCTCTGATTTTTTGGCCCAGAGCTTTCTCTGATCGATGGAGTCAAAGGTTTCAATCATAACCCTTACAACCTTTTCTCCCCGTTTCTCGATCTTAACTTTTAGGTCATTACCAGTCTCGCCGTTTAGGGTCAGAGAGACCTCGCTGCCAGCATCTGTACTCTTGCTCTCTATACCTCGTACCTCAGAGCGCATATCCTGCCAGACTTTATCAAGCCTTCCTTCAGTGGGATTTTGTGGGCGAGCTGACTCCTCTCTAGCAGAAAATTGTTTATTATCCTGATGGATATTACCGCTAACTGAAGCATCGTATCTTTGCTCAATATTTTGAATGCTCGCCGGCGCATCTAATAACTCGCCACCAGTAATATTGGTTTGGCTTACCTCTTCTTCTATATTATTTCTCTCTTTTGAACGCTCAGCGCGCTGAGCCCCTACCTTGGTCTCCAAAATATCTTGGAGATTCGCCGATTCAGCCTCAAGCTTTAAAGCGATTTTCTTGTCAGCTACAAACCCATCAATCTTTGTCAGTCTATTCTTAAGGCTCAGAATATTATCGATAATCCCCGCTCTTTCGCTCGTAAGAGATACAAGCATTTTCTCAACACCCTTTTTCTCATGGTGCGCCGAACGAATCTCCCCGATGAGGAATTTCACTGTTTTTAGTTTCTCAATAGGCTCTGAATCAACACCTACTTTATTTATGCTTTCCTTAAGACCTGTGATTTTTTCCTGCTTCTTCTGCATTTCAATCTCAGATGCAGAAATGAGATTATTAAAATGCTTCACCTTCAGCGTTTCTTTTCGCTCCTGCTCCCTAATCAGGGTACTCTTAAGCTCGAATCTTCTTAACTCGACAGCGTCCATTAATGACCCTGTTCAAGCTTTTTAATAGTGGCACTCGCACTCTCAGCAACTTTCGATACCAACTCGACCCCTAGACCGAACTGGCCTGCTTTAATCTGATAAATTATTAGGTCCCGGGGCGAGAAGCTCTTGCCAGAGACAACTCCCTCAGTGAATGTCTTTAGGTCCTTCTGAAGAGAGATAATATCGTTTCCCGAGGACACGCCCTTCAGCACCTCATTAAAAGAGCCCTTTTGGCCCACTGTTTGCACAGATTCCTTAACCATCCCGATGGCTTGGGAACCCTGGATACTACCGACCTTCATAATATGCTCCGCCTAAGGTAACCGCTCACTAAGTTAATCGCGGGGATTTGACAAAAGTTGCTTGCTTGACCAAATCTTTCAAAAAGATAAGGTAGGCGCATGTCAAAAAGCTCTTGGCTCAAAATTAAAGGGGATCCAATCCCGGGGATAGAATCCCAGATTGACGGTATCGTAGCGTCAAAAATCTCTTCTGGGGCATTTTCTCAGAGGGATGTCGATTACCTCGCAAAACTTTCAAGGCCTGTTCTAAATGAAAAGATTCTGGTCACGGGCGAGCGACTTGAGAAGTTAAGGGCTATGTGTCAGTCATGGGACATAGACTTTAGACCTGTTCAGATAACCTCTCATCGTAAGTTTATCGGTAAGTTTATTGTTGGGTTTAAAAGAGCTATCCAACCAGTTATTAAGGCTCTTTTAAGGGATACAATAGCCCAGCAGAGAAACTTTAATGCCTCTGTAATCTCAGCCGTTACTGACCTCGCCAATGAGGTCGAAAAGATTAAAACCTCCATGCGCAGCTAGCAATCTGGCTATTGTCGAGATGGCTTTCCGCTCGTACAATCCGGTCATGCGTAAATTAATACTACCCCTCTGTCTTGTGCTGCTGGGCTGCTTCTCTGACAAGCAACCCCGTCAATTTGAAGGTATCAGTAATCAGGGGATACTTGCCCTTAGCTCATTTAACTCAACACTGGGACCCAATGAATTCTTCTCTGCCGAAATGAAGAGGAGCGAGGCCTTGCGATACTTTGTAAAAGGAAGAGGAGCTCCGCATGCAATAAAGGTACAAGACCATAAGATGCGCCCGACAGAGATGGTTCTGTATTATCCCCGAGAAAAATCGTTTTATACTGCTGAACTAGACTCAACACTGATTCATTATGATTGGATCGTAAGAGGTCCTTACAGAACACGTCTATTTGATGAAGATGCTCTGTCTCGAACAAGCCTCGATCTAAAAAGCGAGCCTCTTTTAGTTATAGATGGTCAAACCAAGAGAGTAAGGCCAAAACCACCACCGAGCTTTGTGCCTGAAAAGCCGAAGGTAACTCCAGCGGTTATAACCCTACCTACTCCAAAGCCTACTCCGGCAAAGCCCGCTGTAAAGAAACGGCCAGTGGTAAAGCCACAACCAACTCCGGCCAAAGTTGAAGCAACGCCAGTTCCTTTTAAACCGCTCAATTTTGATCAGATGGCGATATTAATGTCTCAAGGATTCGCAGAACGAGACACAAATGGTGATGTCATTCATACAGTTACTAAAGAGGGAGAGACAATTAGTGCCCTGGCAGGTTGGTACGCTGGGGATAAGAAGAAAGCTGACGAAGTGGCTAAAGCAAGCAACATGTCGGCATCGGAGAAATTAAAAGTTGGCGATAGAGTAAGAATCCCCTACGCAATCGTCAAAAATACAAAACAGATGAAGTAAACTATGAACAGGCTTCTTGCTCTTCTTGGCGTAACATTTCTGGCTTGGAGTTCAGCCCGGGCCGATCAGAAGTACATCGAGATCCAGGATGAAACCATAAAAAATATCGAGAATTTTTATGGGATGATTACGACTGATGGCGCCAAGCCTACGGCTGTCAACTTCCCGGACACCAACCTTTACTATTTAAACGGGGTCCTCTTATTCTGCTCAGTGAAAAATGGCTCCTGCCCTTTTTTGCTTGACACGATCCTCGAGATAGATGTTTTTAATTCCCAATTAGATAACAAAGTATCTTGTCCGCATATGCTCAGGTTCTGGCAGGAATGGATTGATAACAGTTTTGAGCAGAGGCTTAGTTACAGTCTGGGTACTGGGGTTCTGAAAAAGTATCAGGACTTTAAGACACAGGAGAGACCTCGGTACCTTAAATGCTCAAACACAGTGCAAAATCTAGTAGTGCCAGGTGCCTCGATCGATGAATTCATGAAGACCAGATATGAACTACAGACCCCGATAATAGCCGCATTCAAAAAGACGATGGCGTATCTGAGAGCCATCAGAGAAGAGATCGATGACGTATTTGTGGCAGCCGGCGCGTACAAGCATCCCTCAAAGCCAAAGCCAGTCCAAAGATAACTATTAAGTTGATGGTGCCCAGGGGGGGATTTGAACCCCCACAGGATTGCTCCCGCTAGCCCCTCAAGCTAGTGTGTCTACCGTTCCACCACCTGGGCAAGGCTGAAGTTTCTAGTAAGCTTTACTTACTTTGCGGCTGGTGCAGCCGGAGCAGCTTCGGTCTTCGCACCGGAAGCGGCCTCTTTAGACGTGTCCTCACCAGGATGCACCTGATCTGACATTACGGAGTTTTCTAGCACATCCCCCGCCTTTCCTCCTGAGCCAACCCCAGGATACATCTTCACCAAAATTACTGAAGTTACAATAAACGCTACAGCTGTAATGGTTGTAGCTCTTGATAGAACGGAGCTAGCTCCGGAAGCGCCAAATAGAGTATTGCTACCTCCACCAAGGGCAGCACCTGCATCGGCTCCCTTGCCTTGCTGCAAAAGGACAACCACTATTAAGAAAGCGCACAGTCCTAAATGAATTGTCAGTATTATTTGGAACACAATCTCTATCCTCTTAAGAAACCCCGTGAATTTACAGAGTTAGTTAACGACTGTCAATTGAGGCTTTCCAGCCGATAATTCCTCAACTCTGGCGATTACCTTCTTGGCTAAGTCACTAAAAATGGCGCGTATCTGGGACTTCTCATCCAACGCTACCGGCTTAGCCTCATCCCCTCCCACTCTGACCGCTGGGTCAAGGGGAATCGATGCCAACAGGGGCAAATTGTATTTATCAGCGATGCCCTTTCCGCCACCTGACCCAAATATATCGAACCGTTGACCATCAGGCGTGATGAACCCAGCCATATTTTCAACAATCCCAACAATTGGAACATTCACCTTACCCAACATATTTATGGCTTTGCGCACATCAGCAAGCGCGACCTCTTGAGGGGTGGTCACAACCACTGCACCAGCCAAAGAATAATTCTGGGTTAATGAAATCTGAGCATCTCCTGTTCCAGGAGGCATATCAACAACAAAATAATCTACATTGCCCCAGTTCACATCATTAAACATTTGCTTCATGGCAGTATGAAACATCGGGCCTCTCCAGATAACCGCTTCGTCTGGATTAGGTAGGAACATTCCGATGGATATATACTTAATCCCATGCTTTTCAGGCGGTATAAGCCTCTCTTCATGGTCTACCTGAACTTCGCCCTGACCAACTAGGGTTGGAATACTTGGACCGTAAAAATCACAATCTATAAGAGCCACCTTGGCTCCCTGTTTAGCAATCGAGAGCGCGAGATTTACCGCTACGGTAGATTTGCCAACACCACCCTTGCCTGAAACTACTGCTATGATTTTGCTCATACTGTTACCTCTGCCCGTACTGTATAAAAGCCGAGGTGATTAAGTCAATTATTCAAAGAACTTATCTACGTGCTCGTAGCTCTTGGCAACAAGCTGTGGCCAAGCTGCTCCCTGAGGTATTCTAATATACTGATATTCTAGGAGTCGCCTTTTGTCATAGGCGATTTCATCGTCTAAATTAGTCAAGCTTGCCATAAAATCCTTAAAGAAATGAAACCGCGAGTTTTGAGGTGTTTTTGCATCGAACTGACAGGCCGCTACAGTGAGAAACTGAGTAAGTTTATCCTCCATCTTACCGAAGAATTCCCTTAAATCCCGGTCAATTCCCTCATCTAATAGTAAGGTACCCAGGCTCTCTCTAAGGGTTTCAATAGAGAGAGCTGCTCTAAAAACATTTATCTCTTTTGGCTTAAGTCTCTTAACCACACACTTAACATCTGTCTCTATTAGCTCAAAGACCTGGGATGGATAATCCCTTTGTGCCGCCAAAATATTAGTGCAAACGTCTCGCACACCTTCTCCAAGCACGACTACCCAGAGACCACGATCATCAATCGGATTTGCAGTTAACTTTTTAATCGCACGTTTACTAACTGGATCTTCTCGTAGCTCTGATTCATCAGGAGTTAGAATCATGTCAATCTTTAATCCGACCACTTTTGGTGGATAGAATTCCAAATTCACAATTGGACACCTTTGAACGGAATCGATATCCCTTAGTTTCTCACCAAAGCTTGCCTTAAAAAAATCTACAGCCACCTGTGTCTCGGCTGGAGCGATCAGACAGTTCTCCTTTATGGCAGCCACAAGAGATGAAGGCTTTTTACCTGATGCTTCTAAAAGAGAATTTAGAGTAGTCTCCAGTCGGTCTGGTATCGGTTGTGAATTGCCCTTGAATTGATCCAGAAATTCTCTTAACTTTCCCGCAAAACCAAGAATACCGCTCGGGGCCAGTGACCTGAGGAGAGTCTGAAATGAATCAATCTGATCCTCACTGCCTCCAGTCAGTTTTTCTAGATTAAGGTCAAAGCTTATTGATTGATTACTGGAAGGGGTAGGTTTAGGACTCATCGAGATACCGCATTCGACGTTTTAAAAAAGGAAGGGAAGTCTAATAAAAGAAGAACACCCTAATCAACAATTTTTTGCTCAAAAAGGGACCTCTTTAAAAATTCCGGTATATTCACCGCACGACCAACAGATTTATCAATAACCATCAGCTCAATATCAGCGGTGACCATCTCTTTTTGTCTTTCTGGCCTTAAAATCCGCTGTTTCATGCGAAAATACCGCCCATCAATATTTATATCCTCACAGGTAACAAGTATCTCCTCTCCTCTAACCTCCCTTAAAAATCTAACACTTAACCCAGTTATCACCAGAAAGATTCCTGCCGAAACTAGCCCCTCCTGGGGATGCCCTATAGCCTCTAGGAGCTTGAGCCGGCCTTCCTCTAAGATAGAAACAATCTGAGCATGGTGCACGTGGTCGTATTCTGGAACCAGAAGCTCCTGAGGCACAATTTTCTTATAGGTAAACATCGGATTCATCCCTTAAAGTCAAACCTAGGTTAGCGCCTATTAAGGGCCCAATAAACCCCCTTTTGCAGTTGAGATAATCATTTATTATTCCGACATACATCAAAAACTTAGCTGTAAGAGTATCAATCAAATAAAGGGAAAATTTAATGAGCGCCCATCTAAGAAGAAGAATCCAAAAGGCAAAAACCTTCTTAAAGCAAGAGGGAGCCGCCGCCCTTTTGCTCTCAACACCCCCAGTATCCAGGAAGTCTGGTGACACTAGTTATGCATATCGCCCCGACAGTAATTTGTTCTATTTAACCGGCTGCGAAGGAAGAGACTTTGCAATAATTATATCCTCCGAGAGGTCTCAAGGAATTTTGATTGCGAACCCAGAAAATCCGTACACGACAACCTGGGAAGGACCGCAACCAAATTTTAAAAAACTGAGTCGCACCCTGGGGCTTGAGTTTAGAGAGGTAAAAGACATTTCAGCCGAGGCTAAGTGTATAATTGCAAATCACACAAAACTTTATCATCAGAACACATCCGGCACATTAAGCTGGACGATCGCATCAGACATACAATCGGCTCCGTATTTCTCTAGAGCAAACATGCCTCATACGTTCTGCCATGCAGACGGGCTGATGGAGAATTTGAGGCTTTATAAAGATGAAACCGAGATAAAATTAATCAAACAAGCAGCTGCAATAACAAATCATGCCCTTCATGAGACTGTGCCGTTTGTTACCCCCCTATCTCAAGAGAAAGACATAGCTGCCACCATCGATTACTTATTTAGAGTTCAAGGCGGAGAGCCGTCTTTTAATACTATCGTGGCTTCTGGACCATCAGCGGCGGTGTTGCATCATGAGCAACAGACCAGAGTGTTAAAAAATGGCGAAATGTTACTGGTCGATTGCGGTGCTGCGTTAGAGAATTACGCTGCTGACATAACCAGAGTCGTGCCTATTAGTGGTCATTTTACAGCGATTCAGAAAGAGATCTATTCGATTGTGTTAGAGGCTCAAAAAGCTGCTATCAAGGCGGTGAAACCTGGTGTTCGATTCGCCAAGGTTTACGAGGCCGCCGCAAAAGTTTTGACCCAAGGACTAGTGGACCTCGGTGTGCTTAAGGGCAAGGTTTCTAAGCTCATGCAAGACGGAGCCCACAAAACGTATTTTATGCACGGCATCGGCCACACTCTTGGATTAGATGTGCACGATCTAGGCAACCTCCGCGCCAAGGGAGATGGAATTCTAAAAACCGGCATGGTCGTTACCATCGAACCCGGGCTCTATTTCTCTAAAAAGCTCCGCCACATCAACCCCTGCGGCATCCGCATCGAGGACGACATCCTCGTCACCAGCCGCGGCCACGAAGTCCTCTCAGCAGGCTTTCCTAAAGAGATAGCTGAGATCGAGGAGATGATGAATTTTAGTTAAAAGGATGGGTTATCCTCTGATATGTAACCTTTGAAGGGCTAAAAACCAGAAGATGACCCATCGAGCTACTTCTCGGCCACAAGGGGCACAGGAATGCTCACGTCCATCGGCACATTCATGTAGCACAGAGGGCCACACGGTGCGCCGGGGTGGAGTTGATTGTTGGCGATGATTTCAGTACCGCCGTCACGACCACGCCGCACGTACTTCTGTGCAGTGGCCGCATTCTGTCTCATGGTGCGCGCACGATCAGACCAGTCTCGAATTCGCCGATTGCGTTCAGCATCCGACAGAGACTCATCCTCACGTGCTGCGACCACCTGAGCCCGAGCCGTATTCTCTTGGCACTCGAAGGCAACCTGCCTGCGAGTCCATCCACCCGTACCGACACATCCCGTCAGGATGGTCAGCACCAGCAAAAAGATCATCTTCATTAAAGTTCTCCTTGGAGCATAGCTCCGGTTTGAAGACGATAACGGTCTGCGCACAGGGCAATTACCGTCCTCAAACCCAGGAGATAGAACCTACTATCAGAGGATATACCCGTATGAATATTTCAAAGAGAAAAGTATCAGAGTTCTAATATAGTTATGAAAGGCCGCCTACTGGGTGCCTCCTAACTAGACCATTGTCGCAGAGACTAGTTTTTAATCAAATAAGCCCTCAGTTGAGCCATTTATCTAGATTTGAGAAGAACTTAGACCGGGGCAATACAGCATCAAGCCCTAGCGCTTTGGCAGCGCCGTGTAGCTCTTTATCAACATGGGCTCCAAACCCAGTAATCTTTATACCTGGCGCTGAGGCACGAACTATAGCTACCAAAGAAGAGAGTTGCGCCTCCACCAAATTAAGGTCAAGAACAAGGTGAGAGCAGTCCGTTAGCGCTGTAGGCACATCCTCGACGGTTCTAAGGAAGACCAGCTTTTCGGCCTGCCCGCTAGACGCGGCCCACTCTTTAATCTTAGATTTGAGCACCAGGTCTTTTATAAGCAATTTGGTCAACATATTAGGGCTTTATACCATTCAAAGAAGTCGACGAAAACCCACGTAAAATCAAATCCCTATTTGCATTTCCCACAGGTTCGGTGTATAGTTTTGGAGTGTTGAGGTCAATGTCCGCTTTGGACAGCTCAGCATGATATTGGGATTAATTCCCTGGACTTGCTTTTATATATGATATTTCTCTCTTGTGATTACTTGTATTCAATCTCGGCATTAGTCGGGAAACACTCTTCTACCAGAATCACCTCAAACCAGCACACAACCGAGCAGAGCACTTGTCCTACGTTCTTAGCATCTAGGTGGCACCACCTTGTGAATAAAATTTATTCTAAAGGTATAAGTATCGTTTAGTAGCTAAGAAAACACGGGGGTGTAATACACGGCCTGTGTCACCGTATTCAGCGAGATTCTCTTGTGAATATGGTGCAATGTTAACACTGTCATTATGCATTTATGAAGAATATTTATGTGGGAAACATCCCTTACACAATGAGAGAAGACCAATTGGCCGATCTCTTCCGTCAATACGGGGATGTAAAAACTGCCAAGGTGGTAATTGATAAAGCCTCTGGTCGTTCTAAAGGTTTCGGTTTCGTAGAAATGGAAGATGGAGCTGCAACTGAGGCAATCAATGCCTTGAATGGCTCTGAAGTTGAAGGTCGTGCTCTGCGCGTATCCGAAGCTCGTCCTCGTGAAGAGGGTATGGGCGGCGGCGGACGCGGTGGCTTCGGCGGCGGCGCACGTGCCGGTCACGGCGGCGGTCGTGGCGGACACGGTGGTGGTGGCAGATACAGCTACTAGTCTTACCTGAATCAATAGAAGGGCGAGGTGCG
>Ga0172372_10000681_pt1 | contig 52315 bp, 57 predicted proteins | sample LakKiv5m_2_FD_114544 | JGI IMG/M metagenome (GOLD analysis project Ga0172372, IMG submission 114544) | Freshwater microbial communities from Kabuno Bay, South-Kivu, Congo - kab_092012_9.5m | ecosystem: Environmental > Aquatic > Freshwater > Lake | place: Democratic Republic of the Congo...
AAGGGGAGTAAGAAAGCAAAAGATTTTGCTTTCGTTGGGATTCGAAGGGCGCGAGAGTGCGCAGCGCCCCGGCTCGAATCGGAGAGAGAGGAATCCCATACGACCCGCAACGAACGAAGTGAAAAACCGCTTATTTGAGCGGTTTTTTTGTCCACAATTTTACTGTTTTTTATCTTGCGTCCAGCGTTAAAATAAGGTAAAATTAGAGTATAAAATCATGACTTTAAAGGCCTATCTTTGGGGCATTGGGCTGGCCAGCTTTATTGCTCTGATTTCTTTTTTGACAATTTTGTGGTTTGTCTCGCCCGAAGGTAATAATGCCATGGTTTTATTGCTGCTTTTTTCTAGTCTTTTTTTATGTCTTTGTGGATTCTTTGGATTAGCGGGTTTGGGTTGGCGACGATTAAAATTTAAGGGTCGGCCACTAGATATTTTTTTAGGAGTTTCTTTTCGAGAGGGAACCTTATTGAGTCTTTTGTTGGTTGGGTTTCTGATTATGCAAGCTTTCGGAGTTTTTTATTGGTGGTCATCTTTATTTTTTTTAATAATCATTTTAGCCATCGAAATGGCTTTTTTATATCGAGATAAAGAGTAATTAATTTAAAAAACAATATGGCAAAAAATAACGGTAATGGAAACGGAAATAGCAACAATAATGTTGCGAGTGCCTCTTATGAAGCCAAGGATATTTATGTCTTGGAAGGCTTAGATCCGGTTCGCAAGCGTCCCGGTATGTACATTGGCTCAACTGGTGTCGACGGTGTGCATCATTTGGTTTGGGAGGTTGTCGACAATTGTCTGGATGAAGCGATGGCTGGTTTTGCCACGGAAATTGAAGTTTCTTTTTTGCCGCAAAATCGGGTTCGAGTGCGAGACAATGGTCGTGGAATTCCAGTCGATATTCACAGGCAAACTAAAAAATCAGCCCTAGAAACTGTGCTTTGCACTTTGCACGCCGGTGGTAAATTTGGTGGGGAGTCATATAAGATTTCTGGCGGTCTTCATGGCGTTGGTGTCTCGGTGGTTAACGCTCTTTCCAGTTGGCTGCGAGCAGAAGTTTGCCGCGATGGCTATTTATATTTTCAAGAATACGCCAAAGGGAAACCCAAGCAGAGCGTGAAAAAGGTTGGAAAATGCGATAATCGCGGTACGACCATCTTTTTTGAGCCGGATCCGGAAATTTTTAAAGAGATCCGCTTTAATTGGGATACTATTTTAAGTCATTTGCGTCAACAGGCCTATTTGTGCCGCGGTGCCAAGATTATTATTCGAGATTTGCGCAATGTCGCCAGAGAAAATGATGAATTTTTTGGTACTTGCCAAGTTGGCGGCAAAAAAAATGGTCTGGAACAACGGGGAACCGATTCGGGTGAGCGATCTTACGGTTTCTTCTTTGAAGGCGGCATTATCTCTTACGTTAAATTTTTGAATGATGAGGATAAGCCGCGGCACGATAATATTTTTTACGTAAATCGCGAATACGAAAGTTTGCAAGTGGAAGCGGCCTTTCAATATACTGACGACCTGCAGGGTTACGAAATTAGTTTTGCTAATAACATTCATACTGTTGAAGGCGGCATGCATCTGACTGGTTTTAGAACCGCCTTAACAAGAAGTCTAAATGATTATGCTCGAAAGGCTGGCTTTCTAAAAAATTCAGACGAGAATTTAACTGGTGACGATGTTCGAGAGGGAATCACGGCAGTAGTTTCGGTTAAATTGCGTGAGCCACAGTTTGAAGGACAGACCAAGGCAAAATTGGGTAATCCGGAAGCCCGAACTTCGGTGGAAGCGGTTATGTCGGATGCGCTAGAAGAATATCTAGAAAAAAATCCTAATGATGCAAAAGAAATTTTAAATCAATGCGTTTTATCGGCTAAAGCCCGTCAAGCAGCCAAGGCGGCCAAAGATACGGTTTTGCGCAAGGGAATACTGGACGGTTTATCTTTGCCTGGAAAATTAGCTGATTGTTCTTCTCGAAAACCAGAGGAATCAGAAATCTTTATTGTTGAGGGTGATTCGGCCGGTGGCAGTGCCAAGCAAGGACGAGATCGACGTTTTCAGGCAATTTTGCCGCTCAAGGGGAAAATCTTAAATGTGGAAAAGGCGCGGCTGGATCGAGCCTTGTCTTCTAAAGAAGTTAAAGCCTTAATTATTGCGATGGGGACAGCAATCGCTGATGAGTTTGATATCGCCAAGCTTCGTTATCATCGGATAATTATTATGACCGATGCGGATGTTGACGGTGCCCATATTCGAACTTTGCTCTTAACGCTGTTTTTCCGTTATTTCATGCCAATAATCGAGGCAGGTCATTTATATATCGCTCAGTCGCCATTGTATCGAATATCGCGAGGCAAAGAATTTAAGTATGCTTATTCGGACGAGGAAAAATTAGAAATTGTGGAAGAATTTAAAAGGGCCAAAGCGGATAAGGTGACAAGCAGGGCGGGTAAAAAAGCTAAGGGAGAGAAAGAGGAGGCAGAGGTAGCGGAAGTTAGTGCGGAAATGGAAACGGTCGAAGAAAAAATTAGTGGTATGACTATTCAGCGATATAAGGGTCTTGGAGAAATGAATCCAAGCCAACTTTGGGAAACGACCATGGATCCAACCAGGCGCGTTCTAAAACAAGTAAAAATAGCTGACGCTAAAGAGGCGGACAAGGTTTTCGATGTTTTAATGGGAGACGAGGTTGCACCGCGCAAGCGTTTTATCCAAACGCATGCTAAGGGGGTCAAGAATCTTGACATTTAATGGCAATCAGATGTACACTAGGGGCACAAGATAAAGCCCCGAGAGGGGTTTTTAAAAAACAAAAAAACGATATAATCATATGAATTTTTTTACCAAAATATCTGAATTTCTAAGCGAGGTTAAAGTTGAGCTTAAAAAAGTCACCTGGCCAACGCGTCAAGAAACTATCCGCTACACTATGACGGTTATTTTAATTTCTTTGGGTGTCGCTTTCTTCTTGGGATTTGGCGACTTATTATTTTCCTGGTTAATGAATAAATTTATAATCTAGCCAATAGCAAAACATGGCAAAGCAAGTATCACGAGGCAGAAATTGGTACGTATTGCATACGTATTCTGGTTACGAAGAAGCGGTGGCGCGAAATTTGCGTCAGCGTATTGAATCAATGGGCATGGAAGATAAAATCTTCAATGTGCTAGTTCCGATTGAGAAAAAAATCAAAATTAAGGCTGGCAAGCGCAAGGTTGTAGAAGAAAAAATTTATCCCGGTTATGTTTTGGTCGAAATGACGGTGACCGATGATTCTTGGTACGTGGTACGAAATACACCACGAGTAACTGGTTTTGTTGGCTCGGGCACAACGCCAACACCAATCTCACCGGAAGAAATCAAGGAATTGCAGCGACGCATGGGCGTGGATGAGCCTAAATATAAATTTGATATTGCCCTTGGCGATTCAATCAAAATTGTTGATGGCCCGTTTAAAGATACCGATGGTAAAATAGCAGAGATTGATGAAGAACGAGGTCGGATTAAAGTTTTAATTTCGATGTTTGGTCGCGAGACACCAGTGGAGTTAGACTTTCTTCAGATAAAGAAACTTTAATTAGATTATCTTAAAAATAGCCGCTAGCCTGCTTCTGCTAGTTGCTAATAAAAATTTATGGCAAAGAACGTAAAGACAATTTTAAAAATGCAATTACCGGCTGGCCAGGCAACGCCGGGACAAAAAGTCGGTCAAGCCTTGGGCCAATATGGTTTAAACCTAATGGAGTTTTGCAGTCGTTTTAACGAAGGAACTAAAACTCAAATCGGTGATGTTATCCCGGTTGAAATCACAATTTACGAAGACCGAACTTACGAATTAAAGTTTAAAACTCCGCCAGCAGCTGATTTGCTGCGCAAGGCAGCGGGTGTGGCTAAAGGTGCAGCGAATCCTTTAAAAGAAAAAGTCGGCAAGGTCACGCGCGATCAGATTCGCGAAATCGCGCAAAAGAAAATGGTTGATTTGAGCGCCAACGATATCGAACAGGCAATGAAAATTATTGAAGGTACAGCGCGAAGCATGGGCATTAGAGTGGAGTAGTAGTCGTTAAAATAGAACCTAAAAGCAAGGCAAGTGGCCTTGCTTTTAGTTTTTGGGCAGTTTAAAATTGACTCACTATAAATTTTTTTATAAAAACAATGAAAAAAGACAAGCGGAAAGATTATTTTAGTTGGGACGAAGCTTTTATGCAAATCTGCCGTGTTATCGCTCAGCGCTCCAAGGATCCTAGTACTCAAAATGGAGCTTGTTTAGTGAATGATGAAAACGTTCTGATCGGACTTGGCTATAATGGTTTCCCTCGGGGTTGCGACGATGATAAATTGCCATGGTTAAGAGAGGGGTCTTTTTGCGATAGCAAATATGCTTATGTTGTGCACGCAGAAGAGAATGCCATTTTAAATACAAGCGCCAAAATTGATGGTTCTCGACTTTATTGCACTCTTTTCCCTTGTAATGAGTGCGCGAAAGTTATTATTCAGAAAGGGATAAAAGAAATTATTTACGCGGAAGACAAGTATCACGATACAGATATTTGGAGGGCTTCTAGGAAATTATTAGATTTGGCAGAAATTAAATGTCGAAAATACGAGTCTAAAAACGACCTAGCTTTCTCTAAGAAAAAGAAGAAATAATTTTTATGCAAAAAAATCTGTACGGTGGAAAGTTTATAGTTTTTGAAGGCCTTGATGGTTCTGGCCAAAGTACCCAGGCCAAGCTTTTGGCCGAATATTTTAAAAAACAAGGACGGGAAGTTCTCTTGACCAAAGAGCCAACCAAATCTACTCTAGCTGGCAAGAAAATTCAAATTATACTCAATGAAAAAGAAAAGATAAAACCGATTCAGCTTCAGGAACTTTTTGCTCAAGATCGGCGGGAGCATTTAGAAAAAGAAATTATTCCGGCGTTGAAGAAGGGTAAAATAGTAATCTCTGACCGCTATTTTTTTTCCACGCTGGCTTTTGGCGGAATTAATGTGCCGGTAGCAAAACTAGAAAAAATCAACGCGGATTTTTTGTATCCAGATAAAATTTTCTTTTTAAAGGTAGCGCCGGCTGAATGTGTGAGGCGAATTGTCAAAAGAGGAGAGGGTGTTAAATTTTTTGAAAAACTTGATAAATTAAAAAAAGTGAGTAACAATTATAAAAAAATCTGTTCTCGTTTTCCGGATGTTGAGGTTATTGATGGGGAAGAGAAGATAGAGAGGATTCATCAAATAATCAGATTGTTTTTTAACAAATAGACAACTTACGCAGAGGAATAAGGAGGGAGCATGATCAAGATTGAACTTTTGGGAGCGACAAGGCTTTTTAGCGAGGTAGACTCAGATCCATTATCACTTTCTAGCCACGCCGCGTTGGAATGCTATCAAGCAGAGACGCCAACGATGGGGGCGATGATTGATGTTGAGGGCCGGCTTTTTTTGCCCGGTCACCACACGACGTTGCAGCATTTCAGCTTTAATTTTAACGTTGAAGGGATTTCGGTTGGTGATGTTACACTGGGTTTGCATTTGGCAAGCCCATTTTACAACTCCGATCAGCGTAGCGGACGTTTCTGTTCAGCTATGTTTGATAAACCGGATATTGGTAAATTGGTAGCCTACGTTAAGAATTTTTGGCCGGAAGGAGGCAAAAGGAAAAATTGGCTGAGGAACATTGAGTCGTATCTGGATAATCAATTAGCGTTTTATCAAAAAACCATTCAAGCCGCCTCGCTGCTGGCGGAAGAATTTTTAGAAAAAGAGCGGCCAATGGCTTCGGAAAAATACATCAAACAGAATGCCCCTAAAATCGCGCAGGAGCAGATGCGGATGTTCATTCCGGTTCTTTTCCCGACGGGGCTGGACTTTACCGTAAACCTGTCGGCTCTGGTTGCTTTGTGGGCCTCAGCATGGACACCGGTTATGATTTTTGTGACCGATGAAATGGTGAAGAGAGTTTTATCGAAGTATCCTGAATTGGGATTTTGTTTTAATCCGATGTATCGGCGACCAATCAAAGGAGCAGGGTTTTTGAAATTAAAGCCTGGTACGCATGGTGTTAAAACTTCGCCGGGCCTTAAGTTATTACAGTTGGATGGCGACGATGAATTTGTTCCGCCGTTTGAAGAATTAACGTATCCGGTAGACCGACTTCACTTTGATCCCTGCATGATGAATAATTCAGCAGCCGGTTTAAAGACGGAGATTGAAGTCTCCCTGGCCACAATGGGTCAAGATCAGCGTCATCGGACAATCGGTCGAAGCAAGCCGGAACTGACAGGTAATTTTTATTTGCCCCCAATTCCTCGGTCTATGGGCTTGGAGGACGCAGCCGATTCTTTAATGAGCGATTGGTTAACGCTCTATTCGGAGATGCCATCTTCCTTGGCCGATATTTTGGCGCCATACGGAGCGATGGTTCGTTACAAAAAACGCGGATCATTCAATGCCGTGATTCATGAGCAGTCTAAAAGATCTTGTTTTTGCGCTCAGGAGGAGATTTATCACTTAAGCCGTAAATTTCGTCAAGCAGTGATAGATGAAAGGGGAGAGAGGTCTCTGCTGCTCAAGATGTTTCAACCGCCATGTTCTTCAACCGGTAAGTGCGCCGAGGGAGCGCGCTACTGTGGCCGTGATATAAAATTACGGCAAAAAGGAGAGTACTTCCCCAAGCGGGTAGTATGATTTTAATTGATTTTTAAGGACTTTTTTGGTATATTTCGAATATAAACGAGTATATCAAGGAGGTCCTTTTTTTATGCCAAAACGTCAAATAATAGCAGTTGTTGGTTTGCCCGGAAGTGGAAAAACCGAAGCGATAAATTATTTAATCAAAAAACTGAATTGGCCAAAAATTTATTTTGGCAATGCGACTTTTGAAGAGCTAAAAAAACGTAATTTAGTTGTTAATGAAAAAAACGAGCGAACAGTTCGAGAGTCTTTACGGAAAAAATACGGCATGGCTTGCTACGCGCTGTGGGCGATTAAAAAAATTAAAGAGCTAAAAAGCACTCAGAATATTCTAGTTGAAAGTTTATATAGTTGGGATGAATATTTGGAATTGAAAAAAGCTTTTGAAAAGGAGTTTGCGGTAGTGGCAATTTATGCTTCGCCAAAAATGCGATATGCTAGACTAGGCAGACGACCATTGCGGCCGCTGACGCCAAAGGAGGCGCAGAGCCGCGACTTCGCTCAAATTGGCAACATTGCTCAAGCCGGGCCAATCGCGATTGCTGATTGGACGGTTGAAAACAATACTTCACGGCAGAATCTTTTTCTGCAATTGGATAAAATAACTAAACAAATAAAGAAAATTTCTCGTCCCGCGTAGCCTTGGCGAAGTGGGATAAAAAAATGAAAGACGACCAGATCCAAAAATTAATAAAACAAGAAATCGATCGCCAGCGCGATGGGTTAACTTTAATTCCGTCAGAAAATTATGCCTCGGAAGAGGTGTTGCGAGCGATGGGAACACCGCTCTCTAATAAATATTCCGAAGGTTACGCGAGAAAGCGATATTATGGTGGCAATGAGGTTATTGATGAAATTGAAAGCTTAGCGATTGAACGCGCTAAGCAGCTTTTTGGCGCCCAGCACGCTAACGTTCAACCGCATTCTGGCTCACAGGCTAACGCGGCGGTATATTTAGCTTTACTTAATCCTGGTGATAAAATTTTAGGTTTCAGTTTGGCAGATGGTGGCCACCTAACGCACGGCTCGCCAGTTAATTTTTCCGGTCAGATGTATAATTTTAAACACTATGGCGTTGACGCTAAAACTGAATTGATTGATTTGTCGGAAGTGGAAAAAATTGCATTGGCTGAGAAGCCAAAATTAATAGTAGCGAGCACAACCTCATATTCTCGCCAGCTGGATTTTGAGGGTTTTGCAAAAATTGCTAAAAAAATTGGCGCGTATTTAATAGCCGACATTGCTCATATTGCTGGGTTGGTGGTTGCGGGCGAGCATCCACATCCTTTTCCGCATTGCGACGTGGTCACGACAACGACGCATAAAACCCTGCGCGGTCCTCGGGGTGGTTTAATTTTGTGTAAAAAAGAATTGGCAAGCCAAATAGACCGAGGCGTTTTTCCGGGAATTCAGGGTGGGCCGCTGGATAATATTGTCGCGGCTAAAGCAATTTGCTTTGCGCAAGCAATGGAATCGGAATTTAAGGGCTACCAGCATCAGATTATTTTAAATGCTCGCGCCATGGCAGAGGAATTTACTGGTCAGGGGATCAGGGTTGTTAGCGGCGGTACGGATAATCACATGATGGTGCTAGACCTAACTTCTTTGGGATTGGAGGCGCGTCAAGCTCAAGATGAATTAGCCAAGCTCGATATCTATGTAAATTGCAATACAATTCCTAACGATCGGCGGCCGCTATTTAATCCTTCGGGATTAAGACTTGGATCGCCGGCTATTACCACGCGGGGACTGAAAGAAGCAGAATCAAAATTAGTTGCTAGCTTAATAGTTAGATTTTTAAAGAATCCGGCAGACGAAAAAAATAAAGAGGAAATTAAGAACGAGATTAAGGGTCTAGCGAAAAGATTTCCGATCTATGAAAATTTTAGTTAAAAGTTCGCTCGTTAGTTAGCTTTAAAATCGTATAATTTTCCCAGCGTAAAATATAAAAAACATGAAGATCTTAATCAAGAAATTAAATCCGGAAGCCAAGGTGCCGGCGTATGCATTGGCGGGGGACGCGGGCATGGATTTATACTCGATAATTGACGCAACGCTGGCGCCGGGCGAAAAAATTAGCTGCCCAACAGGGGTGGCGATAAAAATTCCAGAAGGCTATGTTGGTTTGGTTTGGGACAAAAGCGGCTTGGCTCACAAATCATGCATTACCAATATCGGTGGCGTCTATGATAGTAACTATACCGGAGAATATATTATTGGGCTTGTAAACCTAGGAAAAGAAGATTATGTTATTAAAAAAGGCCAAAAAATCGCCCAGCTTCTAATTCAAAAAATTGAATCACCCGAAGTCGAATTAGTGGAAGAAATGCCTCAAACGGTGCGGGGCGAGAATCGTTTTGGGAGCACGGGGTTAAATTGACGCTCGAATATGAGCTTTAAAATCGTATAATTTTTCCCAGCCCGCTTCGACTCGCGAATCGAGGCGAGCGAGAAAAATTATACTCGCCAAGACCTCCTCGCTCGCCCCGCAGTTGCGGGGCACCGTGCCCGCTTGTCGGCTTGAGCGTTTTAAAGCTCATATCCTCACTCTTTATTTTTTTAAGTAATAGGCAAAATGAAATTATTTGATGGCAAGAGGGTTGCCAATAAAATTTTAAAAGAATTAGCTGAAGAAATTAAAAAAAATAAAGCTAGGCTTCGCTTAGCGATTATTTTGATTGGAGATGATGAGTCGTCTAAGCTCTATGTAAAATTAAAAAAAGAAGCGGGTAAAAAAATCGGGATTGAGGTTCAGGAACATAGATTTAATGCTCAAGCCCCGGAAGAAGAAATTATTTCGTACATTTATCGATTAAATAATGACCCAGATGTTAACGGTATAATTGTTCAGTTACCATTGCCGGCAGTTTTGAATACGGACAAGATTATTGAAGCGATTAATCCCAGAAAAGATGTTGACGGTTTTCATAAGGAAAACCGTAAATTACTGGAAAAGGGCAAGGAGAATATTTTACCAGTTTTGCCGCTGGTTATTTTAACGGCCTTAGATAGTGCTAAAAAATTGGTAACTGGCAAAAGTGTATTGGCCTTAGTCAACTCTGATATTTTTGGTCAAACGCTGAAGGCAGTTTTAGCAAAAGATGGGTTTGCTGTAGAATATTTAGTACGAAACACTTGTGTATTATTTGGCGCCGAGAAAGAATTGAAAACAGCGGATATTTTAATTTCAGTTTGCGGTTGCCCCAATATGATAAAAGGGGAATCAATAAAAGAGGGAGTTGTTCTAATCGACGCGGGTGTAACGCGTTATCACGATGGCAGGGTCGTTGGTGACGTTGACAAAGAAAGCGTTAAAAATAAAGCGGTTTTTCTAACTCCAGTCCCGGGTGGCTTGGGTCCATTAACCGTGGCCTTGCTTTTAAGGAATGTATATCTGGCGGCCGGAATTTTATCGAAAAAGTAATTTGTTTATGCTAAAATTATTTATATGAAAAAGGACTACGAACCAGTAATTGGCATGGAAATTCACGCGGAGCTTAAAACCAAAAGCAAGATGTTTTGTTCTTGCTTGAATGGTTTTGGGCTGGAAAAAGAACCGAATGTAAATATCTGTCCGGTGTGCTCGGGTCAGCCAGGAACGTTGCCCGTGATTAATGAAGAAGCGGTACACATGGTGATCAAGACCGGCCTGGCAACGAATTGCCAAGTTAATAATTTTTCTAAATTTGACCGAAAGAACTATTTCTATCCGGACTTGCCCAAGGGTTATCAAATATCGCAGTATGATAAACCTTTAACTGAAAATGGCCATCTTGATTTGGGTGACGATGAAAATAAACAGGAGCGAATTAGAATAAAGAGAATTCACTTGGAAGAGGATACGGGAAAATTAGTTCATCCCAAGGGCGTTAATTATTCTTTAGTCGATCTAAATCGGGCGGGTGTGCCACTAATGGAGCTTGTGACGGAAGCCGACATCCGTTCGGGTGTGCAAGCGCGTAAATTTTGTCAGGAATTTCAATTAATTTTACGATATTTGGGCGTTTCGGACGCAGACATGGAAAAAGGTCAGATGCGATGTGAAGTGAATATTTCTCTGCGAGAGAGGGGAATGGAAAAATTTGGCACCAAAGTGGAAATTAAAAATCTGAATTCATTTAAAGTCGTAGAAAAATCAATTGACTATGAAATAAAGCGGCAGACTGAAGCCTTGGAAGAAGGGGAAAAGTTAGTTCAGGAAACACGAGGTTGGGATGATGCCAGCTCAACTACTTTTTCTCAGCGCTTGAAAGAGGAGGCGCATGATTATCGTTATTTCCCTGAGCCGGATTTGCCACCGCTCAACAACTTAGTTGCTTTGAGCGAGAAGCTGCGGTCTGAAATTACGGAGCTGCCAGCGCAAAAACGAGAGCGATTTAAAAAAGAATATAAACTTTCAAAAGATGATGCCGAGATTTTGGTGGCTAATTTTGAACTGGGTAATTATTTTGAACAGGTAATTAGCGAGTTAGAAAATTGGCTGAAAGATGCCCAGCCAAAACTTGAGCTAGCTAAAGCCGTAAAATTAGCCGGCAACTATTTAATTACGGAGTTACAAAAGTTGCTGTATCAATCAGAAAAAACAATGTCTGATTCAAAAATCACGGCAGAAGATTTTGCGGAATTTATAAAATTAGTCATGCAGGGCGTAGTTTCTTCCAGTGGCGCCCAGACTCTGCTCAAGGAAATGTTTGAGACCGGAGCTGATCCATCGCATATTGTTAAGGAAAAAGATTTGGGGCAGGTGAGCGACGAAGAAGAGCTCATGACGGCAGTACTGGAAATTCTAAGTCAAAATCCAGGGCCAATTCAGGATTATAAAAATGGTAAGCAGAACGCTTTAATGTTTCTAGTTGGCAAAGTAATGGCTAGAACCCACGGTAAGGCTAATCCGCAGATAGTTATGGAGTTGATCTTAAAGCAGTTGACAGAAAAGAAATAAGTATATATAATATAGAAACGATGTTTGGATTGCAGTTCTTTTAGAACGGAGGGTTTAAGATGAGGAGAAAACTGATATTCCTTTTGAAGGAAGCGATTGTAGACTATAAGTGGCGGTTAACTATTCCTTCAGCGGTGGCCGAAAGGGAGTCACTGTTGGAAGAGGATGAGGTCTTCATAACAATGAAAGACGATGGATGTTTAGAAATCTATTTTGTTCAGCCACCAAGGCTGCCGGCTTCCTCTGGGGCACTGATTTTGCAAGCGAAAACAGTGCAAAACAAAAACGATGGCCAAATAAGATTGATGATTCCTGCTTCTTTGCGCGAGTCGACTTCGTTCTTCTATGGCCGGAGTATAACTATTGCCGATCTTGGCAAAAAAATGGAACTCTGGCCCAGGCCAGAAAGGAGGAGCGAGAATGTCATCAGAGAATAAAGACGAAGCTGTTTCGGTCAAGCTTATCCGGCAGGATGGGATGCTTACGGCAACATGTCCAAAATGCCAGGCCGTATATGCCGGAAACGCCTTGGATGGTATTGCCAGGAGCGAGAAGCCGACTTTTTGCCAAGGTGTCGGGATTGGCTGTGGGGCACTCTTGTGGCTATTGCTATAAGATCTTTTTTCTTATCTTTCATCTCTATCCGTGTTTTTCCGCAAGGAAGGCACGGATTTTTTTTATGGCTTCGGTTTTATCTTTGATCCAAATGATGCGTTGATCACGGCCAAACCAAGTTAGCTGGCGTTTGGCGTAATGCTCGATGTCCTTTTGCAGACCGGCCGCCATTTCCTGTCGGCTGATTTTATTTTGTAAGTATCTTGCCACCCAGCGATATTCCAGTCCAAAGTCTTCTAATTTTTTCCAGGAAAGGCCTTCGGCTCGAAGTTTTTTGACTTCGCTGATCATTCCTTGCTTGAGGCGTTTTTCCAGTCTAATTTTTATGCGCCGCGCCAATTCTGGTTGCGGTTTTTGCAGGCCCAAAAATAGGATGTTTGGTTGTTCCTTTAATTTTAGTTTTGGCACAGGTTGGCCGGTCTGGTAAATTATTTCCAGCGCGCGAATTAGCCGTCGGGGATTCTGGCTGTCGATATTTTTGGCACGGCGCGGATCGAGCCTTTTTAATTCTTTAAATAATTCTTCGGGTGTCTTTTTTTCTAGTTGCGCGCGTAGTTTTAGATTCGGTTTAACCGATGGTATTTGCAGGTCATCAATTAATGCACGAATATAAAAACCAGTTCCGCCGCAAATAATGGGCATTTTATTTTTTTTCTGAATTTTTTTAATTGCTTCTTGTCCTAGTTTTTTGTATTGGGCAGCATTAAAGCGGCGGCTGGGTGAAGCGATGTTCAAAAGATAGTGAGGAATGCCGGCCATTTCCTTTTTTGTAATTTTTCCGGTACCTAAATTAAGCCCGCGATAAACTTGGCGTGAATCAGCCGAAATAATTTCGGCGCCATCTATGCCAAATTTTTTAGCTTGCCCTGAGTGTAGTCGAAGGGCTAAGTTGATGGCTAAGTCAGACTTGCCAGTAGCGGTTTGACCCAAAATTACAACTATTTTATTAGTTGGTGTTTTTTTTGTCTTTTTTTGGGGATAATTAGCGATTGACATATCTAATGAAAATTATAAAATAGATGTAGCCATCTGTGGCATTTTTTATTTCCACAAAGGCTCGTTCTTTAGTTAGCTTCATCAAGGTGGGGGTGCAACTTATGGGCTAGCGCTAGCCGGTCTGCATCTTCCTGCTTGAAGAGGCAACTTCTCCGCCCAGTCCCCAGGCTAAGGTTTTGGTGATTTTAACTTCTGTCAGGTCACCAGGTTTTAAATTCTTACCCGGTATTTTTACAGTTTTAAAAGTAGCGGTTTTGCCAAAAGCAAAGCCGTTTTTTATTTCTCTTATTAAGACAAATACTTTTTTACCAAGATACTTTTTGTTATTGCTTGAGACGGTCTCGGTTAGGATATCATTTAAAGCGGTTTCGCGGCGTCTCTTTTCTTTTGGTGAAACATTGTCTTTTAATTTGGCGGCAGCGCTGCCATGTCTTGGCGAATAGCGGCCGAGGTATGCCATATCAAATTTTAACTCGCGCATAATCTTAGCCGAATTTTCAAATTGTTTTTTTGTCTCGCCGGGGAAACCAACAATCACGTCGGTTGAGATCGCCACCGGCGGAAAAGCCGGTCGGTATTTTTTGAAGGACTGCCTGATCTTTTTAATTAAATTTTTGTAGTGGCTCACGTTGTAGCGGCGGTTCATTTTTTGGAGAATTTCATTGTCGCCGCTCTGAATTGGCAGATGAACATAGGGCGTAACTTTTTGGCATTTGGCTGCGACTTCGATTAATTCATCCGACATGTCTTTGGGGTGCGAGGTTAAAAAGCTTAGCCAAAAATTACCCGGTAAATTATTGATCATTTCAAGCAACTTGGGGAAATTAAGATTTTTATCTTGATAGGAATTCACGTTTTGACCGAGTAAAATAATTTCTTTAACGCCATTTCTGAGTCGTTTTTTTATTTCGGTAATAATTTCTTTAGCCGGCCGGGATTTTTCTCGGCCGCGGGTGAAGGGGACAACGCAGTAGGTGCAGAAATTATTGCAGCCAGTCATGATTGGCACGGGAGCGCTAAAATTATTTTCACAAGTGGCAGGCAGACAAAAATATTCATCAGGATGCCAAAATTCGACATTTTTTTCGAGCAGTTGTTCTTTGTCTTTTGGCAGGACACAGCCGGCGATAATTATCTTTTTATTTTTATAATTTTCTACTTTTCCGTAAACTCGATGAATGGCGGATTGTCTGACCGAACAAGCGTTAATCACGACCAAATCGGCTGCCTGAACGTTTGGGGCTTTTTTATGTCCCATCGATTGCAGTCTGGTTGTAATTTTCTCGGAGTCAGAATGGTTCATCTGGCAGCCGTAGGTGATGATAAAATAGGTCATAAGTTGCTTGATACTAACAAAAAAGCGGGCTTTTTTCAAGCGCCGCTGAGCAGGAGTTATTCGAAGTCGGGCTTCGAATTAATCTTGGAAAATAACGGGTATGGATACCTTATCTATTTCTGATCCGTCCTTAGCGGAAATATCAAAAACCTCGATGACTCCTTCTCGACGGCTAGGCTTCTTATACTTTATTTTAGTAGAAAACGGAGACATTTTTTGCCCTTCCACGGTCATAAATTGAGCTTCGGCTAAAATCAATCCCGACCCATCTTTGATGCGGGCGTTGAGTTGCGCTTCAAAAACAGCTGCTTGGCCCGATAATTCAACCGGACTTTTTATTTGAGCGTTCGTTTTGGGAGAGGCAACTTTTATGACATCGTTTCTTGCTGGGTTGGTGGCGCTTATTTCAGTGACAGACAATATTTCTTGATCCGCTTGGAATTGCCAGATAGAGGCCAATAAAAAAAGACAAAAAGTGCCGCCAGCTAGAGCAGTTAAAAAAAGTCGAGTCCAATTGTGTCGAGATTTATATTTTTTCATTGAGTAATTTAAAAAAGCATTAGTCGAGATTCCAGGGCATTTAATTTTGGTGGCATTGGCCAACCATAAGAAAGGGGGGCGATAATTAAGAAAGAGAAAGCGATTAGCAGTACGATAACAATAAAAGTTTTTTTGTATTTTGGCAAAAGATATCCTAGAACGAAGCTGGTTAGCAAAATTGTAAAAACAGCCGGCAGCAAATAATGATAAAGAAAGGCTACTCGTTTAACTAAAATAAAAGGCAAGAGATTTGCTAGGTAGGCAAGGATTAAGATGAAAAAAATTGGTGAAATTTGTTGGCGACTTTTTTTGAAGAGGGTGGTTAAAACGACAATAATAAAGCAGAAAATTGTTAGCCACCAGAGAAAAATATTCCCACTAAAGTAAATTTTAGATTTCCACGTAGGTAGACTGTCTATCTGATCTTGATTCCAATAATAAACTGGCTTATAGCCAGTTGGCCAGCTGTACCAGCGACTGCCGAAGGGGTGTTCGGAGGTAATTGAGGCATTAGCCGTAAGCATTGTTTTGTTTATTTCAATAAATTTTTCACCGAAAGAAAGCGGTCGGTCAACATTCTCTCGACCATATTTTAATTCCGTTTGAAAATCACGGCTCATAAAGGCATCACCGGGGCCGGAGTTAGGAAGAAGTTTAAAGTGAATATAAAAAGGAATTATGTAGACGGCAAGACCAACAAGGAAGATAACTAAAAAGCCGATCATTCCTTCGATTATTTTTTTCCAAACACTGCTTGGGGCTTGTTCGGATTGATGTAGCTCTAGGCTAAGATAGCCGGTCAGTTTCTTACTAAAAAGTTTAGTAAATAAAACAACGCTAATAATGCCAATAGTCGCCAGCCCTGTCCATTTTATAGAAATAGTTAGGCCAAAAAATATGGCGGTCAGAACAAGATAGCCAAGCTACTTGGCCGAGAAGCTTTTTTGGCGCTGCCAAAGAAAGAAAAAACAAAAAGTTAAAACTTCAAAAGAAACTAAAAAAATATCAACCAAAATAAATTTTGATTGGACCAAAAAAGCATTATCCAATAAAATTAAAAAACCAGCAATCAGGGCAACTTTTTTTGAGCGACTAGCCAAATAAGCTAGCCAAGAAAAAAAGAGAACAAACAGAGAACCAAAAAAAGCTGGTAAAAATCTTAGCCAAAATAAAGTCGCGCCGGGAATATTGTCGCCAATTTTTTCAAAACCGAACACAGGGTTAACACCGGCAATCTTAGCAATACCGGCAATCAGCAATTTGCCCAGCGGAGGATGGATATCAAAATAATATTGATGGGTAAAATAACCGGCGACGAATTTACCAAAATGGACCTCGTCAAAAACTACTTGAGCTGGGTAGCTCAAAAAAGCGAAATGAATTGTAAAGGATAAAACGGCTAATAACAAAAATGGCCAGGATTTTTTGAACATAGATTTTTCGCTCAGCTAGTCACTTCGAAAAAACGTCGTCGGCCGTTCGTGATAGCATAGAGTCTTGCACCAGCCGCTCCTTGTGTCTCGCCGCCTCGTCCAATATAAGTAACAAAATCAGGGAGGCGTCTGCGACACATTTTTCTCCAGCGACTAGCTTCGCTTATTCTTACTTGCCTCATTTTTACCGATAAGCATTAAGATGATTTTGACTAATTTCCTGCGCTTCTTCGCAAAGTAGCTTGTAATTTCCTTCTTTATCGTCTAGTCGACCGGAGGCGATAATCACTTTGCCTTCTTGCCAAAAAGTTGGCGTTCGCTCCAGCATTCGGGGAAAAACTAGGACTTCTATTTTAGCCCGATCATCTTCGAGTCCAACAAATAGCATTGGTTTGCCGGCCTTGGTAATAATTTTATGAATATGGCTGATAACGCCGCCAACGCGAGTATTCTTGCTAACTAGTTGCTGGGAAAGTTGGGAAGGCGTAATAGCCATTTTTTTGAGAACTTTTTCGTACTCTTTTATTGGATGTTCGGAAATATAAAGGCCGAGTAATTCTTTTTCCCAATCAAGTTTTTCTTTTTTGCTAGAAGCTGGCGCTTCATGGAGTTTGAGTGGCGGTAGAGTAGTTTTATTTTCCACGCCGGTTGAGAAAAGACTAACCTGACCACTTGTTTTTGGTCGCTGAACTTCTCGGGCATAAGTGAGCAGTGACTCCATATTGGCGAGAAGTTGACCGCGTTCGCCAATACAGTCAGTTGCACCGCAGCGAATTAAACTTTCCATCGATTTTTTATTGAGATCTTTATCTTGAACTCGATCAATCATTTCGGTGATGGTGGCAAAATTGCCATGTTGTTTTCGTTCTTTGACGATAGCCTCCACTACGTTGGTGCCGACATTTTTAATTGCGTTTAATCCAAAGCGAATAGTGCCATCTTTAATTGCCGTAAAGCCACCCATGCTTTCATTAACGTCTGGCGGTAAAACATCAATTTTCATTTTTCGACACTCATCAATTAAAAAAGCGATTCGCTCAATATCATCGGATTCCGAATTCATCAACGCGGCCATAAATTCAGTTGGAAAATGAGATTTGAGGTAGGCGGTCTGATAGCCGATCAGAGCATAACAGGTAGCGTGAGACTTATTAAAACCATAACGAGCGAACGGTTCAATAAACTCCCAAATTTGTTGAGCGGTGCTGCTGGCGATATTATTGCGCATCATGCCCTGAATTAATTTCTCGCGCTGTTCGTCCATTAATTTTTTAATTTTCTTACCCATGGCCTTGCGCAGGGTATCGGCTTCGGGCAAGGTAAAGCCAGCCAAGCGGCTGGCAATCGCCATGACCTGTTCCTGATAAACGATGATGCCATAGGTGTTGCCGATGATTGGTTCAAGTCCCGGATGAATATATTCCATTTTTTTAAGGCCATGTTTGCGGGCAATAAAATCCGGAATAAGATCCATCGGGCCGGGCCTATACAGCGCGACCATAGCGATAATATCCTCAAAAACTGTTGGTTTTAATTCTTTGAGATTTCTTTTCATACCGCCCGATTCCAATTGAAACACGCCGGTGGTCCGAGCTTCCTGCAGCAATTTATAAGTATCTAAATCATCCAGCGGCAGAAGAGAAATATCAATTTTTATATCTTTGGTATTTTGAATAATTTTTATTGCGTTCTGGATTTGAGTTAAAGTTTTTAATCCCAAGAAATCCATTTTGAGCAAACCCAAGTCTTCAATGGCGTGCATCTCGTATTGCGTTACGACCCCGCCGCCTTCTTGAGTTGGTTTCTGCAGGGGTACGATCGTGTTTAGCGGGTCCTTGGTAATGACTACGCCGGCCGCGTGAGTCGAAGCATGCCGGGCAACGCCTTCAAGTTTTAAAGCTGTATCGATTAGCTTTTTGACTTGTTCATCAGAATCGTAAAGTTGCCGGAATTCCGCCGATTCTTGCAGGGATTGCTGAAGCGTTAAGCCCTGTGGAATGGTTTTGGCGACTTGGTCGCAAAGCAAATAGGCGTAACCCATGGCTCGGCCAGTGTCGCGGATCGCGGCTCGAGCGGCCATTGTTCCAAAAGTGATAATTTGAGCGACGTGGTCGTCGCCGTATTTTTGACGGACGTAGGTGATGACTTCATCGCGGCGATCATCGGCAAAATCCATATCAATGTCGGGCATGGAGATTCTTTCCGGATTCAAAAAACGCTCAAAAATCAAGTTATATTTTAGCGGATCAATTTCAGTGATATTTAAAAGATAAGAAACGATTGAGCCAGCGGCCGAACCACGGCCCGGGCCGACAACGATGTTTTGGGATTTAGCCCAATTAATAAAATCATGCACGATGAGAAAATATGGCGCAAAACCAGTTTTAGCAATAATGGAGAGCTCATATTCGATGCGCGTTAAAATTTCCTGATTAGTTTGGCCGGGATATTTTTTGCTAATACCTTGGTAAGTTAAAGTTTTTAAATATTCTTCAGCGGTTTGTTTACCGGGAACATTGAAGTGGGGGAGTTGGTACTTGCCCAACTCAAATTCAAAATTGCAGGCCTCGACAATTTTTTGCGTATTGCTGATTGCTTCGGGGACCGACTCAAAATAATCACTCATAGCTTTGGGCGGGCGCATGGAAAAATCATTATCTTTCATTGATAGCCGTTCTGGATCATCAATGTCGGCGCCGGTATTAACCAGCATGAGAATGTCTTGCGCGTTGTTGTCTTCGGGGTATAGATAATGAATGTCGTTGGTGGCAATTAGTGGAATATTATTTTTTTTAGCAATTTCAATTAAGGCCGCATTAACTTTTTGCTGCTCTTTTAGATTAGGATGATTTTGCAGCTCCAAAAAAAAGTTACCTGGTCCAAAAATATCTTGATATTCTAGCGCTAATTTTTCGGCTTTTTCCAGATTGCCGTGCATAATGGCTCGAGGAATTTCGCCGGCCAAACAAGCCGAGGAACCAATTAGCCCTTCGGCGTGCTCGCGCAAAATAGTTTTATCAATGCGTGGCTTATAGTAAAAACCGTCTAGCCAGGCCTTAGTTGTCAATAAAACCAGATTCTTGTATCCAGTTTTATTTTTTACCAAGAGGATAAGATGATAGTTTTTGTCGTCTATTTTGGATTGCTTATCTTCCAGTCGTCCGGGTGCAACATACATTTCCGACCCGATGATCGGCTTTAGCTTTTTGGCTTTAGCTTTTTGGTAAAATTCAACGGCGCCGTAGAGGGAGCCGTGGTCAGTCAGAGCCAGCGAATCCATGCCAAGTTCCAACGCGCGGTCAATCAAATCATCGATCTTAGGCAAGCCATCGAGCAGGCTGTAATGGCTATGAACGTGGAGGTGAGTAAATTTGGACATTATTTTCTAAAATCGTTTCTTCTTTTTGGTTGCGAAATAGAGTATTCCGCCGATGACGACCAAAGAGGCAATGACGATAATAGTCCAGAACAAAAATTTAAAAATAAAGAAATGATTAGCCTGGGCAATAAAAATAATCGTTTTTTTGCCAAAAATTGTTTCGGCCAAAAACCAAATTAGAGCCGAGAGGGTTAAGATGCCAAGAATAAAATAGCGAGTATTTTTTAAAACAATACCCAAAATATACTTTAGTCTAAGATTCATCTTGTCCCAGGTGCCTAGGGCTTCAACCGCTTCTTCGATATCAAGCATAGCTTGCCAATAGCCAGAAATAATTTGCTTAGTTTCTTCTCGAGAGATCTCAAAGTGGGGTTCATGGATTATGCGTTCGCAGGTGTTGCGACTATAATCGAGTTTATCTGGCAAACTCAAAAAGCGAGAAATGTATTTGATTTTTCCTTCTATATTTTGGCCAGGAATTTTCTTTTCCTTTAGCATCTCGGAAAAAAGCTTCTCGGTTTCCAAAATGCCTATTTTGTAGCCAGAGAAAGTCCCTTCGGCCAAGGCTTTTTCCACGGCCGACCAATTTAAGCCTAATTTGTTCTCAGTCATATCATACAAAGTATAATCAAAGAGGGAATTTTAAACAAGACGGAAAAGATGGTATCATCAATTTAAGTAATTTCTATCAAATAGACAATGTTCGCTGATTTCTCGGAAGAAAAAAAATTATGGGAAAAAGGGTGTGAATTTGTCGTGGGGCTAGATGAAGTTGGGCGGGGACCATTAGCCGGTCCCGTAATGGCTGCTGCCGTTACGGTCCGGCAATTTCCAATTTCCTCGCCTCGTCTTCGCGAGGGCGAAGCGGGCAATTTCCAATTTCTAAACAAATTCAAAATTCAAAGATCAAAAAAATTGATAGAAATAAAAGACTCTAAGAAGCTTACCGAGCGGCAGAGAAACGAATGGTACGATTTTTTAACTACGCACCCGGAGGTAAAATGGGGAGTTGGCATTGTTTCGGCGCAGATTATAGATAGGGTTAATATCTTGGAGGCCACAAAATTGGCGATGAAAGAGGCTCTTAAAAATTTGAAAGCGGAGCCGGACTTTTTGCTTTTGGACGGCAATTTTTTGTTAGAGGATTTGCCTATAAGTCAAAAAGCGGTGACTAGGGGGGATGAAAAGATTTGGTCATGCGCCGCGGCTTCAATCATTGCTAAAGTCACGCGTGATCGGTTAATGAAGAAATATGACGTCAAATACCCAGAGTACGGATTTAAAAAACATAAAGGCTATGGCACAAAGCAGCACTTGGCGGCCATTAAAGAGCATGGTGCTTGTCCGATTCATCGTTTATCATTCGCGCCGTTTTCTTAGGTCTTTTGTTATGGACGCCCTAGAGCCAAAATAAAAGTTAAGTGATATAATACAGTTAATATGAGTCTGTGGAAAAAATTCAGAAAGGATAAGAAAAAAATCTCCGCCAAAGGCGGATCAGTCTCAAGTGGGAAGAAAGAAGAGCCGCCAAAGGTAATTGAGGTTGCAGCGCCCCTTCCAGAGAAAAAACGCATTGCTTGGTTTAAGATCGCCAAGTTTTTTTTGGTAGCCTTGTGGGTCTATATAAAAAAGGAATTTGGCTGGAGCTTTGTCGGGCGTTGTCTGATGGGTATTTTGGTTCTGGCGGCGCTTGGTGTTTTTTTGTTGCATAGCGCAACGGCGATGAACCAGGATTTGGGTCGGCATTTAAGGGTTGGTCAAATTATCTGGGAGACCAAACACGTGCCTCAGGCCAACCTTTTTTCATACACCCAACCCAATCAATTTTTCCTTAATCATCATTGGCTAAGCGAAGTTATTTATTATCTGCTTTACTTAAAAATTGGCGTATCTGGTTTAATTATTTTTAATGCGTTAATTTTTTTAATCGCCTTTGCTCTGATTTTTTCTCTGGCCTATCGTCGGAAGTATTTTGTCATTTCTCTGTTGGCGATGATGCTTAGTATTGGCCTATTAATTGAGCGGACGGATGTTCGGCCCGAGGTTTTCGGTTTTTTGTTCTTTGCTTTATTTTTATTTATTCTTGATCGAAACAAAGAAAAAATTGGTTGGTCATTTTGGTCGCTTTTGCTGTTGCAGCTTATCTGGGTCAACTTGCACATCTCTTTTTGTTTTGGTTGGATATTGATATTCCTCTTCTTTTTGGACCGACTTTGGGAGCGACGGAAAGTTGTTTACTTGCTAGCCAAGGAGAAAAAATTTGATAAATATTTAGTTCAAATTGTCGCGCTGGGTATCCTATTGGGCCTCGTGGCCATAATCAATCCCAATACTTGGCGAGGCGCAATTTATCCGTTGCTAATTTTTGGTAACTATGGCTACACAATCGTTGAAAATCAAACACCTTTTTTCCTGGAAAAATTAATGTTTGATCCGAGTATCGTCTTTTTCAAGGTGGCAATGGCGGCTTTAATTGCATCCTGTCTTATTAATTTTAGGAGAATCAGGGTTTTTTATCTTTTAGGATCAATCGTCTTTTTGGGATTTGCCTGGTCGGCAATCCGTAATTTCCCGATTTTTGCCTTATTTTTGCCGCTTGCCTTAGTGGAAAACTTGGCTTCGGCTCGGGAATATTTTAGCCGATTTATGGTTAAGTGGGAAAATTTATGGCTAAGAAAACTGCTTCGCGCCTTGACCATTTTGATAATTTTTGTTATTTTAACTGCGAGCATTTACTCCGTCGTTTCCAACCGTTACTATCTCGAAATGACCAAATCGGAGCGTTTCGGGCTAGCGGTGCCTAGTGAGGCAGGGATGGCGGTTGATTTTTTAAAACAGAATAAAATTAGCGGCCGGATGTTCAATAATTTTGACATCGGCGGTTACCTAATTTGGCGCTTGTATCCGGAGCAAAAAGTTTTTGCAGACGGTCGGCCTGAAGCCTATTCGGAAAATTTTTGGCAATCAATTTATATTCCGATGCAGCAGGACGAAAAGCAGTGGCAAAATTATGCCGACGAAATATATAATTTCGATTACATCTTTTTTGCACACACCGATGCTACGCCTTGGGGGATACAATTTGTTCAGCGAATTTCGCAGGATAAAAAATGGGTAATGGTTTATCTGAATTCGTCGATTGCTATTTGGCTGCGCGATTCCGATAAAAACAGGCCGATTATTCAAAGCTTGAATCTGGGCGATGGAAAATTGCCACTGGATGTTGAGAGGGCGTTAGAAGTTAAAGATTTTAGCGTGCTGCTGCGTTTTGGGTCATTTTTCCAGACAATTGGTTCAAGCGACTTGGCGGCTAAATTTTTTGAACAAGCGCTGAGCGTTTATCCAAAAAATGCCAGAATTTGGTTCGCGGTGGCCTTGCTCAAAGCCAATCAAGGTGATCTGGACGGTGCAAAAAACAACCTACAGGAAGCAATAAAGTTAGATAAAAAATTCATTGATGCCTATTTGGCGCTCGGCCGAATTTATTATCAGCAAGGAGACTTTTCGCAAGCGCGTCACTGGTGGCAAAATGTTTTAGACATCCAGCCGGGCAACGCGGACGCTAGGACTTATTTAGATAATATGGGACTTATACCATTTAAGAAATAATTAAAAGTGTAAATCTCAAAATGTAAAATTATGGTATCCCGCTTCGCGGGATGGATCAATAAATTTTAAATTTTGCATTGTCATTTTGAATTTTGATTTTTACATTTTGCATTAAATTTATGCCAGTACCAAGACAAAGACACACAAAATCAAGGAGAAACAGAGGGCGCTCTCATCAGGCGTTGAAAAATTTAGGTATCGCGAAATGTTTGAAATGCGGTCAGCCAATTTTGCCTCATTTGGCCTGCAATAATTGCGGAACTTATAAGGGCAAAGAAGTTATTGACGTGATGAAGAAAATGACCAAGCGTGAGCAGAAGAAACGTCAGAAAGAACTCGACGCGCAAGAGGCTAGGGCGCACGAGGGACATGATCACAAGCACGAAGAACACGAACATAAATAAAAATCATAAATCCTAAACTTTAAATTCTAAACAAATCTAAAGGTTCAAAATTCAAAATCCAAAAATATTTTCGAGCTTTTGAGTTTGAATTTATTTAGAATTTAAGATTTAGAGTTTAGAGTTTTTAGAGTTATGGCTAATCGACATCTATCTCGTTCCATCGCCATGCAATCACTCTATGAGTGGGATTTTTGGGGTCGGGATAAGGCAAGACTAAAAGAGGCCGTTGAGAAAAATATTACCGAGTTTGGGCCAGGCATGGAAGGAACCGATTTCGTCTGGCGACTGGTTAATGGGGTGGTGGAAAATTTGGAAAAATTGGATCAGATTATTGAAAAATCAGCGCCTGAATGGCCGCTGGACCAGATTACAATTATCGACCGTAATATTTTGCGATTAGGACTGTATGAATTACTGCTTGGTAGTCGAAATGAAGTCCCGCCAAAAGTGGCGATTAACGAAGCAATTGAATTAGCCAAGGGTTTTAGCGGCGAATCTTCTGGTAAATTTGTTAACGGCGTTTTGGGAACAATTTATCGAGAAATCGGTGAGCCGCAGAAGGATGAATAATAAATTTAATTAAAAATTTAAATATCAAAATGTAAAATCGACGCGTAGCGTCGTCCTGAAGGAGCGCATACACTTCGTTTAGTATAAACTCCGCGACTGAAGGATCTTGAGATCCTTCTCCGCCCCAGGCGGATTAAAATGACAACTCAGTTGTCATTTTAACATTTTACATTGTCATTTTGCATTTTGATTTTTACATTTTACATTTTTAATGAAGGATCTATCTAAGCTCGAAGAACGCACTGGCGTTGTTTTTAAGAATAAAGATTTATTGCAGCAAGCTTTGGTGCATCGCTCTTTTTTAAACGAAAATTCCGATTTTCATTTAGAGCATAATGAGCGGATGGAATTTTTGGGAGACGCCGTGCTGGAATTGGTCGTCACAAAATATTTATACGAAAAATATCATAATCCAGAAGGCGAATTAACTAATTGGCGAGCAGCGCTAGTGAACGCCAAAAAGCTGGCCGAGATAGCAGAAATAATCGGTTTAAATGATTTTTTGTTGCTAAGCCGAGGTGAAGCTAAGGATACTGGCCGAGCCAGGCAATACATTCTAGCCAACGCGATGGAAGCTTTAATTGGCGCCATTTATCTAGATCGAGGAATAGACGTCGCGCAAGTATTCATTGAGAAGAATGTTTTAAGTCACTTGTCTCAAATTTTGGAAGAAGGAGCCTATCGGGATGCTAAGAGTTTATTTCAAGAAGAGGCTCAGGAGCGAGCCGGAACTACGCCAAGCTATGAAGTTCTGGATGAGTGGGGACCAGATCATGCCAAGCATTTTAAAGTCGGAGTATTTTTGGGCGATGAAAAGGTAGCCGAAGGAGATGGCGTATCCAAGCAAGAAGCCCAGCAAAAGGCAGCCGAAGAAGGGTTGAGGGTGAAGGGCTGGAACGGGGCTAGCGCCACGGTAGCTAAATAAGTGGTCATCTTGATAGAAATGAAAGATCTGTCGGCAGAATGATCAATTATCAATATCCAATTATCAATGAATTTTCAAGGATTTAATTTTCAATTGATAATTTGGTGATTGGTCATTGATTGAAAATTGTTCCGATGGCAAAGCCATCGAGAATCCTCGATTCGCATAGCGAATCGGGAAGAATTGAAAATTGAAAATTTTTTGACATTTTTAGCTTATTGAGGTATCTTTAATCATAAATCATAAAATAAATAAGTAACAAATCATATGTTAGTAATCAGATTAACTAGAGTCGGAAAAAAGAATCAGCCCACTTACCGGGTTATTTTAGCTGAAAAAACCAGCCCAGCCCGGGGAAAGTTTATTGAAATTTTGGGCAGCTATAATCCGCGCTCAAAGGAAAAAGCTTTGCAGATAGATAGGATCAAATATTGGATGTCTAAGGGCGCGCAAGCCTCAGCTACTGTCCATAATTTATTAGTTTCGGAAAAGATTATCGAAGCGAAAAAGGTTAAAGCCTGGCAGCCAAAAAAGAAAACTCAAGAAGCGAATAAGGCCAAAGCCGAAGCCGCTAAAGCGGCAGCCGAGGCACCAGTAGCGGAAGAGGCGAAAGAAGAAGCGCCAGCCGAAGAAGCGAAAGCGAGTGAATAGATAAGTGATCGAGTGACTTAGTGATTAAGTAATTAAGAAATAAGCCCCGCGCGAGCGGGGTTTTGAATTCCCTTCCTTTGTAGGGGGGGGATTTTTATCCTCTTGTCTCACTTTTTTGATATGGTAGAATGGATGCATGAAAAAGATAAATAAAAAAATAACCGTGGATGAGCTGGCGGGAATGGTGCAAAGAGGGCTTCAAGATACAACCAAAACAATCTTAGCAGAAATGAAGCGGGGTTTTGCGGAAGTGAATAAGAATTTTGCCGAGGTGAACAACAATATTCGCATACTGGCCGAAAATAACGCTAACGAGCATAACGAATTAAAATTAGAGCGCACCGAAGTAGCATATAAGTTTGAGGTTAGCGCAATCGGCAAACGCGTGGAGGTTTTGGAAAAGAAAGCGGGAGTGAAAGTAGGAAAAGAGAGTGAATAAGTGATTGAGTGACTAGGTGACTAAGAAATAAACCCCGCCCAGTGCGGGGTTTTTAGTTTGCGTTGACACTTTTTTGCTCAAATGCTATATTGTGGATAATAGTAGGCAAGTCTATTTCCGCTACGCGGAACGACTGGGTCGGCTACTAATTCCTAAAAATTTAAATATACGTTTGGAAAGATATGGCTACATATGCTGATCAGGAGTTTGTCGAGTTTGTGATCAAGAGCCTAGTTGATCATCCAGACGAGGTTAAGACTGACCGGAAGATTGATGAGATGGGAGTTCTTTTGACTCTCAAGGTCAATCCTCAAGACATGGGTCAAGTCATTGGTCGTGAGGGCGGAACTGCCCGTGCCATCCGAACCCTACTTCGAGTTATTGGTGCCAAGCACAATGCCCGCATCAATTTCAAGATTGAAGAGCCGGAAGGCGGCCGAATGCCTCGTGAACAACGAGAATCTCCGATGAAAGACGTTGATCAAGTGGTCGACGACTTGAAATTCTAATCTTGGCGAAATTGTTTCGCAATTCAAAAAAAACCGTGCTATCATTTAGATAGTGCGGTTTTTTGTTTTTATGAAATTTGATATTATAACAATTTTCCCCAAAATTTTCGACTCGTATTTTGCCGAGACTATTTTGGCGCGGGCGCAAAAGAACGGTTTAATAGAAATCAAAACGCATAACTTGCGCGATTGGACGGAGGATAATCATAAATCAGTAGATGATTCGCCCTATGGCGGCGGGCCGGGGATGGTGATGATGGTGGAGCCGATTTTTAAGGCGGTGGAGGCTTTGAAAAAATCCCAAATCCCAAATCCTAAATCCCAAGAAAATTCAAAAGAGGGAAAAACTAGAATAATCTTATTTTCTGCCAAAGGCAAGCCGTTCACCCAGGACGATGCACGGCGACTGGTGGCTGAATATGACCAAATAATAATGATTTGCGGGCGGTACGAAGGCGTGGATGAGCGGGTAGCCCAGCATATTGCCGATGAGGAGTTGTCTGTGGGTAATTTTGTGCTGACGGGGGGCGAAATTCCTGCTATGATATTGATAGATAGCGTGAGCCGACTAGTGCCGGGAGTTTTAGGTAAAAAAGAGAGCTTGGATGAGGAAAGTTTCTCTGAAAAAAATCCTCCCCAACCCTCCCTAAAAGGGGGGGGTAATGAATTTAGTTCCCCTCCTTTAGGAGGGGTTAGGGGAGATTTTGAAGGTGTATATCTAGAATATCCGCAATATACTCGGCCGGAAGAATTTAAAGATTGGAAGGTGCCGGAGATATTATTATCGGGAGATCATAAAAAAATTGAGGAATGGAGAAAAGTAAATGCAAAATTTAAAAATCAAAATGTAAGGTGACAATGTAAAATTTAAAATTTTACACTTTGAGATTTACATTTTCAATTTTTATGCTCTACATCGCCGCGGACCATGGCGGGTATCCGCTAAAAGAAGAACTAAAAAGATTTTTAATCGAAGAAGGCTACGAAGTAGTTGATTTGGGTGCGGAGGAATTAGATTTGGCGGATGATTATCCTGATTTTGCTTTAAGGCTAGCTGAGCAAGTGGCGCAAGATAAAGACGCTGGTGGAATTTTAATCTGCGGTACGGGGCAAGGAGTTTGCATGGCGGCTAATAAAGTGGCGCAAATTCGCGCGGTGTTGGTTCATAATGATTTTACCGCTAAGGACGCGGCGGATCACTTAAACGCTAACGTCATTTGTCTTGGTGGACGCGTAACCGATCCAGAAACAGCTAAAAAATTAGTAAAAATTTGGTTGGATACAGAATTTTCAGAGGATGAGCGACACGTGAGAAGACTGAGGAAGATAGAGGAGATGGAGGAAAGTTAAAAATGCAAATTTCAAAATGCAAAATTTTGGTATTGGAAATTTGTTAAAATTTCCAATAATTTTAAATTTTTAACTGTCATTTTTCATTTTGAGATTTACATTTTACATTTATGGAGATCGTTCCCGCCATTATTGCTAAAGACTTCGATGAGCTAAAAGAAAGAGTCAAGCTTGTCGAGTCCTGTTCAAAAACCGTTCAGCTTGATGTGATGGACGGTGTTTTTGTTGATAATAAAACTTGGGATATTCCGGAAGACCTAGACAAGCTGGAAACTAATTTAAAATTGGAGGTGCATTTAATGTTTGAGTCGCCGCATCGAGTTTTGAATCGCTGGTTGGCCGTATCAAAAATTTCCCGGGTTATTTTGCATTGGGAGGCAATTGAAAAAATTCATAATCATGAACTTTTGCCCTATGAAACGCAGGTAGATGATAAATTTCCGATTTCTAATTTATCGCGAGAAATTCATCGCTGTGGCAAGCAATTTGGCGTAGCCTTAAATCCCGGAACGTCAACTTCGGTGCTAGATAATTTTATTAATGATATCGACTTAGTTCTTCTGATGAGTGTTAATCCAGGTTTTGCCGGCCAGGATTTTAGGGAAGAAGTTATCCCCAAAATTGTTGCTTTGCGGCAGCGGTATCCAGATGCTAAAATAGGGGTAGATGGTGGAGTAGATCCGCAAAATGTTTTGAAGCTAGTTGCAGCTGGCGCCGATTTTTTAGTGATGGGCTCAGCCATTTTTGCTAATTCGGATCCTCAATCAGCCATCAAGAAGGCCTATGAGGCAATTAATAAAAAATAGAGAGAAAGGATTTACCCCATTAGAAGTTTTAAAAGAATCTCTAGAGGCAGAAAAGAGTTCGCAAAAATCTCTAACGGGGTTTACTTTGGTTGAACTTTTGGTTGTGATTGCGATTATCGGTCTTTTGGCGTCGATTGTAATGGTGAGCGTAAATGCGGCACGTTTGAAGGCGCGTAAAGCCAAAGCAGTAGGCGATATAAGATCACTTAGTCTGGCCTTGGAGATGTATTACGATTCTAACGGTTCTTATCCAAGTAGTCAGGGTGGTGCTGGGCCATGGGATGGTTATTATACTTGTTGGGGTGACTCAACGCCAAATTGGATTCCGGGCTTGGTGCCGACCTATATATCTGTTTTGCCAAGAGAACCTAGAAATACTACAGATTGCAGCTCTCAATATATCTATAATTCTAACGGAACTGATTACAAATTGATTTATCATAGTCCGGAAGATTGTGCCGGCGTAGTTGCACAGTATCCAAGCTTAGCTGATCCAGCCCGTGTTTGCTGGGCTTACGGTATCTATACTCCAGGCGGAGTCGCATTTTAATTATCTAATTAAAAATAAATTTTAAAAAATAAATAAAATGTATAACATTCTTGACCAAAAAGATTTTAGTGACTTGAAGGCCAAAGAGCCGCAGCGGTTTAATTTTATGACCGAGGGCGGTTTTTATTTTAACCTAAAAGGCTTAGAGCTAGCGCCGATGGACGGCATTAACGTGGAAAAACTAAATCACTTGGCCAAGATAGTTCGAGGTTTTGCCTTTGCAGCGATTGATGGCGTAAAATCTGGTCATCCAGGCGGATCTTCTTCAAAAATCGAGCAAATGTTAGCGTTACTTTTTAGCGGCGTTTTAGCTTTTGATCCAATGGAGCCAAAACATCCGGGTCGTGATCGAATTGTTTGGAGCGCCGGGCATTGCACACCGCTTTTGCATTCAACGCTCGCTTTAATTTATTATGTTTTGCAACAAAATAATCAGCAGATAGACAAGGAGGCGATGGGCGCAGTTTTTCCGACGTGCCTCGCGCGATTTCGTCATTGCGATGGGCCCAGCGGCCATGTTGAATCAAAATACGCTTTATCCGATGCTTCAACTGGATCTTCGGGTCACGGATTCTCGGCGGGACTAGGGCTAGCGATGTTGCAAAAAACTAATGGTTTAAATTCAAAAGTTTTTGTGATTGCCGGTGACGCGGAAACGGAAGAAGGAATGAGCTATGAAGCCCGCAATACGATTGTTTCGATGGGCGCTGATAATATGATCGTTACTTTGGACAATAATAATTTTGGGATTGATGGACCGATTACAGACGTAATTAGTACCCCGTATGTTAATCATTGGCTTGGTCTTGGCTGGAACGTGATTGAAGTGGATGGTCATAATGTTTTGGAGGTGGCGTATGCTTACAAAAAAGCGGCTCAGGGTTTTGCCAACGGCAAGCCAACGGTCGTTATTTGCCATACGATAAAAGGCAAGGATTATGGTAAGACGGCGGGCACCGCTGATTCTCATGGCATGCCAGCACCGCATCCGGAATATATCGAGATAATGAAAAATTTAGGTTTTGATATTCCAGGTGTCGAAGGAGAAACTAGCAAAGACATTGATGTTGTAACTTCCAAAATAACGCGCGATGATATGGTTTATATTATCGAGCGCTTAAAAGAAAACAAAAAAAATCTAAAATCAGAAAAAGAATTATTAGAAACAATGAGCGTGGCGTTAAAGGGGCGCCCAATGGTTGATTACCGAAAAATTCGCCGACCGGAAGTTCTGCCGCCAGAGCTAGTTTTTGCCGAAGGAGAAACGGTTCCAATTCGAAAAGCCACCGAAGCTTTCTTTAAGTGGTTGATGGGGCAAACCGCATTTTTCTATGTTGGTTCGGGTGATTTAGCGAAATCAATCTTAACGACCGCGGCGGAAAATGTTTATGGCATCGCGAATGCTAAAAATCCGTTAGGCCGTGGTTTTCGATTTGGTATTGCTGAACAAAACATGGCTATGATGTCAACGGCAATGACGCAAGATATTTTGCCAGGTGGATTTCAGGCGATGAGCGTTTTTTCAACTTACGGCGTTTTTACTTCAATCATGGCTAACCCGGTTCGCATGGCGCTAGTTAGCAATGAAGTCAATCCAAAAATGAAAGGATTTTTTGTAATGCTAGCGGCACATGATGGTCCAGAAACCGGTGAAGATGGACCAACTCATCAGGGGTTATTCTGGATGTCATTATTCGATGCTTATCCGGGTATAAAGGTTTATAAGCCCAGCGACGCTAATGAGGCAATTGAGATGCTGTTTTCGGCTCTAGAAAAGGGTGAGCCAATTGCTTTATCGGTCCTGCGGCCGCCTACGCCCGTTTTTAAGCGCGGATTATCGGCGGACGGCAAATATACGGTACCGGCGGCGCGCGAAGCGATAAACGGCGCTTATGTCTTTAAGCCATTTGCCATGAATGGCAGAAAAAAAGTGGCCTTAGTTATCTGCGGTGGCCAAGTATTGGCTAATGTTTTGACAATTTTGCCGGAGATGGAAAAGGAGCTCGATGTAAAAATTGTTACTGTGACTTCGCCAGAAGTGTTCGAAGAGTGGCGTCGGAATAATCCAGAAAAAGCTAATGAAGTTTTGCCAGACCAAGAGCGCCAGCACGTGGTTACATTGCATAATGGTTGGTCGGGATTTTTATATAGATTCTTGCTGCCGGGTGATTACGAAAAAAAGACAATTGAAATCGATCGCTTCTTGAAGGCTGGCCCGTCTTCGGAAGTTTACAAATTGGCTAAATTTGATGTTGATGGAATTAAAGATCAGATTTTTAAATCACTGTAGATTGTTTTATGGAAAAAGCAGATAAAATATTTGAGCCGGAAAATATTGCTAAGCCAGAGGATTGCGAGCTGGTGGATATAAATCCGGAAAATAAAAAAACGGAGGTACCGGTTTTAGTGGCGCCGGGTTGGGGGAATACCCCCAAGGCGTTGCAAGAAGTCTTTAAAACTATTTCTGAAAAAGAAAGACGGGTCTTGTCGCTGGGCCATCCCAGAGAAATATCAATCGAAGCGCCTGATAAAAAAGAATATCCACTGGAGGAACTGCAAAAAGCTCAGAATTTGTTAAGCGTAATCGACAAACAGGAAATTGAAAAAACGGATGCGATTGGCTATTCGGAGGGTGGGCTTAACGTTTTAATTGCGGCTAGCTTGGCGCCAGAAAAATTCCGTAATATTGTTTTAATAGCGCCGGCGGGAATGATTGGTCGGGACTCTTTTTTGAATCTGGCTGGCCGGTTCGCCAAAGAAGTAGCAAGAGAAAATTCTCAAGCTATTTTTGATTCCCAAAAGCGGCGAAGATTAACAGCTATGAGCACCGAGCTTTTAAAATATGTTGGCCGGAGCGTTGGTCTGGCAACAAAAGAAGTTGCAGCAATTTCTAAGGCTGATATTTATCAATTGCTTGAAGAGCTAAAAAAAGAAGGAATTGGAATTTCGATAATTTGCGGGGTGGATGACGAAGTTTTTCCGATGGATAAGATTCAAAAACAAATGGCCGAAAATATCGCCGCTGGTAAACCAGCTTCTGCTTTCTTGGATGGATTTTATTCAGTTGCTGGGCATCATGGCGAAATAATTTTAAATCCGGAAAAATATGCTGGAGCAGCGGAAGCAGCAATTTCCGCTTTAGAAAATAAATATAATAAAAAAGAAACATAAAAATGTTTGATGTCGTCACTTTTGGTTCAGCCACGCGCGATATTTTTGTGCGGAGCCGAGAAATAAAAGTCATCAATAGCCCAGAATTTATTACGGGCAAGGCTTTGGCCGTGGAAGCGGGTGGTAAAGTTTATATCGATGATCTAGTTTTTGCTACGGGCGGCGGTGGCACAAATTGCGCAGCTACTTTTGCCTTGCAGGGACTAAAAACTGCCTACGTTGGTTTAATTGGTAATGATCAAGGCGGATTGGATCTCTTTCGGGAATTAAATGACTGGGGAGTAAGTTGCAACTTTATTAAAACAACTGATAAAGCCAAAACACCCTATTCAATAATTTTATCTTCGCCCGATAATGATCGGAGTATCCTGGTTTACGAAGGGGCTTCCCATCTTCTAGCTAAGGAAGATGTTCCCTGGGGCGAGATAAAACAAACTAAGTGGTTTTATCTCTCTGGCTTGTCTGGTGAATCATCAAAAGTTTTTGAACCAATCATTAATTTCGCGGTGGAAAATAAAATTAAAGTGGCAGTAAATCCTGGGCATGACCAAATGACCAAAGATTTATTACTTTTAAAAAATTTATTAAACAAGATTGATATTCTATTAGTCAATCAAGAAGAAGCGAGCTTGATTGCCGGGGTTGATTTTAAAAATGAAGCGGAATTATTTAGTAGGTTTGATGGGATTGTGCCGGGAATAGCCGTAATGAGTCGGGGCAAGGAGGGAGTGGCAGTTTCTGACGGTAAAAATATTTATCGGGCAGGTATTCCTAAGTCGGGTTATGTTGATCGAACTGGTTCGGGTGATGCTTTTGGTTCTGGTTTTGTGTCGGCTATTATTCGCGAGGAAGGCATCGAAAAGGCTATTCAGCTTGGAACGGCTAACGCAACGTCGACTATCCAGCAGATTGGTGCTAAGAACGGATTACTGAAAAAGGGCGAGTGGGGGTCGTGGGAAAAGGTGCCAGTCCAAGTTTATAAAATTTAATTATTTATTAATTTATCAAAAATATGGAGCCAATTCAAAAAATAGCGCAGTTGCTGCGAACGCCAGAAGAAGTAATCTCGAATTTATTTAACGAGATGGAGAAGTTAACTGGAAAAACCGGTATGGCCGAGAAGATTTACAAAGAAAACGAGGAAGTAGTTTCTAGAAAATTAAAGGAACTTGGCATCGATCAAGAAAAAGCGGATGCTCAATATGTCGAGGCGGAAATTTTAAAAATGGCGTATAAGGCAGACGAGACTTTTTTTGATTTTTTGGGTAAGCCAGATTTTTCCAAGCAATCAGGTTGCGATCAGATGATCGGAGTTCTGAAAAACACGGCAAATGTCAAAAAAGGCTTTTTTATCAAAGAAGAAAAGTTGCGCAGTTTTCTTTTTTTGAATCCGCCTAAGAATATTTTGGCGACACTGGGCTACGAAAATGTTGGCGCCATGCTCGAGAAAGAAGATCTATACGAAATTTTTGCCGCCTTGCGTTTTGTGGAAAACGAGCGTTGGTTGAATGAATTTTTCTTCCGACCGTATAATGACTTAACGCCTGATAATTTTGAAGAAAAAGATGTTCAGATTAGAGTCTTATCAGAAAAATGGGGTGAAATTGGGGCGAAGTTTGTTGGTAAAAAGTTGCATAATATTAGCCATCTAAAAGAAGTTGGCCTAGTTTTTATCATTCCGGTTAAGAAAGAAAATCAAGTTGGCCAGTCGCTGGAAACTTTTAGCTTATTACTGCACTATCTCCATGAAATTAATTTTTATTGTCGGCTCTTTAGAAAATACGCCAAACAACCAAATTTTGGCGCTAATTTAGTAAAATTAGTTTCGGGTGAGGTGTCGGTCTCTAGTTTGCCAACCGAAAGCGTAACTTGGCGAGTTATCCAGCGATATTTGGGTAAAAATGATCCTCAGGATCCGCGACTATTTGAGCCGCACGTTAACCCCGAGACCGTGCATTGGCTGAAGGCGGAAAAAGAGATGGATGACTTGGCGGTTAAAAATCCACAACTAAAACTCGATTTTTGGCGCGGGGTTGATGATTTTGTGGGCGATGTTTTTCCAGCTGGTCGGCGAGGGGATGAACTAGTTAGTTTTGATTTGCTGGATAATTTAATTTCTCTGACCCATGGCGGCATTGGTAAATATCTTTATCATCAACAGGAAGCGCTGTGGAATAAAATATTTATTGAATTTATGGGTGAAGAAAAGTTGGAGTTGCTATTGATAGAAAATATTGATAAGGGATTTATTGGGTTAAAATAATAAATATTGTTTGCCGCTTTTTTGGCGGCAAAAAAGCGGCGGAAAAAACCGCCGCGCGGCGATAAAATTTTGAGAAAATCAGGCTCGCCTCGCTAAATTTGCTATGCACAACGCCCCAACCTGACGGATTGGGGCCCCACCACAGCACGCAAATTTTGCGCTCGGCTCGCCAATATTTTCTGACAAAATTTTTCGCATGCGCGGAAAGAAACAAAAACATGAAAGAAATATTAAAAAAAGCGCAGGCTGATCATTACGCCATTGGAGCTTTTAATTTCTCAACCGCTGAAGTTTTAAAGGCGATTGTGGCGCAAGCTAAAGAACTGAATGCACCGATTATTGTAGCGACTTCAGAAAACGAAGCGGAATTTTTTGGCATGAGAGAAGCGGCGGCCTTGGTAGATGCCTGGCGGCATGGGAGCAAATTGCCGATTATTTTAAATTTGGACCATGGAAAAAAATTAGCCACAATTAAAAAGGCCATCGCAGCTGGCTACAGCGCAATTCATTTTGATGGTTCGAGTTTGAGTTATGAAGAAAACATAAAACAAACCAAAGCAGTGGTTGATTATGTTCGCGAAGTAGAGGAAACTTTCGACCGAGAAATTATCGTTGAGGGGGAGCTTGGTTATTTGCGAGGTGCTTCGGCAGTGCACAGCGAAGCTTTGGAAATAAAACCAGAAGACTTAACTCGGCCAGAACAAGCTAAGGACTTTATTGAGAAAACTGGCGTGGATTCTTTAGCGATTGTGATTGGTAACGCGCATGGCGTTTTTGCGGTCGGTGAGGAGAGATTAAATTTAGAAAGATTAGCGCAAATTAAAGAAGCAATCGGCGATAAGGCCTTTTTGGTTTTGCATGGCGGATCGGGAATTCCAGCGGAAGATGTTAAAAAAGCGATCGAAATTGGTATCGTGAAAGTAAATATCAATACCGAATTACGCGTGGCCTATAAGGAAGGCCTGGATGAAGAGCTAAAAGATAAACCGAACGAAACTACGCCATATAAAATTTTGGGACCAAGCACTGAAGGCGTAAAAAAAGTGGTTAGTGAAAAAATCAAATTATTTGGCAGTCAGGATAAAATATGAATAAAAAAGGTTTCACCCCGTTAGAGTCTTTAAAAAACTTTATCGGGGTAAGAAAAAATAAGCAAAAAACTCTAACGGGGTTTACTTTAATCGAACTGTTGGTTGTTATTGCCATCATTGGTCTCTTGGCCTCGATCGTGATGGTGAGCGTGAATTCAGCGCGAATTAAAGCTAAAGACGCCAAAAGAAAGATGGATATAACACAACTGGCCAAGGCTTTGGAGCTTAATTACGACAAATACGGCGACTACACGCAACCGGAAACTATGTGCACGGATACCAGTTATGGGGGGTTTGGCGCCTGCGGTGCGGCCGGCGGAACGGGCAGCTGGGACGCCAATAGCGATTTAAGAGACCTGATAACCGATAAGTTTATTAGCGCTTTGCCCCAAGATCCGGTTAATAATGCAACTTATTATTACAGCTATGAACCTTGGAACGCCGGAGAAGGCGGCTATGTAAAAGCCGGCCAAGCCTATGATCTATGCGCTAAACTGGAAGGTGGAGGAAATTTTTGCGTTAATAAGAGAAACTAAAAAGAGTAAAATATTAAAAGCCCTCGAGGCCTTGCGGAAAGATGAAATTATTGAAGGGCTGGAGAATAAATATAATGATGTGTAAGAAAGCCACTGGTTTTACCTTAATAGAACTGCTAGTTGTCATCGCTATCATAGGATTATTGGCCTCGATCGTGATGGTGAGCGTGAACACAGCCAGGGGAAAAGCAAGAGATTCTCGAAGGCTAGGTGATATGAAGTCTATTCAGCTGGCGCTTCCTTGGGGCGCGGGAAATTATTCTTATGCTTACGGTAATGTTGACACCAACGGACAGTCTTTTGACCTGACGGCACAACTTGAAAATACTTCAGACTCGGACAGATGTGAGCTTAAGTGTTATAAATTCTATTTTGATAATAGGAATTGGTGTTGCGGCGGCGGCGGTTACAGTAATCAAATTTTTGAAGATTCGCCTTTGACGCCGTAGTTTGTTATAAATAATTAAAATTAATAATTAAGTAAAATAAAAAAACATATGTCAAAAGTTTTTGTGACAAGAAAGATTCCGGAAAGCGGAATTGAGCTTCTAAAAAAGGCTGGGCTAGAAGTTGAAGTTAGTGATTTCGATGGCGTTTTGCCCCGAGAACAACTGCTTGAGAAGGTAAAAGGCGTGGACGCGATTTTATCTTTGTTGACCGATAAGGTTGATAATGAATTATTAGACGCGGCTGGCGCGCAATTGAAAGTGGTGGCCAACTACGCTGTGGGTTATGACAATATTAATATGGCTGATATGAAGGCGCATAATATTATTGCGACCAATACGCCCGACGTTTTGACCGAATCCGTGGCGGAACACGCGATTGCTTTAATCTTTGCGATTGCTCGAAAGATTGTGGAATCGGATCAGTTTATGCGCGATGGAAAATATCATGGTTGGGGTCCGATGATGTTTTTAGGAAATGATTTAGTCGGCAAGACATTAGGTCTGGTTGGGCTGGGCCGCATCGGTGCGGCGGTAGCCAAACGGATGTGTGACGGCTTTGAAATGAAAGTTATGTATTATGATGCTCGACGCAATGAAGAGCTTGAGAAAAAATATAATTTGCAATTTGTTGATTTGGACACCTTGCTAAAAGAATCTGACTTTGTTTCGATTCATGTGCCAATGATGCCAGAAACCAAGCATTTGATAAGCGCGGAAAAATTGAAGATGATGAAAAAAACGGCTTACTTAGTTAATACTTCTCGTGGTCCGATTGTGGATGAAGCGGCTTTGGTTGAGGCTTTGAAGGCTGGTGAAATTAAGGGTGCGGCCTTGGATGTCTATGAACAAGAACCAAAAATGGCACCAGGATTAGCGGAGTTACCAAATACCGTTTTAACTCCACATACAGCTTCGGCGACCGAAGAAACTCGCAGCGCCATGAGCGAACTGGCGGCTAAAAATATCATTGCCGTGTTAGCTGGGGAAGCGCCGTTAACGCAGATATTGCCGAAGTAAAGGTTCGCTCGGCTGGTCACTTCGAAAAAACGTCGTCGGCTGTTCGTGATAGCACAGAGTCTTGCTCCAGCCGCTCCTTGTGTCTCGCCGCCTCTTCTAATATAAATCAAACAAAATCATGGAGGCGTCTGCGACACATTTTTCTCCAGCGACTAGCCTCGACTAGGCGTTGAGTCTAGGCCGGGCTAGCCTCGCTTGGGTGAAAAAGATTGGGCGTTTTGAAGCTAACATCCTCGCTTCGGGATTAAAATAAGATTAAAGAATAACTATGAAAATCATAATTAAAAGGCCAAAGTGCATTGGCTGCGGCTCCTGTGTTGCGGTTTGTCCAAAATTCTTTGATTTAGCAAGCGATGACGATGGCTTGGTAAACTTGAAGGGGGGTAGGCAAAATGGCGATAATTTTGAGCTGGAAGTGGCCGAGGCTGACTGCGCTAAAGACGCGGTAGAAATCTGTCCGGTGCAGGTTATTCGAGTGGAATAATCAGGGCGGGGTTGACCCCGTCAGAATCCCGGCCGAGTTTTATGGTAGAGCCAAGAAGAAAGCGATTTCGCAGAGCTAAGCTCAGCTTTGCCTACGGCTTTGGTTGCAGAAAGGCAAGTTTTGTCGTAGGCTTTTATACGGGGTTGATTTTTTTGCTATCTTCTGTTAAGATAAAAAACGTTGAATTAAAATAATAGAACAACAATATGTTTGAGATAAAAGCAGAGATCAGAGAGATAATGGGGAAAAAAGTTAATAGCTTGCGCCGAAGCGGATTTATTCCGGCTATTTTGTATGGCCATGGAAAAAAGCCAGTCAATTTAACTGTAAGCTCCAAAGAATTTTCAACCGTTTTTAAGAAGGCTGGTGAAACTAGCTTGGTGGAATTAGTTGTTGATGGCAAAAAGCATAATGTTTTAGTCCACGATCTAGCTTGCAATCCCTTGACCGAAGAAACTATTCACGTCGATTTTTTTGAGGTTAGAATGGACGAAAAGATTAAGACAAAGGTGCCGTTAGTCTTTACGGGTGAGTCAATGGCGATAAAAAGCGATGGTGGTGTTTTGGTTCGAGCTTTACAAGAGGTGGAAATTGAGGCCTTGCCAAAGGATTTGCCCAAGGAAATTGTTATTGATATTTCGTCTCTTAAAACGTTTGAAGATAAAATTTTGGTTAAGAATATCGTGGTCATCGGCAGCATCAAAATTCTAGCTGGTCAAGATGACGTGGTCGCCTTGGTTGCGCCACCTCGTTCGGATAAAGAAATGGAAGACCTAGAAGGCAAGACAGCAGAAGCGGCTGTGCCGGAAGAAATTAAGATAGCTGGCGAAGAAAAGAAGGCCGAAGAAACGCCAGAGGGAGAATAATTAGTGATTACTTAAAAACCTTGAACTACCTTGAATCGTTTGATGAAAATGTCACTTAATTTTCATTCAATTAATAAAGCCACAAGATGTTTTTTTATTGTCTTGTGGCTTTTTAGTTTTAGTTTTTTTGGCCAGGAAATATTAGCTGCTTCAGTAGATGTTCTTAAGCAGGATTTCCGCGCTCAGATTAGCGATCTGGAAAGACAGATTAATGATTATCAATCAAGCATTACTAATCTGCGGCAACAAACGAAAACTTTAAAAAGCGAGATCACTCTGCTGGATGCCAAAATTAAATCAGCAGAGCTAGAAGTTCGTCGGACAGAATTATCGGTTCAGGAGATTGAAAGCGGTTTGGCTGATAAAAATTTGGCTTTGGGCAAGGCGGAATTAAAACTAGAAAGAGAGCGAATTATTCTAATTAATTATTTGCAAACAATTTATGAATCGGATCAGCAGGGGATGGTGGAGATTCTTTTGAGCAATGATAAGCTTTCGGATATTTTTGATAAAATTAATTCTTTGCAACAAGTCCAAGATAGTGTTCGAGAAAGTATGGCTTCAATAAAACAAATGAAAGCTGGGCTTGAGCAAGACAAGCAAGCCCTGGAAGATCGGCGAGAAGAAACGAATCAGCTAAAAGTTTTGCAAGAAATTCAACGCCGGGCGATTGCCTATCAACAAGAAGAAAAGAAAAATTTATTGACTCAAACCAAGGGGCAAGAATCTAATTATCAGAGCCTCTTAAAAAAGGCAAGGGTGGATGCCGAGTCAATAAAAAAGAATCTTTATTTGCTTGAGGGGGCTGGTGTCTCGATGTCGCTGGAAATCGCTTATCAACAAGCCAAACGAGCTTCGGACTTAACGGGGGTTCGGCCAGCTTTTCTTTTGGCTATTCTGAAAAACGAATCAAGCTGGGGCGAACGAGTTGGTACGGGAACTTGGCGGCGCGATATGCATGCCAGAGATCAGCGGCCATTTATTCAAATTTGCGAAGAATTAAATCTGGATCCGGACAAAATGCCAGTATCACGAAAGCCAGGCTATGGTTGGGGCGGTGCAATGGGGCCGGGGCAATTTTTGCCTTCGGTTTGGCTATCCTATCAATCACAAATAGCAAAATTAACGGGACACAATCCGCCCAATCCCTGGGACATTGAAGATGCTTTTGTGGCAACCGGCATCAAAATGGCGCAGGCAGGAGCTAATGAAAAAACAGCAAACTCGGAGTGGAAAGCAGCGCAAATTTATTTTGCCGGCAAGCGCTGGAATAATCCGACTTATTATTTCTATGGCAATCAAGTGATGGAACTGGCCGGCGTTATTCAGGATCAGCTGGACATCATTACTAAATAAAATATACTTTGCCCAACCCCATAAAAAATTATTTTTTCTTATTGCATATTTATTTCTTGCAATTGACCTAATCAGTAATTTTAACGGGGTAAACAAAAAAACCCTTCTACCTGTCACAGGCGGGGTTTTTCTTTTGCTTAAATCTTCAATAATTTACTGACGGAGCTAAAGGAACATACTTCTCTAGGTTGGCTAATTGACTGTCGGTCAATTTTTGAGCCTGGTCAATCGCGTTTTGAATCAGATCCTGAGAGAAGGTGATTGTATCATTCATCTGCAATACCTCGGGCGAATTTTCTGCATTTTTTCTTAAATAATCTTCAATGTAGATTTTGTGTTCGGCCGTTAATTCTTTGGCTAACTCGGGCTTGTCTTTTAGGTATTCTTTTAGAGCCTGGCGGGCTAAATGGGTCACGCCATTGCCCTTGGCTGGGGCGACAGTAATTTCGTCACCAGTTACAACTACTTCGGGTTCAGTCTGATCCTGAGCCTGTTGCATGGCGCCCTTAACTTGATTGGCTGCCAGAAGAGTGGACGGAGATGGCGAAGCGGCTTTTATGTCAGCTCGGATATCTTCGACGGCTGATTTGAGCAGGGCAGTTCTCTCGTTATAGCTTTTATAGAAAGAAACAGCGCCAGTAACGACGAGCAGCAGAATTACCCCCATGGTAATTTTCTGCGCGTTTTTTTTGAGCCAAGAAAGGTTAGGCGATGAACCGGCATTGAATTGCGCTCCAGGCATCGTGAATCGATTCCCTTCGTTAGGATTTGGCATTTATCTTTGCCTTATCCGGTTATATTCCTAAGACGATCCTCTTTTTGAAGGTTTTAGAAATAGGCCAGATAGGTTAATTAATTGTTAATCCGACCTTTTCCTCCTGCTTTTTTTAAGAACTAGTTTCTTGTTTCCGGAATGCCTTAATAACGGCGTCCAGCTTTCCATTCAAAATTGTTTCCAAGTCGTGCCAGCTTTTTCCGATGCGATGATCGGTAATGCGGTTCTGGGCAAAATTGTAAGTTCGAATTTTTTCTGAGCGATCTGCTGTGCCGATTTGATCTCGACGCTCCTGGCTCAATTGCGACATTTGTTGACTGTTGGCGCGCTCATAAAGTTTAGCTCGCAAAATTTCCATCGCAATTTCTTTATTTTGCGGCTGAGATCTTTCGGTTTGAGAGAAGACAACAATATTACTGGGTAGGTGAGTAACTCGAATAGCCGTTGATCTTTTGTTAACGTTTTGGCCGCCGGGACCCGAAGATCGGGCCATATCAATTTTGAGGTCTTGAGGATTGATTTTAATTTCCGTCGCTTCAATTTTCGGTAAAATAGCTACCGAAGCAGTAGAGGTATGAATCCGGCCGTTCTTTTCGGTCTTGGGCACGCGTTGGACTCGATGAACGCCGCTTTCATTTTGGAGTTGGCCATAAACTTCTGGGCCATTAATTTCCACGACGATTTCTTTAATGCCACCCAGCGAAGTTAGGCTTTTGTCTATAATAGAAAAACCCCAATTTTTAGATTGGGCGTATTTGGTATACATTCGAAACAGGTCAGCGGCAAAAATAGCTGCTTCTTCGCCGCCAGCCCCAGCTCGAATTTCCAGGATAATTCCTTTACTTTTGGGTACCTGCATTTTGCTTTTTTACTTCTTGTTCTTTTTGACGCGTTCTTTTTTCGCGGCCTTCTTGGCGGCGAGATCTTTCTTTTGAGCGTCCATTTTACGGAACCGTTCAACACGGCCAGCCGTATCGATTAGTTTCTCCTTGCCAGTATAAAAAGGATGGCAAGCTGAGCAGATTTCAACGTGAAGTTCTGGTTTGGTTGAGCCACTTTGAAAAACATTACCGCAGGCGCAGGTAACTTTGATGTCTTCGTAGTACTTAGGATGGATGTCTTTTTTCATAAAATATGATTTAAAGCACTTTACTATTACGACTTTTATTCTATCACAAAAATTTAATTTGGCAAGGAAAGGCGACTATTAGGGAAAGAATCTGCTTGACTCGCCATATCCAGTTGGCTTCGTTTTTCTAGCCAATATCCTTGCAGCACTTGACCAAGAGGCGTTTTATAGGTAAGCTAGTTACAGCCCTGAAGTGGGTTTAATTTTTTTAAAACTTTAATATATAATATAAAATATGACCGAAAAGACCGTAGCCGATATTAAAAAGGATGTGATTTTGCCCTCGGCGCAAGAATTGCTGGAAGCGGGTGTTCATTTTGGACACAAGACTTCTCGCTGGCATCCCAAAATGGAGCAGTATATTTTTTCCAATAGAAATGGCATCCATGTTTTTGATTTGGAAAAAACTTCTAAAAAGTTGGAAGAAGCGATTAACTTCTTAACACGAGTCGCCAGTCACGGCGGTTTGATCGTGTTTGTGGGAACCAAGCCAGCAGCTCGAGCAATCGTTAAAGAAGCGGCTCTAGAAATTGGCACTCCATTTGTTTGCGATCGTTGGATCGGTGGCATTTTGACCAATTTTAAAACCTTGAATAAGCGGATTCAGTATTTAACCAGCCTGGAAGAGCAGCAAAAAACTGGTCAGTGGGATAAATTTACCAAGAAAGAACAATTGCAACTTCGAAAGAAAATGGAGAAATTGCAGATGCGTTTTCAAGGTGTTAGAAATTTAAACAAGTTGCCTGAGGCGCTTTTTGCAACCGATGTTAAAGCAGATAATATTGCCATTCGGGAAGCCAAAAAAATCAAAATTCCAGTAGTCTCTATTTGTGATACAAATATGAATCCGAGCTTAATTGACTACGTTATTCCAGCTAATGATGATGCTTCTTCCTCTCTGAAGATTCTCGTCAATACAATCGCGGCTAATCTTAAGAATGCCAAGAAAGTAGCGCCAGAAGCAGAAGCCGCGCAACCAGCTAAATAATTAAAGCCAAATAATATCTATGATCTCAGCTGAAGCCGTAAAAAAACTAAGAGAAAAAACCGGTGCTTCAATGATGGAATGCAAAAAAGCGCTAGAGGAAGCTAGCGGGAACGAAGCAGCGGCTGAAGAAATTTTGCGAAAACGAGGCGGAGAAATTGCCGAAAAGAAATCAGAACGTCAAACCAAGACTGGAGCGATCGATGCCTACATTCACGCTAATCAGAAAATTGGCGTCCTATTGCAACTGGACTGTGAAAGCGATTTTGTCGCTCGAAACGAGAATTTTAAAGCTTTGTCGCATGATCTTTGCATGCATATTGCGGCGTTGAATCCGGCCAGCAACGAAGAACTTTTGACCCAACCGTTTATTAAAGACCCGGCCAAAACGGTTCAAAATTTAATCAACGAATCAATCAGCAAATTAGGTGAAAATATCAAGTTGAATAAATTCACCAGATTTGAACTCTAATTTATGTCTTGGTTAATTATTCTCGGTTCTATTTTGTGTGGCGCTGGGGTTTTGGGTATCGTGTTTTTAGTTATTAGAAAAATGCCAACCCTGGCCAAACTATCAGAAATTCCCCAACCGGTTAGCGAAGGTAAGTTTTTTGAAAATCTTAAGACGCGATTGAAAGAAGTAAAATATTCAAGTTATCCGCCATTAGTTTTAGGTTGGCTAGAAAAAAATCTTCGGAAATTTCATTTATTGATTCTAAAAATGGATAATTTTTTTGTTAAGTGGATCAAGTCTTCGCGGGAAAAATCTGAGGTCTGGACAGTCCGCTCAAAAGCTTTCTTGGAGCATCGACGAATCAAGCATCGAGAAAAGGCGCAGCTATTAGAAAAATTAGATCGAGTTGAAGTTTCCGAAACTTTGGAAAAAATAACTCAAGAAGTAGCCAAGGACGAGGACAAGGCGTTAACGGAAAAAATTGAAAGCGTTATTGAAAGTAACGAAGCGCCGCCTGTTGCTGAGGCGCCAGTTGAGGCAATCGCAATGGATCAGAATCAAGTGGAAGAGCCAACAACCGAAGAGGCGCCAACCGAAGAAGAAAAAAAATATATTGATTTAATCTCTAAGGATCCAAAAGATATCGACGCTTATCGGGCTTTAGGTTTTATTTATCTTGATCAAAAAAATTATAGTAACGCCCGAGCCTGTTTTCGGCGGGTGTTAAAAAAACGACCAGAAGACGAAGAAGTGAAAAACAAGTTAGAAGAAGTAAGGGGATTGCGAAGTGCTAAAAAACAGTCAGAGGGTGAGCTAGCAGAGTAATCCATTGCTTTGTTGATTTCGCCAGAGTAGCTCAGTCGGTAGAGCAACAGTTTTGTAAACTGTAGGTCGTCGGTCCGATTCCGACCTCTGGCTCATAGTTTAGGCCCAGAAGGCTTATGTGTAAGCCTTTTTATTTTGACCCCAATAGAAGCTCAAACACATAACACAAATTTCTGGATTTTTCCTCTGCGAACTCGCTGAGTAGCTTTTATGGTGCAAGTTGCAAGTTTTATCATAAGCTTCTAGCGGGGTAGACAATTCGGCTTAAAATGTTAGAATTTTTCTATAGCTATTTATCTTCTAATTAGAGCTTGATTATTTGTTATAAGCTACATTTATCCAGAGGTGGCAGATCGGTTGATGCGGCGGTCTGTAAAACCGCTTTAAGTAGGTTCGACTCCTACCCTCTGGACTCTCTAGTGAGCCCTACCGGGCCCCATTCATGCTGGCTTAATTCCGTTAAGTCAAGCTCAAAAAGCACCCTTTATTTAAAGGTGTTTTTTTGTTGTCTATTTGGAGATTCAGCTATTGGTTAGGCTTCATGGCTGCTTATTTGAGGAGTTATGAAAAGAAAGACGATTTGTCTGTTTAATAAATCGTAATTAATCGTGTTTATAATCAAGTAGAACAGAAAAACCGTATAATTTATTTCTGCGACTTTTCCTTGAATTTAAGCGGTTTTTAAGGTAAGCTAAAATATATAATTTGTTGAGGCAATAAAGGTAAGGAGTGGTGAATTTTTGAAATAAATTTATGAAGAACAAGACTTTTGCAATAATAACAGACTTTGGTTTCGATTTTTCTGTTGCTTCAATGAAGGCGTTAATCTTGAAAGACTTTCCTGACGCGCAGATTATTGACATTGATCACAGTATTAAGCAGTTTTCGGTATTAAGCGGTGCTTTTGTGATAAGTAAGGTATATGAGTATTTTCCGGATCAAACTATTTTTATATGTGTGGTTGATCCAGGGGTTGGCAGTAAGCGCGAACCAATTTATGTGGATGCAGGGAATTATAAATTTTTAGGTCCGAATAATGGATTGTTCCATTTTATTTTGAAGGATCCTGGATTATATCGTGGGGCTTATGAAATAAAAAAAGAGTTTAAACCTGTGAAATCGACTACTTTTCATGGCAGAGATTTATTCACGCCCGCTGCCATAGAAATTGCTAAGGGTAATTTTGATATAGTTAAACCTATCGATAAGGAAAAACTTATTCTTCTTTCTGCTCTCAATGGCGAAACATCGATGATTACCTATATAGATGGGTTTGGTAACGTTAAAACCAACATTTCTCTCGGTAGCAATTTTGATGGAAAAGATTTATTAAAAATAAAAATTAATGGCATCCTGCGCCTAATAAAGCGCTCCAATACTTTTAGCGGGGTTGTAGATGGAGAATTGCTATGCTACAGGGGCAGTAATAATACTCTTGAAATTGCCGCTAATCTTGCATCAGCCGAAGATATTCTTAAGGTAAATATTGCGGCATTGGCACGACAATGCAAGACACTATTTCTTCGTTAAGCGAGTTGGCGGATTCTGAAAAAATTAAAATCAGCCTAGCTTATATTGTTGCAGATCCAAAGGGAAAAGCATTTAATCAAGAGCGTCTAAAAAAGAGTATGGAGCTTGTGGAAAAGACTGGCGGACATCTCGTCCCTCTTTGTAACGGTTCTGCTGGTTTCAGCGAATTTGATATGTGGCAGAGCTTTCCTCAATGGGAATATTCGTGCGTGTCTTTGGCGACAGCTTTAAATATAATTCTGAAAAACGAAGACGATAATATCTTAATGCTACACGACACTCCATTTTTGCTTTTTCACAAATTTAAGCAGCAAATCTTTGATAAAAAATTAAGATGTTTTTATATGCCTCGGAGCGCCGGTTTAAACCATAAATTTGGAAATGAAGAATGGCGATTAGAGAGAGTCAGACTTGAAAAAGAAGCTTTTCAGGCCATTCAAAATGATCCTAATGCCTCTATTCTTGCAATAGGCAGAAATTTTGGGCAGCATTTATCTAACGATTACGGTCTTGGTTTTGCTGAAAACGACTACTTGATAAACGGCCTCTATTTTGGGCGCTATAAAAAAATTCTTAACCAGAAGTTTGATATCTCTGAACTCAATAAATTCGGCATAAATATTGATTCGAAATCCAAGATTATTTTTAGTTGGGGCAGAGCTTCCATCGCCAAGGGTCTGAAAGAATTATTGGAGGCATGGAAAGGGGTCGCTGAATTGCTTCCTGACTATTATATGATTCTTCAAGCTCCTAATAACTCGGGGGAAGATGATTATTTTAAAATTCTTAAAAAGTACGGAGAAGAAATTCCGAGAACAATTGTAATAAACGATTTTAACCCGGAGATATGGCAAACCGTGCTTCGCATCCCGAATACTAATATCGTCTGCGTTCCGTCTGCTATGGATCCTATCCCGCATACCGCAATAGAAGCTAAATTGTTTTCTGTGGATATGAACTACGTAATTATTGGTAGCAATGTTGACGGCGTGAAGGACATTTATACCGATGATGAATGTTTATGGGTGAATCCATATAATATAAAAGAATTTTTAAGCGTGAATAAGTTCAGGCACATATTGGCCTGCTTCGCAGTCCAATATGTGCCTGAACTTATTCAAATGCAATTTTCGACTGCCAGTATCAAATTTTAAAGAATTTGGCTCCAACGGATTTTAATTTAATATCCGATGCAAACAGCGCTAAAAAGGAGTACAGGGAAAAATTAGTTGAACTGGCGAAAAAGAATAGTCGTAAAGCAATAATTGTTTTTTGTAAAATAAGCGCGGCCAAGGCAAGCCAGAGGATGAAATTAAGGAAAGGGAAAAAATTTTATTCCAGCAGAGAACAAATTGCTGAATATCTCAAAGAACTCGAGATTCCTGAGCGCGCAATAGTTATTGATACCGGGGTTTTGAATTTATCCCAGTCAAAAAAAGTGCTTTGGGATACTTTAAAAAGCTATGAATAATTTGATTACATATTTATATGGAGGTGGCGAATCTGTCGAACAAATCGACAGGGCGGTTTTAAGCGATTTTGAAAAGATGGGCATGAAAAAGACAATGCTATTTATTCCTAATGCAAAAAAGGGTCCGGCTAAAAAAGAGTATTTCGATTGGTTTTCAAAATATTGGGAAAAATATGGAATAAAAAGCCAAATGTTAGATTTAGATGGATCAGGTTATTCAGATATCGTTAAAAAAATTAAAGATGCCGATTGCATATACTTGGGAGGGGGCAATACCTTCCTATTGAATGATATCTTGATAAAATCTGATTTGAAATCGGCGATTGAGCAAAGATTAGCATTAAAGCCGCTATTATTGATCGGTTATTCGGCTGGAGCGGTTGTGATGGGCAAGGACATAAGAAGTGCCATCCATATCGATAATGTTGGAGAAAAAAAAGAATCAGCGGGTATGGGCATCGTGCCGTTCGTTGTCGCCGTGCACTACAATGATTATTTAAATAAAGATAATATTGATGCGTTAGTAGAATTTAATCATTCGCCAATCATCTGTTTGCCGGAAAATACGGCATTAAGGATTAATTTAAATTCGTATAAAGTCATTTGTAAAGAAAATTTAAAGGTAATTTTTATTAAGAATAGCCAAAATCAAAAAGAATACTTTAATGGACAAGAAATCATCCTTCAATAATTTGCAAAATAAAACCGTATTGATAACGGGCGCGACGGGCGTTTTGGGCGTTGCATTGATAGAATATTTTTCGTCCTGGAATTGCCATTTTATTTTGCTGAACAGTAACAAGGAGAAGATGGCTTTATTGGCAAACCAGCTGGCTGAAAGAGGAATAGAACCCGCGTGTTTTTCGGTCGATTTCAAAGATTATCAACAATTAACCGAAGTTGTTGCCGATATCGCGTCTAAATTTAAAATAGATATTTTGATTAATAATGCGGGAATAAATTTAAATAAAGATTTATTGCAATCAACGCCGGACGATGTATTGGATGAATTTAAGATTAATGCGCTCGCTCCTTTTGCTATAAGCAAAATTGTTGCTACTTCCATGGCCGAAAGAAAAAGAGGGTCTATAATAAATATTGCTTCAATAAAAGGTTCAGAGGCGTCAAGCGATCCGGGGTATGGTATGAGTAAAGCTGCGCTTATACAGCTTACATTGAGTTTGGCTAAATATTTTGCCGCAAATAATATTCGTATAAACGCTATCGTGCCGGGCATTATGGAAAGTGAGATGACAAAGAACTTTGCCAGCGAAAAAGAAGAACAATATCTTGAAAAAATTGCCTTGAGAAGATTTGCAAATCCATCGGAAATTGCCGAGTTGGTTGCTTTTTTAGCTATCGATAGCGCTTCGTATATCACGGGAAGCTGTTTCAGCATAGATGGGGGGTATAAGTTATAAAATTTTATATGTAATATCTATTCTGCAATATAGTTAATAGCAAAATTTATTTATTTAAAATTTGGAATAATTAAGACTTTTTCGAAAGCCTTTCTTAAGTGTATAAATATAATATGAAATCCATCTTTTTCATCACCGGCAACAATCTTAAGTTTCAGATCGCCCAAAAAGAGCTATCTGATGTTGGAATTGAGCTGATTCAAAAAGAAATAGACACGCCGGAAATTCAGTCAAAGAACATTGAAGAAATTGCTTCTTTTTCGGCCAAGTGGGCAAGCAGTCAAATAAAAGAGCCAGTTATTGTGAGCGACGTGGAATATAATATTGAAGCTCTTAATGGTTTCCCCGGGCCATTTATAAGATATGTCAATGAATGGTTGAGCGCCGATGATCTTTTGCGGTTGATGGACGGAAAAGAGAATAGAGATGTTATTGTTAAGGATTGTTTAGCCTATTGTGGGCCGGGTAAAAAACCCGTTCTTTTCTGCGGTTCGGTCAAAGCCACGATTGCCGATAAGAAAGGCGGTAAGGGTCGGACTCCAATTAACGAAATCTTTATACCCGAAGGATACGATAAAGTTGAATCGGATATACCCTGGGACGAAATGAAAGAGTTTTGGGCGAATAATTTAGATCATTATCAAGCATTGGCGGAGTATCTGAGGAAAAACGCGCAAGGATAAGATTTCGGCTTAAAGAGATTAAATTTCTAAAAGTTGACAAAACTATTATAAAATGTTATATGTAAGATAGTCGAAAATAGAGTATTTAGGCTTAAAAGTTGTCCTTTAAAAACCTTGGAATATAGGTAAAAAAATCAAAGAAAGAGGAGGTGATCGGCATGCTGGTGTCTGACACAGTTTTCAAAGAGCGGAATAAGGCATCTATGGCCGACGCCGCCTTTGACGTCGGGAAAAAAGCCATGGGGAAAAGAAAGAATGCGTTTTTCTCCGATGTGAAAATGCATGTTAGGAGAATACTGGTCATTCTTTTTAACACCCTGTGCGGAAACGTCGTTTTTTATGTGTTGATCGGCGCGCTTAATCGGCTGTTGCCGAATCGGCCAATCAGATCGATTTTTCTTTTCTACAGCGTCAACGAAGCTTATTTGCGGACAATGATATATCCTTGGTATGCGCCAATTGTAAAATGGCGGCCGGGATTGGGGCAAATAATTATGCAGCGGCCCCATTTTTGTTTTTCGTTCGGCATTACTGCTAACGAAAAGGATTATTATGATCCGGCAAATGAGAGTAAATTGATTAAGCTCTACAGGGACGTGGATCGTATTCGCAGGATTGTCGGAGCCGATCAGATGACTTTCAGCGGCGTGCTTCCCAGCGTTTTTGTCGCCAGGGGCATAATGAAAGAAGAAGATTCTATCGAAAACAAGAATACCGTGAAAGCCGTCGTCAAGGCGGTTTGCAGGGCTTCAAGATTGGAGTCTTTGCCGGGCAATTGTCCGATAGCGGTTCTTGGCGCTCGCGGCTTTATCGGTCGGAGCGTGGTCTCTCTTCTCTTGTCCCAAGGGCGTGATGTTTATCCTATCGACATAAGCGACAATAGCCGATTTCCGGTGCATTTAGCTGGGCAATCGCTGATTGTCCTAAACATCACCAAGAGGGAGGCGCTGAGGGAGTACATTCCTCTTTTGTGGAAAGAAGTAATCCTGGTAAACGAAGTATATCCGGAGCCTTCGGAAGTGGAACTTGGAATGTTGCGGCAGCGAGATATTCGCTGTTATCACATATCTGGCATTGCCGGGAAGGCGATTCCGAAATTTCTTCGGGCTTATCGGGGAGCAATTCCTTGCTGTGCAAGCTATATTCCGGACGACTGTTTCAGGGTCGTTCTGACTAAGCTTGTTTAAGCGAATCTCAAGAGGGCGGAAGCTAAAATGCTTTTGCCCTCTTTTTCTTTTGGTCAAAATTTTGGTATAATCAAGATAGGATAAATTAAACTGATGCTTCTATTTCTATGTTGGATACAATAAATTTAATATTGCTGGCGGTCATCGTTATGTATCTTGGTTTCGCTGGCTTTTTATTTAAGCGTGGCAAAAAGAAGGCAGTCGCCAACTCTTATTTGTTTGTAATATTCAGTGCTATTTTTTGGACCGCAGCGATGATTATTTTTAGAGCCGCGCCGCAGAGCAGCTCTTTGTTTTGGTGTAAGGCTCTTTATGTTGTCGCTATTTTTCCTTCTTATAGCTTTTATCTTTTTTCTCAAGTATTCCCTTATGGGGAAATGCCAAAATTCAAGAAAACGGTCTGGGCTATTATTATCAGCTTGGTTACGGCCGGGTTGGTGGTTTTGCCAGATTTAATTATAAAGAGAGTAGATATTCATCCTGGTCTGGAAAAAGAAATTATTTGGGGGAATCTATATTTTTTATACTTTTTGTATGTAAGCGGAATTATCACTTACGGCCTAGTAATTTTGCTGAAAAAATATTTTAAAGAAACAGGTATTGTCAGAACTCAGTTAAAGTATATTTTTTGGGGATATTTTTTCGGTTCCGGCATGGCGATGTTTCCCAATTTATTATTGCCATGGGTTGGTATTTTCAAAATAAATTGGATGGGCCAGACATTGGGCGTTATTACGATTGCTCTAACGGTTTACGCCATCATCCGTTACCGTCTCATGGACATCCGCATTGTCGCCCGCAAGATTTTTATTTATCTTGGCGTGGCCGGTTTTGCCTACGGTATTTTCTACGCAATCATTTTGCTATATAACCGT
>Ga0172372_10000682_pt1 | contig 52276 bp, 23 predicted proteins | sample LakKiv5m_2_FD_114544 | JGI IMG/M metagenome (GOLD analysis project Ga0172372, IMG submission 114544) | Freshwater microbial communities from Kabuno Bay, South-Kivu, Congo - kab_092012_9.5m | ecosystem: Environmental > Aquatic > Freshwater > Lake | place: Democratic Republic of the Congo...
AGTGATACCAAATTTGAGCAATTAATGACTCTATTCTCAATAGACAATAGGTTTTGCCTGGGTAAAACGCTAAGATTGTAAATTTTTATTGCAGGATTCAACACTTGTGGAAAATTGGCAGTAGCAGTAGTATGCTCCTGAGACAGGCAATCAATAAGGATCTAGTCTATGGACGGTACCAAGAACATTCAGGAAAATACTAGCACTATCAACCGCATTAAAATTACAGATATTGATACAAATGGCAATGCTTTAGAAACTGATGCGATTGGCTTAACTGGTACGGATGCTGACAGCTTCGAGATAGATAATAATGTACTATACCTAAAAGCAGGTACAAATCTAAACTACGAAGAAAGAAATATTTATTCAGTAGTGGTAAATGTATATGACAGCAGCACTAACACATATAGTGCTAACACTGTCACACTAACTATTCTTGATGTAGATGAGGCTCCTATAGGAGTTAGCTTAGTAAATACCATCGGTGATATTGCAGAGAATAGCATCACTACTGATCGCATTAAGATTGCGGATATTAACATAAATGACGATTCTTTAGGAACTAACTTAACTAGCCTAACTGGTACGGATGCTGACAGCTTCGAGATAGATAATAATGTACTATACCTAAAAGCAGGTACGAATTTAAACTATGAAGAAAAGAAAAACTATGCAGTAGAGGTAAATGTACAGGACATAACGAAAGCAGAAAGCATTCCTGTTAGCACTTTTTTTGTCCTGGATATTACTGATGTAAATGAAGCTCCCAACGGAATTAGCTTGACTAACATCACCATTCCAGGAAATATTGACACTGCTAATCGCATCAAAGTGGCAGATATTAATATAAATGATGATGCTTTAGGAACTAATGCCATTAGCTTGAATGGCACGGATGCTAATAAGTTTGAAGTAGATGGTACAGAACTCTATTTAAAAGCAGGAATTAACCTCAACTTTGAAGACAAAAATAGTTATGTTGTAACAGTTAGTGTTGACGATCCAACAGTTGGGGATACCCCTGATGCGAATAGCACTTTTACCCTGAGCATTAACAACGTTAACAAAGCACCAACAGCAGTTATTTTAAATAATACTAATAACGTTATTACGGAAAATGTCAATAATAACGAACGTGTTAAAGTAGCAGATATTAGTATTATTGATGATGCTTTAGGAAATAATACTACTAGCTTAATAGGTACAGATTTTGATAAGTTTGAACTAGATGGCAGCGCACTATATTTAAAACCGGGGACAGTCTTGGACTATGAAACCCAAAACAGTTATGATGTCACGGTAAATGTAGAAGACATAACATTGGCAATTACTCCAGTTAGCACGGATTTTATCTTGACCATAACTGATGCCAATGAATTTCCTACCACAGTCGTCTTAAATAATATCATCACCACCATTGCAGAAGACATTAGTACCGCTAACAGCACCAAAGTAGCAGATATTAGTATTACTGATGATGCCTTGGGAAACAATACTATTAGCTTGACAGGTACAGATGCTGATAGGTTTGAAGTAGATGGTACAGTTCTATACTTAAGAGCAGGAACAGTCTTAGACTATGAAGTAAAGAGTAGTTACGCAGTAACTGTAAATGTAGCAGACATAACATTGGGAAGTACCCCAATCAGCACGAATTTTACCTTGAATATAACTGACGCTAATGAATCTCCTACCACAGTCGTCTTAAATAATACCATTACCACTATTGCAGAAGACATTAGTACCGCTAACCGCATCAGAGTGGCAGATATTAGTATTACTGATGATGCCTTGGGAACTAATAGTATTAGCTTGACAGGTACAGATGCTGATAGATTTGAAGTAGATGGTACAATTCTATATTTAAAAGCGGAAACAGTCTTAGACTACGAAGTAAAGAGCAGTTACGCAGTAACTGTAAATGTAAGTGACATCACTGTGGACAGTAGGAAGGATGTTAGTAGCACATTGATATTAAGTGTTAGCGATGTCAGCGAGTTCTCAGTTACGAATCCGACGGATAGCAACACAGAGGAAGACAGTGTAGCGGAGAATGCCGCTAGTGGAGTTGGGGTGGGAATCACCGCCATTGCAGGTGATGTGGATGCTACTAATAATATCATCACTTATAGTTTAATTGACGATGGAGAAGAGCGGTTTACCATTGACCCAGTTACAGGAGTAGTCACCGTAGCCAATGGCAGCAAAATAGACTACAAAACTGCCACATCCCATAATATTACGGTGGAAGCTAGAAGCAGTGATGGTTCTACCAGTCGTGAGACCTTTGTAGTATCTGTAACCCCTAATCAGTTCAGAGTCACTACCTCTACGGATATTGATATAAGTGACGATATTATATGGGAAAGCAGTGGTAATGATAGCTTGGTAGGCATTACCGCCAGCGCCAGTGATGGTGACAGTACCAATAATACTGTAATCTATAAACTAACTGATAGTAGTGATGGGCGGTTTACCATTGACCCAGTTACGGGAGTGGTCACCATAATGGATAGTAGCAAAATAGATTACGAAACTGCCACATCCCATAATATTACAGTAGAAGCCAGAAGCAGTGATGGATCTACTAGTAGCCAGACTTTCTTGATTTCAGTTGCTGATGCCAATGATCTACCCACATCAGTCAGCTTAAACAATAGCACAGTCGATGAAAATACTGACACCGCAGTCCGTATTAAAGTAGCAGACATTAAAATTACCGATGATGCTCTGGGAAACAATATCATTACCCTAAGTGGAGCAGATACTAACAACTTTGAAGTAGATGGCACAACACTGTATTTAAAAGCGAATATAGTCTTAGATTATGAGATTAAGAATAGTTATGCTGTAACAGTTAGTGTTGATGATGTAACGGTGGGTAGCAGCCCTGATGTTAGTGCTAATTTCAAACTTACTGTAACTGATATAAATGAAGCTGCCAGTGGAATAACTCTGAATAATCAGATTTTATCCATAGAGACCAATACAAATACAGATAAGCGTATAAAAGTAGCAGATATTGATATTAGTGATGATATCCTGGGAAGCAACATTATTACCCTGAGTGGAGCAGATGCTAATAGCTTTGAAGTAGAAGAAAAGGCCCTTTATCTAAAGGCGGGTACAGCTCTGAACTTTATTAACAAGAGTAGTTATGAAGTTCTAGTTAATATAGATGATATAACGGTGGGTAGCAGCCGTGATGTTAGTGCTAATTTCAAACTCACTGTAACTGATGTGAACAAAGCTCCCACAGAAGTTGCTTTAACCAATACCGTTTCCCAAATTGCCGAAAACACCAGCACCATTGAGCGAATTAAAGTAGCAGATATTAAAATTACCGATGATGGACTGGGAAGCAATATCCTTACCTTGAGCGGAGCAGATGCTAGCAGTTTTGAAGTAGATGGGGCAGATCTATACTTAAAAGCAGGCATAACCCTAAATTATGAAAGTAAGAATAATTATGCAGTAACAGTCAATGTAAATGATGCGAGAGCTGATAAAACTAGTGTCAGCACTAACTTTATTCTGACAGTCAGCGATGTCAACCAATTACCCACAGTGGTTGCTTTAACAAATACCGTTTCCAAAATTACCGAAAACACCAGCACTAATGAACGAATTAAAGTAGCAGATATTAGAATTACTGATGATGCTCTGGGAAGCAATATTCTTAGCTTGAGCGGAGCAGATGCTAGCAGTTTTGAAGTAGATGGGACAAATCTGTACTTAAAAGCGGGAACAGTTCTAAACTATGAAGCTAAGAACAGTTATGCAGTGACGGTGAATGTAGATGACCCAACAATGGGCAAAACACCGGATCTGAGTGCGGACTTTATTCTCTCTCTGACTGATGTGAATGAACCAGCTACAGCAGTTGCTATTAGCAGAACAGTACCAGGCATAGACGAAAATACTCTTATTAGCAGTAGCTTTGAAGTAGCTAGTATAAGAATTCGTGATGACGCTTTAGGTGACAACAGCATTGGTTTAAGTGGAAAAGATGCTAGTAGATTTGAGTTGATTGGTGAGAAACTGTATTTAAAATCAGGAACAATCTTAGACTATGAAACTAAGAATATATATACCGTTACGGTAAATGTAGATGATCCAACAGTAAGCAATGCACCTGATGTCACTGGTAACTTCACTCTTGCCATTATAGATATCAATGAAGCGCCCACAGGCTTGACTTTAATCAAACCAGTAGACACCATTGACGAAAATACTAGTACCAGAATCCGCATTAAAGTGGCGGATATAGCTATTATCGATGATGAGCTGGGGAGAAATACTATTACCCTAACAGGGACGGATGCTGATAAATTTGATCTAGTAGGCAACGAATTATATTTGAAAGCAGGGACAGTTCTTAACTATGAAGCTAAGAGTAGTTATGCCTTAACAGTTACTCTTCAAGATGCGAGTCTAAATAGTCCTGTTATTAGTGCTAACTACCTTCTGAGGGTGAATAATGTTAACGAATCGCCTACAAGCATAACCTTGAGTGGTAAAACCGTGCTGGAGAATGGTGCTGGTTTAACCATCGGTGAAATTTCTGTCAAGGATCCTGATGATGGGGATAGCTATAGCTTAACAGTGAATGATAAACGATTTGAGGTGGTCAATAACAGCCTACAACTGAAAGCAGATAAAGTCCTGGACTACAAACAAGAAGCAACTATACCAATAACTATCACTGCAACTGATAAAGGTGGGTTAACTAGAAACCAGAACTTTACCTTGAACGTGATTCAAAATCAGTTACCCAAGGTGAGTGTAAGCCTATCAAATAGCAGTGTAGAAGAAGACGAAAAAGCTAATCTAGCTTACACCTTTACCCGAACAGGAGTCACAGCGAAGGGACTAACAGTGAACTATGATCTTAGTGGTGAAGCTAATAATAGTGATTATACGGGAGCCACACCTGGTACTCAAACTATTACCTTTGCACCTGGTGCTAAAGTAGCCACATTAATCATAGACCCCACATCAGATGCAAAAGTTGAAGGAGATAAAACCGTAACTGTCAAACTAGTTGAAGGGACAGACTATATCATTGATACACAATCTGCTGTGACCGGTACGATAGTTGACGATGACAAAGATTGGACAAGGTTGTTAGGAACCAGTGGTTCTGACTATGCCAATGGCATAAGCACAGGTAGTGATGGTTCCATTTATGTCAGTGGTGTAACTAGGGGGAATCTAGATGGACAAACCAATAGTGGTCAAATGGATGGCTTTATTGCCAAGTATAACCCAGATGGCACCAAGGTCTGGTCCCAGCTATTGGGAACCAGTGGATATGACAGTGTTAATGCCATAACTACTGGTAGTGATGGTTACATTTATATCAGCGGTGTAACTGGGGGGAACCTAGATGGACAAACCAATAGTGGTAGCTCGGACATCTTTATCAGCAAATATAGTCCAGATGGGACAAAGATATGGACAAGATTATTGGGAACTGGTAATTCTGACAATGCCAATGCCATAGCCACAGGTAGTGATGGTTCCATCTATGTCAGTGGTGTAACCGGAGGGAATTTGGATGGACAAACTAACAGTGGTCAAACAGATGCGTTTATTAGCAAATATAGTCCAGATGGGACAAAAATATGGACTCAACTATTAGGCAGTGCATCTAAAGAGGCAGGATATGGATTAACTATAGGTAGTGATGGGAATGTATATATTAGTGGGACAACTACCGGAAATTTAGATGGGCAAACCAATAGTGGTGGAACAGATGCCTTTATCAGTAAATATAACTCTGACGGTAGTAAGATATGGACAAGACTGTTAGGCAGTAGTGGATATGAAGATGCAAGTGGAATAGTTGCGGGAGAGGATGGCTCCATATATATCACTGGTGTAACAGGAGGGAACCTGGATGGGCAAAGCAATAATGGTCAAACAGATGCGTTTATTAGCAAATATGATCCAGATGGGATAAAGGTCTGGACACGGTTACTGGGAACAGATAGTTATGAAGATGGAAATGCCTTAACAATAGGAGGGGATGGATTTATATATGTCAGTGGCGTAACCGGAGGCAATTTAGACGGAGAGACTAATAGTGGAGGTTCAGATGCCTTTATTAGCAAGTACAGTCTAGATGGAAGAAAAATATGGACTAAACTTTTAGGAAGTGTCAGTGGAGAAGGGGGGAATGGTCTAAATATAAGTAAGGATGGGGATATATATATTAGTGGTATGACCACAGGTGATTTAGGGGGTCAGAGCAACAGTGGAGGTTCGGATGCTTTTATTCGTAAATTAACTGCTGATGGCGTGAAGGGAAAAACCTTGGTTGTCATTGACGGTAATATTAGTGGCTACGAAACCCTAGTGGAGCAGGTAATCCCTGGGGCTGAGGTGATTGTTGTTGGTTCTCAACAAGATGGAATTGAGCAAATTAGTCAAGCCTTAAAGGGAAAAGAGGGTATTGCCAGCCTGCAAATTATCTCCGAGGGCAAAGAAGGAGAAATTCAACTGGGCACAGTGTTGTTAAATGCCAATACTATACAAAAGTATCAAGGCCAGTTAAGAGAATGGGGTAAGGCTTTAACAAAAGAGGCGGACATTTTGTTGTTTGGATGTAACGTAGGATTGGAGCAAGATAATGCGTTTATAAAACAACTGTCTGAGTTAACAGGAGCGGACGTAGCCGTATCCAATGACCTCACTGGTAACGCGGCCTTGGGAGGGGACTGGGATTTAGAAGTACAAATAGGGAAAGTTGAGTCAGTAATAGGACTGAAAGACCCCACGGTATTTACTCAAGTTTTACCTTTGAAAGTTGAGTATTTTTCTGGTGGAAATGGTCTAAATTTCCTGGTTAAACAACGGGTGGAAGAAGATGAATTTAATGTAGATGGCGGGGCTGGAGTCGGGACAATAATCAACAAGAATTGGGGTTCAGGGGGGCCACAAGGAAGATACCATGATTTTAGCGTGCGTTGGATGGGGTATATGTATATTCCCACGACTGGTACTTACAAGTTCATTGATAACTCCGATGATGGTGCCAGACTTTGGATCAATGGTAAACAGGTTATTGATCAATGGAAAGATGAAACTGGGACAACAAGTGGTAGTATTTCTTTACAAGGTGACAGATGGCACTCCATACAATTGGACTATTACGAGAATGATGGTTCAGCTAGAGTTAAATTGGAAGTAGTAAATAACAAGGATGAACTAGTACAAGGCTTAATTTTTGTACCATTATATGGCAATGGATTAAGTGGTAATTACTACCCTAATAAATCTTTTGCAACGCCTAGTGGTACGGTTTTAGATAGTGCCATCAATTTTAATTGGGGAAGTGGCAGCATTCCGAACGTATCTAAAGATAACGTCGGTGTGCGTTGGACAGGTTTAATTAAATTTCCTGATGATGGTCAGTATAAGCTGGTTACTTATAGTGATGATGCAATTAAAGTAATCATAGATGGGAGAGAAACAATTTACAGAAGTAGTGAAGGCTGGGCAGAGTCAACGGACACATTTAATGGAGGGATTAGGCAAATTACAGTAGAGTACGTAGAAAACACAGGAGATGCCCGGGTTAGACTTTATTGGTCGAAGTACAATGCACCAGCAGAAATAATTCCAGCCACTGCTTTCATAAATTTGACTAATACCAGCCAAGTCCCGAAATTTTCTGCTTCTGCATCTAGTTCTACTGCTGAAGACAATACAGGACTGAACTTTGAAATCCAGAAACAGAGTGGTACTATACCCAATAACGGAATTAATGTTTTTTACCGAATAGTCACCACCACTAAGGGTAAAGTTGGATATAAAGATTTGAGAAGCGGGCATATTGAATTTAATTCTACTGATACCAAGAAAACTATTACAATAGAGTTGCAGGATGATAATATTGCAGAAACCGGTGAAACCATTGGGTTAGAAATTCTGCCTGGCAACTATTACTATAATACAACTGTACCCACAGTTAGTATTACCGACAATGAGCCCACTATTCAGATTTTCGGTATCGATAATAATCAGATACAAGAAGGGACAAATGGGGGAGTCAAATTAAAATTTAATCGCCAATTTGATCGGTCTCCTTCTTCTGGTAGCCCAATTACTCTAAAATTTAGGGTTTCCAATCCAGGAAACGCAGAACATGATTTGGGAGTCTTACCTTCAGGTGACTATAAGTTACTCGAAGTACAAGTTAACAGTAATAATTTAGTACCAGGTGGTAATTTGGAATATACTGTTGATCTCCTTCAAGCCATAAATGATAACATTGTAGATTGGCCAAGAAATGGAGAGAATGTGACCATTGAGTTGGTGCAAAATGATGGGAAAGAGTACTTTGTTGGTACCAACAAAGCTGTCACCTTTAATCTTAATGACAATCAGCCAACTATTGGTATTACTAAAATTAAAGACGGTTCTGAAAGTACGGGGAACAATGCAGAGTTTCGGCTCAATTTTAGTAATAAAAGTTATAACCAATTTCAACTTAAACTGAAAGTTGATCCTGTAACATCGAAGGATAGTAGTGATTTAAATAAGTATGTTAAAACCACAGGGACTCAAACAATTAGGGGTAATTACATCGATACCCCGAAGGGATCAGATTATCTGTTGTATTGGCGATATCGAGATAATCCCAATGGCATTACCACAAAGGAATATATATCAGGCGATACAATTCCTGTTGGCCTCGGCGCAGGGACGGGGGATAAGGAAATTATAATTGGAGTGGAACCTATTGATGATGATGTGGCTGAAAACACAGAATCTGTGACTATAGAGCTAGTTCAAAAAACCGCGCCATTGAGTCAATCTACTAATGACCGACTGGATACTAATCTTGCAGGATTGGACTACTATGTCAATCCTAATGAAAAATCAGCCACAGCTACCATTGCTGACAACGAACCCACATTGGAATTGGTAACAGTCAGAAATGCCAAAGAATACGGAGAAATTTTTGGCGATCAAGATTCCTACTCCATCGGCTATATTGAGTTGAAGGCTGATAAACCTATTACTAACGCCTTGGGAATATGGGTTAAATATACCATTACGTTTGACAAAAATGTGGTGGAAGCGGTTGACTATCTCAACTCCCAATATCGAAAAGTTTCGTTCCAGAAGGATACACAACAAAATGGAATCATCATTCCCAGAATTGAGCAATTAAATACTACAGGTAATCAGGTTGTTGATGCCTCAAAAATCAGAATCTACTTTGTGGCTTTGCCAGATGCCATCAAAGAGAACACCGAAAATATCACTGTCAATATTCAGCCATATCATTTTGACACAGATACCACCGATAAGAAAGATATTTCTAACTTTTCGCTCAAACAAAATGGAAAAGTTGTTGATAAAATTACTGCGGAGATTAAAGTTGAGGATAGTGGACTATTCAAAAATCAAGTTTTCATTCTAGATCAAAATGATCAATTAGTTACTACGGGTAATCCCTTAGTGGTGCGAAATGGTCAAGCCACCTTAAAACTGAAATTGGGTAGTCAACCCTTAAATGATGTCACAATTAAATTGCAAGTGGGGAATAATGGTAAATTAAGTACGTCCGATTTAACCTTCAAATCTTCTCAATGGGATAAGTATCAAACTGTTAACCTGAGTGGTGTAACCGGTGTAACCAAGGATTTTAGCTTAACTGGAACTGCAACTAGCAGTGACCCAAATTATAATAGCACCTCTGTCGCAATTAACATTCCTATCACTACGACCATACCCGTACAAACTCAAGTTACAGAAGGAGTCGCACCTCAAGACCTAGGAGTACCCAAAGTTAGTTTATTTGCTGATGAGCGAGTAAATGAAAATACTAATCAGCCAGGATTATTTAGGGTGCAATTAAGTAATCCCAGTAAACAAAACCTGGAGATTAGTTATAGCATTAGTAGTAGTGCCACTTTAGGACAAGATTATGAACTGGGAACTACGGGAAACATCAAAATTGCCACTGGGGATACGGTGGGAGTATTGCCCATATTCCCGAAAAAGGATGATACTTTAGAAGGTGACGAAACTGTCACCTTGACCTTAATACCAGGTAATGGCTACACACTCACTCCTGGTATTGACAACCAAACCAAAACCATCATCTTGACGGATGCTAACACTGCTGGACTGCAAATTAGTAATGTTAGTTTTGACACAGTTAATGTAGATAGTAACGGGCAACCAATTCCCCTAATTGCTGGCACTCTACGTACCCTACAAACATCGGAAAATGGTAACAGTGAAACCATAGCCATTCGCTTGCAAAGTAAACCAACTGCGGATGATGTAAAAGTTCAATTCAATGAATTAGTTAGCAGTGAAGGAGAAATTAGGCTGTATCAGGGAGCTATTATTTCTCAACTGAATTTTACTACAAGTAATTGGGATCAGCATCAACTGGTAACAGTAGTGGGTAAACCAGATCAAAAAATTGATGGTAATCAAACCTATCAAATTCAAGCCCAGACTTCCAGTGCTGATGTTAACTATCAAGGTCTAAATGTAAATATTCCTGTTGCCAATGATGACACAGATGCAACCAGTGTAAATTCGGCAGTAAATCGACCAGATCCCACCTCACCTCTGGCTACGATTACTGGTGGTAATGTCACTATTAATGAAGCTGGTGGCGAGCAGAAGCTGCTGATTAGTCTGGATAAACCCGCAAATCAAGGTATGTATGTGCTATTTAGCACAAGTAAAAGTGATGCTCTCAGTCAAGACTATACCATTACTAGCAACACTATTTATTTTAGCAATCCAACAGGGGATGATAGTCCATTTAACAGCATAAGTGCTAGTGGTGCTGCTCCTACTTTTGCAGATTTGGAGAAAGATGGGGATCTGGATTTAATTCTGGGCAAGTCCGATGGCACAATTCAGGTATTCCATAATATTGGCAGTTCTACTAGTCCACTATTTTTAAGGCTAACTGGAAAAAATAACCCCTTTAATGCCATTGATGTTGGTACTAATAGTGTGCCCGTCTTTGCGGATTTAGACAATGATGGAGATTTAGATGGTATCATTGGTACAGGTGAAGGCACAATTCGATACTATGAAAACATTAGTAATTCTACGGGGGTAAAATTTGGGATCCGCAACAAAAAAAATAACCCCTTTGATGGCATCGATGTTGGTGATAACAGTGCTGCAAGCTTTGCTGACTTAGACAGTGATGGAGATTTGGATGCCATCATTGGCACAGGTAATGGCACAATTCGATACTATAGAAACACAGGTACATCTTCCAAGCCTAGTTTTACAAGGTTAACCTCAACTAATAATCCTTTTAATGCCATTGATATTGGTAACAATAACGTCCCTAACCTAGCTGACATTGATAGAGATGGTGATTTCGACCTATTTATAGGGGCCCAAGATGGTAAAGTCTACCTCTATCGCAATAACGGCAATAGAACTAGCCCCTCCTTTGTTTTAGATAACACAGGTAACCCTGCTCAATCATGGAAAGTGAATTCAAATAGCAAGCCAGTATTTGTAGATCTGAATAATGACGGCAATTTGGATGCTGTGATTGGGTCTGAAGATGGCAAGCTGCAATATCAACAACAATGGAATGCAGTTTTTATTCCCATAGGAAAAACCTCTGGAGAATTTACGGTCAAAACTGTTGACGACAAATTGGCCGAGAACACTGAATTTATAAATCTTGGCCTTGTCCAGGGGACAGGATACCTGGTAGATCCTAACCAACCAAATCAGCAGCAGCAAACTTTAACCATTCTGGATGACGACCAAACGAGAATTTTAATTAAGGATGCTAATGGTAATCCTCTAACTAAACTACAATTCTCCACGAAAGAAGATAATTCTACCCCCCTGAACTTTACGGTAGAACTGACCTCTCAACCCACGGATACAGTTAATGTTTCCCTAACCAGTACTAATGAAACAGAGGGACTGCTCACACTAGACAAGAGTAATCAAAGCTCAACAGTTGTTGTCAATTTTACTCCAGAGAACTGGAACCAACCCCGTTCGTTTTCAGTAGTTCCCCAGAATGATGCGGTCCAAGATGGACAAATTCGTTATGCCATTCTTACTAGGAGTAAAAGTAATGATGTTAGATATAATGACACCAGTAATTATCGTGTAGGGCTTGGAATCAAAGAAAGATTAATTGATCTTGGTCAAACCAATAATCAAATTTCAGCATCCAGCGATAATGCTGCACACGAGAAAGAAAAGGCTTTTGACAATAATCCCAATACCAAGTGGCAAATAAGTGCCAAGCAAGCTTGGGTTCAGTACCCCACTTTGAATAGCCCAGGTATTGTCAACAGTTATTCTTTAACTTCAGCCAATGACTTTCCCGCTAGGGATCCTCAAGATTGGGAATTCCAAGGTTCAAATGATGGTGTGAACTTTGACATTTTAGATAGAAGAACAGGAATTAAATTTAACCAACGATTTGAAACTAAAACCTTCGATTTAAATAACAGCAAGCCCTACCGTTACTATCGCCTGAATGTGTTGACCAATGGAGGTGCGGAAGAACTCCAATTGGCTGAGTTTGATCTGTATGTGAACAATCAGCTAGTGATTGCTAATGACAATGACAGTGACACTGCAGGTTTTACTATCACCCCTATTTCTGGCAGTAATCAGACACTGGGAGATGCCTTTACCATCAAACTTAACAGCCAACCTGTGGGTAAGGTCATCGTTACCATGAAAGCGGAGAGTGAGCAGTTCTATTTTGTGGGGAAACAGTCAGGAGATGATTTGAGCATCACCTTTGATTCACAGAACTGGAGTGTAGAGCAAACTGTACAGGTTACTGCAATTGATGACAACGTAGTTGAATCAACCCAAAAGGGTACTATCGGGCTGAGTATCTCTGGTGAAGATGCTATATATAATAACATTGGTGCAACATTAAAGCCGGTAGAGGTGATAGTGAAAGATAATGATCCTATTATTGCAACCATCAAAGCTGGAAAACCCGCAGCCGAGATTTTCTCCACTCCTGGCTACTTTATTGTTGAGTTGAATCGTGATCCTAACAACTTGCCACCAGACAATACGGGAATAGATATTAACTATCAAATAATAGGTGGAAGTGCTACAGATGATGCAGATTATGAATCAATTAAAAGTGGTAAAATTCGTGTTTTTGGCAATCAAGCAATTATCCCTATTGTTCCCATTGACGATAAGAAGGTAGAAGACATAACCTTAGAAATTTTAGAAATTACTAATGTTACAAACCTTGCCAGCAGCAATAGTGAAACCAGGCTGAAATTGAATACCATTACCAAAACACTCTCCAGTGAGAGTCAAGCAAGTGACCCTGTGTCTATTTCAACTGGCAGCATTGTGGAGTTTGCGGGAAACATTAGAGGAAAATTTGTTAGTAATGTTCAGCTATCACCAAAATTTGGCGGTTTGTTGGGCGAATACTATAACAGTAAAGACCTCACAGGTAATAAGGTTCTCTCTCGAATCGATTCTCAAATAAATTTGAATCTCGGACAAAATTCCCCAGCAAAGAACATTGTCAATGCTAATAGTTTCAGTGTTCGCTGGACTGGTTTTGTCTTACCAAGCGTCACAGGGGAATATAATTTTTATACTAATTCAGACGATGGAGTACGCCTGTGGGTTAATAATCAGCAAATAATTAATAACTGGACAGACCATGGACCTACAGAAAACAGTGGCAAAATTACTTTAGAGGCGGGAAAATCCTACGACATCAAGCTCGAATACTATGAGAATACTGGTGGTGCTACCATACAGCTATTTTGGCAACCACCCAATAGTTCATCAAAACAGCTTATTCCCAGTAATAATCTGATGTTACCTGCTGCTTACAGAGAATACACAGGTGATATCGAAGTGAATGTTCCAGATAGCGATGCGGAGGGCTTGACTAAATCAATTAACTCAAGTATTAGCAATAAAACTGGAACTGGCAATCTGGCAAGAATTCCTTCAGAAACGGTTATTGTAGAGCTAAAACCTGGGGATGGCTATCAATTGGGTAGTGCTAAACAGGCCAGCTTGAATATCATTGACAACGATGTCCCAGGTGTGCGCATCGTTCAGGGTGGCAATCGCACGGTGGCAATTGAGGATGACACATTTAAAACCAGTGATGACGATACTATAAGGTACTCTCAGTTTGAAGTATCCTTGCTCAGTGAACCAGATCAAGATGTCAAGGTCACCTTAAGGAGCGACACCGTCAAAGAGGGCAAAAAACAATTGCAATTGTTAGATCTTTCCAACCCGAATCAACCTAAACCGGTAGACTCACTCACCCTAACTTTTAAACCGGAAAACTGGTATCAACTACAAACAGTTAATATCCAGGGGATTGATGATGGTTTCTTAGAAGATGATACCAATCCGCAAAATCCTCATGAGGCAATCATTCAGTACAAAGTTGATAGTAAAGATGCTACCTACCAAAATGTGAAGGTAACAGACCAAACTGTGACTTTAGTTGACCGGGTTTTGAATAAAACTAAAACTACCCAGGGTGTTGATAGTGGATTTAAAACCTTGCAGTCAACAATTGATAATCTGGAATTACCAATTATTGGTTCTCTGCAAGGTCGTTCCCCCACGGTCATTCAAGATTTAGGTAATGCTGTTGTCAAAAGTGTTTCTCAAGTAGAACCGGATAATCTAACCTCCACCAATCTAGAAACTATTATTGAGAAGGCTTTGGCTGAAATAGGCCTATCCGGTGTAAATGTCGAGGTGAAAATGACTGATACGGATGTTTATTTTGCCTTTGACTTTAGTAAGCAGTACAATCTGTTTGAACTGGATTTATCCAGCGACCTGGGAGTACCTGCTCTGGGAATTGGATTTGAAAGTAATGGACAACTGACAGGAGATTTTAAGTTTGATGTTTCCCTTGGTTTTGGCATGAATAAACTATTGGGTTTTTACCTGGATCCAGATAAAACCAAAATTCATGCAGATATCACTATACAATTAGATGATTTTAATGGTAGAGGTAAACTGGGTTTTGTACAGGTAGATTTTGCCGACGATGCCAAAAACCGCAGTAAGTTGCAAGTTTCTTTTGATGCTTGGTTGGAAGATCCCCAAAAGCAAAAGGAACCAATTAAGGTTGAGACTCCTCCCAAAATAGTCACTATTGATACTAAAGCAAAAGTAGAAACCACACCGGCGGATGAGTTAAAAATTCCTGCCAGTCAGGCTTTACCACCTGCACCCACGGAAAAACAAATTACTGCACCAGTTCCCAAACCAGAGAAAACCCTACCATCACCAGTGACTAAGAATCTTGGAGGAGAGGAATTAGCACTCGTAAATCCCAGCTTAAATCAAACCGTAGGGGAAAAGACGGTACAGTACAATCAAAATCTCGTCTTTATTCGACCTGTAGCTACATTAACCTCCAACTTCACCGGGATTTCTGCCACCACTTTAAGAACATGGTTAAGTGATCCTAATGCCAGCACTAGTGGACTAGGTTCAGAGATTATAAATCTGTTAAAGAGTGCAGCACCAGAAGTGAAAATTGCCCTGCGAACTCTTCTCAAGGATGCAGTAAACATTGATGTAGGCTTGAATGATCGCCAGTTGCAAATTACCTACCAAGGCACTGTGGACCTAGTGCAACTGTTAGCAACAGTCCCTGGAGTGCGAGATTTACCCTTAAAGGGATTGAATTTGCCTGTGGGCAAGCCCAGACTGACAATTAGCAACCTAGGAATGGAAAACGCCCAGTACACCTTGGCTGCAGACAGTTTACCAAAACAACAGTTGGTGACTTGGTTATCCAACCAGGGTAAAAGCCTCATTCCCACATCAGTACAAAATGTTCTCAATCAACTGGCAAATCTTGCCGATAATCTGGATTTAGTCTTGGGTAGTGACCAAATACAGGTGGGTTATAAGGGAAACATAGACCTAGCTGGGTTAATTACCCTGATTCCTGGTGTGCAAGATTTGCCCTTGAGCGGATTGAATTTACCGGTTACCAACCCCACAATTACTATTAATAATCCAGGCAGCCCTACAGCAAACTATACCTTTAAGGCAGACAGTTTACCAAAACAACAGTTGGTGACTTGGTTATCTAATCAGGCTAAAAATGTTCTACCCGCAGAAGTCAGGGGGGTTTTGGGTGACCTATTCAATCTGAGCAATAATGTAGATTTAATATTGGGTACAGAGCAAATTGGCCTAACCTACAAGGGAACTATAGATTTAGCCAACTTGGTGAAGACAATTCCAGGGGTAAAGGATTTACCCTTGACAGGATTGAATTTGCCCGTAACTAATCCCACCATCACCATTACTAATCCTAAAAGCAGCAATGCCAGTTATGGGTTTGCGGCTGAAAGTTTGCCTAAACAACAGTTGGTGACTTGGTTATCTAATCAGGCAGCAAATCTCATACCCGCAAGCGTGAAAGATGTTCTCAATAATTTGTTGACATTAACCCAGAATATAGATCTGGTATTGGGACAAAACCAAATTGAAGTCGCCTATAAAGGTGATTTGGATTTAGCCCAGGTGATGCAATCAATCCCAGGGGTGAAGGATTTACCCCTAACAGGATTGACTCTACCAGTTACTAATCCCCGATTAACAGTTACTAATCCTACTAGTTTAAATCCTGACTTTGCCTTTGCAGTAGATAGTTTGCCAAAAGGGCAATTAGTTGCCTGGTTAGGTAATCAAGCAAAGAGTTTGTTACCACCAGAGGTACAAGCTGTCCTCAATCAATTAATGGCAACAGATGGGCTAGATAAGTTAGATGTAATCTTGGGTAATCAGCAATTACAACTAACCTATCAAGGGGACTTCCCGCTAGATCAACTACTATTACTGATTCCGGGAATTACAAAATTACCCCTGCAAGGTCTAAGTTTACCTGTAAGTAACCCAAGTTTGACTATTATTAACTTAGGTGCCAAGGATAAACCTATTGATTATGCCTTTGCGGTAGACAGGTTGCCCAAGGATGAGTTGCTTAATTGGCTGGAAACTAAAGCTATTTACCTACTACCCGGGGATGTAGTTACAATCCTCAAGAATTTATTTAACCTAGTCAAAAACGTAGATCTGAAATTAGGTAAAAATGACATTCAAATTGGCTATCTAGGAGACTTAGATTTAGCGACCCTGTTCCGACAAATTCCCGGGTTACAAGATTTACCCTTAACGGGATTAAATTTACCCGTAACTAATCCTAGGATTACCCTTACCAATTTAAGTGGTAATGTGGATGTTAGTTTATCCGCTGACAAGTTACCTAAGCAGCAGTTGATTGATTGGTTGGTACAACAGTTGCCAGGAGAGGTTCAGTCAATTTTAAATCAGGTTTCTAATGTTGCTGACAAGGTAGATATTCTATTTGGAGAGGGACAATTACAGCTGGGATATCAGGGCAATGTAGATTTGGCTGCCATTGCTAGGTTAATCCCGGGAATTAAAGAATTGCCAAATTTAGAGACGTTGGCCTTACCAGTTGGTAATCCTCGGTTAAGTTTAAGCAACTTAGGCACCAGAAATATTCGGGAGATTAACTATTCTTTTAGTAGCGATAGTCTGCCCAAGACCCAGCTGGCAAATTGGGTGAAAACTAGCTTAGTACAACAGTTGCCTACTGATGTACAGTCTTTTATTAGCCAAGCACTAGATTTAGTGCAAAATGTGGATGTTAAATTTGGTAGTAATCAAATTCAAATTAGCTACTTAGGCGATTTGAATCTGCAAACAATCATTAACAAAATTACTTCAACAGTTGGTAACTTCTTACTACCACTTCAGGGGCTAGACCTGACCCTATCTAATCCCAGTTTAACTATTACTAATCCCAAGACAGTACCTAGCTTTAGCCTAGGAATAGATAAACTACCAATGGCACAGGTGAAAACCTGGTTGACACAGCAAATTACTAGCCTGGTTGGGGATGAAAATGTTAGGAACTTCCTCAACGGAATGCTCAATGAAATTGCCAACATTGACCTAGCTATTGGTGATACTCAAACCCAAATCACCTATTTAGGGACAGTAGATTTGGGCAAGGCATTAAATGCAATTCCTGGTATAGAAAGCATCACCCCTGATAATTTAAGTTTACCAATTATTAATCCCAGCTTTACCATTACCCGTGTTGGAACCAATAAGCAATACAGCTTATCTGCCCAAAAACTACCAAAAGAAGAGTTAACAGCATGGTTAAAGGGTGAAGCGCTGTCTTTGCTACCACAAGAAGTACAAAGCATAGTTAGTTCCCTACTTAATGTAGCAGATCAGCTAGATGTACAGTTGGGTAGTAGTCAAATACAGCTGGCATACCAGGGTAATTTAGATTTAGCCACAATTGTCAAAGAAATACCTGGTATCAAGGAATTACCCTTAAATAATCTGCAATTACCCGTACTTAATCCCAGGGTGTCCATTACTAATCCAGGTAAAAATGCCAGTTATAGTTTTGCAGTGGAGCAGTTACCCAAACAACAATTAATTGACTGGGTTAAATCTCAATTGCCCAAAGAGGTGCAATCAATTCTGGAAAAAATAGCTGGGGTGGCGCAAAACCTGGATGTACTAGTTAGTAGCAATCTGATTCAAATTGCTTATAATGGGTCAATTGATTTAGCCAGCATCTTGAGCTTAGTACCTGGTATTAATGACTTACTGACACCTGGTATAAGTTTAAATATTGTTAATCCAACTCTTACTATTCTGAATCCAGGTAAGTCAGCTAGCTATAGCTTGTCAGTAGATAAGCTACCCAAAAAAGAGCTGCTAGATCTAATTAAATCTAAATTACCCACTGAGATTCAAAGTGTGTTGGATAAACTATCCAATAATTTGGATGTGGTATTTGGTCAAGGAAAATTTGAGGTGAAATATGTAGGGGATATTGACCTAGTATCGTTAGTCAGCTTAATCCCCGGGGTGAAAGATTTGCCACTCAATGGGTTAAAACTGAATGTTACTAACCCCAGTTTTACACTAATTAAAACAGGTGCTTCTAGCTATGACTATACCTTTGCTGCAGATAGACTACCGACCCAGGAGTTAATTAATTGGGTCAAGAATGCAGCTGCTGATGCTTTACCAGCTGATATAAAGGATGTTCTGAATAAATTACTGAACATTGCCAAGGATATAAATCTCAACCTAGGTAATGGGCAAATACAACTTGCCTACAATGGGGACTTGGATGTTGCCCAAGTTCTGGGTTTAATTCCGGGATTGCAAGATGTTAGCGTTTTCAAAGGATTAAATTTACCTGTTACTAATCCTAGCATTACTATTATTAATCCCAGTGCGGGACAAACCAGACAGTATTTATTTAAAGCAGATCGCTTACCCAAAGAAGAATTAGCTAAATGGGCAAAAGAAAAAGCCACGGAATTATTGCCATCGAGTGTAGCACCCATAATTAATAGCTTAGTGGCTATTGCCCAGGGCATTGATTTAGAAGTGGGAACTAATCAACTCCAACTTTCCTATCAGGGTACAGTTGATTTAAGCGACATTTTAGAACAAATACCTGGAGTTAAAGAACTACCCATCAAGACTCTTGACTTACCCGTTCTTAACCCTAGTCTCACCATCGTTAATCCTGGCAAAAATGCTAGTTACAGTTTTGCCGCTGACAAATTACCTAAAGAACAATTAATTAGTTGGTTAAAACAACAAGCCCAAAATCTACTACCAAGCGAACTACAGTTCATCTTTGACACTCTTTCTCAAATTGGAGACAAACTGGATATACGCATTGGGGATAGCCAGTTGCAAATTATGTATCAGGGGAATTTAAACCTGGTAGATATTATGGAGAGTATCCCAGGTTTAGCTGCCATTATTCCCAATAATTTAACTCTAAATGTTCAAAATCCCAGTATTACCATTACCAATCCGGGACGCAATGCCGAATTTAGCTTCCAGGCGGATAGACTACCGATTGGGGATTTGAAAAACTGGTTGATTACCAACGTCGGTAGTTCCCTACCCCAAACCGCCAAAGATATTATCAATGGAATAACAGGTGTAGCCCAAGATGTAAATATCTTAATGGGTAAAAATGATGTGCAACTGCTTTACAATGGCACTCTTGATATCGTGGACATTCTCGGGCAAATTCCTGGTGTAAAAGATGTACCACTGCCTCTAGCAGGAACACTGACGGTTACCAATCCATCCCTGACCCTTACTAGGATGATAGATAATGCTGGCAAATCATCCTATGACTTTAACTTTGCCGCTGATAAACTCAACAAGGAAGGGTTACAGAAATGGTTAGTAGATGCAGCCAAGAATGCTTTACCTGAATCCGTCAGAGGTTTAGTTAGTTCCATCATAGATACAGCCGCCGACTTCGAGGTGCTGTTCAAAAATAACAAACTGCAAATTAGTTATCCTGGCACCTTGGATATGGCTAAAGTTATAGCCAAGATTCCTGGGTTATCTGAGTTGCAAACCTCTGGGTTAACTTTGCCAATTACTAATCCCATCCTCACCATTTACGATTTGGACAAAGGGATTAGTAAGGCTCAATATACTTTCGGAGCAGATCACTTACCCAAAGAAGAACTAGTAGATTGGCTCACCAAGCAAGTCTCTGCTCAATTACCTCAAAGTGTCTTAAGCGTAGTTAAGGATTTACTGGAATTAGCTAAACGCATTGATGTCCAACTGGGTAGCAACAGCATCCAAATTACTTATCAAGGTGTGCTAGATTTAGCCAGAGTTTTAGAGAAGATACCTGGAATTAATCAACTATCCTTTAGTGATTTAACATTACCAATTACTAATCCCAGCTTCACGATTACCAAGCCAATAATCACTGCCAATGGAACTACAGGAACTTGGAAAGATGCCAATTTCAGCTTTAGGGCTGATAAATTGCCGACTACGGAATTGGCTACATGGCTGGGTAAACAAGCAGCAGCAATTTTGCCTAGTAGCATAGCTGGCCCAGTCAAACAAATTATTACTGCATTTGGTCCTGTTAACCTGTCTCTCACCAATGACAAGTTCCAATTTGTGGCTGACACGGTTAAATTAAACCAAGTGATTCAAGCAATCCCAGGATTAAACAGTATCTTTACCACCATTCCAGATATCACTCTCCAAAACACCAGCTTAACTCTGAGTAACTTTGGCAAGGATGCTAATGGGAAAAGTACAACCAAATATCAATTTGCCACTAGCGGATTGAACTTGGGATTACTGGCCACCTCTCTAGGACTGCCCAGTAATATTAGTTCGGCACTGCCCACGGTGAATTTGTTTATCAGCAATGATAGAGTCCTTTTTGCCGCGCCTGAAAGCATAGATCTCAAGTCCATAGTACCCTTGGATAGCCTTGGTTTACCAGAGGTGATTACTAAGTACATTCCGGAAATTAAACTAGATAATGCCCAATTAAATGTAATTAATGGTAGTTCTGGAAAAGAAATTAATCTGAATGGCACAGTAAGCGGATTAAATCTGGGTTTGACCTATAGTGGTGGTAAATGGACATCGAAAGGTATTGATGACGGGGGAAGATTAAGTATACTAGATTTAGTAGACCTGATAAAATTAGGGAAAACTGGGGACAAACAAGGCTTTTATAATTTAGTCCAATACAAGTTGGTGGGAGATGCTAACTTAGGACTCACAGCTAAGACTAGCATTAATGGTAGTCCGGTCTTCCCTGCTTTCAGTTTTGACTTGGCAGCTAACTTCCCCATATTTAACTACGGTAACCAAAAACAAGCTAGTCAAACTGGGGCAAATATCAAACTAAATAATATAAAACTGGATCTAGGTTCATTTATTAGTAACTTAATGGGTCCAGTTATAAGACAAGTCAATCAAATTATTGAGCCAATTAAGCCTGTCATTAAACTACTCCAAACAGATACTGTACTATTCACTACCATTGGACTAGGTAGTTTGTTTGACACTAACAAGGATGGTAAGGTCACAATTTTAGAAGTGGCGGAAACATTGGTTCCTCCTGAGAAAAAGGCGCAATTACAAACGGCTAAACGTTATATTAAAGCAGTTGGTGATATTGTTGACCTAATTAGTACTTTAAGCAAACTGCCTGCTAATGAACCAATTCTGATTGATATGGGTAGTTACACCTTATCTGGCGTAAAAGCTGCCAGCAAGGATCCTAAAAATGGTACTAATCAAATCGATACGAGTACAAATAATAAAGCTACAACATCACCAACTTTTACCTCCGCAACTAACAGTAGTTCTGGGCTGCAAATCAATACAAGTCCCATAGATCCAACTAAACAGGTAATCGCGGCGACCACACCTACTACACCTATGGGCAGTTTCTTTAATAAACTGAAAAATACTGAAGGACTTCAGTTCCCAGTTCTCACCAGTCCCATGAATGCCATTAATCTGCTGTTAGGTAAAACTACAGACTTAGTGATTTATGACATTCCCGACCTAAACTTCAGTTACGGAATTACCAAAAACTATCCCATCTATCCTCCTTTCGGAATTTTTGGTCAATTAAAAGGCGAATTTACTGCCCAGACTAACCTGGTTGCTGGTTTTGATACCTATGGTGTGAACAAGTGGATTGATGATGGATATGATCCGGCAAAAATTTATGAGATTTTTGATGGTTTCTATTTAAAAGACTGGGATGCCCAAGGTAAAGATATTGACGAACTGGTTTTAACTGCTACTATTGCTGCGGGAGTGGGCATAGATGTAGGTGTCGCTGATGCTTTTGTCCGGGGTGGGGTACAGGGGAGACTCGGCTTAGATGTGACTGATGTGGGGGAAGACAACAATACCAGCGATGGCAAGATTCGTGGGTCAGAAATCATTTCTCGCATTAGTGATCCATTAAGTTTGTTCGATCTCAATGGTAGTATTGATGCCTTTTTAGACACGGAAATTAGAGTAAAACTGGGACTTTTCACCAAAACTGTTTACCGTAAGGAATTCGCTAGATTCAATTTAGCCAAATTCTCATTGAGTTCGTCAGGTTTTAGCTCTACTGGGGCAATCTCCCAAAGCTATATTGCTGGTGCCACTATTTTCTTTGATACCAACTTTAACTATCAGTGGGATGAGGGAGAGGTCAAAACCATTTCTGATGAATATGGAGCATTTGTTTTAGAATTACCTGACTCCATTGATACTAATCAAAACCGCATAATTGATATCACAGAAGGACAACTGGTAGCCAGAGACGGTTTTGATACTTCCAGTGGTCTACCTTCTGGTGCATTAATAGCTCTGCCTAACTCCACAATATTAACGCCACTGACTAGTGTACAGGCTAAACTAGTACAAGATGGACTAACTGTAGAGGAGGCTAATAACCTACTTACACAACAACTAGGTTTAGATTCCACCCTAGTCTTAGAAAACTTTGATCCCCTAGAAGCGGTGGGACAGCAAAAACAGGTAGGTTTAGATACTTATCTAAGTCACATTCAAGTGCAGGCACTATCTTTGTTGGATGGGTTTCAGATTGTCACAAACAGCAAAAATTTACTTAACACCATCTATGGTTTTGCACAATTTCTGAAACAGCGTTCTCTCAAAACAACCACACCATTCGACTTCACTAGTCAGGCGGAAATTAGAGCATTTCTGGACTTCTTGTTGCAAGCACAAAACCTGAAAACCACAGCTGAAAAACTGGATGCTATTGCCCAAATTGTTGCGGCTGGCAACCAATTATTACTCGAGGTATCAAAAGTTGGCGGTTCTAAATCTACTACTGAAGCCTTGCCAGCTTTAGCATCAGTAAAACGCGTTGTTCAGGGATCTAGTATTGAACTAATCCAACAACTAATTAAGGGTCAAAAATCTCCTCAACAGTCTCTGATAGCTGCTCAAGAATTTCTCAACCAAAACTTCACCTTTGTTGATTCTGATTTAAATGCTTTTGGTAACCGTACAATACAAATTAAAGCGTTAGCAAGAAGGATTGATGAAACCAATGGTCAAAGTGAGTTTGAAATCCAACTGAGCCAACAAGCTCCCAACCAAGGGTTAAAAATCCTTTATTCCCTATCCGGAACTGCTACTCTAGGTGCAGATTATCAAATAGATTCCAAAACCATGGGGGAACTTTACATTGCTCCCGGAGAAACCAGTGCCAAAATTTCTATCTCCACAATTGATGATCAAATTGCCGAACCTGTAGAGACCATTACTATTAACCTGAAATCCGTAGGAGAAGGTTATTTGATTGATCCTACTTCCCCCGTAGCCCTAATTAGAATTCAAGATAATGAAACGGCGATTGTAGACCAGGTAATAGAGGGTATAACCCTTGAGGGAACAATAGGAGATGATAGTTTTATTGCTGCTGATGGTAATGACAAATTAGGGGGAAGTTATGGGAATGACTTTTTCGATGCCAAGGGGGGAGATGACATTGTCAATGGTGGTTACGGCGATGACATTCTGTTAGGTGGGGAGGGTGATGACTGGCTTACGGGTGGTTATGGCAATGACACCATAGAAGGGAATGGAGGTAATGACCAGATTGATAGTGGTGATGGTAATGATTACCTTCAAGGTGGGGAAGGAGCAGATATTCTCAACGGTGGAATGGGAAATGACACCATAGAAGGGAATGGAGGTAACGACCAAATTGACGGTGGTGATGGCAATGACATCCTTTTGGGTAATGAGGACAATGATTGGCTCACAGGTCAGGTGGGCAATGATATCCTTATAGGTGGCACGGGAGATGACATTCTCAACGGTGGTGAAGGTGCCGATGTCTTCTACTTTAGCTCCAAATCCGAGGGTTTTGACACCATCCTGGACTTTAACCCAGAACAGGGCGATAAAATCCAGGTTTCTAAGAGTGGTTTTGCCGTTGACAACTTAGATGGTTTCCGCTTTATTAGTGGTGTTTTAGACTTTCAAGGGCAAAATCTAGCCCTGATTCAAAATGATGGACGAACTTACTCCTACTTCCCTAATCTCAGTGACGTTATTCAACTGGTTGACACTCCTACAGTTACAGTCAGTACAGAAGCTAAAGCCATTGAAACACAATTAATCGTATCTGCTAATTTAACAGAACAGACAACACTGACAAAACTTGCTACTATACCTGTTAATAGCGGGGAACCAACAGTCACTACCCAAACTAATCCCGATAATTTACTGGCAGAAATTCAACAAAGAGGTTACATCAGATTTGCTGGAGGTAGGTCTGATAGCATTTCTGGTATCTTTGATTATCAATTTGTCCGTGCTATAGCGGCTGCTATCTTTGGTAATGCCAATCAGGTTGACCAGGTGCCAGGAACCTTTAGCGAATCCTTTTTACAGGTGGCCAATAAGCAGGTAGACCTTAGCACTCGTCATGTAACTCAAAATTTAGTTCGGGATGGCGAACTAAACGTTGATTTTGGTCCAGTTTATTACTACGATTTTCTGTCCGTCTTAGTGAGAAATAACAGTGATATTCAAGGCGCTAAAGATCTCAATGGCAAGAAAATCGGTGTGGTTAAGAATACAACCGCTCTGACTAATTTAGAGAATTTGTTAGACTCCATAGGGGTTCAGTTTACAGCCGAGGTTTTTGATACCCAAAATGACCTATATGTTGCCTATAACCTAAGAGAAGTGGATGCCATAGCCAGTGATAAAGGGATTATTTATGATGCTTTGGAAAGGGAAATCTTGGAAAATAAACGAGAACAAAGATTCCTAGACATTCAATTCTCCAAGGAGCCAATAAGCCTGGTCATCCCAGAAAATGAATCTGAGTGGGGGGATGTGGTTAGATGGGTAGTCTATACTACAATCCAAGCAGAAGAATATGGCATTAATTCCCAAAACATAGACCGACTATTAGCTGATAATACTGATGATAATAGTAAAAATGACTCCGATCCAGCAATTCGTCGTTTCTTAGGGTTAGAGGGGAACTTAGGCAGTGCATTAGGACTACCCCAAGATTTTGTGGTTCAGGTGATTAAGCAGGTGGGGAATTATGGGGAAATTTATCAACGTAGTTTTCCTAGTTTAACCCGTGACTTAAACCTATTGTCATTAACAGGTGGTCTTCTAGAATCGCTTCCCTTCTCTGGAAGGAGTTTTGACCAGGAGTTAGTCAATAATGATCAGCGCAATCTTTTAGCAGAAATTCAAAACCGGGGCTTCATTAAGTATGGGTTACCTCAAATTACTGGCAGTGGTTTTCCGGGATTTGCTGAAATTGATTCTCAGGGTCAATACAAGGGCTTTGATGTTGATTTAAGTAAAGCCATAGCTGCTGCAGTTTTTGGAGATCCCAGTAAAGTAGAATACACTCAGCAGGCATTTGCAAATAGTTTTGCTAATACTGCTAATGGTTTGGTTGATGTTTCTGCTGCTGGTTATACTGGCAATTTGATGCGTGATGCCGGATTAGGAGTGGATTACAGTCCTGTGTATATTCATACAGGGCAGGGAATTCTTACCCGCAAGGACAGTGGTATTACTGGTATAGCTACCCTCAATGGCAGCACAATTGGTGCTTTGACTACAGTGACTGCCATTGAAAATCTCTCAGATCTCACGAAAAAATTTGGCAGCACTATCATTATTACTCCCTTTGATGATAAGAATAAGATGTATGCTGCCTATGAGAAAGGGGAAATAGATGCTGTTTATAATGACAAGACTCTATTGGCGGGAATTATTCCTACCCTGTCTGATCCCCAAGCCCATGAGATTCTACCGGAAACCTTCTCTAAAGAACCCCTAACCCTAATTCTTGACGAAAATCAGTCCGATTGGGCTGATGTAGTACGCTGGGTAATGAATTCTTTAGTGCAAGCGGAAGAGTATGGAATTACTTCCACAAACATTGATGATATCATTGCTAAAAACAGGGATAATGACCCCAACAATAATTCCATTAAGGAAATTCAGGCTTTCCTAGGACTACAAGGTAATCCGGGAGCTTCTCTGGGTTTATCCAGTGATTTTGTGGTGAAAATGATCAAGGCTGTAGGCAACTATGGTGAAATCTATGCTCGCAATTTTGATACCAATATTCTGCCTAGAGAGAAAAATGATTTGTATCATTTTTCTGGGCTACAATATGCTTTACCTCTTGGTTCTCTCAATCAACCACCGAGCTTTACCAGTCCTGACATCTTCTCCATCAATGAAAACACAAGACTAGTTGGTATAATTAATGCCAAAGACCCGGAACAGGATGCTATCACCTTTGCTCTAGGGGGTGTTGACTATAGTTTATTTGCCATTAATCCTTCTACTGGCGAGTTAACATTTAACACAGCACCAAACTTTGAAATACGTCTGGATCAGGACAAAAATAATCTCTACCAGTTGCAGGTAATAGCAACCGATGCCAAAAACAATCAAGTCAGCCAAAATATATCTATCAGGGTCACAGATGTTAATGAATCTCCCATTGCTGAAGATGACCGGTTAACTCTTACTGAGGTCACTAGTCAGATGATTGACCCTCTACAGAATGATAGGGATCCTGATCTCAATGACCAACTGAAAATTATTAGTAAGACAGATGGTCAATATGGTAGGGTAGATATTAGGGATAATCAACTGGTCTACACTCTTTTAGATGCCTATCAATCTTATGCAGGGAATGACATTTTCACTTACACCATTTCTGATGCAAAAGGTTTGAATGCAACAGCAAGTGTTAATGTGATGGTAAAAGAAAAAACTCTTAAACCTAATTCATTTGTATCTAATCCATTTATCACTATTAACTCTAGTAGCCCACTAATTCCTACAGAAGCAGGAACCCAAAGTGGCATTGTTGATCAAATTTCCTTCCGTGTTCCAGTCAACTATAATCCTGCTCAAATCAAGGAAGTATTACAGAATAATGTCAGCCAGACAAGCGCAGCTTTCAACAACATATTTGGGCTTTATGAAATAGATGACAGTACAGGAAGAGTCAATAATATCTTACCAGGTCAGCTTGGCTATGCAGAAACTGCTTTAAGTAAGGTGGTAACTAATTTTGCCGTGCGGGCTGGAGGTTCGGGAAATACTGTCAATGGTGATGTGATTGTAAATGGCGGCAAAACTTATGCACCATTTGTGATTGCTAATGGTGGTAATTACTCTGGCAGTATACAGCAGGCTATTAACGAGTTTTTCCAGGTTAATCCCAATAACAGTGCAGCCACCGCCCAAAATTATACCACTTTCCCCGTTGCTTACTTTAGTTTTGGTGTTGCTAACCCAGATGGTGCTGCTCACATCAAGAATTTTGGTAACAATGTCTTCGGATTTGAAGATCTACCAGCAGGTGTGGGAGTCAGTGATTACGACTTTAATGACATGCTTTTCTCTTTTGGTTAAGGTATTGGTAAGTAGAACAAGATAAAAATTGTAGATTAGGTTTTGATGATGCGATTTCCTGAAGTTCGTCATTCCCCAATTACCTCTCGTGTGGTAGCAATGTTCATGGGTGTGATGTTAATGGTTTCCAGTCTGTTAGTTTCACCCTCCCAAGCACAATCGGTACCTGCTGCAACTGCTGCAATTGGTAAAAGCAGTTTTGTGACTGCTGCAGTTAATCGTGTTGGATCCGCTGTAGTGAGAATTGACACCGAAAAAACCATTTCTCGTCCCGTTGACCCGATTATGGAAGATCCATTCTTCCGACGCTTTTTTGGTGATACCTTCCCACCCATGTCACCAACAGAGCAGTTAAGAGGTTTAGGTTCTGGTTTCATTATTGATAAGAGCGGCTTAGTATTGACTAATGCCCACGTGGTAGATCAAGCGGATAAAGTAACGGTGAGATTAAAAGATGGTAGAACTTTTGAAGGCAAAGTTCAAGGCATTGATGAAGTAACAGACTTAGCAGTAGTTAAAGTAAATGCAGGTAAGGATTTACCAGTAGCTGCATTAGGTTCTTCCAATAATGTACAAGTAGGAGATTGGGCGATCGCAGTAGGAAATCCTTTAGGATTTGATAATACAGTCACATTAGGAATTGTTAGTACCTTAAAACGTTCCAGCGCCCAGGTAGGAATCAGTGATAAAAGACTAGACTTCATTCAAACCGACGCAGCGATTAATCCTGGTAACTCTGGTGGTCCATTATTAAATGCGGAAGGGGAAGTAATTGGTATTAATACAGCTATTCGTGCTGATGCTATGGGTATAGGTTTTGCCATACCCATTGATAAAGCCAAAGTAATTGCGGCCGAATTACAAAAGAACGGTAAAGTTGCCCATCCTTATTTAGGAGTGCAGATGATTACCTTAACACCCCAATTAGCTAGACAAAATAACACCGATCCCAACTCTACCTTTGAACTACCAGAAGTAAATGGGGTATTAGTAATGAGAGTTGTACCTAACTCCCCTGCTGCTGAGGGTGGAGTTCGACGTGGGGATGTGATTGTGGCGATTGATGACCAACCCATAAGTAATGCTGAACAACTACAACAGGTGGTTGAGGATAGTCGTCTAGGTCAGATTTTGCGAGTGAAAGTCCAAAGAGGTAATAAAACCCAAAATCTTTCGGTGACAACCGCTGAATTGCAAAATATTTCCTAGGTGAAATCTCACCAATTCATCTCCCGTGAAATCCGGGGATGAATTTAGTGCTGGGTTTATGGGAAATATTTTGCCGAGTTACTCAACTTTGTCAAAAATATATGTTACAGTTAGCGTTGTGCACCTCTTCAAAGATAAGTAGGCCACACTGAGTTTTTTCCGCGAGGAAAACGCTTGCAAGTCCTTTTACATGGGTTATTTGACCATGTCAGATTTAATTTTATTTTGGCATCGCCGAGACTTACGTACTTCTGACAATACGGGACTAGGAGTTGCCAGGGAAAAAACCAAAAAAGTAGTAGGTGTTTTCTGCTTAGACCCTAACATATTAGGACAGGATGATATAGCACCTGCTAGAATAACCTACATGATTGGCTGTTTGAAATCATTAGAGAGTCTATATTTACAAGCTGGCAGCCAGTTACTAATTTTACATGATAATCCGGTGAGAGCCATTCCCAATTTAGCTGAAGCTCTGAAAGCGAAGGCAGTTTTTTGGAATTGGGATGTGGAACCCTATGCACAAATACGAGATCGGGATGTAACTCTGGCACTAAAAACCAGAGGTATTGAAACCTTAGAGAAAAATTGGGATCAATTACTGCATTCACCGGACACAATTCTCAGTGGTGCAGGGACACCCTATACAGTTTATACTCCCTTTTGGAAAAAGTGGCATAGTCAACCAAAAGTGGAACCAATAGAAATCTTAGCCAACTGTGAGAACTTAATAGCTAGAGAAGAGGAAATAGCTGAAAAATCAGGGGTAATTAAATTGCCCACTGCCAGAGATTTAGGTTTTATCTGGAATGGGGAACTAATACTTAAACCGGGGGAAGTAGCAGCTTGGGAAAGACTAACAGATTTTCTGGATTGTGCTATTGATGAATATGAAGAAAAGAGAAACTATCCAGCTATTGATGGTACATCTTTGTTAAGTCCCGCCCTGAAATTTGGGGTAATTGGAATTAGGACTATCTGGCAAAAAACTCAGGAGTTATTAGCCATAAGCAACAGTCAAGAGTTTAGTAATGGTATTATCACTTGGCAAAAAGAATTAGCCTGGCGGGAATTTTATCAGCATGCCATGTACCACTTTCCTGAATTAGCTGAAGACGCCTATAGGGATGTTTTTAAAAACTTTCCCTGGTCTGATAACCAAGAGCATTTTCAGGCTTGGTGTGAAGGAAAAACTGGTTATCCGATTGTGGATGCTGCTATGCGACAATTAAATGAGACTGGTTGGATGCACAATAGGTGTAGAATGATAGTAGCCAGTTTTTTAACTAAGGATTTAATTATTAATCCTCAGTGGGGGGAGAAGTATTTTATGCAGAAACTCATTGATGGTGATTTATCTGCTAATAATGGAGGATGGCAATGGAGCGCATCTAGCGGAATGGATCCTAAACCATTAAGAATTTTTAACCCGTCTAGCCAAGCACAAAAATTTGATAGCGATGGGGAATATATTAGACACTGGGTAGGGGAATTGGCATCTGTGGAGACGGAATATTTAGTTGGTGGTAATATAACACCCTTGGAACGCCAAAGTGTTGGTTATCCTGCATCTATTGTAGACCATAAAAAACAGCAAGCTCTATTTAAACAATTGTATCAACAGCAAAAAGTGGCTTTTGGTTAGATTCATACCATAACCCACCCAGAACAAGCCATACTATATCATCTTTAATTATAAACTTTCTTATGACCAACCGTTTAGCTGAAACTAGAAGTCTTTACTTGAGGAAACATGCTGATAACCCTATTGATTGGTGGCCTTGGTGTAATGAAGCATTGCTAATGGCTCAAACTGAAGATAAACCAATTTTCCTTTCCATTGGCTATTCCAGTTGTCATTGGTGCACAGTTATGGAGGGAGAAGCATTTTCTGATTTGGCAATTGCTGAATATATGAATGCCAATTTTATTCCTATTAAGGTAGATAGGGAAGAAAGACCTGATATTGATAGTATCTATATGCAGAGTCTACAGATGATGACTGGACAGGGTGGTTGGCCACTGAATGCTTTTCTCTCTCCTGATGATTTAGTCCCCTTTTATGCTGGGACCTATTTTCCTGTTGCTCCCCGCTATGGTCGTCCGGGTTTCCTGGAAGTACTACAAGCTATCCGTCATTATTATGATCATCAAAAAGAGGACTTTCGTCAGCGCAAAGCATCTATTTTAGAAGCTTTACTCAGTTCTACTGTGTTGCAAAACCATGATCTGGATCAATTTGCCCATAGTCAATTCCACAGGTTTTTAAAACAAGGTTGGGAAACTGCTATGGGGGTGATTACTCCCAAACAAATGGGTAATAGTTTTCCTATGATTCCCTATTGTCAGTTGGTTTTACAAGGTACTCGCTTTAACTACCCATCTGCAAATGATGGACTGCAAATGGCTACCCAACGAGGTCTGGATCTGGCCCTGGGGGGAATTTATGACCATGTGGGTGGTGGCTTCCATCGCTATACGGTTGATGGTACCTGGACTGTGCCCCATTTTGAAAAGATGCTTTATGACAATGGTCAAATTGTTGAATATTTGGCTAATTTGTGGAGTGCAGGGGTGGAAGAACCAGCTTTTAAACGTGCAGTGGCTGGCACAGTAAGTTGGTTAGAACGGGAAATGATATCCCCTACAGGTTATTTTTATGCTGCTCAGGATGCGGATAGTTTTAACTGTTCCACTGATATGGAACCGGAAGAAGGTGCTTTCTATGTGTGGAGTTATCGGGAATTACAAGAGCTGTTAAGTGACCAAGAGTTGCTGGAAGTAAAGGAGCATTTCTCTCTAAGTTTAGAAGGTAACTTTGAGGGTAAGAATGTTTTACAGCGGTTATCTGCAGGAGAACTAAGTTCAAGTCTGGAATTGATCCTGGGGAGATTATTTCTTTCCCGTTATGGTCAGACTGCTGAAACTTTGACAATTTTCCCCCCAGCACGAAATAATCATGAGGCAAAAACTAATCCTTGGCATGGTCGTATTCCACCTGTTACGGATACTAAGATGATTGTGGCGTGGAATAGTTTAATGATATCTGGTTTGGCTAGAGCTAGTGAGGTTTTTCAACAACCTAGTTATTTACAATTGGCTGTGCAGGCTACTCGCTTTATTTTAGATCATCAGTTTGTAGATGGACGTTTTCATAGGCTTAACTATGATGGTGAACCTACTGTTTTAGCTCAGTCTGAAGACTACGCTCTATTTATTAAGGCTCTACTAGATCTACACCAAGCTGACTCTGGCAGTTCTAACTGGTTAGAACAGGCGATCGCTCTTCAAGATGAATTTAACGAATTTCTCCTGAGTGTGGAATTGGGAGGCTACTTTAACACATCCAGTGACAATAGTCAAGATTTAATTATTCGGGAGCGAAACTTTGTTGATAATGCCACACCTTCAGCTAATGGAGTGGCGATCGCCAATTTGATTAAATTATCTTTACTTACAGACAACTTATACTATTTGGATTTAGCCGAGTCAGCTTTAAAAGCATTCAGCACCATAATAGAAAAGTCTCCCCAATCTTGTCCCAGTTTATTGATAGCTATTGATTGGTATAGAAATTCCACTTTAGTTCGCAGTAGTATTAATAATATAAAAATACTAGCCGGCAAATATTTACCAACAACGATTTTTGATGTCATATCAAAATTGCCAAGTAACACTATAGGACTAGTGTGTCAAGGTTTGAAATGTTTACCAGCACCAGCAAATTTTGATGAACTATTAGCTCAAGTACAAAGGAGTCACAATAGATTGAGTTGAGAGGGGGCAAAAAGTTTTTCAGAAAATTTTGCTCCTAACCACTTGACAAGGAAAAAATATTTAGTAATAATATTTGAAGTGGGTGAAAATAACAAAAACCTTCTGGGACTGTAGTTCAATTGGTTAGAGCACCGCCCTGTCACGGCGGAAGTTGCGGGTTCGAGCCCCGTCAGTCCCGTTTATAAAATGTGAGATGAATCCTAGAGCAATCTAGGTTAGAGTTGTATATTAATTAGAAAGAGAGAATTAAGCGTGTCTGTGAGAGTTCGTATTGCGCCCAGTCCTACTGGGAATTTGCACATTGGTACAGCCAGAACGGCTGTGTTTAACTATTTATTTGCCCATCATCAAGGTGGAAAGTTCATTGTACGCATTGAGGATACAGACTTAGAGAGATCTCGTTCCGAATACACTGATAATATTTTACAAGGACTAAGCTGGTTAGGATTAACTTGGGATGAAGGACCCTTTTTCCAGTCTCAAAGGTTGGAGCTATACCAGTTAGCAGTGAAAAAACTATTAGACCAAGGTTTAGCCTATCGTTGTTATACCACAACGGAAGAATTAGAAGCTCTCAGGGAACTGCAAAAAGCGAGAAATGAAGCGCCCAGATATGATAACCGTCATCGGGAATTGACCCAAGAACAGGAAGCAGAATTTGTCAAACAAGGACGTTCATACGTAATTAGGTTTAAAATAGACGACCAGCGACAAATCCTCTGGAATGATCTAGTGAGGGGAGAAGTGAGTTGGCGTGGTAGTGACCTAGGTGGTGATATGGTCATTGCTCGTGCTAGTGATGATGGAATTGGTCAACCCCTATATAACTTTGTGGTTGTAGTAGATGACATTGATATGGAAATCACCCATGTCATTCGTGGAGAAGACCATATTGCTAATACAGCTAAACAAATTTTGTTGTATGAAGCACTGGGAGCAAACATTCCCGAATTTGCCCACACACCCCTAATTTTAAATCAAGAGGGGAGAAAACTATCAAAACGAGATGGGGTAACCTCCATTTCAGACTTCCAGAAAATGGGTTTTACTGCACCAGCACTGGTCAATTATATGACTTTACTGGGATGGTCAGCACCGGATTCAACCCAGGAAATATTTACCTTGGAAGAAGCAGCAAGGGAATTTACCTTTGACAGGGTGAACAAAGCGGGAGCAAAATTTGACTGGGATAAACTGGACTGGATTAATAGTCAGTACATCCATAATATGCCAATAGAAAAACTAACGGATTTATTAATACCGTTTTGGCAAGATGCAGGGTATAGCTTGACCGATGGTAGGGATCGTCCCTGGTTAGAGCAGTTAGTGAGTTTAATAGCACCCAGTCTAACCCGCTTGGTGGATGCTCTACCTATGACCAAGATCTTTTTTACCAATGGGGTAGAGTTGACGGAAGAAGGGAGACAACAACTGGAGCAAGAAGGTGTAAAAGCCCTACTTAAAGCAATTTTGGTGGCTTTAGATATTAATACAATAACAGGGGACACAGCGCAAAATATCCTCAAGCAAGTAGTCAAAGAACAGGGAGTAAAAAAGGGTTTAGTTATGCGTTCCTTGAGAGCAGCTTTAACAGGGGATGTACATGGTCCGGACTTAATTGCTTCCTGGATACTGTTAAATAAGATTGGTTTGGATAAACCAAGACTGAGTCAAGCTCTAATATAGAACTTAGGGGGAAATGGGGGAGTTGGGAACCCAGAATCCGGAATTTTTGTCTTGGAAGAATAATGTGAGTAAAGATCAAAGTAGAATAGATACCATGGAAAAAAAAAGTCTGAATATACCAATTGGATCAATTAAACTATTAATACTCACAATTGGTCTGGGAGTGACACTTGTAAATGATGATTTTGCCAATGGTCAACAAATGCCAACTATGTTTGGAGATGTACAGATTGGCCATCAATTCTCCCCAGATCCATTGCTGGTAAGAGGAATGAGTGGTGGTTTAGTTCCGTCGAGTGAGGTGAATCGTATGGATAATAGTCCCACTGGTCCTTGTAGTGGATTTGTGGATGAATCACCAGACCATATTCTGAAATTAACTAGTAAGTTTGATTACTTAAAGCTCCAAGTGGAAAGTCCAGAAGATACAACCATTATGATTAGTGGAGTGGGTGGAACCTGGTGTAATGATGATTTGGATGGCAAGAATCCGGGGATTAGTGGTGAATGGTTACAGGGTACTTATAAAATTTGGATTGGATCCTATCAACAAGGAAAATATTTTCCCTATACTTTAAAAATTACAGAAGTTAAGTAATTGAGTTTTGATTAAGTTTTGTAAAATACTCAATGTGATTACTTACTTTTATGTTAAGCTGGTTCGCAGCAGAGTCCACATTATACAAACTAAACCCTAAAGTTACCAATGTTAGAATTCCACAGCTTATCTGAATTTTCTCGGTCAAATTGTGTGGGGATTTGTGCTTTTCTAGTTCCTGCTAACATACTAGCAACTGTAATGACACTTTTCCTGACATTTGTTAATAGACCAAGATGGCAAGTATTTCAATCCGCTGGAATTGCAGCTGTGTTTAGTTTTTTCATGGTGTGGCATGTGTATACTTGGTTTAGTATTGGTGTAATTATGCCCCCAACCTATATTTTACTGAGTTTAGGAACTACTTGTCTGCTGACTAACCTGGGAGCAATAGTTTGGCAGGTCAATTTTAGATATGGCACTCAATCGGTCAAAACTGATTGATGAAATTAACAGCAGCTTTTAAATCTTCCAAGATGAAATCTGGTTGATAGAGTTCTAATTGAGTCCGATCTCGAATTCCACTCTCTACCCCAATCATCTTGACACCATGTTTCTTAGCTGCTGTAATGTCTGCTTCTGTATCCCCCACCATCCAGATTTCAGTAGCAGGAGGAAGTTCTTTGATCGCTTTAGCCATTAACAATGGCTTATCTTCAATGTCACGGGTTTTTATATAGTCGTTACTCAGACAATAACGGCGATCTTCTGGAAAAAATTTGTCTAAATTAAACTTGTCAAAAGCATAGTTTAATTCCCTTACCCGTCGCATTGTCATTACTACTAAGTCAATTCCTGCTTCCTTTACCTTAACTAAAGCTTCTAAAGCTCCAGGAACCATTATATCATAGTCAAAATAAGGCTCTGTATGTACGGTTTCTTTGCGAATTTCAGCAAACTCCTGTGCTTGTTCTGCATCCAGTCCAGATTTAAAGGCTATTTGTTTTTCAGCAGTATGCGATCGCTTCAATTGCCAAAATTCTTCTTTTGTTAGTTTATGAATGACCTGGGATGGGTACTTAGTTTTTTCTAAACACAACAAGTACACTTGATAGTATCGTTCAGAAACATCCATAATTGGGCCGTCAAAGTCAGTGATTAGTCTCAGCATTAGGTATTCAAATGAATTTTTCCATCATTATCCCAGAAATTGGGAAATTGGAACAACAACCAAAGGTTTTTAAAAACCTTTAACTGGTAACGAAACCACGTTTAATCTGCTCATTTTCCATAGCGGTAAACAGGGCGCGAAAATTACCTTCACCAAAACCAGAAGGATGGGAACGACGTTCAATAAATTCCAGAAAAAACGTCGGTTCCTTAAAAATTGGCTGGGTAAAGATCTGCAACAATAAGCCATTTGTAGATCCCTGAGAATCAACCAAAATTTCTTGCTGGGCGATCGCCTGAAATTCTGAGGGAGACAAAACAGATTGGAACCGCTGATCTAGTTGTGAGTAATAACTTTGAGGTATGGAAAGAAAGGTGACACCAGCAGCACGAAAGCGGGCGATCGCCGGGACAATATTTTTAGTACCTAGGGCGATATGTTGCACACCGGAACCACGATTGAAATGTAAAAACTCCTGGATTTGGGAATTATTAGATGTTGGTTGATTAATAGGCAATTTAACTTTACCGTTACCAGAGATCATCACCTGACTGTTTAGTCCTGAGATTCCGGTGTGAATATTAAAACTTTGTTGAGGCTTAAATTCCAAAATATTTTCATACCATTGAGCTGCTTTGATTAAATCTCCAGATTCAACATTTAGCACCACATGATCTATATCCAAAAAATTATCTTTTTCAATAATTGGTCTCCTGGGTAACTCAATTAATGAATGACTGAGATTTCCCCAACCTTTTATTTGGCAATACTTACCAGATTGGGTTTTTTGAATAGGTTGTAAAACTATGCCACCACAACTAATCACTCTTGCTGTAACTGTTTCTATATCGTCTACAAGAAAAGCTACGTCTGCTACACCAGGGGGATGATGACATAAAAAATTTGCTACAGGACTAGTCTCCAATAATGGTGAAGAAATTAAAAAACAAACATTACCACTTCTCACCACTTGAGTATCAGTATCAGGCAATTTTTTCTGATTTATCAAATTGAAAGAAATTCCCTGATGGGGAACTCTTTCAAAACCTAAATTGTTGACAAACCAATCTCGCCACCTGTGGGCATTTTCTACATAAAAGTGAACATGATCAATTTGCAGCATATTAGTTTTTATTGATTAAATACTTTTGCTTAGCATAGAATTATGTAATAGCACCTAAGTTTGTCAAGAATCCCCCTAGAAAAATAAATGACTATCGGGTTGAATATTAATTTCCATTGGTACTGCTTGAGGTTCTAATGATAAAGCATAAAAAATTGCATTGGCTGCGGTTTCACAACTTAACATTTTTGTTCTATCTACCTTCATACTGACATGATCCCAAAAAGGAGAATCTATCCCACCAAAATAAAACAATGTAAACTTGACACCAAACCGTTTTAATTCTTCTGCCATGGACTTGCTAAATCCTACTACACCAAATTTAGAAGCAGAGTAAGCTGCTGCCATAGGCATTGAATGTTTACCTAATATACCTACTACATTACAGATATGCCCAAATTTACGTTTTTGCATTTCTTTAGCAGCTGCTTGACAAGTATAAAAAGAACCCTTTAGGTTTAAATCTAGAATTCGATTTAATTCTTCCGGGTGTATGTTATTATATGCTTTAAGAATTCCCATTCCTGCTGCATTAACTAAAATATCAATTTTACCAAAATGATCTATGGTTGTTTGTATTAGTGCTTCTACCTGTTCTGGTTGGGTAATATCCGTTTCTGCTATGAGAGGTTCCGATGATAAATCACCGGCCAGTTTTTGCAACTTCATGCCATCTTTACTAGATAGCACCAAACTTGCTCCCGTGGGTGCTAATTTACGGGTTAAAGCTGAACCAATACCACCAGTAGCACCAACGATGACTATAACTTGATCCTTGAGTCGGTTCTGAACTTGATCCTGCATGGGAGTGATAACGAAGTCAAACTACTCTAAATAGTATAACAGATATAGGTTCTGCTCAACAAGTGAACTCAAGAAAACCGCTATAGGATCCCAATAAAGTTGTAAGAAGTTGAGTTAAAGTTTGATCCCTATTTGTCCGTTAAATCCCCGAACAGAATTATATCCTGCTCCAATGAAAATATGTTTACTTGTTTCCACGTGTATGCCACCGGAAAGTGAAACTTCTTGCTTAGTTGAATAATACCCCACTCCAACGTATGGCGATATAAATGGTAGATTAATAAATTTAAGAACATCTGTACCCATCACACCATCTTTACCAGTTCCCACTTCTAAACCAAAACCAAAAACCTTGACGCCCCCTGCGTAGGTGATGGCGCTATCCTTAGACCCTATCGCTACCCAAGGTTCAGGAATCAGTTGTGCTGATGCTTGATTGGGGTTAAATAACCCTAGCAACCCTATAGATGCAATAGATGTAATGAGCGTTTTGATAACTAATAGTTTCATTTTTCCTCCGGGTGTAGATTTTCTAGATTCTTTCAACCACCTTAATACCTAATAAATCCAGTCCTAATCGCAGGGTTCTTGCTGTTACATAACATAACATCAATCTAGAAGTTTTAATGGGCTCTTCTGTTTTAAGTACTGGACACCTGTCATAGAATTTATTAAATTTCTCGCTGAGACTATACAAATACTCACATAGACGATTGGGTGATAAATCCTGTTCTACCTGATAAAGTATCTCATCTAATTGTAACAAATGCTTAGCTAGAGCTAGTTCCGTTTCTTCCTGAAGAATAATTTTGGCATCGGGAGCCAAGTTTTCAAAATCAATTTTACCTTCCCGACTAATACCCTGAGTTCGTACATAAGCATATAGCATATATGGTGCTGTATTGCCTTTTAAAGAAAGCATCTTATCATAACTAAAAACATAGCTACTGGTACGATTTTGACTCAGGTCTGCATATTTTACCGCGCTTATACCAACTGTTTGAGCCACGTTCTGGATAAATTCCGGGGTTTCTTGTCTACCTTCTTGTTGTAATCTAGCTTCTAAATCTGTGCGAGCGCGGAAAACTGCTTCATCCAATAGGTCTTTTAATCTTACCGTGTCTCCAGAACGGGTTTTGAATTTTTTGCCATCTTCACCCAAGACCAACCCAAAGGGAATGTGAACCAATTCTACATCAGCGGGTATCCACCCAGCTTTTTGAGCAACTTGAAAAAATTGGGCAAAGTGATTTGCTTGTCCCGCATCGGTAACGTAAATTATCCTTTTAGCTTGATCTTCCCGAATACGGTAAAGTAATGCTGCTAAATCTGTTGTCGCGTAGTTATAACCACCATCTGATTTCTGTACGATTAATGGTAGTGCTTCTCCTTCTCTATTAGTAAATCCCTCCAAGAAGACACATTTTGCTCCTTGATTTTTTTCGACTAGTCCTGCTGTTTCTAAATCCTCCACTATTTTTAATAGAAAGGGATTATAAAATGATTCTCCTCTTTCAATTATTTTAATATCTAACAGGTCGTAAATTGTCTGAAATTCTTTACGTGATTGTGCACACAATAACTTCCATGCATGAGTTGTATCTTCTGCTCCCGCTTGTAGTTTAACTACCTCTTGACGTGCTGTTTCTTGAAAAGTTGCATCTGCATCAAATCTCTGCTTGGCTTGACGATAAAAACTGACTAAATCTCCTATATTTAGAACATTGGCAGTGGTAAGCGCTTGTGGATACACCTCACGTAAATAGGCAATTAACATGCCAAATTGTGTCCCCCAATCACCTACATGATTTAGTCTTAATACCTGATGACCACGAAACTCTAAAATTCTGGCAATACAATCACCAATAATGGTGGAGCGCAAATGTCCAACGTGCATTTCTTTAGCTATGTTTGGACTGGAAAAATCAACTATCTGCTTTTCAGGTTGATCCACTCTAGTAACTCCTAAACGGGGATCTGTTTTAATGGCATTCAGTTGTGATTCTAAATAGGATGTTTGTAATTTTAGATTAATGAATCCAGGTCCAGCAATTTCTGGTACTTCACATATATCTGATACGTCTAATTCCTCTACTATGGATGTAGCAATAGCCCTGGGCTGCATTCCCAATTTTTTACTCAGGGATAATGCCACATTGGCCTGAAAATCACCAAATTTAGGATTACTTGCTGCTACTAAAATGGGATCTACCTGCATATAATCTTCCCCAAATCTAGCCACTAATGCTTGCTGTAGTTTCAGTTTCAGTTTTTGTTGTGTAGCGTTCATATTTTAATTAAGTCTATTGGTGTGGAAAACTCTAAAACCCGGTTGATTTTGGTTCACTGCTGTCTAACTATTTTAACGGATGGCTAACCTTTACAATCCTCGCTCACAATTTTATCTTTAGGATTTCACTATGGTCATATTGCGGATGCGCCAAGAGTTTTGCTGGCGGTTCAAATCATATCTAACTCGCAATGCTTCTGGACCAGATGTCTGGCGATTTCCCCCTCGGTAAAAATCGGTGATTTCTTTAACCGTAGCTTCCACTAACGCATTGTTCGAGGTATTTCCCTCCTGACGAACAAGTTCTATTTTCACTTCATGTTTATACTTACGATGGCGCTTTATAGCCATATCCTGTTTAACTATAGATTGCCATTGGGATAGGGCTGGATCTATTAAAATCTTGTCTAATCTTTTGATCTCATGATTGGGACCCATCGCTGCTGCTTTCGTCGATAACCAGGTTTCAATTAGTGTTTGAGCGATCGCCTTTGTGAGTTGTCCGGATGGTGGTGCTGGTTGAGGCGAGAGTGTAGGTATAACAACGGTTGGTTGATTCAACTGTACCACAAGTTTTCCTCCCTGTAAATTTGGCTGGTCTACCATTGTACTGTTTAACCTCCCCCAAATCGCAGGTATTAAAACCCACAGCCCTAATATGCCCCCTATTAGGAAAAATATATTTAATCGGGTTAAATCAGGAAATTTACGAGTGAAATTTTGTCTATACTTATTATGTGAAGGTTTCTCTTCTACCTGTTCTTTTTGAATACCAGTTGAACCTCGTCTACGATGTTTATATTTACTAGATTGGTTTGTTCCTTCCTGTGCAAGGAAACCATGAGAGTTGTGACTGTATCCTGAGATCTTCCACTGTTTTCCCCTCTCCTGTGGATGCGCAGTGGAAATTTGAGAAGCTACCTCCATCTTAGGTTCCTTCCATTCCTCTAGGTCTTGGGAGGAACTCACAATAGGTAGGTGTTCATCTTCTCTAAAGCTAGTATGGGGAATGCCAATCCCTGATGGTGAACCAACCTGACTGTTGACTGTCCTTACTTCCTCGGTTGTATATGGATCTGCTGGTAATTGCTCTAAGTATGCTTGTACCTGTTTGTCAGCAAAATAATCTTTTAAGGAAGCTTGCTGTTTACCTAAGTCTCGAAAATGGGGAAATACCTCTTGATCTAACCACTGCTCGCAGTACAAACACAGTCCCGGTAACAAATCTGGTGAATCCTGAGACTGCTGTCTAATTATGGTCAATTGTTCATATTCCCGACTTAGTTCTAAAACACGGGTTGCTTCTTCCGTTTGTCCCAGTAGTAAAGCACACAAAGCTTGTTCTAGATGTACATCTTGACGTTTAGCTAAAGGAAGCAAAATTTGTTTAGCTTGACGAATCAAAGCTGGTTGCCTTTGGCAAAATCCTTTAGCGATTAGTGCGTAAACAAATAAGTAGGTTGCTACGGTAGAAGGTCTTTTACTTTCAGATTCAAAAAGTTTATGTTGTTCCGATACCGTTAAGTGGTGTCGTAGCTGTTGAATAAACCGGAGAAAATCGTCCACATTCAAACCTGTTTGATCATTCCCAACGCCATCAATGCCACCTCTTTGGTCGAGAATATTTTGTAGCAATTCCCAACCTTGATGACGATCCTTAGTCCGCTCCATCGGTAGAGCCAATAGATCCAAAATTCTATAAGGTCTGAGCCTGCATACGTCCGCTGTAATTTCCCCTTGCACACTAGTAAACATTCCCTCCCGCAGGAGCAGTTCCTCCCCTGTTTCTAGGGATATGGCAGCGTTCTCATAATTGCTTTGTTGCCATTGTTCCCTTCCTAATTCCAGACAAGACAAAGCAACCGTTAGAATAACGTCTGGCAATTCATCAGCATTGGTTAACGTACGCCTTTGAGAGTGACGATCAGACTTACCTGGGACCCTATTCGTCAAGTATGGCTGACCTAATCTTAGTACCAACTCATATTCACCCAACTCTTGAAGTAGTACTAAGGCACCAACTAAGTTTTCTTTGGCAACGTCTATAGTTAGGGGTTGAGGATTATGATTTTGGTTACCTGTTTCCCCATTGTCCTCGGATGCTATCTCTATTTTTGTCTGATCGTATGCGTATGCTAGATATGCTTGATCGTATTTACTACGCTCTCTCGGATCTGAGAGAACCATGTAGGCTTGTTCCAGGATTCGCTTGCGAGCAGCTATTGCCAAGGTAGAATATTCCCGTTGTGGCAGTTGTAAAATGCGATCATTATAGGCCTGACGGAGTTGCTCCTCGGTTGCAGCCAATGGGAGTCCTAAGATTCGGTAATAATCGAGCGCGATTTGCACAGCTTGCTTCCCCTGCACCGTGTTTAATCCCCATTCTAGAGATATTTAACCTGGACTATTTCCACACAATATTGTACCAAAAAGCCGTCTCTAACATAAAGGACTACTTAATTTTACGACAACTATTTCTAGTAAGCAAGGCCAGTTTAACCGCCCAGCACCTAAATTTTATTCCTCGGGTGAGAAACTGCTCTCAATCCAAGAATGCTCCGCAACATTTCTTTACCTTATATATCTTGACCCCCAGTTTCAGATATTATATTATTTTTCTGTAATGTAGGTTACGGAATGTTGGGTTTGAGCGGTTAAAATCTACTGTCCGAATTGAAGACAAGAGGTCACATAACATAAATGATTAATTCTAGATCACAAGCAGCTAAAAAGGCTGAACAAGTACACAGACAAAATATACTCAAAAATCTTGAGCACCGACTGGAAGCAGCAAGAACAAAAGGTGACGAGAGTCTAATTCGCCAATTAGAAGCCGAGCAGGCTTCTTATCAGTAGACTTAAACTGTCCTAGTCTTTTTAAAAACAATAAAATCGCCGTTGGTACTTCCTGTCCTAGTTCAGGTTATGTCCTTCGGCAATTTTTTTAGGTCTTTACTCCCCATTGAGGATTTTGGGAACTTTGAAAAAGTCACCCTCCTGTTGGGGAGCACTTCTAAGTATGGCCTCTCTGTCCAGGTAGGGTTGTAGTTTGTCTTCCCTAGTCACATTGCTCAAGTCAATGGCCCTGGTGGTAGGAGGGACGTTGCTAACATCAAGTTCCCCCAGTTGTTCTACATACTCCAAAATGCTTCCCAGCTGGAAGGTGAATTGTTCCTCCTCCTCTGCTGTTAATTCTAGCCGAGCTAGGTTGGCTACTTTACGAACCTGTTCGCGATCAATCATGTTTTAGCAATAAATAATTGGTTATTTAAAATTTGGTTATTGGTTAAAAGAATACATCAATTTGCGATCGCCCGGTAGTTTTCAACCAGTTTTGGGCTTCAATGTAGTTATTAGGGGCCAGACGAATTGCCCGGATCCAATAGTCTGCGGCCTGGTCAAATAGTGCTTCTCCACCATCGTTGTCACCTTCTTCCTTTGCTTTTTCGCCCTTGTAGTGATAGATCACAGCGATGTTATTTAAGGCCTGAGGTAACCGAGGATTCAAATCAATGGCTTTATGATAGAAATCCAGAGCTTGATCATGGTCTCCATTGCTGGCATATATCAGTCCCATGTTGTACAAGATAAAACTTTTGTCATTGGTATCTTCTTCTAAAGATAGAGCCTCTTCGTAATATTCTAGTGCTTCGGCATATTCCCCTTCAGCCTGTGCTGACATGCCATCTCGATAGTAAACAAAAGCCTCTTTAGCCTTTTTATTAGTTGGCAGAAGTTTCAGGATTAAATCTGCCATAACGGTAAAAGACTTATCAACAAAATTATCGTTTTTCTGTGTTCTTGGCATATTTACCCCTAAAGTAACATCATTGCAAATTTAGCTATTCTTAGCTGTTCTTAAATGTAAGGCATCACGAGCTTGTTCTCTATCATCAAAATGGATTTTTTCCGTCCCGAGAATTTGATAATCTTCGTGACCTTTACCTGCTAATAATACACCATCACCTGGTTGAGCTTCCAGTATAGCAGTATGAATAGCTCTAGCGCGATCGCTAATTACCAGTCTTGACACATCCTCGGGCATACCCGTCAGGATATCTTCTAATATTGCATCTGGGTTTTCAGTGCGTGGATTATCAGAGGTTACCACGACCACATCTGCCAAATCCGCTGCAACTCTACCCATTTTTGGACGTTTTGTTTTATCCCTATCCCCTCCACAGCCAAAGACGCAAATCATTCTTCCTGGTATAAATGGACGAGCCGCTTTAAGTAGATTTTCCAAACTATCAGGGGTATGAGCATAATCCACAATAACGCTAATATCCTGGTGAGGATTGATTTGAATTCGTTCCATTCTACCAGGGACACCTGGAAAATTAGGTATATAATCTACCACAGTTTCCAAATCCAACCCCAGATGTAGAACCGCAGCTACAGCTGCCAAAAGATTTTCTAAGTTATACTGTCCCACCAGGGGGGAGCTAAAAGGGGAATTACCCTCGGGAGTATGTAAAATACCGCTGACACCATGAGGTTGATAATTCAGATCACTCACCCAGAAATCGGCACTAGTATTATTAATGCTGTATGTCCAAAGCTGCTGTTTATCCAAACCAATAGTTAAACGTTGTCCATAGTGATCATCAATATTAATAACTGCTCTTCCTTGAAGATAGTCAGGAGTAAATAACAAAGCCTTAGCTCGAAAATAATCTTCCATATCCTGGTGATAATCAAGATGATCTTGAGTGAGATTAGTAAATACAGAAACCTCAAAGGGACAGCCAAAAACCCTATCTTGGGCTAGGGAGTGGGAACTAACCTCCATAATCCCCAGCTGACAACCAGCATCAACAGCTTGAGCCAGATTGTGCTGTAAGTCAATTGCAAAGGGAGTGGTATGGTTAGCAACTTGAGAAAAACCAGGCCAGCGAGTATAAAGAGTACCGAGTAAAGCCGCTGGCAAATTAGCTTGATTGAGAAAATACTCAATTAAATGGGTAGTAGTAGTTTTGCCATTAGTCCCAGTTACGCCAACGATTTGCAGTTTTTCCGCTGGATAGCCATAAAAAGCTGCACAAACCTGGGCACAGACCTTATTAAGATTGGTAGCAGTGATTACGAGAGCATCTGAGGTGGGGGGAGTTTTGGATGCTGCTTGTGGGGAGATAATGGCCGCAACCGCACCAGCAGCTAAAGCACTGGGCCAGAACTCACCTCCATCAACCCTGGTTCCGGGTATGCCAATAAATAAATCCCCCTCGCCACAAGCATGGGAATTGGTTTTGATCCCCCGAACTTCCACATCTTTACCCTGGTATTCCACGCCATCAATAACAGCCAATAATTCTCTTAAATTCATTATCTCATACCTCATCGCGAAAAGATCTGGCAGATGTCTTGTGTCTATTTTGCACGATTTTAACCACAGTACCTAACGAATTGGCAACTAGCAATTCCATCTTCTGTGTTTTATTGGTATATTAGAGTTGTTGATCTGCTAAGATCAACAAATTACTAGCTGTGGTCAATAACAAGTTCTCTAATTGCTGAACACTTGCACGGGGAGAAGGACGGGGTACAGATTGCAAATACTCTGTTGCTCCACCCCGTAGAAACAACACGGGAATTTCATACTGATAGGCGGCAAACCAATCTTCATGGGTGGTAATGTCACGCACTTCTAAAGTAAAACTAATACTAGCATCTTTATTACTACTTTTACTATTGTGATGGGTTATTTGTTCTAACTTTTCTATTAACCCCTCACAAAGATGACAACCAGGTTTACTATACAGGATAATATGCATTATGTGAATCATATTACTAATGGCTAATTATGGTTAATTATTGGCTCTCTCTACAAATGTATTAATTTATAGCTTTAGCCAGCGCTCAGGAAGGGGTTTATCCCTTACCCGGTGCAGGTGGCTACAGCTATATTGTAAAACTAAGACAGGGAGCGAACAAACTTGTCTAGTCTTTCCACTCCTTTCTTAATTGTAGTCATATCTGTAGCATAGGAAAGACGGATGTTGTTATCAGCTCCGAAAGCTACCCCTGGAATAACAGCAACTTGATGAGATTCTAATAAAGCATCGCAAAACTCCAGAGACCTTAAACCGGTTTTACTGATGTCGGGAAATAAATAAAAAGCCCCATCGGGTCGCGCACAAGTCAACCCAGGAATGGAGTTGATGCCATCATACATAACCTGACGACGTTGAGCAAAAGCTTGACGCATTTCTTCTACACAATTTTGTGAACCTTCCAGAGCAGCGATCGCACCATATTGAGCAAAAGTACAGACATTAGAAGTACTATGTCCTTGAATAGTAGTAGCAGCTTTAATAATTTCCAAGGGTCCTGCCAAATAACCCAAACGCCAACCAGTCATGGAATAACCCTTAGCAAAGCCATTACTAATTAAAGTCCTGGAAAAAATTTCTTCACCTAGGGAACCAATACTAACATGTTGTGAGCCATCATAGAGAATCTTTTCGTAAATTTCATCAGAAACCACAAAAATATCCGCCTCCACAATCACCTGAGCTAGATCCCGAATTTCTTCTAATGTGTACACCATCCCGGTGGGGTTAGAAGGGGAATTAAGGACAAATAACTTAGTTTTTGAGGTAATAGCTTGTTTGAGCTGTTGGGCACTAATTTTATAGCCATTATCAGCATAGGTTGGTACAATTACTGACCTACCACCTGCTAAAGTAACCATTTCTGGATAACTCAACCAATAGGGTGCGGGGATAATTACCTCATCTCCTGGTTCAATTAATGCCATGATGAGATTATATAGGGAATGTTTACCCCCATTAGTAACCAAGACGTTTTCTGGTTTATAGTCTAAACCATTATCGCTTTTTAGCTTGTTAGCAATAGCTTCTCGTAGCTTTGGCTCACCAGCGGCAGCACCATATTTGGTTTTGCCTTCTTTTAAAGCCTTTATGGCTGCATCTCTAACATGGGCTGGAGTATCAAAATCCGGCTCTCCAGCACTAAAACTACAAACATCAATACCCTCGGTCTTCATACCCTTAGCTTTAGCTGTAATAGCCAGGGTAATAGAGGGTGTTACCTGACCTACTCTTGCTGCCAGTTTCATTCTACTTTTCTGAGTCAATCTCTATCATATATAAGGATATCTCAGAAATTCGGTTGAAATTTGTATTTTCTTTCTAGTCGGTTGAGTAAACACCTGAAATTTAATCTCAACACTAAGTTGAGCATGGCTGGATTTAAGTTAAATATTGCTTGCTCAAAAGCGCGAAAACCAGTAATTTCAAGAGATTCGATGTTCATTTTATACTACTTATCTAGTCATCTATTGAGTAATCCAGATGCACCAAATGAGCTGTAACCGACTCTACAATAGAGTTGTTGGTCATCTGAAATTGCTGTAAGAGTTCCATTGTAACATCTTCAATTATGTGTTTGTTAATTAAATTTAACTTTTTTTAAAAATTCTTTTTTTAAACTTTTTTTAAATAATTGATGACATAAGACGATATATCATATATTATTTACTGTTAAATATCAGGTTAAAAATGGACATATTGGCAAAGACTAGGTTAACATGGTGTAATTGTTGGGGGAAAACCGTGTTTCCCCCCAAATCGACTCAATGATAAGTTGAGTCACAATTATCTACATCCAATTTATTTTCCTAACCTTTTGCAAAAATGTTGTTGTTTTTAAAACTGATTGATTATCTATTAGCTGCTGTTTTTATTGGTGCAGCATTGATCATCTATTTCGACTCTAATAATCAGCCCTACTTGCTAGCTGGAATTGGAGCTTCCGCAGTAGCCATTTTGCTGTTTCTTATCAACAGAAACTCAGTAGGTGCAGCGGAAAAACAAGCCAAGAAAAACGAATTCACCAAAAAAGCTGAACTTTACACATCCCTGTTACAGAATAGCAATTCCTTGGAACATAATACTATTGTCCCTGCAAGAGCTAAAGCTCTGGAATATTGTCAAGATTTGATCAATGACTATAAAAAAACCAGGAATATAGCCAGATCTCTTTACTATGTCTTACAAATTTCCACGGTGATTCTCTCAGGTGTCACACCAATTTTAGTCCTGGTTGATAAACTAGAAACCGGACAACCCTGGTTGAAGTGGCTACCTGTCATTTGTCCTGCAGTAGCATCTATTGTCGCTAGCATTGTTACATCTTTTCCCTTTCAAAAAAATTGGGTTACAGCCAATACAATTGTAGAGTTATTAGAAGCAGAACAAGAAAAATTCATTTTAGGAATCACACCCGCATATCGTTGTTATGATGTTGTTGGTGACCTAGAACAACAACAAAAAGCCAGTCAAGCTGTAGAACTATTCATTAGCCAAGTCAATAGCATTCACTTGCAACAAGTTCAACAAGCAACTGAACAACAGTCGGATAAAAGGAAAGAAGAAACTAAGACTCAAGATCCTGCGTTAAATTAGAGTTCGGGGGAAATTAGTCAACTCCAAGCAACTGGGGAATTATCTTTCTTAGAGCATGACCCCGGTGACTAATGCTTTTTTTCAACTCCGGTGACATTTGAGCAAAGGTCAATTTTTTTTCCGGAACATAAAAAATCGGATCGTAACCGAAACCCCCATCTCCCCTCACTTCATACAGAATTTCCCCCTCACAACTACCCTCAGACTGGAAAATAATTTCCCCCTGGGGGTTAGCAACAGCTATGGCACAGATAAATTTGGCTCGTCGGTTTTCCGTGTTTGCTAGTTCCCTTAGTAACCTTCCAATCCTTTCTTCGTCCGTGTTTCCATACCGGGCAGAATATACACCAGGCGCACCATTTAACCAGTCTACCCCTAAGCCAGAATCATCAGCGATCGCCCATTCAGATGTATATTTTGCAACTTCTACAGCTTTCAAACAGGCGTTTTCAGCAAAGGTGGTTCCGGTTTCATTGACATCTAAATCAGGGGGTTTGGGAGTTAGTTCCCAACCAGAATCGGATAAATAAGCCTGCATTTCCCTTAATTTTCCCAGATTTCCCGTCGCTACCACAAGTGTTTTTTTCATTGTACTAGTAAATGTTGGTAAATGTTAATTTGATTCTGCCCAGGTTTTTGCCCAATTTAATGTTTGGTGAACTTGTTCTATGGTAGGTGCTTCACAGTAAAGTCTTAAGACTGGTTCAGTGCCACTAAATCGAATCATTAACCAACTTTCATCCGCAAGACGGAATTTATAACCGTCTATGGTTTGACAATTAATGACTTTTTTGCCAGCAATTTCTGTTAATTTCTGAGTTTGTAGTTGTTGTAGCAATTGATCGCGGATCTGCATACTTGCCAATGGTAAATCTATCCGATCATAAGCAGAGAAGAAATTATTCTTTTCCTGTAATTGCTGATAATATTCACCCAAATCTAAACCAGAATCTACAACTGCTTCTAATACGTACAATGCAGATAATAGAGCATCCCGCTCAGGAATGTGGCTACCATAACCAATCCCCCCGGATTCTTCACCACCTAATAAAACTTCTGTCATCAACATTCTATCAGCAATGTATTTATAACCAACAGCAGTTTCAAATATTGATAAACCTAGGGATCTGGCTACACTGGGAATTAAGTCAGACCCACTGACGGTTTTGACAATTTCTCCGGTAAAATTGCGTCTGGTTTTTAGGTGATCTATCAAAATTGGAATCAATATCTGAGAACTTAGAAAATTGCCATTTCTATCCAACGCCGCAATGCGATCGCCATCTCCATCAAATACTAAACCAACCGTTAATATTGACCGATTTTGTTGGTGATGAATTTCTGTATAATTTTTAATTTCAGCTGAAATTTCAGAAATATATTTAGGCAAAGGTTCTGGTGGTTTTCCGCCAAATAGGGGATCTCGATTGCCATTAATTTCTTTCACTTTTTGCCCTAATAGCCTCCCCAAACCACTAGCTGCTGCACCATGCATCACATCAACAAATAGTGTTAATTTATCCGAGGATATTGCTTCCTGAATTGCCTCAATATTCACTTTCTTTGCCAATGCTTGACAATAACTTATCCAGGGATCAAACGTCTCTTCTTTTCCTAGATTACCTACTGGGGAAAATTCTACAGTTAATAATCTTTCTATTTCCTGAGTAACTTCTGGAGGGACTGAACCCCCAAAAGCACTCTTGACTTTTAACCCCAAATAGGAGCCAGGGTTATGACTAGCTGTGATCACTAAAGCTCCCAAAGCATTAAAATCTTTAGCAGCCCAACTAAAAGCAGGTGTTGGTGCATAGTCCTGACTAAATAGAACATCAAATCCTAAAGCTTTAATAGCATCAGCCACAACGCGGGCAAAATTTTCCGCCATAAAGCGACGGTCATATCCGACCACAATGGTACGGCTACCGGTCAGGGAATAATATGTATTATATAACACTTTAGCTGCTACGGAAGCAACTAAAGTCAGACGTTCAAAAGTAAACTCATCAGCGATTACTCCTCGCCATCCATCAGTACCAAACTTGATAGGATTAAGAAGCATATTGGTTAATATGGGCATGGATATAAGCTATAATTTCTAATCTTTTAGATTTTATCAGCTACCTGAGCAATGGCCAATGGTAAGATCCGGTGTTCCTGAACTTGGATTCTCGCATGTAGGGTTTCTGCTGTATCGTTTGGCAATACTGGAACTGCAGCTTGCATCAAAATTGGACCGCTGTCCATTTCTAATCTCAGCAGGTGAACTGTACAACCTGTTATTTTTACACCTGCTTCTAAGGCTTGCTCTACAGCTCTAACACCTTTAAAACTAGGTAATAAACTGGGGTGGATATTAATAATGTGATTCGGAAAAGCATCTATTAGTTCTTGGGTAACTAAACGCATCCAACCGGCCATAACTACTAAATCAACTTGATATTGGCGTAGAGTGCTGACAATTTCCCGATCCAAATCTTCTCGCTTTTGGTAATGACGATGATTGAGCAATATTGCTTCTACTCCATGATTGAGAGCCCTTTCTGCTGCTTTTGCTAGGGGATTATTATAAATTAAAACTTGAATTTGGGCATTAAGATCCCCCGATTTGATTGCTTGAGCAACCACCTCAAAATTGCTCCCATTCCCAGAGGCCATGACTCCTAATTTTACAGGTTTTATGTCATGGGACTGGTAACCTGAAACATCAGGGGAAATTAGACTAGAGGTGCTATTCATGGAGTAAGATTGAATCATAAAGTTACTGATATTCTCCCGTTCAACAAGATTATCATGAAAAGATGGCGGTTTTCCCTCAGTCAACTCTTAGATAATCATACCATTGCTGCTTGGACTTTTCTAGCTCCGGCGCTGGTATTATTAGGTTTGTTTATAATTTGGC